>ENA-ORBV01002587-ORBV01002587.1-microbial-mat-metagenome-genome-assembly--contig:-NODE-2587-length-37945-cov-5.357954_pt1 | contig 37945 bp, 34 predicted proteins | sample MGYA00237777_ERZ505514 | MGnify/ENA primary metagenome ERZ505514 (study PRJEB26160, sample SAMN06269048) | microbial mat metagenome | isolation source: Oligotrophic lake microbial mat | place... | reverse complement strand
CGAATGACGAAACGCCGGGCCGCCCCAAGTTTCCTCGCACCCCCTTGGGGGGCCTGGCCAAGCCAGGGCTGGGGGCGAATGACGAAACGCCGGGCCGCCCCAAGTTTCCTCGCACCCCCTTGGGGGGCCTGGCCAAGCCAGGGCTGGGGGCGCTCTCAGAACATCAGCCGAGACGACTTGGGCAGATGCGTCATCAAGAACTCCATCTGGTCCGCCAGGATGCGCCGGTTGCGCAAGATGAAATCCTCCCACAGGCTGGGAACATATGGCGCATACAACAAGGGCATGTGCGCCTGCTCGGGCGTGCGGCTGCTCTTGCGGTGATTGCAAGGGCGGCAGGCTGTCACCACGTTCATCCAGGTATCGACCCCGTTCTGGGCGAACGGGACGATGTGCTCGCGCGTCAAGGTTTCCTCCTGGTGCTGCTGACCGCAGTAGGCGCACATGTTACGGTCACGGGCGAACAACTTGCTGTTGGTCAGGCTTGGCTTGAGGTTGAACGGGTTGATGTTGGGCACACCCTTCGTGCCGATGATGCTGTTGACCGCGATGATCGACTGCTGCCCGGTCCGTGCGTTGTGCCCGCCGTGAAAAACGGCCACCTCGCCGCCAGACTCCCAGCGCACTTCGCCCGCCGCATAGTGGATCACGGCTTGTTCGAGCGAAATCCAGGATTGCGGCAAACCCTGGGCTGACAGCTTCAAGACCTTCAAGATACGCCTCCAGAAACAACCCCTTGCAACGCGGATACCGGTTGACACGGCCCGGCCGGATAGAGGCGCCAGGGGCTGCACAGCGGTGGGACACAATATACATGCTTTCCACGACATGCCGCCGGCAAACCCGCGCGTGGCGGCATACCTGTCTTTCCCGAAAACAACAGTCCGACACCATGAAAGTCTTTCGCGGCGTGCATCACGCCAATCTGGCGCCCGGCTGTGCACTGACGATCGGCAATTTCGATGGCGTGCACCGCGGACACCAGGCCATGCTGGCCTTGCTGCGGGCAGAAGCTGCCCAGCGCGACATCCGCAGCTGCGTGTTGACGTTCGAGCCCCATCCGCGCGACTATTTCGCAGCCTCCACCGGGCTGACGGAACGTGCGCCGGCGCGTATCGCCAGCGTGCGTGACAAGCTGATGGACCTCGCGAACTGCGGCATCGACCAGGCGGTAGTGATGCCATTCAACGCCAGCCTGGCCGCGCAGTCGGCGCAGGCCTTCATCACCTCGGTGCTGGTCGGCGGACTGCGGGCCCGTTATGTGCTGGTCGGCGACGATTTCCGTTTCGGCGCACGGCGCGCGGGTGATTACGCGATGCTCGACGGTGCCGGCGATGCCCAGGGATTCGACGTCGCGCGCATGAACAGCTACGAGGTGCACGGCCTGAGGGTATCGAGCTCGGCGGTCCGTGAGGCACTGTCCGAGGGAAGGATGACCGATGCGGAGCGGCTGCTCGGGCATCCGTACCGGATCTCCGGGCACGTCGTGCACGGCCGAAAATTGGGTCGGGAGCTGGGATTTCCGACCCTGAACCTGCGCTTTGCCCACTGGAAACCCGCTGCCAGCGGCATCTTCGTCGTGCGGGTGCACGGGCTGGGCGATGCGCCGCTGCCCGGTGTGGCCAACCTGGGCGTGCGACCGTCGCTCGACCCATCGGACGTCAACGGCGGCCGCGTGCTGCTGGAAACCCATTGCCTGGACTGGCCCCAGGCCTGGGCACACACCCATGGCTACGGTAAACTCATCCGGGTGGAACTGCTGCACAAACTGCACGACGAACTCCGGTACGACAGCTTGGAGGCGCTTGAGCACGGCATCTCCAGAGACCGCGATGCAGCCCGGGCGTATTTCGCGTCGTCGTACGCGCAAACTCACCGGCAGACCACCCGCGATCGAATTTAACGGGCGAAACGCCACACTCGGGCGCCACGCCAGCGCCGGATTGCGGAACGTTTCGCCCAAGCCAGCTCGACCGCCCCTTGGCGACCCGCTTGACCGGCGCGCCCGTATCCACCGCCTCCAGGAGGCCCGCTTCCGACAAAGCGGGCTCAGCACCATGACCGAAAAAGCCGACTACCGCAGTACCCTCAACCTTACCGAGACACCGTTCCCGATGCGGGGCGACCTGCCCAAGCGCGAACCCGTCTGGGCCCGGGAGTGGGACGAGAAAGGCATCTACCAGCAGTTGCGCGACGCCCGCCGAGGCGCGCCGAAGTTCATTCTGCACGACGGCCCTCCGTATGCCAACGGCCAGATCCACATGGGGCACGCGGTCAACAAGATCCTCAAGGACATGATCGTCAAGGAACGCCAACTTGAGGGCTTCGACGCGCTTTACATCCCGGGCTGGGATTGCCACGGCCTGCCGATCGAGAATGCGATCGAGAAGAAACATGGACGCAACCTGCCACGTGACGAGATGCAGGCCAGAAGCCGCGCCTTCGCCACCGAGCAGATCGCTCTGCAGATGAGCGACTTCAAACGCCTGGGCGTGCTGGGCGATTGGGACCACCCCTACCGCACGATGGACTTCAAGAACGAGGCCGACGAGATCCGCGCCTTCAAACGGGTGGTCGAGCGCGGCTTCGTCTACCGCGGCCTCAAGCCGGTGTACTGGTGTTTCGACTGCGGCTCCTCGCTGGCAGAGTTTGAAATCGAATACGCCGACAAGAAGTCGCAGACGCTGGACGTCGGCTTCCCGTGCGCCCAGCCTGAGCGTTTGGCCAAGGCCTTCGGACTGAACGCGCTGGCAAAACCGGCGTTCGCGGTGATCTGGACCACCACCGCCTGGACCATTCCCGCCAACCAGGCACTCAACCTCAATCCGGAGCTGCAATACGCGCTGGTCGATACCGAACGCGGCCTGCTGTTGCTGGCCGCCAGCCTGGTCGAGCAGTGCCTGGAACGTTACCAGCTGACCGGATCCGTTCTCGCCACGACCCCGGGCAAGGCACTGGCCGGCATCGAGTTTCACCACCCGCTGGCGCAGGTCGACCCGGGTTACGACCGCCGCGCACCCATCTACCTGGCCGACTACGCGACTGCCGACGACGGTACTGGTCTGGTGCACTCCTCGCCGGCCTATGGCGTGGAAGACTTCAACAGCTGCGTGTCCCACGGCATGGCACTGGACGACATCCTCAACCCGGTGCAGAGCAACGGCCAATATGCCGCCGAGTTGCCATTGTTCGGCGGCATGAATATCTGGAAGGCCTGCCCGCGCATCATCGAAGTGCTGCAGCAATCCGACCGGCTGTTCGCCACCACCCATATCAGCCACAGCTACCCGCATTGCTGGCGCCACAAGACGCCGGTGATCTACCGCGCTGCGGCGCAATGGTTCATCCGCATGGACGAAGGCGTGGGCGTCTTCACCAAGGACAAGGCGCCCAAGACCTTGCGCCAACTCGCGCTGGACGCGATCGAGCAGACAGCGTTTTACCCAGAGAACGGCCGTACCCGGCTGCGCGACATGATCGCCGGCCGGCCCGACTGGTGCATCAGCCGCCAGCGCAGCTGGGGCGTGCCGCTGCCGTTTTTCATCCATCGCGATACCGGCGAGCTGCATCCACGCACGATGGAGATCCTGGACCAGGCCGCCGACATGGTCGAGCGCGGCGGCATCGAGGCCTGGAGCGTGGCCAGCGCCGAATCGATCATCGGCGAGCAAGACGCGCGCCATTACACCAAGAGCAACGACATCCTGGAAGTCTGGTTCGACTCGGGCACCACCCACACCACGGTGCTCAAGGGTTCGCATCCGGGCAGCGGCCACGACAGCGGCCCGGAGGCCGATCTGTACCTGGAAGGCCATGACCAGCATCGCGGCTGGTTCCACTCCTCGTTGCTGACTGCCTGCGCGATGGTCGACCGCGCACCCTACCGTGGCCTGCTGACCCACGGCTTCACCGTCGACAGCCAGGGCCGCAAGATGAGCAAGAGCCTGGGCAACGGTGTCGACCCCCAGGAAACGTCAAAGAAACTCGGCGCCGAGATCATCCGGTTATGGGTGGCCGCCAGTGACTATTCAGGCGACATCGCGGGCGACGACAAGATCCTCGCACGGGTCGTCGATACCTACCGCCGCATCCGCAACACCTTGAAGTTCCTGCTCGCCAACACCAGCGACTTCGACCCGGCCAGCCAGTCGGTCGCGTCGCAGGACATGCTGGAGATCGACCGATACGCGCTGGCCCGGGCCGCGCAACTGCAGGCGGACATCCTGGCTCACTACAAGGTGTTCGAGTTCCACCCGGTGGTGGCCAAGCTGCAGATCTACTGCAGCGAAGACCTCGGTGCGTTCTACCTCGACATCCTGAAGGACCGGCTGTACACCACCGGGGCGGACTCGCACGCCCGCCGATCGGCCCAGACCGCGTTGTGGCAGATCACCCAGGCGATGCTGCGCTGGATGGCGCCATTCCTGAGCTTCACCGCCGAGGAGGCCTGGAGCGTGTTGTCTGGCGCCGGCAAGGTTGCGCAGGCCAACCGCGTGTCGATCTTCACCAGCGCATTCACCCACATGGCTGCGCCAGACACAGCGCTGCTGGACAAATGGAATGCGATTCGTTCGGTGCGCGACATGGCGAACAAGGAGATCGAGGCCTTGCGCGAAGCCGGCAAGGTCGGGTCCTCATTGCAGGCGCGGGTGGACATTGAAGTGCCGGCCGACAGCCATGCCGACCTGCTGGCGGCGCTGCAAAGCCTGGGCGACGACCTGCGCTTCGTGTTCATCACCTCGGGGGCCAGCGTGGCCGCCGGCAGCGCACTCAAGGCCACACCGACACCGGTGTCGGATCCGAAGTGCGAACGTTGCTGGCACTACCGCGCAGACGTCGGCCACGACGCTGCCCATCCGGGTCTGTGCGCACGTTGCACCAGCAATTTGTACGGCGCTGGCGAAGTGCGCAGCTTCGCGTGACGCCGATGCGCAAACCCCAACGCGGCGCCGGGGACATGGTGCCCTGGCTGGGCCTGTCGCTGCTGATCCTGATCGCCGACCAGTTCACCAAGGTCATGGTGCTGGGCTATTTCCGGCTCGGCGACAGCCAACGTGTCACCAGCTTCTTCAACCTGGTGCGGGTGCACAACGAAGGTGCGGCGTTCTCCTTCCTGGCCGGCGCGTCGGGCTGGCAACGCTGGTTCTTCACGGCCATTGGCGTGGGCGCAGCCATCTTCATTGTCTGGATGCTCAAGTCGCATCCGGGTCAGCGCCTGTTTGCCTTTGCGATGGCCTGTATCCTGGGCGGCGCGATCGGCAACGTGATCGACCGGCTGGTGCATGGTTATGTCGTGGATTTTCTACAGTTTCACTATGCCAGCTGGTACTTCCCCTCCTTCAACATTGCCGACAGCGCGATTACCATTGGGGCGGCCTCGATGATCCTAGATGAACTCCTGCGGGTCAGACGTTCCCGCTGAAAAACTTCACTTGACCCACCTGCTCAACCTCCTCGCCGCAATAGCTCTGCTGGTGTGGGGCACTCAACTGGTACGAACCGGAATCCTGCGGGTCTTTGGCGCCAGCCTTCGCAATGTGCTGGCCAAGAGCGTCAGCAACCGGCTCAACGCGCTGGTATCGGGACTGGGTGTCACGGCGCTGGTGCAGTCGAGCACCGCAACGGCATTGATCGTCGCCTCGTTTGTCGGCCAGGGCCTGATGAGCCTGCCATCGGCACTGACCGTCATGCTGGGGGCCGACATCGGCACCAGCGTGATGGCTGTCGTGTTCTCGCGCGATCTATCCTGGTTGTCGCCGCTTTTCATCTTCGTCGGCGTCGTATTGTTCATTGCACGCCAGTCCACCACGGTGGGACGTATCGGTCGCATTCTGATCGGACTGGGTCTGATGCTGCTTGCGCTGAGCCTGGTGTCGCAGTCGGCCACGGTGCTGACGCAGGCGCCGGCGATCAAGGCCCTGCTCGGTTCACTCTCAAGTGACCTGCTGCTCGAAATCTTCATCGGCGCCGTGCTGACAGTGCTGTGTTACTCCAGCCTGGCCATGGTGCTGCTGACCGCCACGCTGGCCACCACCAACGTGATCCCGCTCGACGTGGCTCTGGGCCTGGTTCTCGGCGCAAACCTGGGAAGCGGGTTGCTAGGCGTGTTGACCACGTTGGGCGCCAGCATCGAAACCCGCCAGGTGCCATTGGGTAACCTGATCTTCAAGATCATCGGCATCGCGATGGCGGCGCCCTTCGTCGGATTCTGGATCGAATTCCTGGGTGAATGGCTGACGCACTCGGCAACCGTCGTGGTGTTGTATCACCTGTGTTTCAACCTGGCGGTGGGCGCCGTCTTCATCGGCCTGACACCATTCGTCGCGCGCTGGAGCCAGATGCTGCTGCCCAAGCCCGCGACCTCCACCGTGGCCGGTCGCCAGCGACACCTCGACGCGACCGCATTGGCGACGCCATCGCTGGCCATCTCGTGCGCGGTGCGCGAGGCCATGCACCAGGCCGACGTGGTTGAGACCATGCTGACCGGCATGCTGCGCGTCATCACGAACAACGACAGCAACCTGGCGCAGGAACTGCGCAAGATGGACGACACCGTCGACGAGCTCTACTCCAACATCAAGTACTACCTGACCAAGATCTCGCGCGAGGCGCTCAGTGAAAGCGAAGGCCAGCGCTGGACCGACATCATCAGCTTCACCATCAACATGGAGCAGATCGGCGATATCGTCGAGCGGGTGCTGATCGACATCGAGGACAAGAAAATCCGCACCGGCCGCAATTTCTCGGACGCCGGGATGACGGAGATCAGCGACATGCACGGGCACCTGGTGGAGAACCTGCGACTGGGCATGAGCGTCTTCCTGCACGGCAATGTGCGCGATGCCCAGCGCCTGCTCGAGGAAAAGACGCGTTTTCGCGACCTGGAACGCCAATACGCATCGACCCACCTGGGCCGTCTGGCCGACAAGACTTTGCAGAGCATCGAGACCAGTTCGCTGCACCTGGACCTGATCAGCGACCTCAAGCGCATCAACTCCCACATCTGCTCGATCGCCTACCCGATCCTCGACTCCGCCGGTGCGCTGGCACCCAACCGGCTCAAGAAGTCGGTGCTCGACGCACAGGACTGAGAACCGGAGCCGATAGAAGGGCCGCCAGGCCGGGTCAGATCGGCAGGGCCGGGTTCGGTCACGCTGCCATTGACGCGCCGGCCCAGCGCGGTCGCGTCGTTCTGGTCGGTCCGAGTTGCGTTGGCCGTGCTTGAGACCCCGCAGTTCAACGCCGCGGGTGCCGTTGGCAATCGATCACACAACGGGGTGTCAACAGGTCGCGAATCCGACAATAATGGGGCAAAACGGGAGTAAGGTCATGGGTAAGCGATCCTGCCAACACATGCTGGTCATTGCGTCGGGGCTGCTGATCAGCCAGAGCGTGCTGGCGCAATCGGATACGGTAACCGTCAAGCGGGAGTCGCAGTTGCGCGAATCGCCAGCCGAGTCCGCGCCCAGCCTTGCAGCGCTGCCCGTGCAGACGCCGCTCACCCGGTTGGCAACCCGACGCGGCCCCTGGATCGAGGTGCGCACCACACAAGGCCAGACCGGCTGGGTGCATTTGTTCGATGTAGGCACAGTCCCGGCCGCACAAGGTGGCAATTTCGCCACTGGCGCCTTGCGTGGCCTGACTGGTTTGCTGGGTGGTGGAAATGCACTCGCGCCCACCACAAGGACAGCAACTGCAACCGTCGGTATCCGGGGCCTGGGGGCCGAGGAGATCACGAACGCCCAGCCCAACCCGATCGCCGTCACCCTGATGGAGACACTGCAGATCAATACCGCGCAGGCGCAGCAGTTTGGTGCCGTCGCCGGGTTGACTGCCCAGGCCATGGCGCCCCTTCCGGTGCCGCCACCACCCAGCGGTCCCGCGACTCCAGGCGCCGCCGGCAACTCAGGGAGCGACCGATGACCCAACGGCACACGACACCACGCGTCCCGTCCTCGCGCGCGATCGCCTGCGCTGCCGCAACGGTGCTTGTGGGAGCTTTGTCCTGCGGTGTTGCCTGGGCGCAGAACCAGGACGCGGCCAAGGCGCTCAATCTGCTCCAGCAATTGCTGCGGCCGGCGCAGAACAACACCCCACCGCCGCAGCCCGTCAATCCCGCGTTGCCGCTGGCGCCGGTCGCGCCGGCGCTGCCCGCCAATCCGGCCGGGTTTCTCGGCAACGCGCTAGGCGGCAGTACCGGCAAGGCGGCTGGCAATGCCGCCATGGCCGGCGACCTGATGAATCTGCTGTCGCAGTCGTCGACGCAGATCGAACCGACCCAGGAGATCGAGATCGGGCGCCAGCTCTCCGCGGTCTTGCTCGGCAGCAAGGCCCTGCATCCGGACATGCAATTGCAGCGTTACGTGAACCAGCTCGGGCGCTGGATCAGCCTGCAGACCAGCCGGCCCGAACTGCCCTGGACCTTCGCCGTGCTCGACGACAACGGATTCAACGCCTTCGCGGCACCCGGCGGCTTCGTGTTCGTGACCAAAGGGCTGATCGACCGTGTGGCCGACGAGTCCGAGCTGGCCGGCATCCTGGCGCACGAGATCAGCCACGTCGTGCAGCGCCACCACCTCGAGGCCATCCGCAAGAACGCGCGCGCGGGCATCGTCACGCAGCTGATCGGGTCGCAACTGAACAACAACCTGGGCGGTGCACTGTCGGCGCAACTGATCGGGCTCGGGCGCAACCTGTACTCCAAGGGCCTGGACCAGTCAGACGAATACGAAGCCGACCGGCTCGGCGTCACGCTGGCCACCAGCGCGGGATTCGACCCCTACGGCCTGCCGGCGGTGCTGCAATTGCTACGTTCCGCGACACCCGACAATCCGGTGTTCAGCCTGTCGCTGAGCACCCACCCACCGGCCCAATTGCGCATCGACCAGATGGCGCTGGCCATGGGTAACCGGCTCGACGCCTGGACCGGCAAACCCGCTGTCACGCTGGCGCAGCGCATGGAGCAACTGGCGGCGCGCCAGAATGACCGGGCGGCGGCGGCAGCAGCCACTGCGACCACGCCGGCGCCGGCAACTGCGGCCACGCCGGCGCCGGTCGCCAAGCCTCCACCAGCCGTACGCCTGCCGGCGACCAGGCCATCCACGGCAAAGTCACCCAAACCCTAGCCCTGACTCACCGCGGCGGAGGTGGAGCGCAAGCTTCAGGTGCTGTCCAGGTCGCTGCGAGCCATGCGCCGGGTCAGCCGGCGCATGGCTCGCCAGACCCACAGCGCCACCACCGGAATCGCAACTGCCGCGCTGCCCTCCGGACTCAGCGGCCAGCCCCAGGGTTGCGCGGCCTTGGCCAGGTAAATCACCAGGCCCACAACGTAATAGGTGATCGCCGCCACCGACAGACCTTCGACCGTCGACTGCAGCTTGAGCTGCATGCCCTGGCGCCGGTTCATCGCGGTCAGCAATTCCTGGCTGCTTTGCTGCTGCTCGATCTCGACCCGGGTGCGCAACAGGTTGCTGATGCGCGAGACCCGCTGCGACAAGGCGTCCTGGCGGCGCGCGGCCCATTCGCAGGTGCTGCGCGCCGGGCTCAGGCGCCGGTCCATGAATTCGCGAATCGTCTGCATGCCGGCCAGGCGTGACTCGGCGACGTCCAGGATGCGGCGGTCGACGAGTTCGAAATACGCGGCGCTGGCCGACAGACGCGAATGGGTGGCCGCATGCTGGCTCTCCACCTGCCCGGCCAGCCGCGTCAGGCGGTCGAGCAGCATCGGCTCGTCGGCGCGCGTGGCAGAGCGTATCAGTTCGGCCAGTTCGGCCAGTTCCCGCTCCGCGCTCGCCAATACCGCGGCCACGTCACGGGCGGCCGGCAAACCCAGCAGGGCCGCCATCCGGTAGGTCTCGATCTCCAGCAGGCGCTGCACCAGTCGGCCGAGGCGGCGCGGCGCCATGCTGCCGGTGAGCAGCAACATGCGCGAGAAACCGTCGGCATGGATCGCAAAATCGGTGTAGAGCTCGCCGAAACCATCGGCGACGGTCGAGCCGACGAGTGTTTCCTCTTGCAGCAGGGCGCGCACCAGCGCGTCGGTGTCGCTGGCACCGGCCGGCAGCATCCACAGGTGCAGGCAGGCTACCGCGCTGCCGGGCAAGGCCGCGAGCCATTCGCGCGGCACCTCGCGCAGCGCCGTCTGCGGATCGCGCATGTCCAGGGTCGCGGCCGGCCGGGTGTGGATGAACGTCCAGGTGACAAACTCGGTGTGCAACTCCCAGCGGATCCGAAAGCCGCCAACGTCGAGTCGCAAGTGCGTCGCATCGTGGTCAGGCAGTGGGAGATGGTGGTCGCGCAGCAGCTGTGCCAGGTGCGCACGACTGGCCTGGCGCTGCTGCGGGTCGCACACCATGACCACGCGCGAGATCGACTGCGGCGCCTGCATCGCCTCCGGCGGCCGGGCGTGCACTTCGTTGTGCAGCACGATACGCTGAGGATGCTGGGAAGGAAGATTCATGGCGGTGGTCGACGGCTGGAATGGCGGCCATTGTCACTCAGCCAACGCGAAACCCGCAAAGGATACGGCGCCCGCAAGCGCCGTTTTTTTACGCGCTGTGCCGCGGGGCTCACTCCTCGACGAACGCCTCCTCGCGCTTGCGCTTGACCGCGGGCAGCAGCACAATGACCAGCAGCAACGCCGCCACCGCAAGCAGGCTGGCCGACAGGCCACGGGTCACGAACACACTCCAGTCACCGCGCGAGAGCAACAATGCGCGGCGCAGGTTCTCCTCCATCATCGGGCCCAGCACGAAGCCCAGCAACAGCGGCGCCGGCTCGATGCCCAGCTTGATGAAGCTATAACCGATCACGCCGAAGATCGCCACCATCCAGATGTCGAAGGTATTGTTGTTGGTCGAATAGACACCGATCGCACAGAACAACACGATGGCCGGGAACAACCAGCGGTAGGGCACCGTCAGCAGCTTGATCCAGATGCCGATCAGCGGCAGGTTCAGCACGATCAGCATCGCATTGCCGATCCACATCGATGCAATCAGGCCCCAGAACAGTTCCGGGTTGCTGGTCATCACCTGCGGGCCGGGCTGGATGTTGTGGATGGTCATCGCACCCACCATCAGCGCCATCACCGCGTTGGGCGGAATACCCAGCGTCAGCAGCGGGATGAACGAGGTCTGCGAGGCGGCGTTGTTGGCCGACTCGGGCCCTGCGACGCCACGGATGTTGCCCTTGCCGAACGGTACTTCGCCCGGGCGCATCTTGGCCTTCTTCTCGATCGTGTAGGCAGCAAATGCCGCCATCGTCGCACCGCCGCCCGGCAGGATACCCAACGAAGAGCCGAGCAGCGTCCCGCGCAAAATCGCGGGAATCATGTTGCGGAAATCTTCCCGGGTCGGCATCAGGCCCTTGACCTCGGCTGCGAACACCTTGCGCTCGCTTTCGTGCTTGCCCAGGTTGCTGATGATCTCGCCGTAACCGAACACGCCCATGCCGATCACGATGAATCCGATACCGTCCGTGAGTTCCGGGATGTCGAAGCTGAATCGTGCCACGCCGGAGTTCACGTCGGTGCCCACCAGGCCCATCAGCAGGCCCAGCAACACCATGCCCACGGCTTTCAGGATGGAGCCGGAAGCCAGCACGATGGCGCCGATCAGGCCCAGAATCATCAGCGAAAAATACTCGGCCGGGCCGAACTTGAAAGCGACCTCGGTCAGTGGCACGGCGAAGCCGGCCAGCACCAGGGTACCGACACAGCCGGCAAAGAACGAACCCAGGCCGGCCGCGGCCAATGCAGGGCCCGCCCGGCCCTGGCGCGCCATCTGGTAACCGTCGATCACCGTGACGACGGACGACGCCTCTCCCGGCAGGTTGACCAGAATGGCCGTGGTGGAGCCGCCGTATTGCGCACCATAATAAATACCCGCCAGCATGATCAGCGCCGACACCGGCGGCAGTGCGTAGGTTGCCGGCAACAGCATGGCGATGGTTGCCAGCGGGCCGATGCCGGGCAAGACGCCGATCAACGTGCCCAACAGGCAGCCAACGAAGGCATACAGCAGGTTGATCGGCGTGAAGGCCACACCGAAGCCGATCGCGAGGTTATTGAACAGATCCATGGATATCCCCTTAACCGGCAATGAATGCAGGCCAGGCCGGGAACTGCAGTTTCAACGCCACGATGAATGTCAGGTAACAGGTAACGGACAGAATGACCGCCAGCACCACCACTTCCTTGAACCTGAACTCCTCGCCGGCCAGCGCGGCGATGAAGGTCAGCGCGATGATGGCCGCAGTGAGGCCCATGTAGGGCAGGTTGATGCTCGGCAGTCCGCCGAGCAGGACGCCGAAGGTCAGGTTGGCCAGGATGATGAAGAACAGCGGTTTCCAGGCAATGCTGCCGACCGGGTCACCGTCCTCGGTCTCCACGACCAGCGCATTGAAGGTGACGACCACGCCCAGGACCGCCAGCAGCACACCCAGCATCAACGGGAAATATCCCGGCCCCATGCGCGCCGCGTCACCAATCTTGTAGTTGGTCGCGCCCCAGGCAAACGCGATGCCGACCACCATGAACAACAAGCCCGAGAAAAAGTCCTTCTGACTTTTGATCCGCATGCAAATCTCCTCGAATAGGGGTTATTGCCGAGAATTGTGCGAACGAAACCCTCGGTTGTCGATGTGGATACCACCTAGATGCAGCAAAAAAGCCCGTCGCACGAGCCTTCGGGTTGTGGAAACTACGTAGGCCGAAGTCAGCGCCGCGCGGCGCAACGATGGCAAGGTTCAGGCCAGCGGTGGCGTGGCCGCCAGCACTTCGGCCATGACCGTCGTGCCATGGGCGACCTGCAAGGCACCTGCCAGGCGCAGCGGGCGCATGCCGTCCTTGACCGCCTGCCGGCGCAAGGCATCGGTGTTGGGCTCGCGGGTCACGGTGGCCTTGAATGCCTCGGTCACGACCAGCAGTTCGTACAGGCCGGAGCGGCCGCGAAACCCGGTCATGCGGCAATCGACACAACCCACCGGCTTGAATGGCCGGTAGGCGCCGTTGATCTGCCAGGGCTTGACGAACTCGGCCAGGTCGGCCCGGTTCGCATCGGGGTCGCGCACGCGGCACTTGTCGCACAGGGTGCGCACCAGGCGCTGCGCGAGCACGCCGTGCAAGGTCGCGTTGATCAGGTAAGGAGGAATACCCAATTCCAGCAGTCGGCTGACCGCCGACGGCGCATCGTTGGTGTGCAGCGTGGAGAAAACCAGGTGCCCGGTCAGCGCGGCCTGCACCGCCATCTCAGCGGTCTGCAGATCGCGGATCTCACCCACCATGATGATGTCCGGGTCCTGGCGCATCAAGGCGCGCAGGCCCTCGGTGAAACCGAAATCGAGGTGGGGCTGGACCTGGGTCTGGTTGAACGAAGGCTCGATCATCTCGATCGGGTCTTCCACCGTGCTGACGTTGACCTCCTCCGTGGCGACCCGCTTGAGCGTGGAATACAGCGTCGTCGTCTTGCCCGACCCGGTGGGCCCGGTGACGAGCACGATGCCGTGTGGCTGCCGGACCAGTGCCTCCCAGCGCTGCGCATCGTGTGCACCAAAACCGAGCGCATCGAGGTCCTTGACCGCGGTGTCCGGATCGAAGATGCGCATCACCATCTTCTCGCCAAACGCCGTGGGCAACGTCGAGATACGCATTTCCACTTCGTCGCCGCGCGGATTGCGCGTCTTGATGCGCCCGTCCTGCGGACGGCGTTTCTCGACCACGTCCATGCGCCCGAGCAGCTTGATGCGCGCAGTCATCGCATTGAGCACACCCATCGGCATCTGGTAGACCGGATGCAGTATTCCATCGATACGAAAGCGGATCACGCCCTGCTCACGGCGCGGCTCCAGGTGGATGTCGCTGGCGCGCTGATCGAACGCGTATTGCCATAACCAGTCCACCACCTGGACCACGCCCTGGTCGTTGGCGTCGAGTTGCTTGTTGGTCTTGCCCAGCTCGACCAACTGCTCGAAGCTGGCACCCGCATTGCCACCGCCGGATTTCATCGCCGAGCGCACCGACTTGGCCAGCGCATAGAACTCGGCGGTGAAACGCGCGATCTCCTGCGGGCTGGCCAGCACCCGCCGCACCGAGCGCCGGCTCTGGCGCTCGACCTCGGCAACCCAGTCGACGATGAATGGCTCTGCGGTGGCCACCACCAATTCGGTTGGCGAGACCTGCACCGGCAACACCTTGTGCCGTTCGGCATACGGCGCACTGATGGCGTCGGCCACCTTGCCGACATCGACCTTGAGCGGATCGATGCGCAGATAACCCAGGCCGCAGCGGCCAGCCAGCCACTCGGTCAGCAACTCGATGTCGAGCGGCCGGCTGTCTGCGGCGCGACGCATCGACACGCTGGCCAGGCGCACCAGCGGATGCTGTGCACTCTCGGCCTGCGAACACCGCGCGATGGTGCGTTCGGCCTCGTCGGGTGCAATCACGCCGTCGGCGCGCAGCCATTCGACCAATGCACGCCAATCCAGCGGGCCCTGGGTCGATGGCTTGGCCAAGGCAGCTGCCTTGTCGTGCCGGGTGGCGCCGTTCATGGCGCAGCCGCCAGTGGTTTGAGCACCCGCACCCATTGAGCCGCCGGCAAGCCCCAGCGTTGCTCGATGTCCAGCGCACGTTGCCGCAGGACAGCGCGCGCGGGCCGCGATGCCGTCTTGTGCGCCAGCACCACGGTATTGCCCTCGCGGGTGGCCTTGAACGGCCAGAGCGCTTCGCGACCGAACACTGCCGCCAGCCGATCGACGCTGCGCGCATGACTGGAGGTGCGGCCGAACAGGTTGACGCTCAGGCAGCCTTCGTCGGTCAGCAAGCGCCGGCAATCGGCATAAAACGCCTCGCTGTCGAGCACCGGCGCGGCGGCATCATGGTCGTACAGGTCGATCTGCAAAGCATCGACCGTGCCGAACCACTTCGGGTCCTGGATCTCGTGCGCCGCATCGGCCAGCACCACGCGCATGCGGGCGTTGTCCGGCGGCAGCTTGAACCAGCTACGGCAGGCCACCAGCACCTTGGGATTGATCTCGATGGCGACGGTCTGCATGCAAAGCACCTTGGAGCAGAACTTGGTCAGTGAGCCGGCGCCCAACCCCAGCTGCATCGCCTGGCGGCGCGGTACCGAGGCCGGATCGACAAACAGCAGCCAGGCCATCATGCGCTGGATGTATTGGTGCACCAGCACCTGCGGCGAATCGATCAGCATCGAACCCTGGATCCAGATCGAATCCAGGTGCAGGTGGCGCACCGGACCCTCGTCGGAAAAAACCACATCGGCAAGGGGGATCGGGTCAGTCGTCAGCATGGCGAGTTATACCAGCAAGGCACGCAGCTTCGGCAACGCGGCACAAGCGTTCTCGACCATTGCGGTGGCGAGTTCCTGCGTCTGCATGGCTCGCAGTTGCGCCACCACGGCACCGATGGCCGGCAACTCGCCCGGCTCGTTGACGCCTTGACGTTGCCCGGTGGCGCGCTCGGCAGCGGTCTTGTACAACCAGCGGGGCGCAATATCCGGTGCGTCGGTCTCCAGCACCAGGTCCTGCACCGGCAGCTCCAATGCCAGCCGGCGCAGTTGCAACGCGCGCTCGAACGTCACTGCGCCGCCGAAACCGAGCTTGAAACCGAGCGCGCAGAACGCCTGCGCCTGCTGCCGGCTGCCAGCGAAAGCGTGCGCGATTCCGGTCCAGCCCGCTTCGGGCGCCACAGCCCGCAGCCCGCGCAGCAGCCGGTCCGCCGAGCGGCGCACGTGCAGGATGACCGGCAACCCGAAACGGCGTGCGAGCTTGAGTTGCTCCAGGTAGAAATACTCCTGGCGGGCGCGCATGTCGGGCTCGCACAAGGCCGCCGCGAAGAAGTCCAGCCCGATCTCACCCACCGCGACCAGGCGCGGATCGTCGCGGCACTGCGCCAGTTCCTGGGCGAGCCGCTGCAGGTCTTCAACGCGCGCCTGCGGCACGAACAGCGGATGGATCCCCAGCGCGTAGCTGTCGCCACCCTCATGCGCCAGTGCGCGCACGCTGGCGAAGTTGTCCACGCAAACCGCCGGGATGACGCAATGGACGACCCCTCGCGCACGGGCACGCGCGCGCACCTGCGCCACACCACCACCACCGAACTCGGGTGCATCGAGGTGGCAATGGGTATCGATCCAGACCGTCATACAGGGTAAACCCTCTCCACGCGCCGCTTGCCTTGGATGTGCTTTGACACTAGATTGTCACGCGAGCGTCATCGCTGACCTCTACACTGCCGCGACTCTGAAGCCATTGTCAATCACCCCAAGGAAAACCCATGAAGACCAAGATCACCCTGATCGCCGCCGTCCTCGCGCTCGGCCTGGCGGGAAGCGCAATCGCGCAGGAAAAAACCCTGCGTCTGCTGACCTGGGCCGACTACGTGCCGCCCGACGTTAAGGCCCAGTTCGAAAAGGAGAGCGGCTATACGGTCGAGATCACGCTGTCGAACAACGAGGAGATGATCTCCAAGTTGCGCGCCACCGGCGGAGCCGGCTTCGATCTGGCGCAACCATCGCAGGACCGCATCACCGGCCCGCAGCAGGAATTCAAGATCTACAAGCCGATGGACCTGTCCAAGATCAAGTCGGACCTGTTCATCCCGTCCATGTTGTCGGCGACCAAGAAGAACACCACGTTCGCGGGCCAGGTCTATGGTCTGCCGCATATCTGGGGCACCGACGGCCTGGTGGTCAACACCAAACTGGCCAAGATGGCCAATTACCCAGATCTGTGCAAAGCCGACTACAAGGGCAAGACAGCCGTACGTCTCAAGCGTCCAACCCTGCTGGCATTCGCCTTTGCCTCCGGCAAGGACCCGTTCGCGCTGTACAACAACCCCAAGGCCTACCAGGCGCTGATGGATGAAGTGGGCAAGACCGTCATTGCCTGCAAGGGCAACCTGAAGTTCTTCTGGGACAACAAGGACCAGTTGCTCAACGGCATGCGCACCGACGAGATCGTCGGCGCGATGATGTGGGATACCGGGGGCTGGAAACTCAACAGCGAGAAAGCTGACATCCAGTTCATCGCGCCCAAGTCCGGCGCCCTGGGCTGGATCGACACCTTCGCCATTCCCGCCAAGGGCCGGAACGACGCCGCAGCGTACGCCTGGATCAATTTCAACATGCGTCCTGAAATAGCCGCCAAGGTTGCCGGTGGCGCCGGCAACTTCACCGCATCCAAGGGGGCCGACAAGCTGATGGACGAAAAGCTCAAGGCCCAGTTCGCCGCCAGCTTCCCGCAGGCGGCCCTGGACAACGTCAAGTGGTATCCGGCTGTGCCAGCCGGCCTGGAAGAAATCGAAGGCCGCGTGCTGGACCGCATCAAGGCCGCCAACTGATCCGGCGCCTGCGCACCGGATGCCGCGGATCGACCTCGAAACCCGGGGTGTCGTCAAGCGATACGCCGGGCTGGTTGCCGTCGACGCACTGGACATCGCGGTGCGGCGCGGCAGCTTTTTTTCCATCCTGGGACCCTCGGGCTGCGGCAAGACCACCTTGCTGCGCATGATCGCGGGTTTCCTGGAGCCCGATTCCGGCGACGTGTTGATCGGCGGCCAGTCAATGGCCCGCGTCGCACCCAACCGCCGTCCAGTCAACATGGTGTTCCAGCACCTGGCGCTGTTCCCGATGATGACGGTCGGGCAAAACGTCGGCTACGGGCTGGCGCGCCGCGGCCTGGCGCGCAAGGACATCGAGCAGCGGGTGGGCGCCATGCTCGAGCGTGTCAATCTGCCCGGCTCTCAGGGCAAACGCATCGACCAGCTCTCGGGCGGCCAGAAACAGCGTATTGCGATCGCCCGCTCGCTGGTGCTCGAGCCCACCCTGCTTTTGCTCGACGAACCGCTGGGCGCGCTCGACCTCAAGCTGCGCGAACACATGAAGATCGAGCTGAAGGCATTGCAGGCCGACTTCGGCACCACGTTCGTCTACATCACCCACGACCAGTCCGAGGCGCTGGTGTTGTCCGACCACGTGGCCGTGATGCACAACGGCCGCTTTGAGCAGGTCGGTACGCCGCAATCGCTGTATTACGAACCGCAGACACCGTTCGTGGCGGGTTTCGTCGGCGCCAACAACCGCATCACCGGGAGCGCCAGCCAGGTCAGCGGCGATCTGGTCGAGGTCACGACCGAAGCGGGCCTGCGCCTGTTCGCGCGCCGGCGCGGCGAGGTGCTTCCGGGCGCCGCCGTGACGGCGTTCGTGCGACCGGAGGTCGCCACGCTGGCGCGTTCGATATCCAGCCTGCCCGCCAACCAGCCGCGCTACCAGGGCACGCTAGCCAGTCTGTTGTTCGACGGCGCCAATTCGGCGGTGCTGGTGCGCGAGCAGGCCAGCCAAACGCAATTCCACATCGCGTTGCCGCAGACCGGGCAGTTTGCCGACCTCGCGGTCGGCGAAGCCGTGGCGTTCGGATTCGATCCGGAACGCGCATTGTGTTTCGCCGACGCAGCCTGAACATACCCACCGATGCCGCACAAGCGCCTGCTGCTCGGCCTGCTGTTGGCGCCGGCATTGTTGTGGCTGTTCGGCCTGATCGTGCTGCCCCATGTGGACCTGGCCATCCTGTCGCTGCGCGCGCGGGTGGCGCCGGGCGAATACGCGCCCAGCCTGCGCCAGTACGGCACCTTCATCGAGGAGCCGTTGTACTGGCACACCTTTGTGCGCACGGCCGTGATGTCGATGCTCGCCACCGCGTTCACCCTGCTGCTGGCGTTCCCGATCGCCTGGACCATCGCCAAGATCGCGCGCGGCCGGGCGCGCTCGCTGATGTTCGTGTTGTGCCTGATCCCGTTCTGGGTCAGCGAGACGGTGCGCACGCTGGGCTGGATGATCCTGCTGCGCGAGTCGGGCGTGTTGCCGGCGCTGCTGGTGCAACTGGGCCTGACCGACCAGCCGATCGAGATGTTGTACCGCGACGCAACCATCATGGTCGGCCTGGTCTATACCTCCATGCTGTTCATGGTGGTGCCGCTGATCGGCGCACTGGAGAGCCTGGACGACACACTGATCGAGGCGGCCTATGACCTCGGTGGCAATGGCTGGTCCATCCTGCGCCAGATCATCATTCCGCATGCCGCTCCTGGCATCGTGGCCGGCTGCATCGTGGTTTTCATGCTCACGCTGGGCAACTACCTGACGCCGACACTGCTCGGCGGCAAGAATTCACTCTGGTTCACCGAGCAGATCTACACCCAGTTCATCACCCGTTTCAACTGGGAACAGGGTGCCGCATTCGGCTTCCTGTTGCTGATCCTGTCCACGGCCATTGTCTGGGCGGGCCTGAAACTGAGCGGGCAGCGCTTCGGCGACGTGATGCGACGCGCATGATTCCGAGCCTGCCCCGCCCTGCCTGGCTGCGCGCCGGCACTGTTTTCTACGCGGTGCTGTTCTTTGCCTTCCTGTTCCTGCCGCTGGCGGTGGTGGCGGTGTTTGCGTTCAACGACGCGCCCTACCCGGCGCCGCCCTGGCGCGGCTTCACGCTGGACTGGTTCTTCGGCAACGCCAGCGCGCAGCGGATCGGCCTGTTCGCCGACGGGCCGGTGCTGGCCAGCCTGTGGACCAGCGTCGTGGTGGCGTCCTGGGTCACGCTGTTGTCGGTGCTGGTGGGCACGGCCAACGCCTTCCTGCTCGAGCGCGCCGACTTTCGCGGCAAGGCGGCGGTCTCGCTGCTGATGCTCGCGCCGCTGGTCATTCCAGGCGTGATCCTGGGCATTTCCATCCTGGCTTTCGCCAGCCGGCTGGCCCAGTTCGCCGACGACATGTGGGGGCTGGAGCTGGAATTTCTGCGACCCGGCCTGCCGCTGGTCGTGCTGGGGCAGTTCTCCTATATCGTGTCCATCGCCACATTGACGATTGCCGCGCGGCTCAAGCGTTTCGATCGGACGCTGGAGGACGCCGCCTACAACCTCGGTGCGTCCCGGGGAGCAGTGTTGCGGACCATCACCCTGCCCTACCTGGCGCCAGCGCTGATCGGCTCGGCGGCGATCTCGTTCCTGATGTCGTTCGAGAACTTCAACACCACGCTGATGCTGGTGGGCTCCGACCCGCCGCTGACCGTGATGATGTATGGCCGCATGCGCGAAGGCGCCACGCCGGTGCTCAACGCTGTCAGCCTGTTCCTGATGATCGCCTCGGCGGCAATCGCTTTTGTGCTGATGCGCGGCGCGCGCTCCACGCAGGCCTGACGCGACCGCGACGGGACAACCGGGCGCCTCGGCCGGCTTGGACAAACACCCTGCGGTGCGCTCAGGCAGCACCAATCCACGTGCACGACGGCGGGAACCGTGATACCGTCAAAAACATACCGCCACACTTCCTTACAGGTGACCCGATGCGCAGGCCAGCCCTCTACAGCCGCTCCCGTTTGCCAATGCCGCTTGCCGGTGATCCTGTCGCCGACGCAGCTGCCAAGGCTGCATCGCAGGCGGAGCGCTCGCGCAGGGCCAAGGTTCTGGCCGCCGATCCGCGGCTGTTGTGGGGCGCCATTGCCCTGTTGCTGGTTGCGCTGGTGCTGGTGGTCGTCAACCTGTCCCGCCCACCGGCCCGGGTCCTGACCCAGGAAGACATCAACAACGCGGTCCTCAAGACGCTGGAGACGACCAACCTGCCGTCGGCGGCGGCCCGGGCCGCGAACGCGATTGCGCCGTCGATCGTGCGGGTCTTGAGTTACGAAAAAGGCTCGAACGGACGGGAAGACATCGAACGCGGTGTCGGCACCGGCGTGGTCATCGTCGATAAGGGCATCATCCTGACCAATTTGCACGTGGTCGCGGGAGCCGACACGATCAAGGTCATTTTTGCCGACGGGCTGGAATCGGAAGCTTCCATCAAGGGTGTGCAGGCGCAGGACGATCTGGCGGTGCTGCAGGCACACAAGATACCGGACGACCTGATTGCCGCAACGATGCGCTCGACCGGCGACCTGATGCCGGGCGACCAGGTGGTGGCGGTCGGCTTCCCGTTCGGTATCGGCCCCTCCACCTCTGCCGGCATCGTTTCCGGACTCAAGCGAGCGTTCCGCTCTCCTGAAGGCAAGCAGGAGATGACCAACCTGATCCAGTTCGACGCCGCTGCCAATCCTGGCAATTCAGGCGGCGCACTGGTCACGATGGACGGCCAGGTAGTCGGAATCGTCACCGCCATCCTGAATCCGGGCGAGCAGCGCACCTTCATCGGCATCGGATTCGCGGTGCCGATTGAGAACGCGGCATCCGCTGCCGGCCTGCATCCGTTCTAGGGCCCGTGCGGCCTTTCTCTCTCACGCCAAACTCATCACCAGGAGCCCCCATGGAAGCGCAACCCAAGGTCAATCCCGAAACCGCCCAATTGATGGAACAGATCCTGTACGAAGTCAAGCGCGTGGTGGTCGGCCAGGACCGGTTCCTGGAGCGGGTGATGGTGGCGATCCTGGCCCAGGGTCACCTGCTGGTCGAAGGGGTCCCTGGCCTGGCCAAGACCTTGACTGTCAAGACGCTGGCCAACACGATCCGCGGCAAATTCAAGCGCATCCAGTTCACGCCCGATCTGGTGCCTGCCGACCTGGTCGGCACCCGCATCTACAACCAGAAGACCGGCGACTTCAGCACCGCGCTTGGCCCGGTGTTCACCAACCTGCTGCTGGCCGACGAGATCAACCGGGCGCCGGCGAAGGTGCAAAGCGCGCTGCTCGAGGTGATGCAGGAGCGCCAGGTCACGATCGCCGGGGAGACCCACCGGGTGCCGGAGCCGTTCCTGGTCATGGCCACCCAGAACCCGATCGAGACCGAGGGCACCTACCCTTTGCCCGAGGCGCAGGTTGACCGGTTCATGATGAAGGTGCTGGTCGACTACCCGAGCGACGAGGAAGAATTCGTCATCGTGCAGCGTGTCACCGGGCCATCGGTGTCTGCCAGCCCGGTGGCGAGCACGGAACAATTGGCCGTGCTGCAAGGCGCTTGCCGCAAAGTCTATGTCGACCCGTCGCTGATCACCTATGCGGTCAAGCTGGTGTCAGCCACGCGCAACCCGGAGAAACACGGGCTGAAAGAACTGCGCCGCTTCATCACCTACGGAGCCAGCCCCCGGGCCTCTATCAACCTGACCGAGGCGTCCCGTGCGCTGGCCATGTTGCGCGGACGCGGTTACGTGCTTCCCGAAGACATGGTCGACCTGGTGCCCGACGTGTTCCGCCACCGGGTGGTGTTGTCCTACGAGGCCTTGTCCGAGGGCCTGAGCGCCGATGCCCTGATCAGCAAGATCATGGCGCGTATCCCGGCGCCGCCCAAGCCGCTGGAGCACGAGGCACTGGCTGCCTGAGACCGCGATGTTCGGCCTCTTCAAGCCGCGCAAAGACGCGGCTCCACCGCCGGCTACCCTGCTGCCGATGCCGGTCGCCAAGGGCGCCGAACACACGTTGCGCCGGCTCGAATGGACGGTGATCCGTCGGCTCGATGGGCTTTTGCAGGGCGACTACCGCACGTTGATGCGCGGCACCGGACTGGATCTGGCCGACCTGCGCGAATACCAGCACCATGACGATGTGCGCCATATCGACTGGAACGTCACCGCGCGGCTGCAGATTCCCCATGTGCGGGTGTTCACCGAAGATCGCGAGATGGCGGCGTGGTTCCTGCTCGACCTCAGCCCGTCGGTCGATTTCGGCTCCGGCGAGCAACGCAAGCGGCATGTGTCGGCCGAGTTCGTCGCCGTGTTGGCGCGCATGCTCACACGCCACGGCAACCGTGTCGGCGCCTTGTTGTACGGCGCGGGGGTGGACACCGTGATGCCGGCGCGCGGCGGCCGCATGCACGTGCTGCAATTGCTGCACAACATGCAGAGCCGTCCGCTGAGCGCCGAATCGGGAGGCACCCGGCTCGATGAACTGCTGGATTCGGCGTTGGGCACGATTCGCCGGCGCTCCACGATTTTCGTGGTGTCGGACTTCATCAGCGCGCCGGGCTGGGAAAAGCCGCTCGGTCAATTGGCACAGCGCCATGATGTGGTTGCGATCCGCCTGCTGGACCCGATGGAGCTGGATCTGCCCGATCTGGGCATGGTGCCCATCCGCGACGCCGAAACCGGCGAACAGTTGCTGGTCGATACCCATGACGCCGGTTTCCGCAAGCGTTTCGCGCGAATTGCCGCCCAACGTGAAGCCGACCTGCGCCAGTCCTTTGCGCAGGCCGGCGTCGATACGCTGGAACTTTCGACGGACGACGACCTCGTAAAGGCGGTGATGCGATTTACCGATCTGCGCAAGCGCCGCAGCCGGCTGTCGGGGGCCAGCGCCATTGTGACCCGCGCGGCAGCGGCCAGCTGACCAGGAGACCCGATATGAACATTCCGCTGACCTTCCTGTGGCCCCAGTTCCTGTGGCTGCTGCTGGCCATTCCGCTGCTGGTGATCGTCTACATCTGGTTGCTGCGGCGCAAGAAGAAACTCGCACTGCGTTACGCCAGCCTGTCCATCGTCAAGGAGGCGATGGGTGCAGGCATGCACTGGCGCCGCCATGTGCCGCCGGTGCTGTTCCTGCTGGCCATCAGCGCGATGTTGCTGGCTTCCTCGCGTCCGTTCGCCGTGATTTCGCTGCCCTCGACCCAGGAGACCATCATCCTGGCAATGGACGTCTCAGGCAGCATGCGTGCCACCGACGTCAAGCCGAACCGTCTGGTCGCCTCGCAGGAAGCAGCCAAGGCCTTCCTCAAGGAATTGCCGCGCACCGTGCGTGTAGGCATCGTCGCATTTGCCGGCACGGCATCGGTGGTGCAGCCACCCACACTGAGCCGTGAGGACCTGGTTGCCGCGATCGACAAGTTCCAGCTGCAACGCGCCACCGCAATCGGTAGTGCGGTGGTGGTGGCTTTGTCCGAGATCTTCCCGGAGGAGGGTATCGACCTGTCGGCCCTGACCTACGGCAACGCCCGCCAGCGCGGGATTTCGATCGACGAGGTCAAGCCCAAGAACCCGAAGAAGGAGTTCGTGCCGGTGCCGCCGGGCTCGTACAACTCGGCCGCCATCATCCTGCTGACCGACGGACAACGCACCACCGGCATCGACTCGATGGAAGCGAGCAAGATGGCAGCCGAACGCGGCGTGCGGATCTACACCGTTGGCGTTGGAACCGTCGAGGGCGAGACGATCGGCTTCGAAGGCTGGTCGATGCGGGTGAGGCTCGACGAACCGACGCTCAAGGCGATCGCCTTGCAGACCCAGGCCGAATACTTCTACGCCGGCACCGCGGAGAACCTCAAGCAGGTGTACGAGAAACTCAGTTCCCGACTGACGCTCGAGCAGAAGGAAACCGAGGTCTCCGGCTTGCTGGCCCTGGTTGCCTCGGTGCTCGCGATGGTATCGGCGGCGTTGTCGCTGCTCTGGTTCAACCGGATTCTTTGAGCTTGTCCAGCCGGCTTTCTTGCGCGACTCGCGCGCGGGCACCCCATTTCCCGCCCGGCACGTGCCGACAGCGCGCTTGACCCGAGCCTGGGACCAAGAACATTCAAGGACACACGTTTGCCCTTTCGCCGCTTGACCAGCCTTTTGCTGCCGCTCGCCGTGGCACTGACGGTCGGCGCCCTGCTCGCTGGATGCTCCCCTTTGGGCACGCTCAATGCCCTGACGCCGAATGCGTCATACCACTTGACCGTCGACGTACCCTACGGGAGTTTGCCGCGGCAACAAATGTCCATCTACCAGCCGACCCGGCCCGCGCCGCCTGGCGGCTGGCCCGTTGTCGTATTCTTTTATGGCGGCTCATGGAATACCGGCGAGCGGGCCGACTACGCCTTCGTCGGTGAAGCGCTGGCCGAGCGCGGCATTCTCACGCTGGTGGCCGATTACCGGCTCTACCCCACCGTGCGCTACCCTGATTTCCTGAACGACAGCGCACAGGCTGTGGCCTACGGATTCGAGCAAGCGGCGACACTGGGCGGCAATCCGAAACGGCTGTTTGTCATGGGCCATAGCTCTGGGGGATACAACGCCGCCATGCTCGCGCTCGATCCACGGTGGTTGTCCGCCACCGGCCGATCGCCTGGCGCGATGGCCGGCTGGATCGGCCTTGCGGGGCCCTATGATTTTTATCCGATCGAGAATCCGGACGTCAAGCCGGTGTTTTTCCACCCAAACTATCCGCAGGACTCGCAACCGATCCATTTCACCGGGCCAGGCGCGCCGCGAAGTTTTCTGGCGGCAACCCGAAACGATGCCTTGGTCAACCCCCAACGCAACACGGTCCAATTGGCGCGAAAGCTGCAGGCGGCCGGTGTTCCCGTGACGCACAAGTTGTACGAAAGCGGCTCCCACGCCACCTTGATCGGCGCCTTTGCCTGGCCCTTGCGATGGATTGCGCCGGTACTCGATGACGTGACCGATTTCATCCTCACTGCGCCGCCGGCCCCCTGATTCGACACGCGCCGCTCCCGCACCGGGTTGACGACGGCCGACCGGTTGCAGCAATTGCCGAGGGCGCCTCGGAACTCGCCGGAGCGCGCCAGGCTCAGGCCGATTCGGTCAGCGTGCCCCGATCGAGCCGGTATCGACGCGCGCAGCGCGCCGCGAGGCTTTCATCGTGGGTCACCACGACAAACGCCGTACCCTGATCGCGCGCCAGGTTCATCATCAGCTCGAACACTCCGTCGGCGGTGCTGCGGTCCAGGTTTCCTGTCGGCTCATCGGCCAACACGCAGGCCGGTTGGGTCACCAGTGCGCGCGCGATGGCCACCCGCTGGCGCTCGCCCCCGGAGAGTTCCGACGGCCGGTGCTGCAACCGATCCTGCAGGCCCACGCTGGTCAGCGTGGCGCTGGCAGCGCGGGCAGAGTCCTCTGGTGCCATGCGCCGGATCCACAGCGGCATGGCCACGTTGTCCAGTGCGCTGAACTCCGGCAGCAGGTGGTGGAACTGGTAGACGAAACCCAGGTGACGGTTGCGCAAGCGGCCCTGTTCGCTGGCGCTGCGGGTCGACAGGTCCTGCCCCATCAACAGCACGCTGCCCGTGGTGGGCGCGTCCAGCGCGCCGAGCAGATGCAGCAAGGTGCTCTTGCCCGAACCCGACGCGCCGACAATGGCCAGCGTCTCGCCGGCGTGGACCTGCAGGTCCACGCCCTGCAACACCGTCACATCAAGCCGGCCTTCGCTGAACCGCTTGGTCAGGCCGCGGGCCTGCAACACCACGTCACTCATAACGCAAGGCCTCGGCCGGATTGACGCGACTGGCGCGCCAGCTCGGATAAATCGTGGCCAGGAAGGCCAGCACCAGTGAAATGACCGTGATCGGCACGATGTCGGCCTGCTGCGGGTCGCTGGGCATGCGGCTGATCAGGTAGATGTCCTTGGGCAGGAAGGTTGCACCCAGCATCTGCTCGAGCGCCGGCACGATCACGTCGATGTTGAACGCGATGCCCAGGCCCAGCGCCAGGCCGGCCAGCGTCCCGATCACGCCGACCATCGCACCCTGCACGACGAAGATACCCATGATGGAGCGCGGGCTGGCACCCAGGGTGCGCAGGATCGCGATATCGGCGTGTTTGTCGGTCACGGTCATCACCAGCGTGCTGACCAGATTGAATGCCGCAACCGCGACGATCAGCGTCAGGATGATGGACATCATGCGTTTTTCGACCTGCACTGCGGCAAACCAGGTCCGGTTCTGCCGCGTCCAGTCGCGGATCACCAGGCTGCCGCTCATCGTGGTGGCCAGGTCGGCGGCGACTTCCCGCGCCTGGTGCAGATCGCGCAACTTGAGCCGCACGCCCGTCGGGCCTTCCAGGCGGTAGATACGTGCCGCATCGTCCATGTGCATCAATGCCAATGCCGAGTCGTATTCGAAATGACCGGAATCGAAAGTGCCCACCACCGTCATCTGCTTGAGCCGCGGCACCACGCCGGCCGGCGTGATCTGGCCGCTGGGCGTGATCAGGGTCACGCTGTCGCCTTCGCGCACGCCCAGCGCGCGCGCCAGTTCGCCACCGAGCACGATGCCGAAAGACCCCGGCACCAGCCGCGCCAGCCCGCTGCGGCTCATGGCACGGCCCAGGTCGGTCACGTCGAGTTCGCGCTGCGGGTCGATGCCGCGCACCAGCGTCGCCTTCATGTCCTCGCCGCGCGCCAGCAGCCCTTGCGCGAATACGAACGGCGCAGCACCCATCACCTGCGGGTGGGACTTGGCCTCGGACAACGTGCGCTGCAGGTCGGGCAACGCTGCCCCATCCCTGGCGTAGATCTCGATATGCGAGACCACGCCCAGCATGCGGTCGCGCACCTCTTTCTGGAAGCCGTTCATGACGCTGAGCACGATGATCAGTGCAGCCACGCCCAGCGCGATACCCAGCATCGAGACGCCGGAGATGAAGGAGATGAAGCCATTGCGCCTTGTCGCGCGACCGGCACGGGTGTAACGCCAGCCCAAGGTCAGTTCGTAGGGCACTTGCATCAACGGCGGCGCGACAGTGGCATGTTCGGTTCAAGAGTAAAGCAGCGGACAGCAGCGATTGTGGCATCCCGCCTCCAACCCCACTGGCCCCGGCACAGTTCGACCGACAATGGGATCATGCAGTTGCTGATTCCGTATGCATTCGTCGCCGAGGAGCCAGGCTGTGCCCAGGCCGTGGCGACACTGCAACTGCCTGTCCTCGAGCGTTTGTTGCGCCGGTTGACACTGACGCACACCGAGGACTTGTCGCCGCACTCGCTCACGCCACCGCATGAACGCGCGCTGGCCCGGGCCATCGGAGTGCAGGCGCGCGACGGCATGATTCCCTGGGCAGCGCTGGAGCTTGCGCGCTGCGGGATAGACCCGGGCACCGCAGGCTGGGCCTGGGTCACGCCGGCGCACTGGCAGATCGGCACCGACCGCATCCAGATGACCGACCCCGCGGCACTGCAGCTGCCCGAAGACGAATCCCGCGCGCTGATGCAGGCGATGGCGCCATGGTTCGCGCAGGATGGCATCGAGCTGCAGTTCGATACGCCACAACGCTGGCTGGCGCGCGGCGCAGCACTGGCCGACCTGCCCAGCGCCTCGCTGGACCGGGTCATCGGGGTCGACCTCGGCCCCTGGATGCCGGCCACCGCCGCGCTGCGCCGGCTGCAAAACGAGATGCAGATGCTGCTCTACACCCACCCGGTCAACGATGCGCGCAGCGCCCGGGGTTTGCAGGCCGTCAATTCGTTCTGGATCAGTGGCAGCGGTGCGCTCGAGGCGGGCGCACCCGCACAGCCCATGCCTCGAATCGCGGGCGCGCTGCGCAGCGCCGCCCTGCTCGGGGACTGGAGCCACTGGGCGCAGGCCTGGCAGCAGGTCGACCAGGAAGCGTGCCAGGAACTGGCGACCGTGCTCGATGGCGGCGCGACAGGTGAGCTGGTGTTGTGCTCGGACCGCGCCACGCTGCATTTCAAACCCACCGCCGGCAGTTGGCGCGAACGCCTGCAACGCCGATTCAGTCGCGCGAGCCTGAAGGACTTCATCGGCCCATCATGAAAATCACCATCCGCGACATCCCGCCGCGCGCCGCATGGACCCTCGAGCAGGCCGGTGTACACCCCTTGCTGGCCCGCCTGTACGCGGCACGCGGTGTCAGCGCCATGGACGAACTCGACGAGGCTCTGAACCGGCTGTTACCGCCAGCCGACCTGCTCGGCAACACGCAGGCGGCCCGGCTGCTGGCCGACGCCATCGCACAGGACAAGCGGCTGTGCATCGTTGCCGACTACGACTGCGACGGCGCCACGGCCTGCGCTGTCGGCCTGCGCGGGCTGCGCCTGCTCGGCGCGCGCCAAGTCGGCTACATCGTGCCCGACCGGGTGCGCGATGGTTACGGCCTGACCGCGCCGATCGCCCAGCGCGTCAAGGACAGCGGCGCTGACGTGCTGATCACGGTCGACAACGGCATTGCCAGCATCGACGGTGTCGCCCACGCCCGCGCGCTCGGCCTGCAGGTGCTGGTGACCGACCACCACCTGCCGGCCAGCGAACTGCCGCAGGCCGACGTGATCGTCAATCCCAACCAGCCCGGCTGCGGCTTCGCCAGCAAATCCATCGCCGGTGTCGGCGTGATGTTCTACGTGCTGCTGGCCTTGCGCTCGGAACTGCGCGAACGCGGGGTATTCACGGCCCAGAACCAGCCCAAGCTCGACGCTTTGCTGCCGCTGGTGGCTCTGGGCACGGTGGCCGACGTGGTGCGGCTCGACGCCAACAACCGCCGGCTGGTGGCGCAAGGCCTCAAGCGCGTGCGCGCCGGAGCACTGCCTGCCGGCATGGCCGGCCTGTTCAGCGCGGCTGGCCGATCGGCCCCAAGCGCCACCACCTTCGACTTCGGTTTCGCGCTGGGCCCGCGCATCAACGCCGCCGGACGCCTGAGCGACATGACACTGGGCATCGAATGCCTGCTGACCGACGACCCGCAGCGTGCCGCCGAACTGGCCCGCCAGCTCGACGCCATCAACCGCGAGCGGCGCGAGATCGAAGGCGACATGCGCACACAGGCGATGGAGATCGCCGAGTCCCTGTTCGAGGACGGCGAGGAACCGCCGCCGGCGATCTGCGTGTTCGACCCCGATTTCCATGAAGGCGTGGTCGGCATCGTGGCCTCGCGCATCAAGGACAAGCTGCACCGGCCCACCTTCGTGTTTGCCGCCAGCCAGGCGCCGGGCAAGGAACACGAACTCAAGGGCTCGGGCCGCTCGATCCCGGGTTTTCACCTGCGCGACGCGCTCGACCTGGTGGCCAAGCGCCACCCAGGCGTGTTGCTGCGTTTCGGCGGCCACGCGATGGCCGCGGGTTGCACCGTCGCCGAGGAACACCTGGACACCTTCGAACAGGCGCTGGCCGAAGTGGCGATGCAGTGGCTCGATGCGGCAACCCTGCAGCGCCGGCTCGAGACCGACGGCCCGCTGGCGCCCGAATACCGTCGCGTCGACCTGGTCGACACGCTGCACAAGGAGGTGTGGGGGCAGGGTTTCGCGCCACCGCTGTTCAGCGAAGAGCTCGAAGTGGTGTCGCAGCGCCTGGTGGGCGAAAAACACCTGGCCCTCAAGCTGCTGCACCAGGGCACACCCATCGACGGCATCTGGTTCAACCACACTGACAGCCTGCCGCCGCGGGCGCGCATGGCGTTCCGGCTCGACGCCGACGAATGGAACGGCGCGCGCAAGCTCAAGTTCCTGATCGAGGCCGTCGAAGCGCCCGCGCGCTGAGCGCGACAATACACACATTGCGTCTCATCCATCCATTGCATGGCACCACCATGACTGCACCCGCATCGTTCGACCTGTCCGGTCGCCTGGCCCTGATCACCGGCTCGAGCGCCGGCATCGGTTTCGCGCTGGCGCGCGGACTGGCCCAGGCCGGTGCGGCCATCGTCATCAATGCACGCAACGCGAACAAACTCGAGCAGGCAGCGAAGACGCTGCGCGACGAAGGTGCCACGGTCCATGCGCGTGCGTTCGACGTGACCGACAACGATGCAGTTGCCAAGGCCGTGGCGGCGATCGAAGAAGACATCGGCCCGATCGATATCCTGATCAACAACGCCGGCATGCAGCGCCGCGCGCCGCTGGAAGACTTTACCCAGGAGCACTGGCATGAACTGATGCGCACCAACGTCGACAGCGTGTTCATGGTCGGCCAGGCCGTGGCCCGCCACATGATCACGCGCAAGAAGGGCAAGATCATCAACATCTGCTCGGTGCAAAGCGAGTTGGGTCGCCCGAACATCGCGCCCTACACCGCCAGCAAAGGAGCTGTGAAGATGCTGACCAAGGGCATGGCGATCGACTGGGGGCAACACGGCATCCAGGTCAATGGCCTCGGCCCCGGCTACTTCAAGACGGAACTCAATGATGCGCTGGTCAAAAATCCGGAGTTCAGCAGCTGGTTGATCGGCCGCACGCCGTCGCGGCGCTGGGGCGACGTCGAAGACCTGGTCGGCCCGGCAGTTTTCCTGGCCAGCGACGCCTCGCGCTTCGTCAACGGCCATATCCTGTATGTCGATGGCGGCGTGACCGCCACATTGTGACAACGGCTGACTGCACGCAACACCTACACCCCACACTGCCTGGAAAACACATCGATGGAAGCCCTCGTCATCCACGCCCCGAAGGACTTGCGGGTCGAGACCATAACCACCGACCCGGTGGCGCCCGGCCAGATCCGGGTGCGCGTGCGTAGGGGCGGCATCTGCGGCTCGGACCTGCACTACTTCAACCATGGCGGTTTCGGCACGATCCGGATCAAGGAACCCATGGTGCTCGGGCACGAGATTGCCGGTCTGGTTGAACAGGTTGCGGACGGCGTGACCACAGTCGCCGTGGGTGACCGGGTCGCGGTCAGCCCAAGCCGTCCCTGTGGCCGCTGCACCTACTGCCAGCAGGGTTTGCAGAACCATTGCCTGGACATGCGGTATTACGGCAGCGCGATGCGCACCCCCCATGTGCAGGGCGCGTTCCGCCAGGAAATCGTCTGCGACGCCAGCCAGGCGCACAAGCTGGCCGACGGCATCAGCGACGGCGAAGGTGCGATGGCCGAGCCGTTGTCGGTGGCCTTGCATGCCGTGCGGCGTGCTGGCTCGCTGCTGGGCAAACGGGTGCTGGTCACGGGCTGCGGCCCGATCGGCGCGCTGATCATCGTGGCCGCGCGCCGCGCGGGCGCCGCGCATATCGTGGCCACCGACGTGAGCAATTTCACGCTGCGCAGCGCAGCCAAGGTCGGCGCCGACGAGGTAATCAACGTCGCCGAAATGCCGGACGCACTGGCCCCTTTTTGTGCCGACAAGGGCAGCTTCGACGTGTTGTTCGAGGCCAGCGGCAACGAGCGCGCCTTGCGCGGCGCGCTGGATGCGGTGCGCCCGCGCGGCGTGATCATGCAGGTTGGCCTGGGCGGCGACATGACGCTGCCGCTCAACACGATCGTGGCCAAGGAGTTCGACCTGCGCGGCGCCTTCCGTTTCCACGAGGAGTTCGCGATCGCGGTCGAGTTGCTGAACAAACGTCTGGTCGATGTCAAGCCGCTGATCTCGGCCACCGTGCCGTTTCGCGACTCCGGGCGCGCGTTTGCATTGGCGGCGGACCGGTCACAGGCGATGAAGGTGCTGCTGGATTTCGAATGAACCGCGACTTGTGCACATGACGCCGCCCTGGCGGCTGCGGCGCGGCGCATAGAATCGGTTTTTCGCAACCGTAGTCGTGGAGCCTCTCATGTCCGACCAGAAATACCGCCTTGTCACGCGCAGCGATTTTGATGGACTCGTGTGTGCGATCCTGCTCAACGAGATGAGCCTGATCGACGACATCAAGTTCGTGCACCCCAAGGACATGCAGGACGGCAAGGTCGCGATCACCAACCGCGACATCACGACCAACCTGCCCTACGTGCCTGGCGCGCACCTGGTCTTTGACCACCACGCATCCGAGACGGTGCGCAACACCGGCGAGCGGCCCAAGAACTACATCATCTACCCCGGCGCTCCGTCCGCGGCGCGGGTCGTATACGAGTGTTACGGTGGCAAGTCGCGCTTTCCCGATTCGTTCGACGACATGATGATCGCGGTGGACAAGAGCGATGCCGCCGAGTTCTCGATCGAGGAGATCCTCGACCCCAAGGACTGGGTGTTGCTCAACTACCTGATGGATTCGCGCACCGGTCTGGGGCGGTTCCGCGAGTTCCGGATCAGCAACTACCAGCTGATGCTCGACCTGATCAACTATGTTCGCAACCACAGCATCGACGAGGTGCTGGCACTGCCCGACATGGTGGAGCGGGTCACGCTGTATTTCGAGCATGCGGACAAGGCCCAGCAGCAGATCAAGCGCTGCAGCACGGTGCACGGCAACCTGGTCGTGCTCGACTTGCGCCAGGAAGAGACCATCTACGCAGTCAACCGCTTCATGATCTACGCGTTGTTTCCGCAGACCAACATATCGATCCACGCGATGTGGGGCGTGCAGAAACAAAACACCGTGTTCGCCACCGGCAAGTCCATCACCAACCGCAGCTCTAAAACCAACATCGGCGAACTGATGCTCGGCTACGGCGGCGGGGGCCACGAGAATGCCGGCACCTGCCAGATCACCAACGACAAGGCCGATACAGTGATGCTGGAGCTGATCGCCAGGATCAACGCCGACGGCTGATCGACACCCAGGTTGCGCCGCCAAGCCCGGCGTACCGCGACGGCCATCTGCCCGCCGGGCCGGCTCACTCGGGGGCCAGGACCTAAAATGCGGGGGTGAAAACCATTCTCAACGCCGATCTGCATTGCCACTCCGTCGTCTCCGACGGCACCTTGACGCCGGAGGCACTGGCCCAGCGGGCCAAGACCAATGGAGTGGAACTGTGGTCGCTGACCGACCACGACGAGATCGGAGGCCAGGCGCGCGCGGCTGCAGCGGCGCGGCAACATGGCATGCATTACCTCACCGGCACCGAGATCTCGGTGACCTTCGTTGGCAAGACGGTGCACATCGTCGGTCTGGGTTTCGACGCCGATGAACCCGGCATCCGGGCGGGCCTGCAACGCACCCGAGGCGGGCGCGGCCAGCGGGCGCACGACATGGCCGCCGGGCTGGCCAAGGTCGGCATTGCCGGCGCGTATGAAGGCGCGCTCAAGCACGCCGGCAATCACGACCTGATCTCGCGCACCCATTTCGCCCGTTTCCTCGTCGAGACCGGCGTGTGCAAGGAGACCAATGAGGTGTTCCGCAAATACCTGACCGAAGGCAAGCCGGGTTTCGTGGAGCACCGCTGGGCCGCGCTGAAGGACGCGGTGCACTGGATCACGCAGGCGGGCGGCGTGGCGGTGATCGCCCATCCGGCACGCTACAAGTTCACCGCCAACGAGGAATACGCGCTGTTCACCGAGTTCAAGAGCCATGGAGGACAGGCGGTCGAAGTGGTCACCGGCAGCCATACCAGCGCCGAATACGTGACCTATGCCGAGACCGCGCGCGAGTTCGGTCTGGCTGCCTCGCGCGGCAGCGACTTCCACAGCCCGGACGAATCCCACACCGACCTGGGTACGCTGCCGCTGCTGCCGGGCACGCTGACACCGGTATGGGAACTGCTGGAGTCCCGCATCCAGTGACTGGCCCCACCCGGTACCGGCGCTGGAATTGATCCATGGCGCAACATTTCGAACTGCATCCCGACAATCCGCAGCCGCGCCTGCTCAAGCAGGCGGTAGCCATGCTCGAGCGCGGCGGCGTGCTGGCGGTGCCGACCGATTCGAGTTATGCGCTGGTCTGCCACCTGGACGACAAGGCGGCCGCCGATCGGCTGCGGCGCATCCGCGGCGTCGACGACAAGCACCACCTCACGCTGCTGTGCCGCGATCTGAGCGAACTGGCCAACTATGCGCGGGTCGACAACCGGCAATACCGGCTGTTGCGCTCGGTGACACCCGGCCCGTACACCTTCATTCTGGACGCCTCCAAGGAGGTGCCGCGCCGGGTCAGCCATCCGCAGCGCAAGACCATCGGCATGCGGGTGCCGGAGCACCGGGCACTGCAGGCACTGCTGGCCCTGCATGACGGCCCCTTGCTCGCAACCACGTTGATACCGCCCGGACAAACCGAGCCGCTGAACGACGCGCATGAGATCCGCGCCCTGTTCGAACACCAGATCGAGGCTGTGCTGGACGCGGGTGCCTGCCCGCTCGAAGCGACAACGGTCGTCGACCTGACCGGCGGCGAACCAGTCCTGCTGCGCCAGGGGCGCGGCGACGCCGGCGCGCTGGGCCTGTGACCCGCGGCGCGCCGCCCGGTCGCTCTGACACAATCCAAGCGTGGACGCCTCCAGCCTGATTCAATCGATCCTGATCTATGCACTGCCGGTGCTGTTTGCGATCACGGTCCATGAAGCCGCCCATGGGTATGCGGCGCGGCATTTCGGCGACGACACAGCGGCCAAGATGGGCCGTATCACGCTGAACCCGATCAAGCACATCGATCCGGTGGGCACGATCTTGATCCCGCTGATGCTGTTGGTCTCCACCCAGGGCGCGTTCCTGTTCGGTTATGCCAAGCCGGTGCCGGTGCGTTTCGGCCATCTGCGCAATCCCAAGCGCGATATGGTCTGGGTGGCGCTGGCCGGGCCGGCGTCGAACCTGGCCCAGGCTGTCTTCTGGGGCTTGCTGCTGATTTTTCTGAGTGGCACGGGAGTCGACGAGCCCTTCTTCATCAAGATGTGCCAGGGCGGGGTGCTGGTCAACGTGGTGATGTTCGTGCTCAACCTGTTCCCGCTGCCGCCGCTCGACGGCGGTCGTATTCTGGTGGGCCTGCTGCCGATGCGCCCGGCGGCCCTGGTGGCGCGTATCGAGCCCTGGGGCTTCTTCATCGTGCTGGCTCTGCTGCTGATGGGCGTCGTCAGCACCTTCTGGATGCAACCGCTGATGGCGCTGACCTTCGGCCTGCTCGACATCGTATTGACCCCGTTCGCCTGGCTTTTCCGATAAGCCATCGCGACTCTACCCTCGACCGCACCATGAGCATCACGCGTTTTCTGACCGGCATCACGACCAGCGGAACCCCGCACCTGGGCAACTATGTCGGCTCGATCCGGCCCTCCGTGCGCGCCAGCCTGCGCGCGGACGTCGAGAGTTTCTACTTTCTGGCCGACTACCATGCGCTGATCAAGGTCGGCGAGCCCGAACGTGTGCAGCGCTCGACGCTGGAGATCGCCGCCAGTTGGCTCGCCGCCGGTCTTGATCCGCAGCGGGTCACCTTTTACCGCCAGTCGGATATCCCCGAGATTTCCGAACTGACCTGGTTCCTGACCTGCGTCACCGGCAAGGGCCTGCTGAACCGCGCGCACGCCTACAAGGCCGCGGTGGACAAGAACACGGCCGCGGGTATCGACACCGACACCGACGTGACCGCCGGGCTGTTCATGTACCCGGTGCTGATGGGCGCCGACATCCTGATGTTCAACGCCCACAAGGTGCCGGTCGGGCGCGACCAGGTGCAGCACCTGGAAATGGCGCGCGACATGGCCAACAGCTTCAACCACCGCTACGGGCAACTCTTCACCTTGCCCGAGGTCGTCATCGAGGAGTCGGTTGCCACGTTGCCAGGTACCGACGGGCGCAAGATGAGCAAGAGTTACGACAACACCATCCCGTTGTTCGCTCCGCGTGCGGAGCTGAAGAAACTCATCGCCGGTATCCTCACCGACTCGCGGCTGCCGGGTGAGGCCAAAGAGGTCGAGGGCTCGGCGCTGTTCCAGATCTACCAGGCCTTTGCCAGCGACGCGGAAACCGCGGCCTTGCGCAAGGCCTATGCCGACGGAATTGCCTGGGGCGATGCGAAGGCGCTGGTGTTCGAGCGGCTGGATGCGGAGATCACGCCGATGCGCGAGCGATACGAGGCGCTGATTGCCGACCCGGCCAAGATCGAGGCCACCCTGTTGCGCGGCGCAACCAAGGCGCGCGCCATCGCCACGCCGTTCATGGCCGGTGTGCGCCAGGCGGTCGGCCTGCGCAACCTGGGCAGTACCGCCCAAGGCAAGCCGACCAAGGCTGACAAGGCCTCGCTGCCGGTGTTCAAGCAATACCGGGAAAAAGACGGCCAGTTCGCCTTCAAACTGGTCGACGCCAAGGGCCGATTGCTGCTGCAGAGCCAGGGTTTCGCATCGCCCAAGGACGCAGGAGCGGCCATCGCGCGACTGCAGCAGGTCGGCGCGACAGCGCTTGCGACATTCGAGGGACAAATCGCCGCAGCCGACGGCGTAGCGCCGGACACGATCGCCGAGGCGCTGCAACAACTGGCCGACGCCGCCTGACGATCACGCCCTCAAGCCATCGCGGAGCAGGATTTCGGCTGCTACAATCCCGACCGCGCGACATAGGAGAGGTGGCAGAGTGGCCGAATGTACCTGACTCGAAATCAGGCGTACCGCAAGGTACCGTGGGTTCGAATCCCACCCTCTCCGCCAGATACCAGCAAGGGTTTGCCGCTATTCAGTTAGTAGCAAGCCTTTTTTGTTTTTGTGTCCGTGTAGCCACTGCGTAGCCACCAGTACATGGTTTTGTACCGTGTAGCCACCAAGTAGGTGCCCGGCGGCGCTTGTCGTTACGCGTAACGCTCGGTGTTGAGCGGGCGTTGAGTCCCTCGCGGGCGCCTGCGCGGCGGCTCACTGAGTCAACCCAAGATCAACTTTTCACATACAGACCAACGTGCGACAGTATGGGCGGGCGATGTGTGCTCATTTGGCCCCCGGAGTCCGGTAGTGAAGGAGCTGAGCGAGCGAGATTCAATGCGCCCAGCGTTTGACATGAGCGGCGCTCAACAGACCGCGAAGCCGGCTGTTGAATGTCCAGTCGATGGAAGGGTCGGGCGTCATCATGCCGATGCGCGCCGAAGTTGCAAGATGTTGGTGTTGTGAGCTGCACGAATGAACCAGCCGCCCTGCTTCTCGACGAGCAGCCAAGAAAAGAGGCCGTTTCGTGGTGTTCGGGGTGTTCCATCGGGATCGAAGTCACCGCGAACGGACCATGCGAGATGGACGAGGGCCAAGTCCGACCTGAGAGATTGCACCTGAATGGCACCGTTTCCCCACACGCTGGCATGGAACCGAGTCTTGTGCAAATCGCTATGCACCTGCTCGATCTTTGCCTTGCCATTCAAGTGGCTTCCTGCAACGTTGACGAAATCAGCGTCATCTGTGAGGAGGGCCGCCATTCGGGACATGTCGTGCGTGTTCCATGCCGCCTGCCACTCCGCTGCAATCACGGCCACCGCCTCTTCGACATGAGTGCTCATGGTTCACCTCATTCTCTGGTAGTGCTCATGCACCTAAGCGCGGTTCTATGACGCCCAACAAATGTATACCGCGCGGACTGCTGTACGAGGCGGCGCGTACGGTTTAATCTGGCCCGCGGGGGAGGCGCCTGTCTCTTATACACATCTGACGCTGCCGACGAATAGAGAGGTGTAGATCTCGGTGGTCGCCGTATCATTA
>ENA-ORBV01002586-ORBV01002586.1-microbial-mat-metagenome-genome-assembly--contig:-NODE-2586-length-37949-cov-10.275771_pt1 | contig 37949 bp, 26 predicted proteins | sample MGYA00237777_ERZ505514 | MGnify/ENA primary metagenome ERZ505514 (study PRJEB26160, sample SAMN06269048) | microbial mat metagenome | isolation source: Oligotrophic lake microbial mat | place... | reverse complement strand
CCCCAGACCGGGGCTGAGATCGTGGGCTGGTCGGGCAAGATCCAATTTCGCCCGACCTTGATTGCCCCTGGCATCCGGCCCTTGCCGCAGAGGTCGCGCAGGCGGGCGGTGCTGAGGGAAAGCAGCTCGGCGGCTTGGGTGAGGGAGATCATGGCTGGGCCGCAACGAGCGCCCCTAGACGGAACACAGTCCGTCCAGCCGTACGGACCTGGAAAGACGCTGCTCCGTCGCGCAGTCCATCGGATTCCCCTGTCTGCCGGTCTATAAACTTCGCGGACCAGCCGACGATCACCGAGTCTCCGACGATCTTGACTTTGTCCTCGCCATCGTCGTGCACGCGGGGGGTGCTGCTATGCGCCTTTGCCGCTACAAAGAAAGCGTACCCATCTTGGGCCGCGAACGCGGCCTCCAAGGCAGCGTCTTTCCAGATTATTTCCATTTTCTGCTCCTAGTGGGTGGGGGTGAGGGAGATCATGCATCGAGGAGAAATGCTGTCGCATCCTCCCGCGTGGTGAAGGCGAGAAATTCCGGGTGATTCCAAAAGTCGTATGCGAAGGTTTTCTCGAGCGCATCGAGCGCTTCGGCGGGTGAGCCATGCTCACTGACCATACGGGGGTTGTTCCCGCCGTGGCCCCACGACCAAAGTTCCTGGTCGCGGATGTGGTAACGCGGCCCGATGCCGAAGGGGGTGGTCGTCTCGTCGATATAGCCGTCGAGATCGCGGATCGGGGATTCGATGATTTTTGCGTCAGCGATCAGGAATACAACTTGGTCAAGTTCGTTCATGCTCTGCTCCTTGTTTCGTTGTGGGGTGCTTCTACGCCAAAAGCCCGCACGCGGCGGGCTTGGCGGGGTGTGGTGGGTTACATGCGGCCGTGGTACTGACCCTCGCCGGTGCCCCAGTCGTCGCAGTTGTCACGCCCGCTCTCGAAGCAGGGCGTGTCTTCCGGCTCGCCGTAGGCTTCGAGGCTGTGCGCACGCTCGATGGCCCAGTCTTCCAGCACCTGCTGCACCAAGCCGTCGAAGTCCGCGCTCGATAGGTCCGAGTTCATCTCGCGGACTTGGCGCTCGGCTTTGCGTACTGTCTTCAGGTTCAGGTTCATTTTGCTTCTCCTAGTGGGTGGGGTTAGGCGGCACCTTGGTGGGCGCCGCCTGTAGATGGCTACTCCTCGATCTCGTCGAGCAGATGCGCGAGATCAGCCGGGAGATCGTACTCGTTGGTTCTGAGCCACACGGCGGCCGCGCGGTGGCTGATCCACTCCGCGTGCGGGATGATCCCCTGCCGCTGGCTCGTGCGCTCGGTGTAGTAGCGGCCTTTCCGCGAGCAGTGCAGCGTCTCGTGCTCCCACTGTGAGCCCGTGGCGAGGCTGATGTGGTTGTTGCCGTCCCATCGCGTGCCCTCGAGGTATGACTGAGGGGCGCGGTCGGTGTTGACGGTGGTGCCGTCGTCCATGCGATAGATGCTCATGATTTTGTCTCCTGCCCGGGGGCATTTGAGGAGCCGGAATCCGTCCGGCGCGGCTGGATCGTTGATCCATGACTCAATATAATCGCATCATTGCGATAACGCAAGCACTATCGAAACTGTTACATTTGTCAGATTCGCAGGCGGGCACAGCGCCCCTGCCGCGGTGAATGATTCAGGCGCGTGAGAAGGACCGATATGGCGAAGAAAGCCGCTGGTGGGAAGGTCGCAGCCAAGATTTCGCTCTGGGTCGAGGCCATGATTCAGAACGGTGGAAACGGTGCGGAAGCGGCGGTAGCGGCTGGCTACAAGCGTGGCGTGGCCGCGAGACAGGCCGCGCATCGAATGTCGACAAATGTAACAGCCGTCCGCCTCCTGGCCGAGCGCAGGTCGAAGGTCGTTGGCGAGGCCATGGAAATTACGGGCCTGTCTGTCGAGCGGACCTTGCGAGAAGTGGCGCGGATAGCGTACTTCCAACCGAAACGGATGTTCGATGCGGAGGGCAAACGCATCCCAATCCACGAGTTGCCCGACGAAGTGGCTGCCGCCCTTGGGTCGATCGAGTACGAGGAATTGAAGGCCGGCCGGGGCGAAGAGGCTGCGGTTATCGGCGAGACGGTAAAGGTTAAGGCGTGGGACAAGAGGGGCGCGCTGGATATGGCCATGAAGCATCACGGCGAGTACGAGCGGGACAACAAGCAGAAAAACGACCCGCGCAACATGACCGACGAAGAGCTTGAGGCCGAGATCGCACGCGAGACTGAAGCCCTGGCGGCGATCGAGAAGGCGCAGGTGTCCTCCCGCAAGGTGGCGAAAGCAGCCAAGGCGAAGTGACCCCGCTCATTCCGGCGCCGGAAGCGCGGCACCGGCGGTTCCTGGATGTGCGCCGGGAGCAACTGAAGCGGCAGCGCAGGAAGGGCGAGCAAGCCTCCCTCGCGCGCTATATCCGCTCGATCTGGGGCGACAGCTTCATCCTCGAAGAGCCGCATTTGCTGCTCTGCGGGTACTACGAAGCCTTGTTTGCCGGTGACATCGACCGGGCCATGTTTTTCATGATGCCGCGCGCGGGAAAGTCGAGATTGGCTTCGATTGCGGGGCCGAGCTGGTACTTGGGCAAGCGGCCGAGTGACCTGGTGATGCAGGTGGGGCACTCGCAAGACCTGTCGGTCGAATTCGGCCGCGAGACCAAGGACCTGGTGCGAAGCCAGGAGTACGCCGAGATATTCCCCGGAGTGGAACTGCGCGCGGACGTGAAAGCGGCGGGCCGCTGGCACACGAACCAGCGCGGCGGGTACTTCGCCGTCGGGGTTGGGACCGGGATTGCCGGCAAGGGCTTCAACTGGGGCAGCGCGGACGACCTGTTGAGCGAACAGACGTATCTCTCGGACGCCACGAACAAACGCATTTTGCAGTGGTGGGGGCCGGGGTTCTACACGCGCCGGCAAATGGACCGGTCGGTCATCAGTCTGACCAATACGCGCTGGCGGAAGGACGACATCTCCGGGTATCTGCTCCAGCTCGCGAGGGAAAACAAGGACGCCGACCAGTATTCGGTTCTGAAGATCCCCGCGATTATTGACGAAGTGACCGCGGAAATGCTGAACGAAATGTCCTACGACCCGATTCTGCGCGAGGGGCCGAGGAAGGAGCGATTCAAATTCAAGGCGGGCGATTCGTGCATGCCGCGCAGGTTTCCCATGAAGGAACTGCGCCGGATTAAGGCCAACCAGACTGAGCGGGCGTGGCAGGCCCTGTACCAGCAGAGCCCGACGCAGGACGAGGGCGCGATCATCAAGCGCGCCTGGTGGCGCAAGTGGCCGGAGAAGAAGGCCCCGACGTGCATCTACATCATCCAGATGTACGACACGGCCTTTGAAGAGTCCGAGGAATCCGACTACTCGGCGCGCACGACGTGGGGGATTTTCGAGCACACGGACTACAACGGCGTGGTCAGGCCGTGCGTGATCCTGCTCGAGCGGTGGAAGGCCCGGGTGGGGTTCCCCGAGCTGCGGCACCTGGCGGTGCAGGCGTTCGAGGACTTCAAGCCCGATAAGGTCTTGATCGAGAAAAAGGCGAGCGGCCATTCGCTGCTTCAGGAACTAAAGCGCAAGAAACTGCCCGGCGGCGGGTCATTACCCGTCCAGGCGGTGACGATCGCCAAGGGCGCGAGCAAAACGGCCCGGGCGCATGCGGCTTCGGTGGTGCCGGAACAGGGCTGCGTGTTCTACATGGGCCGGGATTGGGCGCAGGAGGTCATCACGGAATGCGCCGAATTCCCCTTCGGCGAGCACGACGACATCGCGGACACCTGCGTGCATGCGTGGCTCTACCTGCGAAAGCACTGGTGGCTGCAACTTGCCGACGAGCCCGAGGACGAGGAAGAGAAAGCCGAGCCGGTCAAGCCGTTCGGCTGATTTCACGTGAAACATTAACGACAGGGAGGGGCACATGGCTGTAAACAAGCGCGTAGCGCAGTTCGGCCGTGGCGCCGTTCCAGAAGAGCAACTGCCTGCCGGGGCGCTGTCCGAGCCCGATCTCTCGCCGGCAATGGTGGTGGACGTGTCCGAGCAACCCGAGGTCTCGGGCGACTCGAACGTGCGCTACATGCAGAACGGGAACATCGAGGTCGACGGCATCGGGGCATCCGAGGGCGCGACAACCGGCGGCACGGAGCACGACGACAACCTGGCCAATCACATTTCGGCGTCGGCGTGCGCCACGATCGCCCAAGAGGTCTGCGAAGCGGTGGAGGCGGATCTGCGCAGCCGCTCGGAATGGCAGCAACGCCTTGCCGATGGACTCGAGCTGCTTGGCGTGCGCGAGCCGACCGCGAATCTCGGCGTGTTCAAGATGGCATCCAAAATCAATCATCCGGTGATTGCCGAGGCTGCGGTGCAGTTTCAGGCCCGGGCGATTGCCGAACTGTTCCCCTCGAGCGGTCCGGCCAAGGGCGTGCCCCTGGGCAAGCGAACCAAGGAACTCGAAGAGCAGGCCGAGAGGGTGGCGGATTATCTGAACTGGCAACTGACGTTCGATGACCGGGCGTACTTCGAGGACTTCGACCAGCTTTTGTTCATGCTCGGGTTGGAAGGAAGCCAGTTCAAGAAGGGCTATCACGACCCGGTGACGGGCAAGAACCGCATCCGGTGGGTGCGCGTCGAGAACTTCGTGGTGCCCTACTCCGCGACCAGCTTGCGCGATGCGCGCCGCTACACGGAGATCATGTGGGAGTCGGACAACGAGGTCCGCAAGAAGGTCGCCGCGGGGCAATACCTGGACGTCGACCTGGGGCCGGCGAACGTGGTGCGCATGAGCGACACCGAAACGCCGCTGCAGGCGGCTTCCGACCAGGTGGAAGGGCGCGATGCGGGCTCGATGCGCCCCGAGGACGCCGAGCACCTGCTCTACGAGCAGCACGTCGACCTGATCGTCGAGGGCTTCGAGGATCGGGGCATGGATGGCGAGGACACGGGCATTGCCCGCCCCTACATCGCGGTGGTGGACAAGGATTCGCAATCGCTGATGAGTCTGCGCCGCAACTGGAAAGAGGACGACCAGACCAAGGCCAAGCGCATCTGGTACACGCATTACAAGTACCTGCCGGGTCCTGGGTTCTATGGCTTGGGGCTCTTGCACATGATTTCCGGCCTGGGCAATGCGGCTACGGGCGTGCTGCGCGCGATCATGGTGTCCGCTGCCCTCGCTTCGGCCGGCGGCGGCTTCAAATCGAAGGAAGGGCGGGGCTTGCAGGGCTCGATTTCGGTCGAGCCGGGTGTGTTCAAGGACACCGACCTGTCGCACGAGGAGCTGGCCAAGGCGTTCTATCAGCCGGAGTTCAAGGAAACCCCCCCGGCGCTCTTCCAGGTGCTCGGGCACCTGACGGATGCGGCACAACGCTTCGCCAGCACGACCGAGAACATGGTGGGCGATGCAAATAACACCGGGCCGGTGGGTACGACGGTGGCCCTGATCGAGCAAGGCTCGAAGGTGTTTTCGGGGATCCACAAGCGGTGCCACGCCAGTTTGGGCGAGGAATTGTCGATCCTGGCCGCGTTGAACGGCGAGTACATGCCCGAAGAGGGCTATCCGTATGCCGTTGAAGGCGCCGACCGCCAGGTATTCCGCACGGACTTCGACGACAAGGTGGACGTGCAGCCGGTCTCGGACCCGAACATCTTTTCGAGCACGCAGCGGATTGCCATCGCGCAGGCGCAGGTGGATGCGGCCGAAAAGGCCCCGGACATCGTGGACCGCCGGGAAGCGGTGCGCAGGCTCTTCGTTGCCATGCGGGTGCCAGACATTGACGCGGTGATCCCGGACCGGAACAAGGTCGCTCGAGCCGATGCGGTGACGGAAAACGCGCTGGCAGGGCAGGGCGTGGCGATCCGGGCATTCATGGATCAGGACGATGTGGCCCACAACACGGTGCACGGGGCGTGGTTGCAGGACGCGCAAGCCAACAGCCGGGCGACCCCGCAGGCCATGGCGGTGATGCAGTCCCACATGAGCGAGCACGAGGCGAACCGCTACCGCAAGGAAATTGCGAACGCCGCGGGGATCCCCATCGTGCCGATGAACCTGAACGCCGAGCCCGGGGAACCGGTGGTGCCCACGCTCCCGCCCGAAATGGAAAACCAGATCACGGCCAAAGCTGCGGCCTACATCGCGCAGCAGGCGCAACAGCAACAGCCGCAGGAGGACCCGGCGGCAATCGAGGCCAAGGGCAAGGTGGACGTCGCCCGTGAGCGCATGCAGGCCGAGCTGAAGATCAAGGGCGACCACGAAGCGGGGCTGACCCGCATCGCGGAGACGAACGCCAAGGCGAAGATCGAGATTGCCCGCTTCACTGCCACGCAGATGGCCAACATCAAGCGGGCGCAGGCTGACTTCGATACCGCCTTGCAGAACGAGCGCCAGGTGGGCGAATCGAGCCGCGCCATGGCAAAGGACGAAGCCGAAGGCGCGCGCACGCAGGCCAAGGACGGCGTGGGCAACGCGCAGAAAGCACTTGCGCAAGCGGTGGAGGAAATGGCCGCGGGCATGGATTCCCTCTCGAACCGGCTGAATGACGTGATCCAGCACGTCGCGGGACAGCCGTGAACGTCAGCGACATCGTGAAGAAGGCGATGGAGGCCATCGAAGCCGAGGCACTGGCGATCGACCGGCAGGTGTGCGGTGGAAGGCTCACTTCCATGGAAGCGTACAAGGCGGCGTGCGGGAAAGCCGAGGGCTTGCGCATGGCCAAGGACATTGTGAATACCCGGCTCTATAAGGGCCTCGACGACGAAGGAGAGACGTGAGTAATCAAGAAGCAGGATGGGTGAACGCAGAGGACGTGGACTTTCCCGAGGGCATGCCCAGTGCAGAGCTGTGGCGCGTGCTGGTCATGCCGATGCAGCCGCGGCGCATGTCGCGCGGCGAGGGCGGAGCGCAGATTGCCCTGCCCACGATGGTGGCCGATGCCGAGCAACACCTGAACTACATCGGGCTGGTCGTTGACATGGGGCCGCTGGCCGGCAAGCACGAGAAATTCACGCACGAGGGCGCGAATCACTACCGCGTGAAGGAGGGCGACTGGGTGATCTACGGGCGCTACTCGGGCCAGAAGATTGAATTCCGGGGCGTGAAGCTCGTCATGGTGAACGACGACGAGATTCTTGGGATCGTGAAGGACCGCGAAGGGTTCCGCGTCCACGTATAAGCACTAGCCCAGCGCGGGGATTCAGCCGGCCCTGCGTTACCGCATGGTGCGGTGGGTACTCGGCGGAGGGGCTTATGGCAGGCAAAGACGTGCTGGACGAGGACGACCTTGACCCGAATGCCGGGATCGAGTCGCTGATGGAGGGTGAACCCAACGATCCTACGGGCGACCCGAAGACGCCGGACGACGTGGAAATTGTCATCTCGGCGGGCGAGGAAGCGGACCCCAATGCGGACCCGGAAGCGGAAGACCCGCCGGCGATCGAGGCGGCGGACGACGACCTTTCGGGCTACTCGGCCGCGGTGCAGAAACGCATCATGCGCGAGCGCCGGCTGAAGACCGATGAAAGAAACGGGCGGCAGGCCGAGCGCGAAGGACGGATCAGGGCCGAAGTCAGGGCGCTCGAGGCAGAAAAGCTGCTGATCGTATCGGCCACGGGCAACGTGGATTCGCGTCTTGCTGCGGCGGAAGCGGCGTGGAAGGTGGCGCTCGAAAATGGCGACAACGACGCCATCATCAAGCACCAGAAGGAGGTCAACGACCTGCAGCGCGAGCGCGCGCGACTGGCCGACGCCAAGGTTGAACTGGATTCCCGCCCGGCGCCGGAAACGGCCGCGCGTGAACCGAACAATGACCTGGTGAGCCAGTGGAAGTCGCGCAATCGTTCCTGGTTCATGGATCCGAAATTCAAGACCGAGACGAGCTTCACGAAGGTGATCGACGCGGAGATCGCGGCCGAGGGCAACTACACGCCCGACACGCCGGAATACTTCGCGGAGTTGGACCGGCGCATCCGCGACAAGATGCCCGCGCTGCGCGGCCGATTGCAGCCCGTGGCGCAGCGGAAGGTGCCCCCGACCAATGCGCCGTCGATGCGCCAGGCCCCGGCCGGCAAGCGCGGCACGGTGACGCTAACCAAAGCGGACATCGAAGTGATGTATTTGTGGAAGCTCGACCCGACAAACCGGGAGCATGTGAAGGAATACGCCCGGAACAAAGGAGGCATGAACAATGGGTAAGCGCGGTGTATCGCGGACCGAACGGCCCGCATCGGACGAAGGGCGCGAATCGCGCGATCAGGAACTGCGGGCGTCGATGGGGGTTCGTCCGATGGACGATCAACCGTGGGTGCGCGGCTCCTCGCTGGACGCCCCGCCGCCCCGGCCCGGGATGGGCCAGAAGTGGGTGCGGGTGGAACTGAACGGCACGGCCGACCAGATCAACCTGCTGAGCAAAGTGCGCGAAGGCTGGATGCCGCGTGATCCGGCCACGGTGGCCTCGGACTTCCCGGTGCCTACCCTGGCGCACGGGCGCCTGGGCAACGTGATTTCGGTGGTGGGCATGGTGCTCATGGAAATGCCCCTCGGGCGGATAGCGCAGAGAAACGCGCACTACGAGGCCAAGAAAAAGCTGATGACGGCCGCCATCGAAGGCGACCTGAACAAAGCCAGCGCCGAGCGCAAGGTGGGCTCGGGCTTTGGCGAGATCCAGCGCGAAGAGCGTTCGATGCCGGTGCGCGAGAGGCGTGAGCCCCGCGTGGCCGAGGACCAAGCTTAAAGATTCAGAAGTAGGCGCGCGCGCAGGCTTTCTGCGCGCCATCACAGAGCGGTTTTCACCGGCTCTGGCGGGCCGTCCGGCCACCTAGCGCAACCGAGTCCATCGCCCGAGCGGGCATTTGTCCGCCCGGGCTCCAGCTTGCGCCGTTCATTCCCTCAACTTTAGATTGGAGAACTCAGGATGCCTTCAAACGCTCCGTATGGGTTCCGGCCCCACCGCCATCTCGCGGGTGGAGTGATCCGGAACGACGAGTACCCGATCGCAACCGGCTATGCCACTGCCTTGTGCACTGGCGATCCGGTAAAGCTGGCGGCCGACGGCACGATTGAGTTGGCAGCAGCAGGCGATCGCATTCTCGGTATTTTTCAGGGTGTCTCGTACACCGCTTCCGATGGCTCGCAGGTGTTCACGTCGCGCTGGGCAGCCAGCACGGCGGCTACGAACGTCAAGGCTTCGGTCATCACCGACCCGAACGTGACGTACGAAGTGCAGTCGGCAGGCACGCCGGCGCAAACCAACGTCGGGAACCTGGCCGACCACGTGACGGGCACGGGCTCGACCTACACCGGGCAGTCGGCCGCGGTTCTCTCCGCAACGATGGGCACGGGCGTGGCGGGTTTCCGGGTCCTTCGTATCGTCGACAAGCCGGGTAACTCCGGCATTTATGCGTCGCTTGAAGTTCACATTCTCGAACACGAGTTTGTGGAATTCAGCCAAGCCACGCCGGGAGTCTAACCATGGCACTCACACGTGCACAATTCAAGAAGCAACTCCAGGACGGCTTGAACACCGTCTTCGGCCTGGAAACTCGCAGGCACCCGGAGCAATGGCGCCAGATCGTCGACGTCGAGACGGAAAACCGCAAGGCTTACGTCGAAGACCAGATGATGACCGGGTTCGGCGCAGCGCCGGTCAAGGCCGAAGGCGCGGGCGTGACCTACGACACGGCGACGGAAAGCTATACCGCCCGTTACGTGTTCGAGACGATCGCGTTGGCGTTTGCGATCACCGAGGAGGCCGAAGAGGACGTGCTGTACGGCTCGATCGGGGCGCGCCTTTCGCGGGCGCTGGCCACTTCCATGATGCACACCAAGGAAGTGAAGGTGGCCAACCTGCTGAACAACGGCTTCTCGACCAGTTTCTTGGGCGGTGATGGCGCGGCCCTGTTCAGCACGGCGCACCCGGTGACGCAGGGGGCGAATCAGTCCAACACGCTCTCGACCGCGGCCGACCTGTCGGAAACCTCGCTCGAGGACATGCTGGTGAACATCGACACGGCGCTCGATGACCGTGGCATTCCGGTGTTCATCACGGCGCAGAAGCTCATCATTCCTCCGCAGCTTCGCTTCGTGGCGCAACGCATCCTGTTCTCCAACGGCAGGGTGGACGTGGCAACGAACGACCTGAACGCCATCAAGTCGCTCGACATGCTCAAAGGCGGCGCCGCGGTTATCCAGCGGCTGACCGACCCGGATGCGTGGTTCGTGAAAACGGACTGCCAGGACGGCCTGAAGCACATCGTGCGCATCCCGCGCAAGACCCAGATGCTCGGCGATTTCGAGTCCGGGAACCTGCGCTACAAGGCCCGCGAGCGGTACATCCAGGGATGGAGTAACTGGCGCGGTGCGTTCGGAGCGCCGGGGAGTTGAACCGTTTGATCCAATGTAGTGTATAGTGGGGATTCCAAAATACCGGGGTCCCCACTATGTCCTGCTCGTATTGCAAGAATGAAAATGTTGTGGCGAAGGGCCTGTGCCAAGCTTGCTATTACCGGCAAAAGCGCACGGGTTCTCTTGAGCACAAGTCGCGCAAGAAGCAGCCTCTGCATTGCACGTTCGAGGGGTGCAGAGATTTGACGCTGGCGCGAGGATTGTGTGAGACGCACTACCGGACTGTGTTGAAGCACGGCGACGTGATTTCTCCTTTTGGTTACGGAGAGCGCAAGAAGCATCCACTGTACGAAGCCTGGAGATACCAAACCCGCGTCAAGGCTGGCAGAGTCGGCGACTGGAATGACTTCTGGCAATTCGTTTCGGATGTTGGTGAGAGGCCGGAACTATGTGTGTGCCGTCGTCTCAACGAGCGTGCGCCGTGGGGGCCGGACAATTTTAGGTGGGGGCACCGAGAAGCTGGTGCCGCCGATAAAAACGAATATATGCGCAAGTGGACGGCGCGAAACCCGATGCGGTCCAAAGGCTACTCTCTGAAAAAAGCCTACGGAATTTCGCTAGACGAGTATGCAGCGATGTACGCAAGCCAGAACGGGCGATGTGGCATATGCGATAAGCCTGGGAAATCGTTCGACAGGGAGAATGGCCGCACCCAAACATTAGCGGTTGACCACCACCACGACAGCAGGAAGGTGCGCGGGCTTTTATGCACGCGATGCAATCGGGCGCTCGGCGGTTTCAAGGACTCGATCCAACTACTCGGCAAGGCCGCTGCCTACATGAAGCGACACCAGTAACACCCGAATCACAGCAGGAGCCTTAACCGCTCCTGCTTCGATGAGAAAGGCTCCGAGAGGGGCCTTTTTCTTTTTCAGCGTCAGCGAGTGTGACGTTTCGTTTTCAACGACCCGACAGGGTTCACATTTCAGGAGATTCAAATGCCTCTGCCTTCCAGCAACTACCCCGGCGGCTTCGGTGCCGGCGGCGCGACCATCCGGAACCTTCCGGTCCTCAATACCTACTCGGGCGACGTGTACTGGGTGGACTCCAACGGCGGCGGCGGCAGTCGCGGCACGTTCGGTCGCCCGTGCCTCACGATCAACGAAGCCATCGCGCTGTGCACGGCGAACAAGGGCGACATCATCATGGTCAAGGCGGGGCACGTCGAGGCCATCGCCAACGCGACCGCACTGGTGTGCAACAAGGCCGGCGTGGCAATCATCGGCATGGGCCGCGGCGCCATGCGCCCGACGCTGACCTTCGGCACGGCGGCCACGGCGAACATTCCGGTGTCGGCGGCGAACGTGACGTTCGACAACATCCTGTTCGTGGCTAACTTTGCGGACATCGCTTCGGTCTTCACGCTGACCACGGGACCGGAGTTCGCGGTGAACAACTGCGAATTCCGCGACACGAGCTCCATTCTCAACTTCCTCACGATCGTCACCACGACGGTTGCGGTGGTGGCGGACGGACTGGTGTTCACGAACAACCGCGTCTCGTCCCTGGGCACCACGGCGGCGACCACGATGGTCAAGATCGTGGGCACGCACGACCGGGTGGCAATCAACGACAACCTGTACGTGGGCGCGGTTCTGAACAACACCGCGGCGCTTCTGGCCCACGCTGCGCTCGTCGTCACCAACCTGGAAATGGCGCGCAACAAGGTGTTCCGTCTGAACACGGATACGGCCACGGGCGGCATCCTGATTACCACTACGTCCACGACCAACACCGGCATGGTGTACGAGAACTACATCAAGTGCGCGGACGCGGCGGGGATCATCCTGGTCACGGCGGGCTGCAAGTACGGGATGTTCCAGAACCTGGTGTCAGGTGAGGCCGATACCTCCGGCTTCGTCCTGCCGGCGCTCGACACCAACGCATAACCCTTTCAACCATCAACCCTCTACCGGCCTTCGGGCCGGGGAGGGGTTTTAAGGAGAAGCGAAGATGATGAAACCGAAGCGCGTGGCGTTCACGCCAGTCACGGGGACCACGAGCAATATTTGCGCAAGCCAAACGCCTGGCGCGGCGGGCAACCTGACGCTCAACGGCGCTCTGGCTGTGGGCGGGGTCATTCCGCAACAGACGCTGGCCTACATGGTCACAATCACCGGCGGCTCGAACGAATCTGGCAAGACGTTCCTCATCACGGGGACGGATGCCGACAACAATGCGCAGACCGAAACCGTAACCGGGCCGAACGCAACCACGGTGGTTTCGACCAAGTTCTTCCGGTCGATCACGAGCATCTACGCGAGCGCGGGGACCGCGGGCGCGATCACGGTGGGAACGCCGAACGCAACGTCTTGCGCGGTTACGCCGACGTACTGCGTTGACATGAACGCCACCTACACCGATGTAACGGTGGATGTGGGCGGCACGATCAACTTCACCATCCAGAAGTGCTCGGAACGACCGACCGCGGGGGAAACGCCGAACTGGCGCACCTTGCAGGCCGCCGGAGCGGTGGATATTGAAGTGCTGCAGACCGGCGGGATTGGCGCGGTGAGGGTGCTGATTAGCAGCTACACCAACACGGCCACGCTGGCGGCGTCGATCATCCAAAGCCGCTCGCGCTAAATGCCATCGAGCGGCCTCTACGCGTGGGCGCCAGACTTCTCGGATTTTGTAGACGAAGCCTTTGAGAGAGTCGAGATCGCCCCGGAAGGCATTACCTCGCAGCACCTGCTGTCGGCCAGGCGCTCGATCAATCTCCTGTTCGCCTCCTGGGCGAATGAGGGGGTGATGCTCTTTGCGGTCGATGAGCAAACCCAGACCCTGACCGATGGGACCTCGAGCTACCTGAATCGCAGTTTCACGGGAAGCTCGGGCGTTGGAACCTTCAATGCCGGGAACTATATCTACGTCGGCGCGACCTGGGCGACAGCGACGGCGCGCGGGCGGTTGACAGCGGTTGCCGGCACTGGCGGGGTGCCGGTGCTCTCGTACTACCCCTTGACCGGCTACAGCGATTTTGCCAGCGGGGACGCGGTGAAGGAGTACACCGGCACCGTGAACGGGGATGCGACGTGCAGCGCCGGGACGCCCGCCGACATTGCCAATGGGACGCTGGCCATCCTCGAGTGCGTGCTCCGGCGCTCGAGCGTGGACACGCCGGTTGCGAAGATGAGCCGCGAGGACTATCAGGCGATCCCGAACAAGACGGACGAGGGCTTGCCTTCGCGCGTGTTCTACGACCTGAAGGCCAACACCTACACGCTCTGGCAGGTGCCGGAGAACAGCACCGACGTGTTCCGGTACTGGAGACTTCGCAGGTTGCAGGACGTGACCGGGGCCTCCGAAACCCCGGATCTGCCCTACCGCGCCTACGACGCACTGGCGGCCGGGTTGGCTGCGCGCCTGGCCCTGAAATTCAACGCCGAGAAGTACAAGATGCTGAAAGCCGAGGCCGACGAAGCCTTTGCCCTCTTGAGGGAAGGCGACCGCGAGCGCGCCGATGTTTCCATGGACACCACGCAATGAAGCGGCACGCCTCTGGCCGGTATGCCCTGGGGCAATGTGCCCGGTGCGGATTCACGGCGCCCTACAAGCAACTCGTGGCCGACGAGTACAAGCCCGGGCTTCGCGTGCATCCGTGGTGCAAGGACGAAAAGCACCCGGCCGAGAAGCCGATCGACGCGGGCGATGCGGTGAACCTGAAGTACCCGGCGCCGGACCTTGACGACGATTCGGCGGGGAACGATGGCACCACGGTTGCCACGGCTTTGGGCTTCACGACCGGCACCTACTTCGGGAGCGGTTCATGACTGCCTGGACGTATGCAACCCTGAAAGCTGCGCTCAAGGCAGCGGTGGAGAACCAGTCCACGGACCTCGATACCAGCATCGACACGCTGATCGGCTTGGGCGAGGACCGCGTGGTGAAGGACCTGGACATCGAGCTATTCGATACCGAGACCGACATCACGATTGCGACCACGGGGCTTGTCACAAAGCCAGCGGGCTGCATCGCCATCCGGGACGCGCGCTACCTGACCTCGGCAAAGCGATTTGCGCTGGTGCAGAAAAGCCGGGAGTACGTCGACGACTACTGGCCCGATCGCACGGTGGCGGGCACGCCGAAGTTCTGGTGCGAGTACAGCACAACGCAAATCCTCGTGGTGCCGCCGCCCTCGGGCTCGACCTCGGGCAAGGCCACGATCATCGTCCGGCCGACAGGGCTTTCCAGCGGCAACACGGCGAGCTGGCTGGGCACGAACGCGCCGGACCTCCTGTACTACGCCTGCCTCACAACGGTTTCAAAGTTCGAGATCGACGCCGAGCAAGTCGGGCTGTGGGAGGGCGATTACGCAAAGACGCTCGATCGGACGAAGGTCGATCTTCGCCGGCTGATCCGCAAGGACTACGCCACGGTAACGAAAACATCCGAAGCTGAAGGGGAACGCTAATGCCAAGCAGCTATTCGTCGCGCCTGAGACTTGAGAAACAGGCCACCGGGGAGAACACGGATAACTGGGGCGTCTTGCTCAACACGCTGATCGACCTGATCGACAGTTCGATTGCGGGCATGGCGACGGTTGCGGTGACGGGCGGGGCGTACTCGCTCACGGCGAACAACTCGGTCGCCGACGAATCGAGGATGGCGATCCTCAAGTTTACGGGCGTGCTCACGTCGGATTCCGTGGTTACAGTGCCCTCGGTGGCGAAGAACTACGTGGTGTGGAACGCGACAAGCGGTGCGTATTCGGTCACGCTCAAGACTTCGGCTGGCACAGGCGTCGTTGTGGCGCAGAACACGAAGGCGCTTTTGTTCAGCGATGGTACAAACGTGCTCGCGCAACCCGGGGACATCCCTCGCGGGCAGATTGCCGGCCTGACGCTGAGCAACAACGCCGCGGCCACAAAACTGGATGTGGCCGCGGGCCAGGCAACGGATTCCACGGGCGTAACCACGATCACGCTTTCCGCAGCGATCACTGCTGGCCTGATCCAGACCTCGGGCTCCTGGACTGCCGGGAACACCCAGAACAAGCTCGACACCGGGGCAAGGGCAAACAGCACTTGGTATCACGTGTGGGCGATCCGTAAGGATTCAGACGGCTCGGGCGACTTCCTGTTCTCGCTCTCGGTCTCCGCGCCGACGATGCCGAGCGGGTACACCTACAAGCGGCGCATCGGGTCGGTGAGAACGACCAGCGGCGGCGACATTACTGCGTTCGTGCAGAACGGCGAAAGGTTCCTTTGGGGCGCGATGGTCGTTGACGCCAGCGCCGTCACCGGCAGCGCATCCGCCGTTAGCCGAACGCTGACCGTGCCGATCGGCGTGAAGGTCAAGGCTCTGCTTCGGTGCTCTCTCCAGGATTCCGGTTCTTTCAACCGAAGCTACATGGTGAGCAGCTTGGACGAAACCGACCAAACTCCGGGGGGGGGCGGTGTAATCGGAAACCTCTTTTCTACAGGCGCAGAAATTACGTCTGCTGGGATTGAGGTGACTACCAACACTAGCGCGCAAATCAGGACGCGAGCGGCCACGACAACGGCTAGCCTGAACATCAACACCTACGGCTGGGACGACACTCGCGGGAGGAACGACTGATGCCATACGTTCAGCGTGACAAGGCGGGCGCAATTACTGGCCGCTTTGCGAATGCCCAACCAGGGTACGCAGAAGAGTTCCTCGCCGAAGATCACCCGGAGATCGCTGCATTGGAGAAGGCGAGCGAGGACGCCGAAAGCAACCGGGCGATCCTCTCCCAGTTGCAGGCCAATGATCTGAAGGCCGTGCGCGCGCTGGTCGAAGGCGACACGGAGAGGATCAACGCGCACAAGGCGGAGCAGGCCGCGCTGCGCTCTGAACTGCGAAGTGCTGACCAGGCCCGCTAAAGCCTAACCATGGCCCTCGAAAACATCCCCATCCCGCCCGGCGCAGTCACGGTCAAGACCGACCGTGAGGCCGGCGCGCGCTGGGTGGATATGGACAAGGTGCGCTTTCACGAGGGCTTGCCCGAAAAGATGGGCGGCTGGCAGAAGATTCTCGCCACGCAGTTCGCCGGGAAGTGCCGAGGAATCCTCGATTGGGTGACGCTGGCCGGCACGAAGTACATCGCCATGGGCACGAGCAAGAAGCTGTACGTGGTGACGGGCGGAATCCTGTACGACATCACGCCGATTCGGGCGAGTTCGACGATCAACAACAACCCGTTTTCGATGACCGACGCAAGCGCCTTGGTGACTGTGACCGATACGGCGCACGGGGCCATTGATGGCGATTACGTGACGTACAGCGGTGCGACGGCTGCGGGCGGCATCACGATTGTTGGCGAGTACGTCATCGACTACGTGGATGCCAATACCTACACGATCACCCATTCGGCCGCGGCGACATCGACCACAACCGGCGGCGGGGCTTCGGTGGTGGCGGCCTACCAGATCAGCATCGGGGCCGATGATTCGCTGTATGGCACGGGATACGGTGTGGCCGGGTATGGGTTGGGAACATGGGGTACGGGCCGCACAACCTCGACGCTCCTGCTCAATGCCCGCACCTGGTCACTCGATACGTGGGGCGAGGACTTGGTGGCCTGCCCACGGGGCGGGACTCTGTACGCATGGGATGCGAGCACGGGGATCGGAACCCGTGCGGTGGCTGTCAGCGGCGCCCCCGCCACGATCAAGTTCATCATGGTCTCGGACGAGGACCGGCACCTACTCGCCTACGGGGCGCACGATGGATCGGTTAACGACCCGCTGCTCGTGCGCTGGTCCGATACCGAGAATTACGGGACCTACACGGCAACGGAAACCAATACCGCAGGCGACAAGCGGCTGGACACGGGCAACGAGATTTATTGTGCGGTGAAGGGCAAGGGCGACACGCTGGTGCTCTCCGACGCATTCGCCTGGGCGCAGACCTTTATCGGCGCGCCGTACACCTTCGGGTTCCGGCCCCTTGGCAAGATCGGCAACCTCATGGGGCCGAATGCCGCAATAGCCGAGAGTGGCCGGGTGTTCTGGATGGGGTCGGATGACTTCTACGTGTACGACGGCGCCGTCAACGTGCTGCCCTGCCCGGTGCACAACAAGGTGTTCGATGACCGGGACCTGACGCAGCGGGTGAAGGTGTACGCCGGGATCAACCGCGCGCACAACGAAATCTGGTGGCACTACTGCGCCCAGAATTCCACCGAAGTCGATCGCTACGTGATCTTCAACTTCGTCGAGAACACTTGGGCGTTCGGCACGCTCGCCCGGACCGCCTTCAATGGCGATCCTTCGGTCATCAGCGTGCCCTACGCTGCAGGGGCTGACGGGTACTTGTACTACCACGACTACGGAACGGACGCCGATGGCTCGGCCATGACGACGCGGCTTGTTTCGGGCGGCATCGAGATTGGCACGGGCGAATCCATGATGCGCGTGAAAAAGATCGTTCCCGACTTCAAGGCATTGACGGGCAATGTCTCGCTCACGCTCAAGTCCAAGCGATACCCGCACAGCACCGATGAAGTCTCGGCCACGGCGCAGACCATATCGAGCGCGACCGAGTACGTGAAGCCGCGCATCAAGGGGCGGCAAATCTCCATCACCATTGCCAGCACGGCGCTCGGCGACCACTGGCGCCTCGGGGGCTTGCGCATGGACGTGAAACCGGCGGGCAAGCGATGAAAGTAGACTTCGGCAGCTTCGGGGATCGGTACGAGCCGAGCCGCATGCAGGGGTTCCTGCGTGACTTGCAGAACGCTTTTACGCGCGTGTACGACGGTGGAAAGCTCGTCATCGGCGGGGGCTTTGCCATCGACAAGCATTTCATGTTCTCGGCGACGTGGGACCCGGGCAACGTGTTAAGCGGGGCGCAGACCACAACCACGGTGCCCGCGACGGGCGTGCGCCTGGCCAATGCGGCGCCGGTCATGGCTGGATTCGACAAGGACTTGCAGGCGATGCAGCTCACGGCCTACGTGAGCGCCGACGATGTTATTTCGGTGGTCCTTCGCAACGGCACGGCGGGCGCGATCGACCTGGCTTCCGGGACGCTTCGCGTTTCGGCTTGGAGGTACTGATGGCTCAACGGCTAGTGATAAATGACGAGTCCTCCTATTGGGTGGACGAACCCGAAGCGCCGCCCGTTCCGCAGGAAGGAACGCTTGAGTATTACAAGCACATGATGGAAGCGCCGACATGGGCATCAGATGACGGCGGCTTATACCAGAGGCCGGGGCCGGGTATGTATCAGGGCGACGGATTTCTAATCAATAAAGGGAAGATTTACGCTCATCCTGGACAGTTTAATCATTCGGGTGCTCCGATTCCGAAGGTCGTGCGTGACAACTATCCAATGGCGTCTCAGTCCGAGTGGCGTGACTACATGGAAGTTAAGCAGGAAGGCGGATTGTTCGGCGCAATAGATCGAATGATGCCGACGACCGTAGCTGGGGCTGCGGCGATGTTCGGGGGGCTTGCACTTGGTCCGCTCCTCGGCGGGATGGGAGTGGGTCCGATGGGGACGGCTCTCGCAAAGACCGGGCTTTCAACAGCTCTCAGTGGGAAGTTCAACCCGATCAGTGCGGCGATGAGCCTTGGCCCCGCCGCCTTCGGTGGGGGTGGTGGTGCACTCGGTGGTGGCTCAAGCCCGTACACCTACACGGCCAACGATGGCGCTTTGGGTGACGCGGGTTCTTTCAATGCAACGAGCGTCGACGTAAACGATGCAGGAGGCAGCATGGACTACGACTATCCGGACATGAACTACGAGGGCGGCGGGGACTATCAATACCCCGACATGAATTATGAAGGCGGCGGCGGAAGCGATACAGGCTTTGGCGGGAACGAAGTTGCCGACGCAGGTATGCAGGACTGGGGCGGCGGCTTTCCGTCCTCGTTGCTCAAGATGATTCCGGACGCGGCAAAAAAACTGCTTTTCGGAGAGAGCGGCAAGGGCGGCCTGATCGGCGGTGCGCTCAGTGGGAACATGGGCTCGATTGCCAAAACCGCGCTGATTGCCGGCGCCATCAAGGATCTGCTCTCGAACCAGAGCATCCCGCTGGCCGACGAGACGAAAGCGGCGCTGAAGAAGTCGCTCGAAGCCGCCGACGCCTTCGCCACGCAGAACGCGCCGGCCCTGTCCGGGAACCAGAATGCCGCGATTGCCTACGCGCGCGACAACGCAGGGGCGGGACGTGGAGCCCTTACCGAAAGCCGCGATCTCCTGAACCGCAGCGCCGTGGGGCCGACTGCGGCCGAAGTCGATACCTACGTGAACCCGTACACCAAGGGCGCATTGCAGGAGAACCTGCACTACCTGGGCGATAGCGCGGTAGGACCCACGGGCGCGGACATCGAGCAGTACCTGAACCCGTTCACGCGCAACGTGATCGACGTCGCCCTTGCCGATCAGGAGCGCGCGAACGCCAAGCTGGTGAACGCCGACGCGGCCAAGGCGATGGGTGTCGGAGCCTTCGGGGGTTCCAGGGCGCTCATGCAGGAAAAGGAGATGCGCGATGCCGGCCTGCGGGCGATGGGCGCGACGAGCGGAGCTTTGGGAAGGGACGCCTACGACAAATCTCTGAAGGCGGCCTTCGATGTGAAGGACAATCAATTCCGGGTGGGCGATGTGGCGGCGAAAGGCTTGAACACGATCTACGATAAGGGCCTGGACGCCACTTTCAGGGGCAAGGACAACATGAGGGCCGCGGGCACGGCGCTCACGACCAACGCGGGCGAGGAATTCAAGAACTACATCGACACGACCGGGGCGCTTGCCGAAACCGGGGCGATCGAGCAACAGCCGGAAGTGGTGCGCTACAACCAGAAGCGCGATGCGGCGAACCTCTACGGCAATGCTGCGGCGAACGCTTCTCGGGCGGCTTCGGCATTGAAACCGCCGAGCCCGCTTGGCCAACTCGGCAGCGCCTTTGGCGTCTACAACGCGGCAAACAAAGCACTCGGCGTTCTTTAAGGAGCGAATCATGGCAGACCTCATCAACAGCGTGACCGACATTCCCGGCTGGATCTCGCGCCAGTTCCCGAACTTTTCCCGGCCGGCGCGGGTGGCGGCCGACGCGGCGCTGCTGCAACCCTCGATGGCCATGGATGCAGTGCGCCGCTCCGTGCATGGCGCCGTGGGCCTTGAGCCTTCGGACCCGAACAAGTACAGCGGCGAGCGCCTGTCGAACCTCTCGCGCGATGCGAGCGACGTGGGCGATGCGTTCTCCGGCATCGGCCGAGACATTGGCGGCGCGTTCGGAAAAGTGAAGGATTCGATTCGCCAGAGCTTTATCGAGGGCGGGGCGAAGCCGCTACCCGAAAACGTGGCGGCTGCGCAACCTGCCGGCCAGCAAACGCCGGGCATGCGCATCGGCCCGCAGATGCCGGGGGAATTCGGAGCGCCGCAAGCGCGGGCAACCGTGGCAGCGCCTGCGATGCGCCGTGGCCGTCCGGTGGCACCACAAGCGCCGCAGGGGGCGCTTTCAGGCGAGGCGATCGGCACCGACCCATGGGAGGGTGCAGTCGCCGATTCGGCCAACCAGAACGGCGCCCTGGCTGCGGCCGGTCAAGCGAATCCCGCCGACCCGGTGGCGGTGGCGCGCAAGTCGCTCCAGGATCAGTACCGCGAGAGGATGGCCGGCGCTCCCAATGCCGAGGCGAGCTTGAGCCCGCAGCAAAAGGCGCAGGCCGAGTTGGATTTCTGGCTGAAGATGCTATCGAGCACGTCGCAACCCGGCGCGCGGATTTTAAGCTCGGTGGGCGATGCTGGCCAGAGCGTGCTGAGCACGGTGCGCGGGGACCTCGATCGTTCGCGGCAGACCAACGAAGCACGCCGGAAGGAGTACATGGACAACGTGCGCACCGAGATGGGCTACGGCGACAAGGACGCGGACAACGTGCGGGCCGATCAGACGCAGGCCGACCGCCGGCGCGAACTCGACATCGCGCACGCCGACCGGCAGGACCGTCTGAAATTGATCCAGGCGCAGATTGCGCAAGGCAAGTGGACCGTGCTCGACAACGGCAAGACCGGAACCTACGTCCTCATGGACAAAACCACGGGGGACACCAAGGACACAGGCGTCAAGGTGCCCGCCAAAGAGGCGAAGGACAACACGCCGGCCGAAGTGCGGCTGTTGCAGGCGTTGCGAGATGATCCGAAACTCATGGACACCGCTTTGGCCTACAACAAAGGCAAGCAGCCGAAGGAAGAGAAGCCCGAGATCACCGAAAAGGACATCGGCAAACTCGCGGTGGATCTGGTGAAAGCCGACATGAGCGGCAAGACGAGTTACGACCATGCGCTCTCGACCATCCGGCGCGGCCACGGGATCGGTGGCGCGCCAGACGCTATCGCTAAACCGAAAACCGACGCCGAATTCAAGGCGCTGCCAAAGGACGCGAAGTTCGTCAATCCGAAAGACGGAAAAACGCTCACCAAGGAATAACGGATGGGCGCACTGGACTTCTCTAAGTATGCCAAGCCGGTCGACGACAAGGACGAGCCGGATTTTTCCGCTCATAGCGTAGAGGCCAAGGCCAAATCGCCCTCGGTACTCGACGTGGCGCGCTCGGCGCTCGTCGGTTTGGTGGGCGACACGGCGCGCGCCGGCGGGTGGGGACTGGAAAAGGCGGGCGTCGACTACGGCACGCGCATGCGGCAGGCCGGCGACTGGTTCGAGAACGAGCAAAAAACCGCCATGACTCCCGGCGGCCGCAGGGCCTTCGAGGATCCAATCGTCACGGGCGACGGATTCAGAGACCTCGCGCTGACCGACAAGTGGGGACAGGGCGCCTTGATGGGCGGCGCCCGGAGTTTGCCGCAGATGGCCGTGACCGCTCCGGTTGGCGCGGTCGGCGCGACAGCGATCGGGGCATTGGGCCGCGTGGTAGCGCCTGCGACCATGAAAGCGGCCGAAGCGGGCGCGCCTGGGGTGGCTGCATGGCTTGGACGCACGGCACCGTCAGCACTCGCCTACAGCGGCACGGAAGGTGTGCAGGCTGGGGCGCTGAACGCCGCGCAGTCCACAAGCGACACCGAAGCCCTGCCCATCGAGAAAATCCGCAAGGCGCCGGTGTTCGAGCAATTCTTGTCCGAAACCGACCCCTCTTTGCCGATGGGCGAGCGCGAGCGGATCGTGCAGGGCCGAATCACCAAGGAAATCGGGGACAAGGTATTCCGCGAAACCGCCCTTTCAACCGGGGCGATCGGGCTGATGACAGGTGGCGGTGCGCTGGGTGTGGCCGACCGGATCGTCCGGCGTAACGCGGCAGGTGCATTGGGCGCCGCCCGGGACGGGGCAGTAAAGACCGTGCTCAAGGGAATTGGTAGCGAGGCCATTCAGGAAGGCCCGCAATCGTCCGGCGAGGCTTACATCCAGAACAAGGCCGACCAGACCTACCTCGACGCATCCAAGGACCCCATGAAGGGGGTATTGGCGCAGGGCGCGGCAGGCGCGATCGTGGGCGGTCTCACGGGCGGACTGGTGGGCGGTGCAGGGGCCATTGCCAGGCCGCGCGCCGCAGAGGGCGAACAGCCTGACGAGGGCAATTCCTTCCTTGAACGCGTGCGCTCGGCCCTTGGCGTGGGTGGGGCGGCTCAACCTGCACCGCCTGCAGCGCCCGGCAAGACCCGAGACTACGGCAACGTCAGCCCGACCCGGAACGACGTCACAGCCGACACCCAGGCGCAGGAAAAGGCGCTCCGCACCCCGGAAGGCGTGACCCCGCTCGAGCACGTTCAAGCCTTGGACGAGAAGATCGCGGCCTTGCGCGCCCAAGCGCCGGATCCCCGCGTCGACATGCAGGTGGACGACCTCCTGAGTGAGCGCAACGAGTTGGCAAAGGATTTTCCGAAGTTCGTGTTTGGTGCCCCCACTGAGATCAGAACGCCAACAGGGACAAAATTGTCTGCCCGGTGGGCTTTGGCGGACCTTGGCGACATCGTTACTTCGCACGACCCTCGAACCGGGCGCGAAAGGTCGAACTATCCGCAGTCGATGCAGCCGAGGGACCGCTCGGCGGCGGCATACCGACTGCAACAAACATCTATAGCCCAGAAACTTGACCCAGATTTGTTATGGGATTCGTTGACCATTGCGGACGGCGCACCTACGGTCGGCCTTGACGGGTTAATCGAATCCGGAGCCGGGCGCACGAACGCTATAGAACTTGCCTACGACATTGAGGGCGAGCCGATACAACGCTACCGGCAAAAACTCGCTACCCATTTGGCGTCTATCGGCATAGACCCGGCGGTGGCGGAATCTCTACCCAGGCCAATTCTTCTCCGCGTGCGGGAAACCCCGGTAAACCGGGCCGAATTCGCGCGCCAGGCCAACGCACCGACCACGGCGCAGATGAACCCCATGGACACGGCCAAGTCCGACGCCAAGCGCATGGGCAGCCTCGAGGGCTTGCAGACCAACGAGGACGGTGACGTGTTCACGCAGGCGAACCGGGACGTGGTGAAGGGGTTTTTCTCTTTTCTGACGCTGAACGAGCAAACCGCGCTGGTGGACCTGAAGGGCAATATCTCGTCGGCCGGGCAACAGCGGTTCCTGAACGCGCTGGTGGTGAAAGCCTATGGGGAAGATTCCCCGGCGGTGATGCGCATGGTCGGGAGCATGAACGACGACTTGCGCAACCTGTCGAAAGCACTGGTCCGGGTGGCGCCGAGGGTGGCGCAGGCCCGGGAAGCGTTTGCAGCGGGAGCCCTGCCGGATCGGGACATTACCGGCGCCCTGATCGGGGCGGTAGACGAGTTGGTGAAGCTGCGCGAGGCCGGTACAAGCGTGGCCGATGCCTTGGCGCAGGCGGGAATGTTCGAGGCCATGCCGGAAGAGTCGGCGGTGCTGATTGCGTTTCTGGATGCCAATATCCGCGCGCCGCGCCGGATCGCGCAGTTCATCGAAAACTATCTGGACGAGGTAGGGAAATACGCCGCGGCCGGTGCGCGGGAGATGTTCGGCGGGAACGAAGCCCCGAGCCGGCTGAACCTGCTTCAAACAGCAAAGGAGTCCGTGAATGACACCCCAAGCCCTGATAACGCGGTACAGCCAGGCGCGCCAGAAGCAGGTGCAACTGCCCGGCCCGGTGCAACGGGCGCAGTCGACAGCGGCGCGGCTGAAGTTCCCGGCCCTGTTGCGGTTGATGGCGGAAATGCGGGACAACCCGAGCGCGGCAACGGCGGTGAAAAAGGCGCTCAAGATGGACCTGTAGAGGACGCTGCTAAAGTTGCTAAAGATGCTAAAGATGGAGAGGCAGCGAAAACGAGTGAAAAGGCTGCTATTCCGCCTGTTTTCCCCGAAGGCGCTCAAGAAAATGAGCAAAAACCGCAAAAAGCTTCCGAGCTGAAACGTGATGTAACGCTCGGTAACGCTACGAAACGATCGGTCGCATGGAAGCAGGCTTTCAAGGACGGTGCCGTGGCCCTGGCCGACGAAGCCGAAGCCGCTGGACACACGAAGCTCACGCAACAGGTGCGCAATGCGCGCGCGAAGATCCCCGGCGACTGGGACGAAGCCAAGGCAACGGGGTACATCGAGGCCAAGCGCGGCGAACTCGCGCGGTGGGTGAAGGCGCAGGAGAAGCGGGCCGGTGCGTCGATCAACGCGCAGTTGAAAGCGCGCGGTGTGCAGATCGAGAGCACCCTCGACGCCGAGCGCCGGCACAGCAACGGTGAGCGCATTTTCATTCAGCACGACATGGAGGAAACGCCGACGGAAGTGCGCGGCGTCAGCGAGCTGCGCGCCTACTCAGCCGATCAAATGATGGCGCTGCCGGCGGCGCCTTCGCTGTCAAAGCCAGCCACGCCAGCGGGCAGGATTGCGGAAATAGACCGCGAATTGGCCGCCCTGCAAGCACAGTACGAGAAAAAATCCGAGGCCGGCAACAAGGGTAGAGGCGCAATGGTTCCGCCGGCGATCAAGAAAAGCGCCCTTGAATCCATCACGAACAAGATGGGAAAGCTGGATGCTGAGAAGGCCGCGCTGCTCGCGCCCAAGGAGACGCCGAAAAAAGCCACGCCCATGGAGAAGGCGCCGGCCGGTGGCTGGACGGATGCGGACAAGGTGCCCAAGGCGCAACAGCCCGCAGTCCAGCCGGTTGAGCAATCCGCCGAGGACAAGGCCAAGGACGACCTGAAAGCCGCCCTCGCGGACCTGGGCGACATCTTCGGCAAGAACACCCGGCTGAACATCACGCCCGAGGTCGAGCAAAAACTCCTGCCGGTGATGACGCGCCTGTTCGATGCCGCCTTCCGGTTGGGGCATATCAAGTTCAAGGCCGCAGCGCGGTATGTGCGCGACCAGATCCGCGAAGCCCTTGGAATGGAAGTGGCCGACCAGCTCACGCACGAGCATTTTCAGGGCGGATATATCGCACTTTCGGGCCGGTACAAGGCTCAGGGCGCCGAAACCGCGAAGGAAGTTGCGGCCGTCGAATCGTTGGACGAACAGGAGGCAAGCGATGAACCGAAACAACTTCCCGCAGCAAGTGAAGTATCCGCCCCGGAAAAAGAGCCCGCCGCCAGCACCGAAAAAGCGGTAGCGGTCAGGGGGCAATCGACGCTACTGAAAAACATCGGCGTGCCCGCGAAGGCCAAGCCAGACACGCTGTACGTGTACGGCGGGGATTGGAGTACAGGTTCGCGCGAGGAAGTGCTGGTGGATCTTCCGCACGGCGGCGACCCGCTCTCAATATTCAGCCAATTCAAAGAGCAAAACAGCGCGGCCACGCCTTCGGTAATCGTGGCGACCGATGCCGAGGGCAAGCCGTGGAAAATAATCTCGCCCAACGGGAACATGGCCGACTTCGATTCGGCAGACGGACGCTACATCGCCGGAGATACGGACGCCTATCGTAATGACTCAATGGCCCGGATCGAGGCTGCGCGCGAACAGGGCGACCCCGACAAGATCAATGCGGCAGCCGACGAGCGCATTTCAGAACTGAAAAAGGAAATCGAAAAACGCAAGGCCAGTATCGAGCGCAACCTCAAGGAACTGGCCGAACACAAGGCGATGCAGAAATCCGGCGTCAACATCAAGGACCACGATTCGCGCTTCGACTCGTGGAAGGAGTATTTTGCCAACAGCAAACGCATCACGGAGGCGATACGGCATTACCTCTCCGAACAGGAAGCCGAACTCGCCGGATGGGAGGCGCAGAAGGTCAAGACGGTCGAGGCCGAGAAGGAAGTCGAATCTACGCCGGATGATCCCGTTGTCCTGCGCCTGCCGAGCGTCGAGGGCACCGAGATCCACGTCGTCAAGAACACGACCGGCTACGCGGTCAGCATGAAGGACACCGACATCGGCGAGTACCTGCCGACGCTGCGACTGTTCAAAGGCGACGATGCGCTGGCCAAGGCGACCGAGTACGCCGAGGGCATTCAGAAAAAGGCGGAACCGCCAGTTGCCGAATCGGTTTCGCCGGTTTCATCGGTTTCCGGCGGACCGCGCGCGCAAAGTGTCACCACCACAGAATGGGCCGGCCACCCTCCTTTCGGCGCCCCGCGCGCCGAATCGTCGTACCTCAACCAAGCGGAGTACGAGCGCTCGCTCCGCAATACCTATTTCGGCGAGGGCCGCAAGCTCGAATCCAGAACGACTCCGCAATCCGTGGCTGTGCCTGCTGTCGGCTCATGGATGATGGACCCGGTAGGAATTCAGTACGGACGTGAGATTTACGAACTACGCGAACTGCCAGTCAACAGCCTCGAAATATCTGAGGACACCGGACCCGAGAAGCGCGCTGACGTGAAGCGCTACGCCGAATGGCTGCTAGATGGAAAAGAGGCCCAGCCCGTCTATGTGATTCAGCATGAAAGCGGCAGTCTCAAAACACAGGACCATCGCCGCTTGATGGCTGCTAAGTTGGCTGGACGCGACACGATTAAGGCGTGGGTCAACTGGTCGACGCGCGCCGGATTAGATGGAAAGACCGATGGCGAAAAAGCCGTGGTCGGCATGACCTACGAGCTTGCTGCGGCAGGAAAGATACCGATCGCGCAAAAGGCCGCTAGGCCGGACTTCACTATGTTCACCGACGATAGGCGTATGTTTGCGCAGTTGCGGAAAGAATTGGTCGAAGAGGGCATTCAGAAAAAAGCGGAGCCCGCCAAGCAAGCCGCGGAAATGTTTTCGCACCCAACGCTTGGCGAACTGACGGCCAAGGAGGTCAGGGGACTTTCTCGCGCCGGGAATCCGGACAATATGGCCTGGGCCAAGCGGACGATGGCCGACTGGCTCAAGGAGAATAAGGCCGCGCCGAGCAATCCAACCGCGAAAGAGAAGGTGCTGGCTGAACTCGCCGAGGTCGAAACGCTCAGGGGCCTTGGCAACTGGCGGCAGGCCGCGAGAAACGCCGGATTGGGCGCCGAGCGGGATGTGGCGCGCGCGGCAACCGCGCGCGAGCAACAAATCAGGCAGGGATTGCTGAACGACAAAAAGGCGGAGCCCGAGGAACAGCTTGAAGCCTACAAGGACAGGGCGAAGGCGCGCAAAGCGGCGGACCGGCTCGAGCGTGCCGGCGGCGGAAAGCACAAGGTCATTCCGCACCCGAGCGTCAGGAAGCGATTTGCGGCTGTGCCAGTGGGCGAACCCACGGAGAAGCAGCGCCAGGCCCGAGAATCCGCAGGAAAGCGCCTGAAGGCCCTCGCCGCGGCACAGCGTCGAATCAGCGAGGACGACAACCTGCTGGCCGTCATTGCGAAGCTCGGCGGAATGAACCTCGACGCCATCGTGAAGGAATGGGGCGTCGATCCCGCCGACGTGAAGGGGTTGCGCGGCGCCGGCATCCTGCTTGTTGCGAAGCAAAATGGGGGAATGACCCCGGACGCCATGGGCGAGGCCCTGGCCGAGATTGGCCGCTTGCCGACCGACCAGCACGGAAAATGGGATCTGGCCGACCTTGAGGCCGCGTTCGACAAGGCGCTGCGAGCGGCCGGCGGCGCCCAGACCGCAGAGGATGTGTACGGCCCTGACGACTACGCCGCCGTCGACGCGCTGCCCGAGGAAGATCAACTGGATGTCGCCGAAACGGTGGCGGGAACGTCCGCGCCTGAACAGTGGTCTACAATGACCGAGGATGAAAAAGATGCCGAACTCGACACCCTATTTGGACCCGAAAACCCTGTCGCCAAAAGCGAAGGCAGTGGCACGCAAGCTCCTGCGCGAGAAGTGGGACGGGGAGGCGAGCAAGACAGCGCCCAAGCCGAAGAAGTAGCAAAGTACCAATTCGCCTCCGACAACAAGGAAGCGAGCACCCGTTTCGGCAGCATGATTCAGCCGATCACCGACGAGATGCGCCCGCTACTGGACGCGGTAGGCAAGGCGTTGGACGAAGGGGTGTTCTACAACACCGACTTCAACAAAAGGGTTGGGGAAATTCTCGGCGTTCCGATCCCCGAAAACGGCCCGGCCTCTTACGAAACCTACCTCGCGCGCAAGCGGGTTGAGGGTGATCGAGAATCGTCAAATCTGCGCGACCTTGCGGGCAAGATCAAGGTCGGCGCGGTGCTGCGCGACCTTTCGGTGCTTGCCGGCGGCAAGCGGCGCACGTTCAGCACGGCCACAGTCACTTCGGTTTCAGAGGATGGGCGAAAGGTCGAACTGTCCGTAAGCGGACGCGGGTACAAAGGCGAACCCAAGCTGACGTTGAGCGCAGGATCGCCTGACCTGCAAGCGGCGCTTGAGAAGGCCGAGGTAGCGCCGCCCGGCGCGGAACCAACCCGCTCCGAAAAACTCATTACCAAATGGCAGGGCATCCTCAAGGATAGCCCGAAGACCGCCCGAGACCGCCTGAGCGCCTTTCTCGCGTCGGTATCTCTTGGCGCGAACTTCGCCGAAAACCGCGATGCTTACCATGCGCGCGAAGGGTTCACAGAATTCGTTAATTGGGCTCTCGCCACGATCAAGGCGCTTGATGCTGGTCGGCCTGCGCTGGAACTCGCCACCCAAACCGAAGCCGACCTAAAAGCCAAGCAAGCCGCCCTCGACGCAGCGGCCAAGGCGAAAGCCGACGAAGAGGCTGCAGCCGAGGCCAAGCGTAAGGCCGATGCCGAGCGCGGCGACTTCACCCTTTCCGGCAGCGATCGGACAGCGGACGCAAACCCCGCTCAAGCAGGGATGTTCGATCAGCCTGCGAGCCCCGGGAACGCCATAGCCGACGCCCTGCGCACGGCCGCAGACAGCATCGAGAAGGCGCTCAAGCCTGCCGGGAACCCGCCGGCCGAAAGCGAAGGCATGCCAGCCATAGGTGTAGAATCTTCCGGAGAGGCCGAAAATGTACCAAGCACCGTCAGCGATCTGGAACGAGATAGCGCAGAGCCAGCAGCTCAAGCACAAGGCGATGGAATATCTGTTCCTGATGGAGCCCGAGGAACTGGAGCGGGCGCTCGGCCAGGTGGACAAAGACATCGAGGCGCAGGGCGTCGACCCAGCGACGATCCGGGCCTACCATTTGACGGCCCCTCTGCTATTGGAGAACGAAGCGATCAGCCGGTATATCCAACAGAGCAATCAGCATTTCCTTCGGAACTCGCTCCCGGAGTTGGTGACGATGAACGAGGCGATACTGTTGGCGATCTCGGAGTACGGCCTGAAGCCATCCCAGACAAAGAAGTTGCGGATGTTGCTCGACAGGGCGCTGCAGACCTAATAGCCAAGCGCGCGGCGCAACGGCGCGCGCAGGAAGCCCCCCAAAAGCCCGGCATCGCTAACGTCCGCGAGTCTTTGCCATTCCTGCTCCCAGGCCAGCAGGATGATGTGAATTTCGCCGAGGAGCGTTTCGTTGTCGGCCCGGGGGTGATGTTTACCAACGGCACGGGCACGGGCAAGACGTATTCCGGCCTTGGCGTGGTCAAGCGGTTCGAGCGGCGCGGGATTAAGGACACGATCATCATCGTGCCCAGCGACAAGATCGCGGCCGACTGGGTGGATGCCGGGAAGAATCTCGTGCTCAACATTCACCAACTCAACGGCACGACGGACAACGGCGGCGACAAGATCGTTGTCACGACCTACGCCAATTTCTACCAGAACAACGCCCTGGCTAAACGCAAGTGGGATCTCGCCATTGCCGACGAGTCGCACATGCTCATGCAGAACAAGGCCGGCGAGCGCACCCAGATCCTCGCCGCGTTCCAAGCCCTGACCCGGCATAAGGACGGCGGGTCTCGCTTCCAGCGAATGATGCTGCCCAAGCAGTATGCCGATCTGGACGCCGCCAAGGCCAAGGCCAAGGAGCTTCACGACCGTTCAAAACGCGAAGCCGGCCTGAAAAGCGACGTGTTCGCTGCCGACGAGGAAGTGAAGCGCATCTATCGCGACATTGAGGCCAAGGCGAAACCGATCCTCGATGAGTACGCAAAGGACGCGAAGACGAAGGTGGTGATGATGTCGGCCACCCCATTTGCCTACGACAAGACGGTCGACTACGCAGAGGGCTATCTGTTCGAGTACCCGCCGAATTCCAATGGCGGCTACAACTCGCTAGGCGGGCAAAACGCCTTCATGGCGCAGCACTTCGGCATGTCGATGCGCTACAACAAGCTCAACCAGGCGGATGCTTCGGTCGACCGCGGCCTGATGCAACGGCAATTCAACACTTGGCTCAAGCGCGAGCGGGTGCTGTCGTCGCGCATACTGGACATAGATCAGGATTATGACCGCAAATTCGTGCTGGTCGACTCCCCCATCGGGCGCCAGATCGACGAGGCGCTGGAGTACCTGCGTGACTTCCAGCGGAAGAAAGGGCTTTCCCCCGCGCAGAAGAAGGGCGAGGAAGATCTCTCCCATCTCATCGGCGAGACGTTCGACTACCTGACGCGCCGTTTCGTGCTCGAGTCGATAAAGGCTACCGAAGTTATCCCGCTGGCGAAGGAGCACATCGCTCTTGGCCGCAAGGTGGTGATCTATCACGACTACAAAAAAGGCTGGAGCGGATCAAACCCGTTCCGCGTGAACACCGACCTGGGCGCCATCGCCGCAGCGAATGCGGCTTTCCAAGCCAGATTCCCGGAGTTGATGGCCTACCCGTTCCACAAACTCGGCACGTCGCTCGATACGCTGAAGCGCGCATTCCCCGATGCCGTGATCTACAACGGCGACGTTCCCGCCAAGAAGCGGCGCGAGGCCATCGCGCAATTCAACAAAGACAATAGCGACGCGAGCGTGATGGTGATCCAGTCGGCCTCATCGGCCGGTATCTCGGCACACGACACCACCGGCAAGCATGGTCGCGTGCTGTTCAACCTCGGCCTGCCGACCCAACCGACCACGGCCATCCAGCAGGAAGGCCGCATTTACCGGGTTGGCCAGAAGTCGCACGCCATGTTCCGCTACATGAACACCGGAACGTCATGGGAGCGGCAGGCGTTCGCGATGACGATCGCGCAGCGCGCGTCCGCGGCCGAGAACCTAGCGCTGGGCGAACAGGCGCGCTCACTCCTCGATGCTTTCGTCAACGGCTTCGAGAACTCGGACAACTACAAGGCTGGCGAGGAGGGCGAGGGCACGGGAGGCAAGGAAGCGGACCGCGCGGCGCTGACGGCGATCTCCGAATACGACCGGGCGAAGTCGTTTTATTTCGGCACCCAGAAGAAGACGGCGCGCAACAAGGCAGTGGAGGGCAAAGACTACTTCGCGACCCCCGAGCCCATCGGCCTGAAGATGGTCGAATTCCTGCGCCTGCAGCAGGGCGACGAAGTGCTCGAGCCTTCCGCCGGCCATGGCGCCATCGCGCGCTGGATCCCAGAGAACCTCGGGCGGACGGCCATTGAGCCATCTGCCGAGCTGGCCTCCCGCCTGGCGATGGGCTTCGGCGGGAAGATCGTCAACGACTCGTTCGAAAATCATCACATCGTCAACAAATACGACGGGATCGTGATGAACCCGCCGTTCGGCTCCGGCGGGAAGACCGCATTCGATCACGTCCAGAAGGCGCTGGATCACCTGCGCGAGGGCGGCCGCGTGGTGGCATTGGTCCCGTCCGGGCCGTCTGCTGACAAGCGCATGGAGAAGATGCTCTACGGCGAAGACGAGAAGGGCAAGCCCGCCAACCCGGGCGTTTACCTGATCGGCGACATCAAGTTGCCCACCGTCACCTTTGAGCGCGCGGGTACATCGGTCTCCGCGCACATCATCGTGCTCCAGAAGGGCGGCGACGGTCAGCAGATCAATCGGGACTTTTCCGACGCGGAAAGCATCAACGACCTGTTCGACCGCATCGAGAGCGTCGATTTCCCGCTCCGGCCGAAAATCGAAAGCCCGGTGGCATCGGTCACGAGTCGCGCCGAGGCGTTGCTGTCAGGCCGTGACGGGCGCCTGCCGAACGCCACGGCGCCGGCCGATACGGTGACAGGTGCGGCGGATACGGACGCGCCAGCGGCCCCTGCGCGGGCTTCTGCCGGCGGTTTCAGCCTGTCCGAGAGCAAGCACATCCACACCGGCGCGACGGTCTACACCGCGTCGCTGTCCGATCGCGTCTCCCGCGAGGCGTACCGCGAACTGAACGACCTGGCCAAGAAAGAGGGCGGCTACTACTCGAAATACCGGAACAATGCCACGGGCGCCAAAGCCGGGTTCGTCTTCAAGACAGACGCCGAGCGTAGCAGCTTCGTGCGCGCGGCGGCTGACACACCGGATACGCCGCTCAACAACATCGAGCCCATGACGGTGCCGCAGGTGCGGGTGCCGGACACGCTGCGCAAGTCACTTGGCAAGCTGGATGCCGGCAAGATCACCAACGAGGAATTCGCGCAGAGCGTGCGCGACCTTCTCGGGGCGCTCACGATGCGCAAGGAAATCCGCGAATTCAAGGACGAGACAAAGGACCGCGTGCGGGGCGCGGAGTGGTTCAAGGAGCGGCTGATCCGCGCCGGCCGGTTGGGGGAATTGACCGCGGAGCAAACAGACTTCGCCCTGTGGCTGCTCGAACGCTCGCCGCAGGTGGCCGAGGACCTGGGAATCTCCATCCGGGAGAAGATCAACGGCGGCTCGGCAGGGCAGTACAACCCCTATTCGCGCGTGGCGATCTACGCGACCTCGAGCAAGAACACCGAAACGACGGTGCACGAGATCCTGCACCACACAGAGCGCATGATGCCGCCCGAAGTGCAACGGGGCATCGCCAAGGAATACGAGCGGCAGATGCTTCGCGCCTGGAACAAGGGCACGAAGGCCGAGCGGCAGATTTTGCAGGACATGGTGCTGGCGCAGGCCGGGGACACGAAGGCATACCGGCGCGTCACGCTCGCCATCACCTACGGCAAGGTGGAATACGGGTTCTACCAGTTCACGAACCTGTCGGAATTCTGGGCGGTGAACGCAAGCCGGATCATGGGCGCGCGCTACGAGGCGCAATCGTGGGTGGCTAAAGCTCGCCAATGGCTGCGCGAGCTGGTGCAGAAGATCAAAGCCCTGTTCGGCGCGAAGTCGGACGCGGCGGTGCTCAAGGGCCTGCAGGCGGTGCTGGATGGAACGGGCGAGCGGCTATCGAAGGACATGCTCACGGGGTTGGTGCAGGCGAAGTTCGAGAACGTAGAGCCGGACAGCGATGCCGCAGGCCGGCAAGAGTTGGCTGATCGAATTGACGCGATCCTGCGCGGCGAAATGTCCGGGCAGCCGCTCTATCTCGGTCAGACACCGGCCGTGCTTCGTCGGCTTGGCATGAAGCCCTTACCGATGGGGATTATCGAGAGCAACGCGGAGAAGTCGGTGTTCGACCACGGCGTGCTGTCGCGTGAAATGAAGGCATTGGCCGATTTGCTGGCCGATCCAGTCGCGGTGTTCGACTCCGCGACCGTGCCTGGCGCGGTCGTTGTTGCAACCGATCTTGTGAAATCGGACGGCCGCCCGGTGATTGTGGCCGTGCACCCGAATATGGAGATTCGCCGGGTTGCCGCCAACGAGGTCAAGAGTGCGTATCCACGCAACGACCACGAAGCCACAATGAAGCGGTGGTTTCAGGATCGGCTGCGGTACGTCAACAATGGAAAACGCCCCGAGTGGCAGAGATTCACAGGGCTACAATTGCCCGAGAAGATGCCAACGCGGAGCGCAGAAAAGATTGTGCTCACGGAGCGGGATATTGTCAAGGCCGACCGCGCTGCGGCATGGGGTGCAGACCCGTTCAGAAAGCCGCAAGCCTCGCGTGGCGCTGGTGCATCCGAAACCGGCACTCCGGTAGATGAAATCATCGCCATCCTCAAGGGCAAGTTTGGCGCTGGCATTGACCGCGCCCTGAGCTCCGGCCTGCTGAATATCGCCCGCACCCCCGAGGGACTGCCGCCAAACCTGCGTTCCAGAACAACGATCGAAGAGGGCTGGTACGACGTGAAAGCCCGCGACGGCAAGGGGGCGGTCTGGATCGTCGCCTCCAACATTGCAAAAGATCGCGTGGTGCCGGTGTTCTTCCACGAGATGGGCGAGCACCACGGCCTGCCGTTGATGCTTGGCCAGGCGGGTTATGACCGCTTGGTGGCCGATGTGCGCTCGGTGCACGCTGCTGGCAAGGCGACGGCGGTGGAAGCGGCCTGGGCGCTGGTGAAAAGGCAGCATCCGAGGCTCGACGAGAAAAGCGAGGATTTCGTGGCCGAAGTGCTGGCCAAGGTGGGCGAGTCGGCCGCCGGGAGATCCTTGCCCTTCTACCGCAGGCTGATTGCCGCGGTGCGGGCGTTCCTGCGCACCCTGGGGCTGACGGGCACCGTGACCGACGACGACATCCGGACGCTGGTTGAAGCCAGTGCGAAGCGGCAGATTGCGAAGGCAGGGGACGCGAGGGGCTACCCGGTGCGTTCAGCGCCTGCGGCTTCGTCCGCGAATGAACCGCTGGCCTCACGCAACGACCAGAACGAGATGTTCACGGGATCAGAGGGTGTTGACCTTCGCACCCCGAAAGGCCAGAAGCGCGCCGAATTCGAGGCAAAGAAGATCGTGGGCGACATTCTCCAGTCGTCCAAGAAGTTCAACTGGTGGCACAAAACCGTGGGCACCCAGTACCACAAGGCCACGGTGGATTCGCACTTCGGGCGCGTGTTCAAACTCGGGCAGGAATTCCTGGTCGACGTGAGCCGCTTCGCAATACAGGCCGAGGCCAAAGCCCAAGACTTGCTGCACCGGATCGAGCGGGTCTCGGACGTGAACCCGGTCAAGATCACGCAGCAAATCCGGCAGGACAAGGTGGACCATCCCGTGATTGCCCGGGCGCTGTTCGATGGAACCTTGGCCGGCGGGGAAAACCCGGAGAACGGGCGCGTCTGGAACAACGGCGAGCTGCGCCGCAAGTTCGGTTTGAACGATCGCCAGATTGCCCTGTACCGGCAGGGGCGGGACGCGGTGGACCTGTCGCTCGAGCAACTGGGCGCCTCGATCATGGCGCGGATTGCGAAGACGCACGAGATCATGGTCAATGCCGACGAGAGCATGGACGACATTCAGGCGCGGATTACGGATGCCCTGACCACGATGCTCGAGGACGTGAATTTCAGGATTCAGGCATCGGCCGACGTGGGCGGGAACATGGGGCTCGATCGCCAGAAGGGCGAGGCCATGCAAACGGCGCTCGACAAGGTGGCCGAAGTCAGTAAGCGCGTGAAGGCGCTGCAGGCCGGGGGTTACATGCCGCTCATGCGCTTTGGCAGCTACGCGGTGGACGTGGTGGAAAAGGTGGAAGGCGGCACCGAGCGCCGGTACTTCTCCATGTACGAAACCGAAACCCAGGCCAACCAGGCGGCGCGGGCGCTGCGCGAGGAATTCCCGAAAGCGACGGCCTCAGTGAGCCCGGTGTCGAAGGAAGCCTTCAAGCTCTTCAAGGGCATGTCGCCCGATACGATCGCCATCTTTGCCGATATTGCAGGGCTTGACGAGCACCCCTTGATGCAGGAGTACATCGCGCAGGCGGTGTCCGATCGCTCGGCCCTGAAACGGCTGATCCAGCGCAAGGCGGTGCCGGGGTACTCGGACGACGTGGTGCGGGTGCTGGCGCAATTCATCGCCTCGAACGCTCGAGCGGCGAGCGGCAACTATCACCATGCTTCTCTAATGGAAGCGGTGAACGAGATCCCGAAGGACAAGGGCGACGTCAAGGACGAAGCGTTCCGGCTTTACCACTACCTGACCGACCCGACCGAAGAGGCCGCAGCTCTGCGGGGCTACCTGTTCTTTCACTTTCTCGGCGGCTCCATGGCCTCGGCCCTGGTGAACATGACGCAGCCGGTGTTGATGACGGCACCGTACCTGACGCAATTCGCTAGTGTGGCCAAGGTGACAAGCGAACTGGGCCGGGCGATGAAGGACGGGGCGAAGTCGGATTACTTCCCCGCCGACAAAGCCGGGCAGGCCATGAAAGTCGCGGTCGAAGAGGGCATCGTGGCGCCGCACGAGATTTACCAGCTCATGGCAACCGCACGGGGCGGGGCAGGGCGCTCGAAGCTCCTGCACGGCGTGACGCGGGTATGGGGCGGGTTCTTCAGCCTGGCCGAAGCGTGGAACCGCCGCTCGACCTTCCTTGCGGCCCATCGGATCGGGGAAACCATGACCCCGAACGAGCTCGCAAAAGCCGGTGTGGACACGGTGTACGACTTCGCGGTGAAGGCGGTGGAGGAAACCCAGGGCATCTACAACAGGGGAAACCGGCCGAACTGGGCGCGCGGCACGATCGGCGCGACGGTGTTCACCTTCAAGCAATTCAGCGTGTCGTACCTGGAATGGCTCAAGCGCCTGCCGCCGCAACAGCGGGCCATTGCCGCCGCAGTGCTCTTTCTCGCCGCGGGCATGAACGGACTCCCGGGCGGCGACGACCTGGACGACATCCTCGACACCCTCGGGCAGTGGATGGGGCACGGCACGAACATGAAACGCTGGAAGCGCGAGACCGTGGAAGGGCTGTTCGGCGAAGAGGTCGGGCAATTCGTGCTGAACGGCATGAGCGCGATTCCCGGCATGCCGCTGGACGTGCAGGCACGCTTGGGACTGGGCAACCTGTTCCCGGGCACGGGCCTACTGAAGCCCTCCGAGACCAACAAGATGCGCGATATTGTCGAATTCGTGGGGCCGGTGGGCGGATTGGCGAAGAGCGCCGGGGATGCGCTCGAGGCGGCGGCCAAGGGCAATGTGGGTGCGGCTGCGCGCGCGGTGCTCCCGGTGGCCCTGAGAAACGCCGTGCAGGGCATCGAGATGTTCGCCACAGGCCAGTACAAGGACACGAAAGGCCGGTTGGTGACGGACGCCGACGCCGTGGATGCGATGGTGAAGACGATCGGCTTCCAGCCGGCCAAGATCGCGGCGCAATCCCGGCGCCTGACCGAGATATTCGAGGACGTGAACCTGCACAAAGTCATCGAGGCCGGCATTGCCGCTCGTTGGGCGCATGCCATTGCCGACGGGGATTCTGATGCGATGAATTCAGCGCGTCAGGAATTGCTCGACTGGAACGAGTCGAACCCGGACATGATGATCCGGATCGGGCGCAGCCAGATACTTTCGAGGGTGAAGGCAATCAAAGCCACGCGCGACCAGCGCACGCTGAAGACTACGCCGAAGGAGCTGCGGGCGCGGGTGATGGTGGATATTGCGGAGTAGGGGGTAGCGGCCAACCGCCCG
>ENA-ORBV01002585-ORBV01002585.1-microbial-mat-metagenome-genome-assembly--contig:-NODE-2585-length-37970-cov-14.155807_pt1 | contig 37970 bp, 25 predicted proteins | sample MGYA00237777_ERZ505514 | MGnify/ENA primary metagenome ERZ505514 (study PRJEB26160, sample SAMN06269048) | microbial mat metagenome | isolation source: Oligotrophic lake microbial mat | place... | reverse complement strand
TATTTGTAGTAGGTTTAGAAGAGAATTTATTTCCTTCGCAAATGAGTTTGGGCAGTCGTGCAGAATTGGAAGAGGAACGCAGATTGTTTTATGTAGCCATTACGCGTGCCCGCAAAAAATTAACCTTAAGTTTTGCGACCACACGTTTTCGTTTTGGTAGTTTGCTCAATTGCGAACCTAGTCGTTTTTTAAATGAAATAGACCCGTCACTTGTGGAAATGGCAATAACGATGCAGCCTAATTTTAAAACAGGTTTTGGAGGCTTCGATGATTTTGAAAATAAGGGAGCTTTCTTTGGACAAAAATCGCAGCCCAAACAATTTTCTCAAAAAGAAGTGGGTGCATTCAAAGGCAAACCGCCCGTTAATAATCCTATTGGAAAAATAATTCCGAAACATCCCACACCTCCCGCTATAAAAGATTTTATTCCAGAAGATACTTCCAAACTAGAAGCGGGTATGACTGTGCAACATATGCGTTTTGGAACAGGAAAGGTAATAGAACTTGATGGCAAAGGTGATGAAAGAAAAGCTACGATTGAGTTTGATCAATTCGGGTCGAAGAAGATTATATTGAAATTCGCAAAATTAAGAATTTTGTAGGAATAAGGGGGTAAGGAATAAGGAGTAAGGCCATGCGGCTGATTTTTCGAACATCAATTATAAAAGTCTACTATTGAAATTTCGCGTCAGTCACTTATCCCTTCTTACCATGCAAATTTGTTCTTTAAATCCAAAATCCTGTAGGTTTTATACCAATTCTTAACCTAAAATAGTTCTCCGCCTGTGGCGGATTTGGTTTGTAGAATGGTAATGCCGAACTACATCCCGAAAGCATTCGGGATTAGTCCCTTTCTTTTGGACTATTATATATTGAGTTTCGGTGGTAATGCCGAACTACATCCCGAAAGCCCCGCTTAATCCCGATAATTATCGGGATGCGGGGAGATTAGTCCCCTTTTTTTGGACTATTATATATTGAGTTTCGGTATAACTAACGTTTCAGTTGAAAAAGTTTTGTCCCAAATTCAAGAAGTCTATACTGTAATCCTGATATAAAGTTCTAAATTCCCAAATGTCATTATTGAGTTTTTTGAAAAGTTCGGGTTCCTGTTCTATTTGAGCTTTACGAGTGTTGTATAGGATTTTTTCATAGTGTTTACAATCCAGACCTTTTAGAAACACTACTGTTGTTTGATATTTGCTGCCATTTTGGTATTTTCAATGCGGATTATGTCTTGAATACACAAATGCCAAAGCTCCTTAAATTTTCGCTTGAAGATTTCTTATAAAAGTCGAGCTAGTGCTCTAATTAAGGTCTAGCTTGTTTAGACTTTCCATTTTGTCAGCGGGCTTGTTTATTGGTAAGGTAAAATAAAAAGAGGAACCTTCACCTTCTATGCTTTCCACCCAAATTTCACCACCGTTTCTTTCCAAAAAGCCTTTTACTAATAATAAGCCAATGCCAGCTCCTTTATTTTCAGCTCTTGCTTTAGAAAGTGAAGCCATTTGCGGAGCAAAAAGTTTTTCAACTATTTCTTTCGACATTCCAATGCCACTATCTTTCACTTCTATAATAAGTTTGTCTTCACTTTTCTTTGCTAAAATTGTGATTTTTCCTCCTGGGTTAGTATGCTTTAAAGCATTTGAAACTATATTTTGCAAAATAGAAAGTAACATTTTCCCATCTGCAAAAACACTTTCGTTTTCTTCAATTTCGTGATGGAGATTAATTGCATTTACAGTGGCAATTTCGTTCAACTTATCAAAAACCTGATTTATATATTTTACAAGTTCTATTTTTGTAGGAGAAAATACTTCTGAGGCATATTTGACTCTTGCCCATTCCACTAAATAATCTAACATATTCAACTCGTCAATGGATGAGTCATGAAGAAGTTCCAGCATCTCTTTTAGTGCTTCGGGCTTCATTTTTTCAAAATTATCTTTCAAGTATTTGGCAGTTCCAATAATTGAAGACAGAGGACTTCGTAAATCGTGGGAAAGAATTGCAAGCACGCTTTCTTTATGTGTATTCAATTCTTCCAGATCTTTCACATAATTTTTTATTGAATCTTCTGCTTTTTTTCTCTCCGTCAGGTCTAGCAGTATTTTTACATAACCTAACATCTCTCCATCAATACCCGTTAGTGGAAACACTAAACCATAAGCGTAAAATGTACTTTCATCTTTACAAATATGCCAACGGTTATCTACAGCCCTGCCTTCTTTTAGTGCTTTATCGATTTCTTTCTGGGGAATTCCATTTTTTTTATCTTCCTCAGTAAAAATGATATCAAAACTTTTGCCTAAAATATCTTCCGGTTCATACCCAAAAATGGTTACCGAACCACTGCTCCAACTATTAATTTTTAATTCATTATCGAGTGTAAGAATTGAGTAATCTTGCAAGCTATCTATTATCTGGCTGTAAAATTCCGAAGTAGGAATATATTGGCTTCTAAGTATTTTAGAATCTTTTTGTTTATCGTCCATTTTTTTATTTAATTTATTAAATTATGTTGTACTGTTCTTCTTTCACTCCAAAAATTTATTTGACGTTTAAGGTTTTAATAATTCAATCATTTTAGTGTATAAAACTCGCTCGTCAAGAGGTTTAGAAACATAATCATTCATTCCAATTGCTCTGCATTTCGCAACATCAACCGTTGTTACATCGGCTGTTAAAGCAATAATTGGAATTTTTAATTTCATTGTGTTTCGAATATATTCTGTGGCTTCAAACCCATTCATTTCGGGCATCTGCAAGTCCATCAAAATAATATCGTAAGTTTCTGTTTGTAGTTTATCAATAGCAATTTTGCCATTGTCTGCTATGTCGTATTTGAATTTGAAATCGTCCAAGATTGTTCTCATCAATAATTGATTGAGTTTAATGTCTTCAACCACTAATATTTTTATGTCTTTAATTTCTCTGTCCAATTCTACCTCTACATTTTCTTTTTTACTTTCTGCATTGGTTTTTTGAAAACTCAAAGTGAAGCAAAAAGTTGAACCTTCATTTACTTTACTTTTTACTAAAATAGTTCCGCCCTGTTTTTCTATTAATTGTTTGCAGATAGCAAGTCCTAATCCTGTTCCTCCAAATGTACTTGAAGTGGCACTTGTTGCCTGCTGAAAGTTTTCAAAAATAGATTCTAATTTATCTTCTGGTATTCCTGTTCCTGTGTCGGCAATTGCAAACTCAATAGTTGCTTTCTCTTTATCTTCATTCAACAAACGAACAGTTACGGTTATTTTTCCTTTTGCAGTAAACTTTATAGCATTACTTAAAAGGTTTAAAAGAATTTGGTGCAAACGCGCTGCATCGCCTATCAATACTTCTGGAATTTTGTTGTCGTATTCTTTAACTAACTCTAAATTCCTTTCTTGAATTTTTAAATCAAACACCTTATGCATCGTGGATATTGAGAATTCCATTTTGAAAGGTGTTTGTTCAAATGTCATTTTCCCTGCATCTACTTTTGCTAAATCCAGTATATCATTAATGAGCACGAGTAATCCATCGCCACTGGTTTTTATAGCATCCAAATATTCTTTTTGATTGGGTGCTAAATCTGTTTTGAACAATACCTTTGCAAATCCAAGAATTGCATTCATAGGTGTACGGATTTCGTGGCTCATGTTTGCTAAAAACTGCTGCTTGGATTGCAATGCATTTTCGGCTTTGGCTTTTTCATCTTCTGCCAATATCATTGCCAACTCCGCAACAACTCTTGCCTCTTTCAATTCTTCTAAAATTCTTTTTTGGTCGGTCACATCTCTTGCTGCCGCAAACACGCCCAATACATTTCCTTTATCGTCTTTATAAACCGATGCGTTATATAATACATCGGTCAACTCTCCATTTTTGTGGTGGATAGTAAGCGGATAATCGGAAACAAATCCTTTTTCAAAAACCTGCTTATATCCTTCACGTGCTTTTTCCGGCTCGGTAAAATAATCAGAGAAGTCAGTACCAATCAATTTATCTCTTGTTTCTCCGGTTACTTTCGCTGATGCTTCGTTTACATCCGTAATTTTTCCTTCGGGAGATATGGTAACAAGCGGGTCGAGCGATGCTTCAATTAAACTTCGTGCATATAGTGAAGCGCGTTTTATAGAAAGATTAAAAGCTTCCAGTTCTCTAGCGGCAATTTCAAGTTTTTCTTTTTCTTCGTTTTGAAAAACAAGTTCTAAATCAGCAATAACTAACTCTGCGGCACGTTTTTCTTTTTCTTCGTTTTGAAAAACAAGTTCCAGATTAGCAATAATTAATTCTGCTGCCCGTTTTTCTTTTTCTCCATTTTGAAAGTCAAGTTCTTTATTGGCAATAATTAATTCATCTGCCCGTTTTCCTTTTTCTTCGTTTTGAAAGACAAGTTCTTTGTTAGCAATGATTAATTCTGCTGCCCGTTTTTCCTTCTCTTCGTTTTGAAAGTCAAGTTCTTTATTGGCAATAATTAATTCATCTGCACGTTTTCCTTTTTCTTCGTTTTGAAAGACAAGTTCTCTATTGGCAATGATTAATTCAGCTGCACGTTTTTCTTTCTCATCGTTTTGAAAAACAAGTTCTTTATTGGCAATGATTAATTCATCTGCACGTTTTCCTTTTTCTTCGTTTTGAAAGACAAGTTCTCTATTGGCAATGATTAATTCATCTGCACGTTTTTCTTTCTCATCGTTTTGAAAAACAAGTTCTTTATTGGCAATGATTAATTCATCTGCCCGTTTTTCTTTCTCATCGTTTTGAAAAACAAGTTCTTTATTGGCAATATTTAATTCATCTGCCCGTTTTTCCTTCTCTTCGTTTTGAAAGGCGAGTTCTTTATTGGCTATGATTAACTCATCTGCACGTTTTCCTTTCTCTTGGTCTTGAAAGGCAAGTTCTTTGTTGGCAATGATTAACTCGTATGCATTTTGTTCAGGAACATCTCTCATAACAATTATAGCTCCCAATACATTTCCTATATCATCTTTATACACTGATGCGTTGTATAATACATTGGTCAACTTTCCATTTTTGTGGCGGATAGTAAGCGGATAATGGGAAACAAATCCTTTTTCAAAAACCTGCTTATATCCTTCACGTGCTTTTTCCAGCTCGGCAAAATAGTCAGAGAAGTCAGTACCAATCAATTTACCTCTTGTTTTTCCGGTTACTTTCGCTGATGCTTCGTTTACATCCGTAATTTTTCCTTCGGGAGAAATGGTAACAAGCGGGTCGAGCGATGCTTCAATTAAACTCCGTGCATATTGCGATGCTTGTTCACCTTCTGAAGGCATTGGTCTATTTGCGTTAGGGTTTGATTCCATGCTATTTTTGCTAAAGATAAGCTATTAATCACTATGTTGTCTATGGAACACGATTTTTGTGCGTGAGTGCAAAATACGAATGTCCAGTAGTATGATATTTTACATTTCGGACTGTCGGTGATCTGCTTGCCGCTAACTTTGACATGAGCGACGTGGTGGCGAGCGTTGGTTTTGAGGGTTGGGCTTTCGCCGCCATGCGCGATCATGCAGGAGTCGTGTGCCGTACTTCTTACTGTCAAATTAGGTCGCTTTATTCTACCCGGACAAATTTTATTCGTTTTATTCTGTCTCCATTTAAAAACAAAGTGTCAATACCAGCTTTACTTTTTTCTATGTTGATAGCGTAATTGTCCACTAAGGAACGCCGAAATAATAACTTCCCGATTTGGGCGGTGGCTTTTGGCTACGCCGAACTTGCGTTTCCCACCGGACTTCCCGCAATTGCTTTCAGTCGGCGCAATTGCCTTCGTCGGTCACGTAGCTTTGGCTACGCTCCCTTCTTGCGCCTTGTCCGCTGGAAAAATCCCCACGCCGAAAACGCGAACTTATTATTGCGATGTTCCTAAATGGACGGATACTATCGCCGCGCGGACATTAAGGCGACTTTTCGTTGCGGTAAGGCAATCCGGATTGACCTTTTGGTCGTATATACATCAAACACAATAAAAGTCATGCAAAAAATATTTCATTCCATCCCCTTGTTCGTTGCCGGTGTTTTTTTACTGCTCACCGCCAACGCGTGTATAGGTCAAACCTATGATGTTGCCTCCAACTCCAAACCCGTGACCCACGAGATCTGGGACGCTTTATTGAAAAAGCACGTCTCCGCAAAGGGCGGGGTTGATTACCAGGGATTTATCCTCGACAGCATAAAGCTGAACAACTACCTGAAACTTCTGAGCGACAACCACCCGAACGCCAAAGGCTGGAGCCGCAACGAGCAGTTTGCTTACTGGATCAATGCTTACAATGCATTCACCGTTAAATTGGTCACGAAACACTACCCGGTAAAAAGCATCAAGGACATCAAAAAAGGGATTCCTTTTGTGAACACGGTGTGGGACATCAAATTCATCAAAATTGAAGGTGCTACTTACGATTTGAACAACATCGAACACAGCATCATTCGCCCGATGTTCAAAGATCCGCGCATCCACTTTGCGGTGAATTGTGCATCCGTTTCCTGCCCCAACCTGCTGAATGAAGCGTTCACAGCCAAACGCCTTGATGAGCAATTGGATAAAGTTGCCCGCAGTTTTTTAGCGGATAAGTCCAAAAACAAAATTGCTTCTGCTTCAAAAGCTCAATTGTCCAAAATCTTCTCCTGGTACAAAGGCGATTTTACAGAAAAAGACCAAGCGCTGGTGGATTTCATCAATAAATACGCACCGCTCAAGTTAGACGCCAAAGCCGAAATTACTTATCTTGACTACGACTGGAACCTGAACGAGGAAAAGAAAAAATAAGCTGGTTTTAAAAAGACGGCCTCAACGCAGCAGCAATACGCTGCCTGTTCTTTCGATCGCCGTTCCGGAGGTCTGCTTCAGCCGGATAAAATAAACGTAAGCACCCTGTGGCATGGGGCGTCCATCTTTTTCGCCATTCCATCCAACCGAAACGTCGTTGGAAGCGAAAACCTGGCCGCCCCAGCGGTCATAGATGACCATCTGGTATTCCATCGTTGTTCCAAATTGCAAAATCGGTTCGAACGTCCGGTTGATGCCTTCCGGTGCGAAGACATTTGGGATGAAAATTTTCGGGATTTGTTCCACACAGGTCGTATTGGAACGGGAACGTACTGTTTTTGTTGTTCCGTCCGGCAACCGCAATTCGGCTACTGCGACGACAAAATAACACTGCCTGCCTGATTCAGGCTCCGAAAAATCAACGGCATCGCCGTATTGAAGTGCAGTACCCTGCAAAGTAACCAGCAGGGATTCGCCGCTCGCTGATAAATGGTACACTTCATAAGACAATACCGTTGCAGAATCATTGGTATAGGCTGTCCAAATGAGGTTGTTCATGCCGTTTTCCCCACCAACGCCCATGAGGCCGGGCGGGCGCACCATATTGGAAAAAGTAGTCCGGTCGCAACTATCTACTGTCCGAACTCGGTAGTAGTCCGGCATTGCAGGCATATCAGAAGAAAGCAGCGTGTTCGTTTCCGCCAGTACTGCGGGCACTGGAAAAACGCCTGTATCACCAAAATTGCCCACGGGCGTCGTTGCACGTTGTACGGCAGCCGATTCAAGGTCTGCGGTCGTATTCCAACTCCATTGCCATTCCACATTGCCGTCGGGGGTATAGCTTGCATTTTCCATCAACAGGTTCCTGACCGCCTGCACCACACTTGGGGTCTGACAAGCCGTATTTGAGTTGGAAACCACCGCCGTACCCGTTTGACGGGCGCGCACAAAAAAGCAATAGTTATCCCGGTCATTGACCCCTTCGTAATTAAAAGAAGTCGAGTTCCCCGACGTTTCGGCAACCCGCGATGACGCCGAGCCGTTGATACTGACCCAGATTTCGTAAGCGCTTACCCCGCCGGTCCAGTTCTGGTAAGCATTCCACGACAGCGTAATCCGCGCATCGCAACCGTTGCCCGGCGTTGCAGTCAGGAAAATGGTGTTGTGTGGCGGTGTCACCAAACTTTTATTGCCACAGGCGTCTAAGGCGACGACAAAATAGGTTTCCGCTTTGGCGTTTGGATCGGCTGTCGGGTCTGTAAAAAAGAGCGTATTTCCATTAAAAATCGTGTCAAGTACCGTCGTACCCGAAGCGGTATTTCTTGAAACGACATACATAACCGTTTCCGGCGAAGGGCTGGGATTCCACGTAACTTCCACGTTATTTCCGCTAACGGTAACCAATTGCAAAGACCCCGATTCAGGGATGCGGTTGTCTAAGGTATCCGACGACAAAGCCAGTTGTCCGGGGCAGTTAAAATTGCTTTCCATATAATAATACCAAAGCATCCCGCTCACTAAAGCGTGGTAATAACGGGTTTGAGTTGCATTGGTAATGGTTTCCAGCAACTGATACGGGCCGTTCAGATTTTGGCTTGCGTAAATTTCGTATCCCACAAAGGAGCCACAAGTGTTGACGGGCGTTTCCCAAATCAACGTATCGTTGCTCACACAAATCAGGTTGGGTGCAGCTACTTGCGCACTCAAAAAGTGGGTGAGTCCTGCAAAAAACAAAAGTAGAGGTAGTCGCTTCATATTTGTCATAGTCCTTGCTTACAAAAAATCAGTCTCGCGTGATGCTGACTGCCAAAATTAGAACAACGATTTCCCTGTTTTGTGCTGGTTCAATAGCTTAAAACGGGAATTTTTGTACTAACGGATAATAAGGGCGTTCCATTGCAATAAAAAGGAAAGGGCTGTTAGTTTTTGAAAAACTAACAGCCCTAATACCAAGACTGTATTCAGATTTGATAAATCAACTTACCGCACCGCAATTTTGTAAGTCTGCCCGGCATTGCTCACGCTTCCGTTTTGCACAGGGAGGGCATTGCGAATCTGCATAATCCCGGCAACGTGTGGGGTGGCCATTGAGGTTCCCGTCAGCGTAGCGTAGCCGCCATTGAGGTATGTGCTGTACACGCTGGTACCCGTCGCGATCCAGTCTACCGGACCGCTGCTACTGGTGTTGTAATTGCCACCGTAAGTCGGATCGTTGTAATACGTTTTATCGCAGCGCATATTGGTCACTGTAACAATATTGGTGCCATTGACGCAGGCAGGCTGATAGTTTGCCGCATTGGCATAATTATTGCCCGATGCCAGGGCAATGCGCGTTCCGGCGTTACCCATCGCCTGCAAAGCGGTGCGTTAGCTGGAGCCGGTGGAACAGCCGCTGGTTCCATAGTAGCCTCCGAGGCTCATATTGACAACATCGCCGGCAAAGTCGTTGGCAGCCACGTGGTTAACACCGGACAAGATGGTAGAAGTCGAGCTGCCGCCGCTGCACGGGAATACGCGAACCGGCACAACCGGAGCGCCGGCTGCGACGCCGATCACGCCGATGGTGTTGTTTAACGCGGCCGCAGTTCCTGCCACATGGGTGCCATGGCCGTTGCAATCTTCAATGCTGCTGCTGCCGGGAACGAAAGATTTTGCGTAGGCAGTGTTGGTCACCACGCTCAGGTCAGGGTGGTCGGTGTCAATGCCCGAATCAATTACCCAGATCCAGCGATCCGCACCAGCCGTAGCGGCACCGCCTGCATTGGTAATCCCGCAGGGCGTGGTTTGCGCGCGACCGGCATCCTGAACCACCTCTTCAACGGTAAACGGAGGCAATTCTACTACGCGGTCGAATTCAACCAATTCCAAAGCATCGCTTTTTTTCACGCGTTCAAAAGCGTCAGGACTCAGGCGAACAGCGACCCCGCTTTGGACAGCGGTGTAGTACGCCAGCACCGCATCCTGGCCAATCCCTTCAGCAGCGAGCCAGGCATTGATCTGGTTTTCAACCTGTTTGCCATATTCCGCCATCAGCGCGCTTTTTTCACGCGGGTGCGAACGGGTTGGGTCAGGTAGGTAATGGCCGGCGCAATTTTATCCCCCTTAAAAATAAGGATATACTGCCCGTCAATAATGGCACCTTCTTCGCTTTGGGGCTGAACAAGGGCGGTTTCGTCCAGTACTTCGGACATTTTTGAGTTGCTACATGCGCTCAACAGCGCTGCTGCGATGATTGTGAATACTGCAAAAGAGAAATAGGATCTCATGGCTAAAATTTTTAATATATGAACCAATAAGAATTACCACTTTGCGTGTATGCTTAAGCACCCACAAATTGAACCTTGCCGAAAAACAGCAGGTTATTGTGTGATTGTCGTAGTGTGTGTGTGTTGTAAAAGCGTGAAATACAAAGTTTGGTAAAAATGGAAAAAGCCAAATAATAAGTTGTGTTGAATAGAGGAATAGCTTTGTTTTGTCTTATTTCCGGGATAAATATAGAATGATTGATGGTAGATTGCAAGTCATAACGAAAAAAAAATAATTTATTGTTTGGTAACGTTTGTATGCCTATCCATATAAACTTTCAGTACTGCAACTTTTCACTTGTTCTAAACACCCTATGCTTAGCAATACATTGTTTCATTAACGACACGTTACTTAACATTCAAACTTATGAAAACCCTGTTTCTCACAGTAGCCATGAGCCTACTGCTTTCCCTTTCCGGTAAAGCACAAGATTATTTCGGATTTAAAGAATACACCTGGATCGAATCGAATACGTGCAAACAATGCCAGCCTTGCAGGGATCAGGTCAGCGACAAAACAGAAATGCAAAAAAAATTGCTTTTTATTGTACCGGAACACTTGTAGAAGCCTGGACAATACACAAAATTAGTTTGCCGGCCTGCGATTCTACCTATTTTTTGATCACGAATCAATTTGGTGACCGTGGAGAATTCGTCAATCAAGACGATGCATTAAAAGCAATGTGCGCCGACGCTTATCAATCCTGCCCCGATGCTGTTCCAGGCCTCGCTCCTCAAATTAGAGGCGAATACAGTCCCAGGCTGATGAGCTACATCGAAGCCGATGCCAATAATCCGTCGAGGCAGGATGACGCCATAAACCGGGCAACTCCTCCCTTGTTTTCCAATGCCAAGGTAGTAGAGATTATGCCCGGTTTTCCCGGTTGCGAAGAATTAGATGGATCCGACCCACTAAAAAACAATGTTCAGACTACAAGATGCTGGAGTTCATTTATTCCCGGATCAAATACCCGAAAAAGGCAAGGCAGAACGGCGTTGAAGGTATGGTTGTACTCACCTTTGTTGTAGAAAAAGATGGAACAATCAGCGAAGAAATCATTGTACGCGACATCGGCGCAGGCTGTGGCCAGGAATCATTACGCGTCGTCAAATTGATGAATAAAGAAAAAATCAAATGGACGCCAGGCAAACAAGATGGCAAGCCGATTAGGGTACAATTCAACCTGCCGATAAAATTTAAGTTGGATTAAATATCTGGCACTGATGGTTGGCAGTCCGGGATGCAAGTGTACATTTGTTGCAAAACGAACGTAAATGCCAGAGCAGGAAAAAAAGCAAGGGCAGTTGATCCAGGCCTTTGGATTGCAGGCCGCCATTCTACTGGTCGTCAGCTCTATTATTGGATCGGGGGTTTATAAAAAAGTAGCCCCGATGTCGGAGGCTCTCCAATCGCCCAGTCTGGTGCTGTTAGCCTGGTTATTGGCGGGTCTCGTCACGATGCTGGGGGTGCTTACCACCGCTGAAATTGCGGGCATGGTTTCCGGAAGTGGTGGGCCATTCGCTTATTTCAATCGGATTTACGGGCGAAGATTTGCCTTTTTTTATGGTTGGGGCAGTTTCACGGCCATCCAATCGGCGTCTATTGCTTCTATTTCCTACGTTTTTGCGCATTCTTTGAATGCCGTTATGCCCTTGCCCCGCTTAGATGCGGCAACGGAAAAGATCCGGGTACTTGGCATTTTTTATCCGCTTGAAAACCTCGGGGTCAAATTAGCGGCGGTTTTGCTGATCCTGTTGCTGGGTGCCATCAACTACCGGGGCGTTCGGCAAGGTGGCGGCGTAAGTCGGATCATTACCAATGCCGTTATTGCCAGTATCCTCGTCATTATCATTTTGGGGCTTACCATGGGCACGGGTAGCGTGGAGAACTTTCAAACGGTGGCTTCCACCTACCCGCCGGAGAGTTTTAGTGCCGGGAATTTTGGTTTTATCACCGCGCTTTTTGCCGCCATGCTGAGTGCTTTCTGGGCGTATGAAGGCTGGATTACCCTGGGTTTCATGGCCGGTGAAATCAAAGACCCAACCCGAAACATCCCGCGCTCGCTGATCTTAGGCACCCTCATTGTGATCACCATTTATTTGCTCATCAACTTTGTCTACCTATACGTGCTGCCGATGGACGAAATGATTGCGGTAGCTAAAGACACCAACAAAATTGCCGCCATAGAAGTCATTCGAAGGATGTTTGGCGAAACGGGCGTTTTGCTGCTGTCGGTACTTATTGTCGTTACCACCGCCGGCTGCACCAACACCACCATCATGGCGGCGGCGCGCATTTATTACGCTATGGCAAAGGAAGGCGTGTTTTTCAAAAAAGCGGCGCACATTCACCCGCGCTATCACACGCCGGGCAACGCACTCATTTATCAGGCCATTGTTTCCTGCACACTGGTTTTTTCGGGCAGCTTCGATCAATTGACCGACATGCTCGTTTTCGTGCAGTTCATTTTCTACGGGGCCGTGGCCGTGGGGGTATTCATCCTGCGCAAGCGGGAGCCAAATACCCCGCGCCCTTACAAAGCGGTGGGTTATCCGGTGATTCCGGCGCTTTACATCTTGTTCTGCGCGTATTTGGTCATCAATACCCTCGTCACCGATCCACGCAACGCCGGTTTGGGATTGGGTCTGGTACTGCTTGGAACGCCATTTTATATGTATTGGACGAGTCAAAATAAAAAGACATCCGATCCTTCGGTGCTTGACGAACCTTAGCGTTTGTTTTATGCCACAATCAACGGCTGCCGCAAACAGGTATTTGCGGCAGCCGTTTGTATTTGGGAGGAGGAGCAAAGTTTTGTAACTTTGTACCTGCGCTAACCATACGACTCAAATTATGCAACAACTCACACCCTACCAGCCCACCAACAAAGTCCGCATCGTCACGGCGGCTTCGCTGTTCGACGGGCACGACGCAGCCATCAACATCATGCGGCGCATCATGCAGAGCAGCGGCGCAGAAATCATCCACCTTGGCCACAACCGCTCCGTGCAGGAGATCGTCAACACCGCCATCCAGGAGGACGCGCAGGGCATTGCCATCACCTCTTACCAGGGCGGGCATAACGAGTTTTTCAAATACATGTACGACCTGTTGCGCGAAAAAGGTGCCGGGCACATCAAAATATTCGGCGGCGGCGGCGGCACCATTTTGCCCACAGAAATCGCCGAACTGCATGAATACGGCATTTCGCGGATTTACAGCCCCGACGATGGCCGCCACATGGGCCTTCAGGGCATGATCAACGACGTGCTGCAACAGTGCGACTACCCCATCGGGTTTTCGGTAAACGGCGAGGTGTCGAGGTTTGTCAATTTTTCAAAAACGACTCCGTCCACAGCAGAACAAAAGGTGGATTTCAAAGACGTTGCCCGACTGATTTCCGTTGCGGAAAACAACCCCGATTATTTCGATAAGGAAGTCCGGCCCATGATTGCGGCAGCCACCAAGCCAGTGCCGGTACTGGGCATCACGGGCACGGGCGGCGCAGGAAAATCGAGTTTGGTGGATGAGTTGGTGCGGCGGTTCCTGACGGATTTTTCTAAAAAAACCATAGCCGTCGTTTCGGTAGATCCATCCAAACGCAAAACCGGCGGTGCCCTGCTCGGCGACCGCATCCGGATGAATTCAGTCAACAATCCCCGCGTATACATGCGCTCTTTGGCCACACGCCAGAGCAATTTGGCCCTGTCGCGGCACGTACAAAGCGCGATTGACATCCTAAAAGCGGCTCAATTCGACCTCATTATCTTAGAAACTTCCGGCATCGGCCAATCTGATACCGAAATCATTGACCACAGCAACGTCAGCCTCTACGTCATGACGCCCGAATACGGCGCAGCCACTCAGTTGGAAAAAATTGACATGCTCGACTTCGCCGACGTGATTGCGATAAATAAATTTGACAAACGCGGTGCCCTTGACGCCCTGCGCGATGTGCGCAAACAGTACCAGCGCAACCACCAACTTTGGGACAAACCCCTTGATGAGATGCCGGTGATCGGCACCATCGCTTCCCAATTCAACGACCCCGGCATGAACACCCTTTACCGCAGGGTGATTGACGTGCTGACCGCCCGCACGGGTGCCGACCTGCCTTCCAGCTTCGTGAGCAGTCCGGAAATGAGTGAAAAAATTTACATCATTCCGCCTGCGCGCATCCGCTACCTGTCGGAAATCACCGAAAACAACCGCCGCTACGACCATTGGGTAGAAACGCAGTGCGCCATTGCGGGGAAGCTGTTCGGCCTGAAACGCGCTTTGGAAACCATTGGCGAAGATCAGCCCGAAACACGCGCAGCCCTGCAAAAAGCTTATGCAGAACTTGAAAAAGACTTAGACGGCGGCTGCCTGCGCGTCCTCGAATCGTGGGAAGCGAAAAAAGCGGCTTACGCTGCCGATGACTACGTTTATCAGGTGCGTGGCAAAGATATTCTCGTAAAAACGTATACCAAATCGCTGTCGCATACGCGCATTCCGCGGGTGTCGTTACCGAAGTTCAAAGACTGGGGCGATATCCTGCGCTGGTGTTTGCAGGAGAACGTGCCCGGCGAGTTTCCCTACACCGCTGGCGTTTTCCCGTTCAAAAGAAAAGAAGAAGACCCGACGCGCATGTTTGCCGGTGAGGGTGGGCCGGAACGCACCAACTGGCGCTTCCACTACCTGTCGCAAGGCATGCCCGCTGCGCGTTTGTCCACGGCGTTCGACAGCGTGACGTTGTATGGCGAAGACCCCGATCACCGCCCTGATATTTATGGCAAAATTGGCAATTCGGGCGTGAGCATTTGCTGTCTGGACGACGCCAAAAAGCTGTATTCCGGTTTCGATTTGTGCGACCCGAGGACTTCGGTTTCGATGACGATCAATGGTCCGGCAGCCACCATCTGCGCGTTTTTTATGAATGCGGCCATTGACCAGCAATGCGAAAAATACATCCGTGAAAACGGACTGGAGCATTTGGTGGAAGCCAAATTGAAGGTCTTGTACGACGATCGGGGTTTGCCCCGTCCGGTTTATGGTGGCGAACTGCCAGACGGTAACACAGGCTTGGGCCTGATGTTGTTGGGCCTTACCGGCGATCAGGTACTGGAACCGGAAGTGTACAATACCCTGAAAGCAAAAGCTTTGTCGTCTGTGCGCGGCACAGTGCAGGCCGATATTTTGAAAGAAGACCAGGCACAAAATACCTGCATTTTTAGCGCCGAGTTTTCGCTGCGGCTCATGGGCGATGTGCAGGAATATTTCATTCAGCACCAGGTGCGCAATTTTTATTCGGTCTCCATTTCGGGCTACCACATCGCCGAAGCGGGGGCCAATCCGATCAGTCAGTTGGCCTTCACGTTGTCGAATGGCTTCACTTTCGTGGAATACTACCTTTCGCGCGGCATGAAAATTGACGACTTTGCGCCGAACCTGTCGTTCTTCTTTTCCAACGGCGTAGATCCCGAATACGCGGTCATCGGGCGTGTGGCGCGGCGGATATGGGCGAAAGCCATGAAGCACAAATATGGTGCCAACGAACGTTCGCAGATGTTGAAATACCATATCCAGACATCGGGTCGGTCGTTGCACGCGCAGGAAATTGCGTTCAACGACATCCGCACAACCCTGCAAGCACTTTATGCCATCTACGACAACTGCAACTCGTTGCATACCAATGCCTACGACGAAGCCATTACGACGCCTACCGAAGAAAGCGTGCGCCGTGCCGTGGCCATCCAGATGATCATCAACCACGAATTGGGGCTGGCTAAAAATGAAAACCCGTTGCAGGGCGCGTTCATTATTGAGGAACTGACGGAATTGGTGGAAGAAGCCGTGTTGCTCGAATTCGACCGCATTACAGAGCGCGGCGGCGTTTTGGGTGCCATGGAAACGATGTACCAGCGCGGGAAAATCCAGGAAGAAAGCCTGTATTACGAAACGCTGAAACACACGGGCGAACTACCGCTCATCGGCGTGAACACCTACCTGAGCAAAGACGGCTCGCCGACCATCATCCCAAAAGAAGTCATCCGCTCCACCAACGACGAAAAAGAAGCCCAGATCGCAACGCGCAACCAACTGCACGAAGCGCAGCACGAGCCTGCGCCAGCTACCCTGAATCGCCTCCAAAAAATCGCCATTCAAAACGGCAATTCGTTTGCGGAACTGATGGAAACGGTGAAGCATTGTTCGCTGGGGCAGGTGACGCAGGCGCTGTATGAGGTTGGGGGACAGTATCGGAGGAATATGTAAAATCTATAAATATCATGCCGAAATCACTCCCCGCTATCCCACGCCTGCGGGCGCTCCTCAACACCCGCCGCTTCCTGCGCGACCCCCTTGGCATGATCAACGGGAGCCTTGAAAAGTTTGGTGATACGTTTAAAACCTACATCGGCGGAATTTACCCCGGCATCCTCACCACCAATCCGGCGCTGATCCAGCATGTTTTGCAAAAAAACAACCGCAACTACTGCAAATCGCCGATGCACTTCGATAAGCTGGCGCATTTTTTAGGCAATGGCCTGCTCACCAGCGAAGGCGACTACTGGCTTCGGCAACGCAGGCTCATCCAGCCGGGCTTTCACCGCTCGAGGCTGGCCGCGCTGACGAACATCATGCAGGAAGTGACGGATGCATTTATGCTGCAATTTGACCAGGCTCTTAAAAAAGAAGACCCGGTAGAGCTGTCTGAAAAAATGATGGAACTGGCGTTTCGGGTTGTTGCGCGTGCGTTGTTCAGCACGGATCTCGACGAAAAGGATTTGCAAAAAATAGGGAACGACATCACCGTTTTGCAGCAGTTCATCATCCGGCAAATTCGCCAGCCTTACCTCAATCCCTGGTTTCGCCTTTCCGGCAAACTGCGGCAGCACGAATTGCTCGCTGAAGATTTTGAACGCCGCGTGACCGACATTATCCAACGCCGCCGAACTTCGAGCCAGCACCACGACGACCTGCTGCAAATGCTGTTGGAGTCGCGCTACGAAGATACCGGGGAAGGCATGAACGACCGACAGGTGTTTGAAGAAAGCGCCATTCTCTTTGTAGCCGGCCACGAAACCTCCGCCAACGCCATGGCCTGGATGTGGTATTTGCTCAGTCAACACCCGGAAGTGGTGGCGCGCATCCGACAGGAGTTGGCCGAAATATTAGGGGATCGCAAACCGGCTTTTGAAGATTTGCCCAAACTGAGCTATTGCACCCAGGTCATTGAAGAAACCATGCGCCTCTACCCGCCGGCTTGGATCACCGACCGCGTCGCGCTGGCAGATGATGAATTTGAAGGCATTAAAATCCCGAAAGGCGTCATGCTGGTCACGTATTTCTACGGCGTCCACCACGCACCCGACCTTTGGCCGGATCCCGAGCGTTTCGATCCCGACCGCTTCAGTAAAGAGCGCCGGAAATTACAGCACCCTTATGCCTACATACCTTTCGGCGGCGGTCCCAGGTTGTGTATCGGCAATAGTTTTGCCATGATGGAGATGCAATTGGCCTTAGCGGCCATCATCCGCGCTTACAATTTTGAGTTGGCGCCGGGTCAGGTCATTGAGCCGCAGGCTTTGGTGACTTTGCGGCCGAAGTATGGCATTAAGATGCGTTTTTGGAAAAGGCATGCTTAAATTTTTTTCTTATGGATAAAAGTTTTGAAATTTTTGATTTCCACAGAATTTTCATTGGCGACGCCCCACTCGCGTTTTTATTAGAGATTATTTTCCGGACGTGCATAATGTACGGTTATACCGTTTTCCTGCTCAGAATTTTAGGCAAAAGAGGAATGGGGCAGCTTTCGGTACTGGAACTGGCAATTATCATCTCTTTTGGTTCTGCGGTAGGCGATCCTATGATTATGGCAGAAGTGCCCATTTTGCACGGCATGACCGCAATTACCGTAGTCACTGTTTTCCAGATTTCCCTGGAATATTTGATTAATAAAAGTAAAAAGGCGGAAGTCATTATGGAAGGCGCACCTTCGCTGGTTGTGGAAGATGGTATAATTAAGTGGGACAACCTTGTTAAAGACAATATGTCCAAAGAAGATTTGCTCAGGAGCCTGCGCGGTAAAGACGTAGAGCATTTGGGGCAAATCTATAAAGCGTTTCTGGAGACCTCCGGCCAGGTATCGGTTATGTTCCACCCTCCTAAAAATATAAAACCGGGGCTTTCAGTGATCCCGGAACATGAAATCCCTCCTGCTGCCTTCCTAAAAAAACGGACGCGTGTGAAAGAAGCAGGAATTTACTGTTGCATGAATTGCGGCAACGCCAACCCTTTTGACAAAAAGGAAGAAATTCCGGCATGTGAACTATGTGGGGAGGAAAAATGGCTAAACGTAAAATTCTGATTCGCTATTTTTTCGCAACCTTGACACAAAGCACTTCCCGGCCATTCGTCACCCTTAATACATACCACCCCGCCGGCAAATTCCGTACGGTTCATTCATAAGACCCCGTAGAAGCCGTCCATTGTGCCGTCGAGATCAGCTGACCGACCGCATCAATTAGCGTGGCACTAACCACCTGGCCAGAGAAAAAGGCCGAATTTGTCCGGATGTACAGTTGATCGCATGCGGGATTGGGGTAAACATCAATAACAGAAGCCGCTAGGTCAGGGTCAGTCGTTCCCGTCAAAATCCCGGCAATTTGTTGCAATGTGCTGTCGGCACGAAGCCCGAGGAATGGTTTGATGCCGTAAGGGGTGTGAAAATCAATGGTCTGATCAAAACCACCGTAGAAATCCTGAATGGTGTAGCCGTAGTCGAGTGTGCGGAATAAATCAGCCTCAGCAGTGGGGGTAATCAGGTTGTGCAATTCGTCAATGCGCAGGAAAATCGAATAGCGCAACCCGACATTCGCTACTGAATCGCGGGAGTTTCCGTCGTCAAAACAAAGGAAGCCCGGAGGTAGCGGTCATTGACCAATTCATCGAGGATATACGCCAGCGAATCGGCTGGCAGTTGGAGGTGGATTTCTGATACGGCGTTGTCATCGAAAAGCGCGGTGGACTGGCTAAAAGTTGTCGCAGCAAAACTCGGTAGCAAAAAGAACAGCAGGGCAATTTTTTTCATTTTGCAAAGATAGCCGATCGTGGCAAGTTTGGAAAGCGTATAACGCAGCTATCGGACTATAAAGACAGACAGTATTTAGTGTCTGTCCATTTAGTCGGTGTCTGTTCTTTAGCGTTCGAGAACAAGGCATGCGAAGGCCAGAAAATCGGAGTTTACTTGCGTAAATGACGCTTTTCTGGCCTTCGTGTAACGCAGTTATCGGACTCTAAAGACAGACAGTATTTAAGACCCTTTGAACAGCTTCCAGGCGTGCCGGCGTTGCGCATCATCCACCACCAGCACATACATTCCCCGACTAAAAACACCATTGGCAACAATCGTATTATCGGGCTTTACTTTTCCAGAAACAACCAACTGACCGGTTATGGAAAAAATGCGGAAAACATTCCCCGAAAGGTCTGCTCCACTGATTTGAATCGGCGCACTGGCGTCCAAAAAAGTAGGATAGACGAAAGGGGCTTTTGTTTCCGACGCGCTTTCCTGGCCTGAGATTCCGCAGTAGGCCTCCGGGAGTTCGTGGTGGTGATCCAAAAAAGTTAACAACACGGAAACAAGTGTATCGGCAAAAGCTTTGCGGTGACTGGGCGTATCCCGAACATTCATAAAATTGCATTCAAGCTGAAAACCGTTGATGGTGTTTCCAGGAGTATAGCAGGTGTAGTTGGCCGTATTGTAGCCGCCGTTGAAATAAGGGTTGAGTGGCCCCGGATTGGGGGTTTGCTGGCTGGGAACTGACGGATAACCAGACTGTGCCAACAAGGTGCCCAATGCAAAATCGCCCCGTAACAACTGGGCATGGGTGTAGCCGTTGACATTCTGGCTGACTAAATTTTGGATGGAGCTTTGGCCAATGTACTCAGGCGTATTCAGGACGTTGTCGGATAAAGCCAATTGGGTGCCGGTGAGCACGTAGCCCAGTTCGAGCCGCTGCATGATGTGACCGTGGCCGTGTAAATCGAAATAGATTGCTTTGTTGTCGTACGCTGCCTGTGCGGTTTGTTGCGCTGTTTCAATGAATTGGTGGAACTCGATCCAGGCAGTTTCTGCTTCAGCGTTCCCACAGGTGCCGTCGGCAAGATTCCTGTTGCAATCAATTTTTGTGCGCTTAAGGTTGCAATAAATGATGTGCGGGCGGCAGCCGGTCATTCTTAAAAAACTGGAATCAATCTGCTTTGCCAGTTCGATGGTGTTCGTGTCCGTGCCTGTCGTGGGATTATTGCAGGTTCGGTTAGGAATGCCTGCCGGTGCCAATAGCCCGCCGTGGGGCACAGAAATCACGATTGGCAGCGTTCCCGTGTGGTATTCAATGTAGTTGTTGGTTCCGTAAATGACCTGCCCTGCAAGGGCATTTGCAACAAGCAACAGCAAGATGATCAGTAAATTAGGAGTAAACTGGGTGTTATGCATTTTGTTTTTTCTTATCTTGTTTTGCTACAAAGAAAACAAAGAAAGACGCTAAGTTCACTACTCATTTGAAATTTTTCAGAACAGGCCATCTTTTTCTATCAAAAATGCGAGCGAGCTGGCCACCAACTCCCTATCTTGCCTGATCAAAACCTGCAGCACCCATGCCAAAAACCATTTACGCCCTGCTCGTGGGCATCAACGACTACCAGGCACCCGTGCCAAAGCTCAGCGGCTGCGTACCCGACGTAAAAGCCGTGGAAGCTTACCTGCGCGGGCTTCCCGATACTCCGGTTGAGTTCATGATCCTGACAGACAAAGCGGCCACCAAAAACAAGATCGTTAGCGGATTTCGTGATCACTTGTCAAAAGCCAAAACCGACGACGTCGCTTTTTTCTACTTCTCGGGCCACGGCACACAGGAAGACGCCGACGAAGTCTTCTGGCGATCCGAACCTTCCCACTGCCTTCAGGCTTTGGTGTGTTACGATGGCATCGTTGAAAAGAACGGCCAGCAGGCATTCAACCTGCTGGCCGATAAAGAACTGCGCTATCTGCTGCACGAATTGTCGAAAAATAGCGCCCATATCCTCACCGTGTTTGATTGCTGCCACTCGGGTGATAATACCCGAAGCCAGCAACCCAAAGTGGCGGCGCGCCGTTATGCGCCCCAAAACCGGCTGACTTTCGCTGTACCGCAGCGAAACTGGAATCAGTTCATTTTTTCAGACAAGCTGTCGAGGGAGGCTTTCGCCAAACAATCTGTCGCTGACCTGATGCCCGAAGGCCGGCATATCCAGATTGCCGCCTGCGCGCCCGATGAAAGCGCTTTCGAGCAGGATGGCAGCGGCATGTTCACGCGCACCTTGCTTGACGTACTGGAGCGCTCGGAAAGCAAGGTCAGTTATTACAATTTAGAAAGCCGCGTGCGCAGCCTGCTCAAAAACAACTTCCGGCAAACACCCCGCATTTATGCTTCAGCAGGTCATCCCGATGAATTGTTCCATAATTTTTTGGACCGTAAAGGCGAAGTTGGCGGCTCCCTTTACGGCAACGTCCTGCACCGCCCGGGAATAGGGTGGTACTTAGAGTTGGGATACAGCGCGGCCATTGCGCCTTTTGCAAAGACCTTGCCCGTTTTGAGTCAGGACGGGCAGCAAAAATTCAATGCCCGCATTGGAAAAACAGCGGGTGGCCGGATCGAACTGGTTTTTGACGGCGATGCCCCAGATGAACAAGGCTTGTATAAAGCTCCTTTGGCCGGTTTGCTTTCCGCTCAGTTGGCCGTTTATTTTGAGGTAAAAACCCCTGAAAGTGTTGGCCTGCAATTCGCGGAACAAGCCTGGAAAGAAGCGGGATCTGGTTTAGTGCGCGCAACTGCCGAAAAAGACGCCGATTATACGCTGGTAATTTCCGACAAGGCTTACACCCTCACGAAACCGGAAGACCGGCAACGCCGACCGTTAACGCCGGTGTTAACGGGGTTTGATCCTAACCAGGCCGGATTAGCATTGGATTGGTTGCAGCATATTTCGCGCTGGGAATTTGTAAAAGACCTGCGCAATGAGTATCCGACCGGTACAGAACGGCTGCTCAAACCAAATTCCATTGAATTGGAGGTTTTTAAAGTGGTGGCAAAAGAGGAGCAATTGTTACCGCTTGAAGGCGATGAAGTCTCATTGGCCTACGAACAACAGACAGACGGAAGCTTGGGCGGGCGCATCAAAATCCGGCTGACCAACCGTTTTTCCCGCGACCTTCACGTCGCGTTGCTGTATTTGTCCATGAATTTCGGATCCGACGGCGCCTTGCTAAAACCGTCGGTGTACAAGCTGAAACCTGGCGAAAGTATCTGGACTTTTGAAGGAAAAGTCATTCCCCTCACTTATGAAGCACAGGTGAAGGAATTTAACCTCCGGGAAAGCCTGACCCGCCTCAAACTCATTGTCAATACGGAATTTTTCGATGTAACGCCCCTGTTGTTGAACGACCTGCCACCGCCTACGGTAAGAAGTGCGGGCAGGTTAAGAAGCGCCGGGCGGAAAGAGCCGGGCGACACGCAGGACTGGATTACGCGGTTGGTAACGTTGCGGATGCCGAATCCGAATTACAAGGATGAATAACCCGTTTGAATTTTAAAAAATTTTCGCTTAATTTTGTTGGAAACGTAGCCATTATGACAACAAAAGCAGCCGGGAAGGAGCAGCTCTTTTCGCTCGAAGCTTATTTGGCTTTGGAGGAAAAAGCATTGTATCGGCATGAGTTTCACAATGGAAAAATCTTGGAGATGGCAGGCGGGACGGACGCGCACAGCGAAATTTGCACCAATCTTGCAACCTTACTGAATCTGTATTTTTTTCAGCAGGAAGCAGAATGGCATGTTTACAACAGCGATTTGAAGGTGTTTATTCCTTTACTAAACAAGGCCGTTTACCCCGATCTTTCCGTGGTGTCAGGCGCGCCAGTTTTTCATGCCGGCAAAAGACACCTGTTGCTCAATCCTTGCTTGATTATAGAGGTACTGTCCGCGTCAACTGCCGATTATGACCGCAGCGGGAAGTTTTCGGAATACCGAAGCTTGCCTTCTTTGCGCGAGTATGTGATCGTTTCCCACGAAAAGCCGTTGGTTGAATCCTTTTTTCTTCAGGATCCGGAACAGGAGCTTTGGAAAATAATAATATCAACAGGCCTCGAAGCTTCAATTGATTTGCCATCTATTGGCTGCAAATTGTCGCTGAAAGACATTTACCGGCAGGTTAAGTTTGAAACTGACGAGATGAAAGGCTAATTGCGTTATTCGTTTATTGCTTTCGGATCAATGCCTTCTTCTTTGAGGTATGCGCCGATATTGACCTGAATGCCCTCAAGGAGTTCCACGGATTCATCCCAATTCATCCAGAGCCAGAATAAGTTTTTTCCTCCAAAAGGCCAAAGGCAGCCCCGGAAGCATTACTTTTGCCCCGATTTGGTTACGAATGTACCAGCGATCAGCGGGCAACTTTACACCTTGCCTCATTTGTTAACGTATCTGTCAAAACACATGTCACGGCTTTACAACATCTTCAACGGCGAGGAGTTGAAAGCGCGCCTGCAACAAAGCACGGAGGCGCGCACCACCCTTTCTTTTTACCAGTATTGGAACATCGAAGACCCGCAGCGCTTTCGCGACGACTTGTATTTGCGCTGGAGCCAACTCGGCGTCATGGGGCGTATTTATGTCGCCAAAGAAGGCATCAACGGCCAGATTTCGGTGCCCACCGCGCAATTCGAAGCGTTCAAAAAAGACCTCTGCGCCATCCCTTTTCTGGAAGGCATCCGGCTCAATATTGCGGTAGACGACGACGGAAAATCGTTTTTTAAACTCAAAATCAAAGTGCGTGACAAGATCGTGGCCGATGGTTTGGACGACGCTTCATTCGACGTCACCAAGCGGGGCAAACACCTGCGCGCTGCCGAGTTCAACCGCCTGACCGATGCGCCCGAAACCATTGTGGTGGACATGCGCAACCACTACGAAAGCGAAGTCGGCTATTTTGAAAACGCCATCTGCCCCGATGTGGAAACCTTCCGGGAAGCGTTGCCAGTCGTGGAAGACCTGCTGTTGCCGCAAAAAGACGCCAACATCGTCATGTACTGCACCGGCGGCATTCGCTGCGAAAAAGCCAGCGCGTACTTCCTGCACAAGGGCTTTCACAATGTCTTCATGGTGGATGGCGGCATCATCGAGTATACCCGCCAATGCCAGGAGCAGGGGCTGCCGAACAAGTTTATCGGCAAAAATTTTGTTTTCGACGAACGCATGGGCGAACGCATCAGCCCTGATGTGATTGCCCATTGCCACCAATGCGGGGCGCCCTGCGATACACACGTCAACTGCGCCAACGACGCCTGCCATATCCTGTTCATTCAATGCCCGGGTTGCGCCGAAAAATACCAGCATTGTTGTTCGCAGCATTGCAGCGATTTCAATCTATTACCGGAATCAGAACGCCAGGAGTTGCGCAAAACGATGGTGTTTAACGGTACCCATTTCAGCAAAGGACGGTATAAGGCGTTCCGGCAGGGGGAAGGGTTGGTTTTACAATAGGGGCAGGAAATTTTCTGCCCCCACCCCAACGAAAATCCCCCCCAACGGAAAACCAGGCAAAATTTTGATCAACCGAGCAGTTCTAATTCAAGCATCGCGTAATGGCAAAAGGCAAACATTTTAAAACGCAGTCCCCTCCTCCGGCAGCCCAAAAGCCGCTTCCGGCACCGGCGGGAAAATTTTCCAATCCGCTGTTGCTGTCGGCAGTTCTGGCCGCAATCAGTTTTTTGCTTTACGCAAATACGCTTGGGCACGATTATACCCTCGACGACGCCATTGTCATCACCGACAACATGTTTACCCAAAAGGGTGTGTCGGGCATTCCCGGGCTTTTTCAATACGATACCTTTTACGGTTTTTTCAAAGAAGAAGGCAAGGCGGCATTAGTGTCCGGCGGGCGTTATCGCCCCCTTACCCCCGCTATGTTTGCGTTGGAAGTGCAGCTATTCGGGCTAAAGCCGTTCGCCGGGCATTTGTTTAATTTGTTTTGGTACGCGCTGGCCGTTGTGGTTTTGTTTGCGCTGTTGCGGCAACTTTTTCTGTACAAAACCGATGCGAACCGCGCCGGCTTCATTGCTTTTGCTGCTGCCTTGTTTTTTGCGGCACACCCGGTACACACGGAGGTTGTTGCCAACATCAAAGGCCGGGATGAAATCATTGCACTCCTGGGTAGCTTAGCAGCAGTCTGGTGCGCTTTGAAAGCCCACGAGCAAAAAGCTGAAGTATTTCGCTGGAGCCTGCTGGGCGGATTTTGTTTTTTCTTGGCGCTGTTGGCCAAAGAAAATGCCATTACTTTTTTGGCGATCCTGCCGCTGACGTTTTATTATTTTACAAATGCCAAAGGCTCAGCAATAGCCCTGCGCACCTTACCTGTGTTTGCGGCAGCCCTGCTCTTCTTAGCCATTCGCTTTTCTATTGTCCCCCCTCCCGGCAAACCGCCGATGGAATTGATGAACAATCCGTTCCTCAAATTTGCAGTTGATCGCTACGTGCCCCTCGAATTCGGGGAGCAATTGGCCACCATTGTTTATACCCTCGGCGAATATTTGCGGTTGCTGGTTTTTCCGTTCCCGCTGACGCATGATTATTATCCGCGCCATGTGGACGTGATGAACTGGGGAAATTCGCAGGTAACGCTGAGTTTGCTGCTGCACCTTGCCCTGGCTGCTTACGCAATTTTGGGAATGAAAAAAAAGGATCCGGTCAGTTATGGAATCTGGTTCTACCTCCTTACGCTGTCCATTGTATCGAATCTATTTTTCCCCGTTGGCACCAACATGGCAGAACGACTGATTTTTATGCCTTCGGTTGGATTTGTCCTTGCTGCCGCAGTGCTTTTAGACCGGGCAAAGATGAAATGGGGCGCAACGCCGGCCTGGAGTATATTTGCGGGAATTACTTTGATTTTCGGTATTCAAACCATCCTGCGCAATCCGGCCTGGAAGGACAACCTGACCTTGTTTACCACCGATATCGAGGTATCAAAAAACAGCGCCAAACTCTGTAATGCAGTCGGCGGCGAGCTGTTTGTGCAGTCTACTAAAAAGGAAAACGAATCAAGGCGCGTTGCTATGTTGAACGAAGCCGTTCCGCATTTGGAAAATGCCGTGCGCATTCACCCACACTACAAAAACGCCTACCTGCTACTGGGCAACTGCTACAACAACCTGAAAATGTACGAAAAATCCATTGCCAGCTACGGCATGGCTCTAAAATTAGACCCCGATTACAAAGAAGCGACCGATAATCTCGGCATCACTTACCGCGAAGCCGGGTTGTACTTTGGTGAAACAGAACACAACCCTCAGAAAGCGCTGGAGTACATCGAAAAAGCCTACGCCACCCGCCCCGACGAATACGAAACGCTGCGCCTGTTGGGGGTTGCTTATGGCAGCATGGGCAAAATTGACAAAGCCCTCGAGTTTTTCGGAAAAGCGCTGGCGCAAAAGCCCGAAGATGCTATGGCCAATTATAACCTTGGCATCTCTTACCAATACAGTGGAAATCCGGAACAAGCAGCCCTCTATTTGGCGAAAGCCGAAAAAATTGAACCGGGCATTACCCGGAAAATGTCCAACCCCGGTATGGGCAAATGATTATTTGCCCATACCCATATCGCCATACCGAAACACCTCCGGGTATCCCTTTTCTGCGAAATAACGTACCGTTTCGTCGAACCCTGCCTGGCTGGTGGCCAGCACAAAATCGCCGCCCCAGGCTCCCAGCGACTTGACAGCTCCCCAGTAATCTGAAAAATAAACCTCCGCCACCCGAGAGAGCTCCAATGTTTTGGACACCAACTGCTCGTGTTCATTAATACAGCGCTCAAAATCAGCCAGGTTGGTTGCCCGCACAAAATCTGCGGTCAGTCCGCTAATGGCATGCAGTGCCCCTGTATCGGCTGCCGGATTTCGGGCGCGGTAGCGGGCAATGCCTTCCCGGCTATCCTGTTTGGTGCCAAGCCCAACGAAGTACAATTGTTCCTGAAAAGGCGGTGCAAAAGGGAAAGTGAGCCAATTGGGTTGCGTGCCGTGGCGTTGGTATAAAACGGGCTCGTCGGCGAAAGCGCAAGCGATGTCGTATCCCGAACCTCCAAAAGTCAGGTCGAGCAGGTGAAACGCATCCACACCGGCCCATTGCGCCAGCGCAGCAATGAGAGTAGAACTGCTGCCTAAGCCCCAATGCCGGGGAAAGTCGAGCCGGGCTTCAATCGTCGTGGAAGCCGGGAACCAGGTATCGGTCAATTGATGAATGGCGTGGAAAATCTGCGTCAGGCGCGCCGCGGTTGCCGTGTCGGAAGTTTGCAGGCATTCCCCGCTAAGGGCAAAAAGGGCTTCGAACCAACGTTGGCCGAGGTGATCGAAACTTTGCCAGTGGATTTGCCCTTCCGAACCCTCCCCGGGTGCAAACTGGAACGTTTGCCCGGCTTTTGTTGGAAGCGCCAGCGCCAGCGCGCCGTCCAGCACAAAATACTCTGCAGTCAGCAACAATTTACCCCGGGCGCGGATGGTTGTGGTTTCGATGTGATTTATTTTTGACGAAAATAAACCTATTCGGGCATCAGCTCCAAACAAAGTGGGATAATTTTGCGTAAAGCAACAGGAAAACGCCAATAAACCCAAATCCGCATTTATCCGTTATAACGAACACCCCTGCTCATGAATGAGGTTTAACCGCTGAAGCTATTGCCATGGAAGATCGCTTTATTGAACAACTCTACCTTGCGCACCGCAGCGCGCCTGCCATTCCCTCTCCGGATATGGTCTGCGACTGGTTGGATGGGCTGCTTAAATTGCTGTTCCCCGAACTGGCCGAACACGACTACCGAAGTCTGCGCGAATTTCAGCAGCACTATAACGATAGCAAATTAGAGTTGTACGGGTTGCTGGAAGCGGTTGGCCCTTCATTGGGCATTCCTGTTGAAGCGGCTGAAAAGGCTTTCCTCGTTACGCTGCCGGGCGTTCATGACTTATTGCTGAAAGATGCAGCCGCCATTTTTGCCGGCGACCCTGCGGCTTCCAGTCAAACGGAAGTGATCCGAACCTATCCCGGGTTTTATGCCATCTGCGTCTACCGGCTGGCGCATGAGTTTTATAAGCTCGGCGTTCCGCTTATCCCCAGAATCCTCACCGAACACGCCCACAATCGTACCGGAATAGACATCCATCCGGCTGCGCAGATCGGTGAACGCTGCTGTATTGACCACGGTACTGGATTGGTGATTGGCGAAACCGTCGTGATCGGCAACCAGGTTAAGTTGTATCACGGCGTTACCTTAGGTGCCCTGAGTGTGAAAAAAGAAATGGCTAAAACCAAACGTCACCCGACCATTGAAGATCGGGTCGTGATCTATGCTGGTGCCACGATTCTCGGCGGCGAAACGGTCATTGGTCACGACAGTATCATCGGGGGCAATGCGTGGATAACACAGAGCGTACCAGCGTTTTCGCGGATTTATTATCAGCAGGAGGCGGTGGGACAGGAATAGAGTAAGGGGCAAAATGCGAGTTGGCAAGTTGGCAAAAATGCAAGGGGCAAATTCGCAAAATTGCAAATTTGCCCCTTGCAAACTCTGTTTAAATACTACTCCGCATCTGCAAACGACTTGTTTTTCGAGCGTTTGCGTTCGTGTTCTTTCAGGTAAATCTTGCGCAGACGCAGCGTTTTGGGCGTCACTTCCACGTATTCATCTTCTTGGATGTATTCCAGCGCTTCTTCGAGCGAGAAGCGTTTGGGTGGAATCAGTTTCACTTTATCATCCGAGCCGGAAGCCCGCATGTTGGTGAGCTTTTTCGTTTTGGTGAGGTTCACCGTCATATCACCAGGGCGGCTGTTTTCGCCAACGACCTGCCCTTCGTAGATGTCTTCGTTCGGGCCAATGAAAAATTTACCGCGATCCTGCAGGTTATTGATGCTGTAAGGAATGGATTTGCCCGTTTCCATGCTGATGAGCGAACCGTTGATGCGGCTCGGAATTTCGCCTTTGTGCGGCTGGAATTCGAGGAAGCGGTGCGTCATGATGGCTTCACCTGCTGTTGCCGTCAGCAACTGGCTGCGCAAGCCGATGATGCCGCGCGACGGGATTTCAAAACGCAGTTGAATGCGGTCTCCTTTCGGCTGCAGCGACAACATCATGCCCTTGCGGCGGGTAACCATGTCAATGGCTGTACCCGAAGCTGAGTCTGGTAAATCAATGGTCAGTTCCTCCACCGGCTCGTGTTGCTTTGAGTCAATGATTTTGGTGATGACCTGTGGTTGACCAATCTGGAGTTCGTAACCTTCGCGGCGCATGGTTTCAATCAATACGGCGAGGTGCAAAACGCCCCGTCCGAATATCCGGAAAGTGTCTGCCGAATCCGTAAACTCTAAGCGCATAGCTAAGTTTTTCTCCAACTCTTTTTCCAAGCGCTCTTTTACGTGGCGGGAAGTCACAAACTTGCCTTCCTGTCCGAAAAACGGCGAGTCATTAATGGTAAAAACCATGCTCATGGTTGGCTCGTCAATGGCAATGATTGGCAGTGCTTCTGGGTTTTCTGCGTCAGCGAGGGTATCGCCGATTTCAAATCCTTCGATGCCGACAATGCCGCAGATTTCGCCTGCCGCTACTTCCTGCGTTTCTATTTTCCCAAACCCTTCAAACACGAAAAGTCCGCGCAGTTTGTATTTTTCGATGCGCCCGTCTTTTTTCATCAAGGCGACCTGCTGGTTGGCTTTCAGTCCGCCGCGGTGAACGCGTCCCACGGCAATTCGACCGACATAGGGTGAAAAATCGAGCGAGGTGATCAGCATTTGGAAAGGCCCTACTTCCGTTTTCGGGGGTGGGATGTGCTCCACAATAGCGTCAAGCAGCGCAATGATGTCCGTTGTCGGTTGTTTCCAGTCGGTGCTCATCCAGCCTTGCTTGGCCGAGCCGAACAACACCGGAAAATCCAACTGTTCTTCAGTCGCTTCCAAGTTGAACATCAGGTCGAAAACCAATTCGTGAACTTCGTCCGGCGTACAGTTTTCTTTGTCCACCTTGTTGATTACGACGATTGGTTTCAAACCCAGTTCGATGGCTTTTTGCAATACGAAACGCGTTTGGGGCATGGGGCCTTCAAAAGCATCCACCAGCAGCAGTACGCCGTCAGCCATATTGAGCACCCGCTCCACTTCACCGCCGAAATCGCTGTGACCCGGGGTATCAATGATGTTGATTTTGGTGCCTTTATAGGTAATGGAAACGTTTTTGGCCAGGATGGTGATGCCACGCTCCCGCTCCAGTTCGTTGTTGTCGAGGATCAACTCTCCGGGCGTTTCGTGCTCCTTGAATAGTAGCCCGGCAAGCAGCATTTTGTCTACCAGGGTGGTTTTCCCGTGGTCAACGTGGGCGATGATGGCGATATTTCGCAGGTTTTGCATATATTTTATCCTCCTTTTTCAAAAGAAGGCGCAAAGATAGCAGGATTTATGCCATTGTAGGTTATTAAAAGGTTAATTTTCGCTGTGGTCACCAGCTTCAGCTGGTAGACCCCTTTATTATAGCAAGGTCAGCCAGATGAAGCTGGCGACCACATTATTACAGCAAGGTCAGCCAGATGAAGCTGGCGACCACATTAGTACAATAAGGTCAGCCAGATGAAGCTGGCGACCACATTATTACAGGAAGGTCAGCCAGATGAAGCTGGCGACCACATTATTACAGGAAGGTCAGCCAGATGAAGCTGGCGACCACATTAATACAATAAGGTCAGCCAGCTCAAGCTGGCGACCACATTAATACAATAAGGTCAGCCAGCTCAAGCTGGCGACCACATTATTACAGCAAGGTCAGCCAGATGAAGCTGGCGACCACATTAATACAGCAAGGTCAGCCAGATGAAGCTGGCGACCACAGCCACCTGAATCCCAACCCAAAACCCGCCACACCCAGCGCATTCACCGAACCGTGCCAGGCTCTCATGGACGGAATATTCAGAAAATCCAACGGATAATACCCGCGCATGGCGTAACCAAAAGCCAGCGTCATGCTGAAAAAAAGACAGCATGCAAGGCCGATGCCGGCGATACGCGCCGCAACGGACACCCTTTTTTGAGAAGCCAAACGCAGGTAACCAAACCCGCAAAGCCAGCCGGAAAGCGCTACTGCCGCAGCAGCCATAGCTTCCGGCCAGTAGACGCCGCTCACCTGCATCACGGTAATGCCAACAGCAGTCATCGGAATGGCAAGTATGGCCAGCAAAGCAGCAAGGCGGTTGGCGGGGCCGGGCGAAAGTTCCTGCAACCATCCGACCAGCAAAGGGAAAATAAAACCGGCGTAGTGAAAATGAACGGCCGTGAGCAACACAATGGCGGGGTCGAAGCCTAATGGCCGCCATCCGAAGCGGTCAAAAACTGCCCATAAACAGCCGATCAGCAGAAATGCCTGCCCAGCGCCAATGGCCATATTTTCTGGTGCCCGACGCCATGCCCGGAGCAGTAACCAGCCGCGTTGAAAGCTCCAAAGCCCCACAATCAGCCACCCACACGAAAGCGTACCCGAGGCCAGGCCCGCAGGCAGGAACAGCGATACAGTCAGCAAGCCACCGGCTAATCCCACCCATATTGCATATAAATCAGGGTAGTGCAAAAACCTGAAAGCCATCGGCGTCCACACCAGCACAGCCAGTGCCAGCAGCACCCGCGCCCATTCGTCATGGCTGGTATCGGGCCTGACCCAAAAGACCAGCAACAGCCAAAGAATGGCTCCGATGCCCGCTATTTTAGCGTAATTCATCATTTTGAAGGGGTATTATTGATGCAGTTTTTCATCGCCTGAGCAGAATCCCTCCGGAACCGCGCCTGAAACATCCGCATCAATGGGTATGCAAGTTTCGCGTACCAGCGCTTAGGTTTGGAAAATGCCCGGAGGGTGTACCAAACTTGGCCGTTTTCGTCCTGCTCCACCTGAAACAGTTCTTCTCCACATTCAATATGGCCGGGCAAAGTGCCGTAAGCAAATCCGAAACGCCCCGGTTCATTCACGTTGTAGATGATGCGGCAAGAGTTGCGCCACCATAAACCAAACGCTTTCGCATACATAGCTATCGTTTCTCCGGCCTGGATGGGCGTATCCGGCGGCAGAATGATCGTCCAGGGTGATGGAAACATGCGCCAGTGGCGGATGGCTTCGCAGGCTTGTTCAAAAGCAGCGGCACCCTGCCCGATGTTGACACGCTGGAAGTCATTGTCGAATCCGGGCACTTTTTTGTCGGTTGCGGAAGCGCCCCGGTGCTCATAAGTAATGTCCAGCAGCTTTTCCTGGTCTAAAAAAGCGGCTAAGGTTTGAGGTTGTGGCAACTGAAAAGAGATCATGGTAATTAATTTTCATTTTTTATTGAAACAAATGAAAATAAACATTGTTTATAGTATTTGTATTTTTAACGTGAGTTTGGGAGGCTGTTTCCCGCAAAGGATACGCCAAGTCCGCAAAAGCGAGAGCCCCTGTGCCTTAGCGTTCTCAGACTTTCGTGCACCTTAACACGGTGATTCCTTTAGTCTACAAATATTTCCGGTGCGCTGCACCTTCAAAAATACGAATATTATGTCCTATCGAAGTTTGCATGAATGCGTAACAGACCTGGAGCGGCACGGCAAGTTAGTGCGCATCCGGGAGGAAGTTGATCCAAATCTGGAAATGGCGGAAATCCACCGCCGGGTATACGATGCGGGCGGCCCTGCCTTGTTGTTCGAGCGCGTGAAGGGCAGCCCCTTTCCTGCTGTTTCCAACTTGTATGGCACCTACGAGCGGACGGAATTTTTGTTTCGGCATACCTTAGAGCGCGTTAAACGCGTCATCGAATTAAAAGCCGATCCGACCAATTTTTTCAAGCGGCCCCTACGCTATTTGAGCGCCCCGTTCACGGCGCTGTCGGCGTTGCCCATGCGCAGCCGGTTTGGCATTGCTTCTGCCTGGGGGGAAACGACGATTGATCAATTGCCACAAATAAAGTCCTGGCCCGACGACGGCGGCGCTTTCGTGACCCTGCCGCAGGTATTTACCCTGCCTCCGGGTAGCCGCAAGGCTATGCAGAGCAATATCGGCATGTACCGCATCCAGCTTTCGGGCAACGATTATGTGCTGAATCGCGAAATCGGGTTGCACTACCAGTTGCACCGTGGCATCGGCGTACACCACACGCAATACCTGCAAAGCGACGAACCGTTTCGCTGTTCCATTTTTGTGGGCGGCCCGCCTTCGCATGCCTTTTCGGCCATTATGCCCTTACCGGAAGGGCTTTCGGAACTCACTTTTGCAGGCTTAATGGGAGGCCGCCGGTTTCGTTACGACTGGCGCGATGATTATTTCCTTTCCGGCGACGCCGATTTTGTCATCACGGGCACGATCCGCAAAGACCTGAAAAAGCCGGAAGGCCCATTTGGCGACCACCTCGGGTATTACAGCTTAGCGCACGATTTTCCGGTGATGGAAGTGCATAAGGTTTACCACCGCCGCAACGCCATCTGGCATTTTACGGTGGTGGGCAGGCCGCCGCAGGAAGATTCGAGTTTTGGATACCTCATCCACCAATTAGTCAAATTGTTAACGCCGCAGGAATTCCCAGGCGTTTCGGAAATACACGCGGTGGATGCCGCCGGCGTTCACCCCTTGTTGCTCGCCATTGGCAGCGAGCGCTACATGCCTTTCCGGGAGCGGCACGTGCCGGAAGAGATCCTGGCTCAGGCTAACCGCATCTTAGGTTCGGGGCAAACCTCTTTGGCTAAATTCCTGTTCATCGCTGCCCGGGAGGACTATGCCGCCCTTTCTACGAGAGATATTCCGGCTTTTTTGCAGCATATCCTGGAGCGTGTGGACTGGACTCGCGATCTGCATTTCCATACCCGAACGACTATTGATACCCTTGATTATTCGGGTTCCGACTGGAATTCGGGATCGAAAGTGGTGGTTGCTGCCTGTGGGCCGCGCCGTCGGGAACTTGGGCGCGAATTGCCGGCTAATTTTTCGCTTCCGGAAGGGTTTTCGGCTCCGGTTTTGGTGCAACCCGGGGTATTGGCCATTCGCGGGCCTCAATTTACGGGGGACGCCTCTGCAAAAGATTGCGAGTGCCTGACGGATCACCTGAGTCGGTTCGACCTGAGCGGTTTTCCGTTGCTAGTACTGACGGACGACAGCGCTTTCGCCGCCGCGAACGTGAACAACTTCGTTTGGACTACCTTCACGCGCGCCAATCCTTCACACGACATTTATGGGGTAGATCCTTTTGTGCAACACAAACACTGGGGTTGCCGGGGGCCGTTGCTGATTGACAGCCGCATCAAGCTGCACCATGCGCCGCCGCTGATTACAGACCGGGGCGTGGAGGAACGGGTAGATCGGTTGTTTGCGAAGGGAATTTAATTGATAATTGACAATTACATGATTGATAATTGATGATGGAAAAAACCATAAACATTGAATATGCGGGCGCTGTACATCAACAATCTTTATTTTTCAATCATCTATTATCAATTATTCACCCATAGCTAAGGGGCGCTGAATTAATAAGTGTCGCTTTCTCCGGGCAAGGCATTTTGATTCTAACCAAAGCCTGTCCCGAATTTGTTCGGGGGCAGGGGGTTCCCGACCTTAGCCATAGCTAAGGGAGGTGGTACCCCAACGCGGGGTCTTTTTCATCTATTTATTCAATATTATCCTCTGCATTTACCTTATTAGTCATAAGTCCAACCATCATTATTAAGGCTGTCAAAATTATAACTTGAATAATTAATGATTTGTTAGCCAAATCAGCCGATTGGCTCACAGGAATTGTCAGAAAAAGCAAAATTGTTATCAACCCTCTTGGAGCAATATAGAGTAGTGGTTTTATATTTAGCCTAAATAATTTTAACAAAATAAACCGAAGAACAAAAACTCCTATACAAATACCCAAAGCCCAAATTATTGTTTTGGTATTTAATAATTCTTTTATCTCAATTAAATAACCAAATAAAATAAAAAACAATGCTCTTACTAAAAAAGCAATTTCAGTTGTTAGTTCTTTAAACTTTTGAACTTCACTATCTAGAATATTTGGCTGTAGCTTTTGAATAAATTTATTAGCTTTTAGTTCGTCAAGATTGCCAAGGAAGATCCCAAAAAGCAGAATAAAAATCAATGCTGGTAAATGATAAATTTTTGAAATAGCATAAATCATCACGATTATTAAAATGATTGGAATAAATTTTACGTGGTGCTTTATTTTGCTTAACAAGAAAGCAAGACCTAACGTTGCTACAATAGTTATGATTAGAATAATGAATAATTCTAAAATAAAATGCCCGAAAGATTGAGTGCCAATATTGTCATTAAGTGTAATAAAATTAAAAAATATTACGCCAAAAATATCTGACAAACTACTTTCATAGGTTACAAATTCTTTGTCCTTTGAATATAGATTTTGAACACTTGGAATAGCAATAGCACTACTTATTATGGCAAAAGGAATGGCATTTGCAAGACCTACTTTGAAAGAGATATTGCCAAAATATTGAAATGCAAGTGCAAGTCCAAAACTAAAAAGCAACATTGGTATAAGAGCAATAAGAGCTGTTTTGCCAATAAATGGAAATTTCGATTTGTTCAGTTCTAATTCCAATGAACCTTCTAATACAATAAGGATTAACCCAACTGTTCCAAGTACCGGAAGTATTGATGTCAAATCTGGCACTACTATTTGAAAAGTGTTCGTCCCTTGTTTAACAGCCCAACCAACAATAAGCAACAATATCACTGACGGAATTTTTGTCTTTGACGAACTTATGTCAAAAACATAAGCAAGAATTAGTAAAAAGCATATTGTAATAATTATTGAAATTGTCATTTTTGATTTTATTTTCAGGTTGTTGTTTGTCTTCGTAGGGTTGCAGGCAATCGGGTCACGCAGGGGAATTCACCCCCACGTTCTCACGGAACCGTGCGTGAGACGCTCACCTCACATAGCCTGCCCCGATTTGTCGGGGGCTCTTCTTGTTGGAGGTCGCAAAATAGGCATTGTTGCATAAGGTTGTACCCAACTTCCAAAGATAAGTTTTTACACTTTTCATAGCTCACCTACAGGAATCAAGTTCCCGTTTTTCCTTTTCGCTCACCCAGAGTGTGTTTCCACGCCTTGCAGCAAAAGGTGATTTGGCAACAACGTCTGGGCCTCGTCGCCGGAAGGCTACCCGAAGGAGGAGAAATCGAAGCACAAATGTTCAATTCAGCACCCAAGTTTAATAGTTAGCACATCAGCCCCACTTTCGCAAAACCCTTGTTGTCTGCTGCCTTACTTTTCCGTCCGAAGTGCTACCTTCAAAAGTCTGCACGAAACTGTCCACGAAGCGATTATTAGTTGCTGTGTCTGTCAGCGTTTGCATTATTTAGATTTTACTAAATCCAAGATTTTACTATATAATAGTTTTTCATCAAGGGGTTTTGAAATGTAGTCGTTCATGCCTACGGCTTTGCATTTTTCTACATCAACGGTGGTTACATCGGCGGTTAGTGCAATGATTGGGATTTGTAAATTCATTTTATTTCGGATATATTCCGTGGCTTCAAATCCATTCATTATTGGCATTTGCAAGTCCATTAGAATAATATCGTAGGAATTGGTTTGCAGTTTTTCAATAGCTATTTTTCCATTGTCTGCAATATCCCATGAGAATTTGAAATCATCCAATATTGTTCTCATCAATAATTGATTGAGCTTAACATCTTCAACCACCAATACTTTTATGTTTAAACTTTCCGTACCTTCACCTTCACCTTCACCTTCACCTTCACCTTCACCTTCACCTTCACCTATTTTTTGAAAATTTAATACAAATCTAAAAGTAGAACCCTCATTTATTTTACTTTTCACATCAATAGTTCCCCCCTGTTTTTCCACCAATTGTTTAACAATGGCAAGTCCTAAACCGGTGCCTCCATATAAACTTGAAGTGATGGTGTGTGCTTGTTCAAAATTTTCAAAAATAGCTCTAATTTTATTTTTCGGAATACCAATTCCTGTATCGGCAACTTTAATTTCAAGGGTTACTTTTTCTTCGACTTCGTTTAGTAAATTAACGCTTACCTTGATTTTACCTTTTGCAGTAAACTTTATTGCATTGCTCAAAAGGTTAATAAGAATTTGATGCAAACGAACCGAATCACCAAGTAATATTTCGGGGATTCTGGAATCATATTCCTTTACCAATTCTAAATTATTTTCCTGAATTTTTGTTTCAAACAAATGAAGAATTGTAGTTATTGACTCTGATATTTTAAAAGGCGAGTTTACAAATATCATTTTCCCGGCATCTACTTTTGCTAAATCAAGTATGTCATTAATAAGAACGATTAAAGTATTTCCGCTTGATTTTATGGCTTCTAAATATTCTTTTTGTTTTTCATCCAAACCTGTTTTCAGCAGCACTTTTGTAAACCCAATGATCGCATTCATGGGAGTCCGAATTTCATGACTCATGTTTGATAAAAACTGCTGTTTTGCTATTACAGCATGCTCTGCTATTAATGTAGCAGCTTCAGCTTTGGTTTTTGCTTTTAACAATACTTCATCATTCATTTTTTGCTCCGTAATATCCATCATGATGCTTAAATGGGAATCTTTCTTTATGCGAATTGCACGGTATTGCACAAATTTATGGGCACCGTTTTTTGCAATAAAATCAAATTCGCCCACTTCTTCACCTTTGCTCCTATATTCCTCAAAACGCTCGGCTGCTACATGTTTTACGGTCGTTTTTAAATCGCCCACATTCATTTGCACTAATTCATCAATTGTATAACCCAAAAGTTTACCTGCAGCTTTGTTAGC
>ENA-ORBV01002584-ORBV01002584.1-microbial-mat-metagenome-genome-assembly--contig:-NODE-2584-length-37977-cov-10.580079_pt1 | contig 37977 bp, 22 predicted proteins | sample MGYA00237777_ERZ505514 | MGnify/ENA primary metagenome ERZ505514 (study PRJEB26160, sample SAMN06269048) | microbial mat metagenome | isolation source: Oligotrophic lake microbial mat | place... | reverse complement strand
TCAAGCAGAAGACGGCATACGAGATTCGCCTTAGTCTCGTGGGCTCGGAGATGTGTATAAGAGACAGGCTGTGTGCCATCAGGTGCACGATGTGATCGGAAGGACGCAGCACATGCCAGTTTGGGCAAGTCGCATTGGGTTGCCCGTTCCTGCCCAGCAGGGAAGGTAGGATCGCCCAGTGCCTCCAGCATTGCTGCCAGCCCCCCCACTGATGGCCCCACCGCTGGACCCACTGGCTCTCCAGCCACTCCTTGGGCTGTCCCTGGATGTCCCACTGCATGTCCTGTGAAGGCCACCCCAGCTCCAAGCCCCCATGCTGCTGCCAACCCATTGAAGGGCACAGCACCAGGACCTTCCGGTGCTGGGCCAGCAATGGACACCAGGAAGAAACGCCGGCAAAGAAAGAAACGAAGACACAGAAAGAAACGGAAAACATTGATCCTCAGCAAACGGCCCTATCGATTGCGCCGGGCAAAAATTTATTTTTTCAAGCCACGCTCCCTGCAACGAGAAGCTGCTTTGCAAAGCCTCAAGGAGCATCGCACCCATTCAAGCCAACCGTGCCGTGAGGGCCCTCTGGGGACAGAACATGCAAAAGTTGCTGTTGATCTTGAGGCCTCTGCTAGGCTCGATGCCTCTGCCCCTACTGGCCCAGTTGCTGGGAGCAGGAGCACACCGGATAGCTCGACCGTCCCCATTGCTGATGGCCCCACTTTTGCCACTGGTCTCCCAACTTCTTGTGGCCCAGGATCTCCAAGTCCCATGCCGGTCAAGTCTTCAGGATGTCCCATCCCAGTCAAGTCTGGAGGAGCAGAGGTGTCCAATGCCGCCACCGCTGTTGGCACCACTGCAGCCACGGGTTCCCAAGCAGATGGACCTGTGACACAAGAACTTGGGCTGGCCCTGGAAGCCCCCACAGGGCAAGTGGTTGAAGAGCCAATTGTCGCAGCATCAGCCCAAGCACATCGGTCTCTGGTAGGAGTGCATGCAGCCCTAGCAGATGGACCTGTGACTGGAGAACTCGGTTTGGTTCTTGAAGTCCCCACAGTGGCACTGGACTGTGAAGAGATCCCCGATCAGGAATCTGACTGCCCACAACCAAATTTGATGCTTCAATGCAACTGTCACTCTGACGAAAATGTGTTTCATCTGGACGGATCTAAGTCGGAAGAGGAATCTGTCCATCAAATTCAAGCTTTCTCGGAATGTTCTGACGAGGACTCCAAGCCTCCATCGTTGGAGCAAAATGATTCATCTTGCTCAGGATTTTGGCTGCCAAGGGTGTTGCCACGAAACAAATGTGATTCATCTACATCCTCGGATGAACCATCAGACTCTGAAGAGGAAACTGAATGTGAAGCTGGAGAAACAGGACATGTCCCTGCCTTTGTGTTTGTTTCCCCTAGCAACAAACATGTCAGCAGCGCCATCTGTTCGGAAACCATTGAGCCCAGGACAGACCCCAAGAGGGACACCAAGCCAGCAGCCTTTTTGGAATCAGCAGTGGCAGCTGCTGCTGTTGTTGCGACCACTTGGGGGACTGCTGCCCCCCCCACCACCTGGTCTGCCACCCCGAATGGTCCTAGCAGCCCTGCCCCTGCGGTTGCTGCTGCTGTTGTTCCATTCTGGCCTGTCAAAGCTGGTGCTGATTCACCTGCTGGGCTTGCCACTGGGCCTGCTCCCAGACCTGCTGCTGCTGGGGCCGCTGCTGATGCTGCCTTCGAGCTTGCAGCTTCTGCTTCAACCTCTAGCCCTGCTGCCGCTTCTGCATCCTGTAGCCCTTTCACTTTTCTGAACATCATCTTTCAAGGAAAAACTTACCCAATCCAAGATCTTCATTTGGGCAGCAAAGTGGAGGACGCTTATCGTTCGGTCAGCAAGAAGACTGGCTACTGGGGCCACTTCCAGTTGTGGCAGTGCAGCTCTGATGCCCGCCCAAGGCACCTCGACAGCACGGCAAAGACGCTTGGAGAGTGTGGCCTTCAAGAGGGGGACAATCTCCAGATGGCTTTCACCATGCTTGGAGCAGGCAAGCAACAGTGGACAGGAGGCAAGCAATTGCACATGCTTGTTGATGACATGCAGGACAATGAATCTTCTAGTGAAGACGATGGCGACGATGAAGATTATGCTGATGAAGACCCAGCGTCTTTTGGCCCACCACTTGCTGGTGATGAGAGTGACCCTTACTTTTCCACCAGTGAGCCTCCTGCTAGCAGCATCAACAGTGAAGACCATTCGCACAGTGCATCTCATGGTGCTAACGAGGAGGAGACGGTGGCCGAAGGGACGATGGCTGAAGCGCAAGTTCCATGGCTTGATGGCGACAGTGTTGACTTGGAACCAGATGACAATGACAGTGACAGTGACGACGAGGTGTGCCAGGTTGAAGAAGAAACAAGCACTGAGCAACATGCAGAAGAAACAACTGCTGATCAATGGCAATGTCATGATCTCATTAAGAGCCTAGCCAGCAGCAAGATCGACGAGAAAGTGAAGCAGAAAATCTGGGATTCTCTGAACTTTGAAACACAGTTCCAAACAAGCCTTAGCAATGCCTTGCTCCAGTTTGCCGTGGAAAGCAGTGATGAGGCTCGCAAGTTCATCGCCTACACGTTTGCCCCTGATTGCGAGTTGGTGTCCCTGCGTCTTCATCATCTGTCTCTTGAGGATGTGCCCTGCGCCATGGCTTCCATTTTGGCTGCGTTCGCTAAAGTTTCTTGGCAGCACATGGCAACGCATTCAGCCTGGAATCAGTTGATTTTGCCCAGGCTGGCTGGAGGCATCGACAAAGAGAAAGAAGCAATGGACGACAACGATGTCAGGAAAAGTCTGTACGCTGTGGCTGCCAAGACGGCTTTGCTGTTTCTTCCTCCTCTGGATCCACTCGAAGGAGACCTAGGCAGTCGCAAAAGCAGCGGGGAGAAGTTTTCCTTGTTTGACTACAGTGTCAGCAAGAGAGTGGTCATGGTGCAAGAGTCGCCAAAACACATAGCACCACGCAGCATTGCCCTTCTCCCCTTTGAGGGCCTAAAAACCACAATGCCACTTTTCGGTTGTGAGGCTACCTTAGGTAGGAGAGTTGGTTTTCCAGAAAAGGGGGTGATGCCACAGAAGCACGTCATGGGAGTTCTGAGTGAATTGCAGAAGCACTTGAGGGACAAGTTCAAAAGCTGTCAACAGAGACGGTGCATTGCCACGCTCACAAGAACCAATGTTTTGCAGGCAGAAAAGCGGTACATCGCAAATCAGATGGGAACATCTGTTGGCAAACTGACGGACGAGGATCGGTTAAATTGGCTTGAGCAGCATGCTGCTGGGAAGTCCTTCTGTGCGTCTTGTGCTGCCCAACCCGCCACTCACAGTCAATGTCTCATCTGTGCAAAGAAGACCAGCAAGCAAAAGAAAAGGCCAGACGTGTTCCGGGGCATCTTGAATCACCACTGCAAGATTGATCCACGTGACGTGTATCTGAACCAAGGGTCCTTTTCATTCATTTCTGAAGGATCTGATAATCCTTCCCACGCCTTGCTTGCAAGCCTTGACGAAAGGCTAGTGGCCGCAAGCATTGCGTGCCCCAGGTGTGTGAAGGAATTTAACAACAAAGGGCTGCCTCTCGACAAGTTTTTCGAGAGCGGCAGAGTGCTTCGGCAGGTCCTAAAGTTGGACGATGGCGAGACAGTGGAGGGAAGGGAAGCGCAACAACAAGAACCGTCAAAGATCATTGTGCACCCAATCGCACCAGACCAGACGCTGTGGGCGTTTCACAATCACAAGGGAGCTACCCGGCCAATTCTGGTAGCTCCCATGGTAATGAGCGTCTCCAACATGCTCTCCGAGGATGTCAAGTCAAGACTCCTTGAGGCCCTCAACAGAACACCCTTCTGTGAGGAGCCCAGTGGCAAGGGCAAAGATGCCAATCTGAGAGCATGTTACGCCAACTGCAGGGACAAGTTGAACTCCAACACCTGCGAGTTGGAGTTGGGTGCAGATGTTGCTGATGGGCTGGGAGGTCCCTTGGTGGAGCTTGGACCCAAGGCCCTTCAGGCTGTGCTCTGTGAAGCAGTGGAAAAGGCCGTGCTGGACTTGCAAACCGAGCTGGCGAATTTCTTCATTGACAAGACCAATGAGGTCATGTTGGAGTTCGTGCACTTGGACGGCACCCTGGATGGGCAGCGTGCACTGGAAGCCCACCGAGGCCAGCAGCAGGAGCAGCTTGGAGGGTCGCTTGTTGTCACAGAAAGAGCGGTGCCCACGGTTTGTCCTGCCTTTCCGGAAGGTCACCCGGCCGAGGACGATCTCTCTGATTCGTCTGCTACCGATTCCTCTGCCCCACAAATCAACAAGAAGAGAAGAAGCTCAGCGAGGGTGTCTGGCCAGCCCAGAAAGAAGCCAGACAATTCAAGCTGCTCGTCAGCTACCGAAAGTGCTGATCAGGACCAGGCAATCATGGAACTCCGAAACAACTTTCATAACAAGGGTGTCTGCTTCCTAGCGAGACAACACAACAACATGGCCATCATCAAAAGCGCGATTGGGGGAGGGTTCACAGACCACCAGGACTGGCAAGCCATAATCACATCATTGAAGGGTCAACAGAAGATTCCGGCTCCGCGGGGTGGCTGGTTCCCCACGCAACCGGAGCTCATGGTTGTGACTTTTGTTCTCAGTGCAGCCTCCCACGATCTGGCCAAGCGCACTGTGGTGTGGAAAAAAGGAAAGGGGGGGGTTGTCCACGCCTCAATTGACACCTATGACAACTGCGGTCATGTGCAAGGCATTTATGCTAATTGGAAGGATGTCCATCATGCAACAGAAACTGGAAAGGTTGATGCGGCTGCCCTTGCCGCATCACAGTTTCAAATCATTCACAACGTTGTTACGGCAAGGACTGCCATCATCCCGAGAGACAACCCTTCGCAACACTGGGAACAAATCCATCTTGATGGTTTGGCCCCCGCCGACCTTCAGACTCGAAGTCGGTCCATGTTGCGTTACAAATATGACATCGTCAAGGCGGCAACAAGACCTGCCAATGACAACGCTGAGGAGATCTTGCCAACAGCAAGGGAAGCCAGTTTTCAACAGTGCCAGAGAGCCTACATGAAGTGGCTGGTGCGAAGTCTGGTTGAGAATGAACCTGAGGCCTGGAGGATTTTTCTCTCACCACCATCACTCACAGAGTCGCTCCCCGATCCCGAGGCTGCGGCACAGGAGGAATGGGAATCGCTGAGACGCCGCAATCTTGAGAATGATGGGCAGGAGATTTTGCAGAATGCCCAGCAACATCCTCTTTTCACCAAAAAGCTGGAACAGCTGAGGCTCATTCAGACAGATTCTCTTTGGTGGAAAGCTGACCGATTTCTCCAACAACAAATCCCTGAGCCCGAGCCTGAGTCCGAGCCTGAGTCTGACCCCGAGCCTGGCCCTGATCCTGGCCCAGCTCCCGTGCCCCCCCCTGTCCCTGAATCTCTGTTTGATGCCCCCGTGCTCCTCCCTGTGGGGCAAGTAGAGCTGAAACCTAGATGCCCCTTTTCAAAGCTCCCTGCATTTGTGGATGACTGGTACCACAATGAACACCTTCCACCGGAGCTGCGGGAGGAACTGTTCCAATGGCTCTGTGCAAACGAGGATGTGGAGGTCACTGATGCCGCAAGAGAACGCCTGCTCGTGAAAGGTCTGTCGAAAGCCCAGCAAACGATGGGGATCAAGAGGGCCTCAAGGGCAGTCACCAGCCAGCACCACACAATGGTGAAGCAGGCCATCATGCATGACTGCATCATAGAAGCAACAGATGAAAAGGAAAGGAAAGGGGAGCCAGCTGTCTTCCTGGTCCGAGACCGCATCCCTCCCCCTGGCCTTGGTCTCAGAGAAGCAGAAGCCCCTGGCAAATACAACCAAAACCAATGCCAAATTGTTGACATTGCTGATCCCACTGGGGCGACGGTGATCAGAAACTACAAAAACCCTGGGCTGTTTGAAGAACTGGCCAGGGTGTTGGAGAAAATGTGCCAGGATTACGTGGAGGACTTTTGCACTAGGACAGACCAACCCGCTGCTGGGCGTGTGTTCTTCAGCCTGGCGAAAGAAGAGGAACACAGGATGGCATTCGAAGCCATCAGCCTCGAGATGAAACGAAAGCCCTTGTGGCTCCACGGCCCCGGTGGATCCACACTCATCCCCGGCACCAACCCTCCCAGTCCTAGCACCAGGTTCGATGATTGTCATCAAGGGACTGGCAGCAAGCAGTCCATGGATGACAAGATCATCAGATCCTTGGTAAAGACATATGAGCAGGACTCGCTGGTCACGCTCTGCATCCACCGGGCCAAATTCTGTGAGACAAAAGGGAAATGCAATGTGGAGGAGGACATCGATTATGCCCACCCCGTCACGGTGCTTGGTGGTTTTCGGATCAAGGGGTACGAGGCCAACGAAAGAGCTTTCAAGGACATCTGGGAGCACTACCAATCAATGAAATACAAGTACCTGAAGGACTACCTTCCATTGATTAGCTTCCAGATGTTTGGAGCTGTCCGTTTCCAATTGGAAATGGTGTATGAATGGAAACATGTGCAAAAACTTTTGCAAAATTGGAAAGTGCCTGGAAACCCCTACGAGAAGTTGAATGTCAGCAAGTCCGACCACCGTCCACTTGCTGGCCCAGCCGGTCAAATCATGAAGTGGGTAGGGGAAAACAAGGTTGCTGGATCCGGCACAAGCTCTTGGCCGGAAGAAGAGGAGTCCACCAGCAGCGATAGCTCCACGACTTCTCATTCGGGAACCAAAACTAGCTCTCAAGAATCCAAGACCCTCACAGCCGAAACAGATCACATCTCGGTCGCTGCTGTTCTTGAGATGGTGAAGCGCATCCAAAGTCAGGATGGCACTGTCTCAAGGACCAAATTGCTGCAGGAACTCGGTGGAGACATGGAGCAGCCTGTCTTGGTTTCACCATCAAAGTCTTTCATCCAGTCTCCGGTTCCCCCCAATGACATCTTTGTCACTTGTCCTCTCGGTGCTGCTGCCGGGGAGACAGACTTTGATTCTCCCTTTCTGATGCAAGCTGATCTGCCTTCATCACCAGTGGGCACAGACAAAGATGCAGAGGATGGCTCTTGTGAAGACAATGTCAGGCATTCTGCCATGGGCGATGACAGCGAAAGCAAAGCAAACCCTGCTGATTCATCATCGGAGCCCAAGGATGACTCTCTGGAGCACGATGAAGAAGTGCACTACATAAGGAAGCTTCTGAATAAAGTCAAACTTGACCGCATCCACCCAACATGGGTGAAGAAAGATTGGATAGTGGACTACCTGGTTTCTGAAACTGGGGGCGACAAGCAAAAGTTCAAGGCGTTGCTGGAAGAAGAAACGCACCCAGACCCCAACAACGGTCCGTTTCGTTTGACCCCCAAGCAGGTTTTGACAGCCCTTGCATTGAATTCCGGGATTGCTGCCGTGAGAGCTGATCCCTTGATGGCTACCATTCCTGCAGCCAAACTGTCAGGCCTGACTCAATTGTCTGGCGTGACCTTGGAAGGGAAGCAAAAAAAGATCCTGGCAAAAGCCGCAAAGAGCAACTCAGTTTACGCAGTGACCCCAGTTGCATCTTGTCTCCATGAAGATGATCCCTCTGTCTTAGTGGCGGACGTGTTCAATTCTGCCTTCGCCGAGGGTTTGAAACCAATAGGGAACCGAGACTTGGATCTGGTCACCACCTTCATGCACCACTCGATTTCCTGCTTGATCCAGGAGACTGATGCAGTGAGGAAGAAGATTGTTGATCCAATTTCCAGTGACAGTGACAGAGGAGGCCTTGACCGCTACGAATTGCAAGGAAAGGCCCCGTGGAATGGAGCTTACAGTGATCAGGCCGTGGAATTGCTTGGTGCATCCCTCTTCATGATCCTTGTCTGCCGGGTCACCGGCAACACAGCGATCCTGAACCGGTACGCCTCCTGGAGAAAGATCAGAGAGGACATCTCCACCTCCAGTGCAAATGAAGTTCGCTCTCTCCCCATCGACACAAAGTGGTCTGTGGAAGATTTCTGCTGTTTCCTGGACAGTGAGTTTTCTGATCCTGGACATTTTTCCAAGATCATTTCCAGACAGCACAAGGAATCAATTCCTGATGGCATAATTGATGACCTTGACACCTTCAAGAGCTTCTTGAGACATTTCTCCACTGCTTTCTCACCCCGAGCTATCTTTTGTGGCGCAAGCTCAGACCCAGAAAGACAACGGTTGGAAATGATTCTTGCAGTTGCCAAAGCCCTAGAAAGGAGCTCAAAAAAGATGCAGTCTTCCGAGGGCGCCATGTTCTTAGCTCACCTTGCGATAAGTGATCTGGATGGCATGTTCCCTGGAGTCGCTGGTGGTGTCACTCTTGCGTCCATCTTTCTGGGGTTCGGATCCACAAACGGACTGAAGTACCTTCGCGGGTATGACAAAATGGAGGGCAAGCAGGATGACAAGATCCACACTGACCCATCGCGAGTCAAATTGGATAGGTTTTTCCGAGAGGTCGAAGCCCTAATGCTGACAGAAGAAGATGACTCAGCTTGTGGTCAGTGGGCCAAGCTGATCAGGAAGGCTCTAGGCTATGAGATCAGAATTTCTAGCATCATTCGAGAGGACGGAACTGAAGGAACAAAGAAAACTCTTGTCAACCAAGTGTCCGGAAGAGTGTTTTCCTACATTGATGCAGAGCATTTCCTCTGCAAGCTCTGTCTCTTTGTGGTGATGGTCTCGTGCAGTCGAACAGTGTCGGAACACAAGAAGACAGAAGCTGGACATTGCTACCCGGCTGAGTTTGATTTCAATCTTACCGATCTCACCATTCAACAGGCGTTGGAAAGTCCGGAGGAACTGAAAAAGACAGTTCCCATGTTTGCAACTGTCAACCAAGGCCTGTTTGAGGCAACACGACATGCCATGTTGCAGCTTCACAAAAGCAATTTCCTGAACCCCCAGCACATGGGTGGTGCTTGCATGTCTGATCAATTGAGACGCTACTCAGAACATTATGTGGGAACGGACCAGGCTTCACTGGAGAAACTCGGCGAATGTGATTGGGAGATCGACGAGAACGAGGCCGCTGTTCTGGAATGATTGTCCCCAGGAGTTCTGTCCATAGGACTGAGTTGTCATTGTTGCCTGTCGTGCAGTTCTGGTGCTCCTACCAGTTTTTGTTTTGTTTTCAGTGCTCTAGCTAGCAGCTGTCAATTGGGAGCTCATGTAACCATTTGTTAGAGTTGAAGTTATCTGCCAACACAGCCGTCATCCTAGCAGGCAAACCTTTCCCATTTTTCCATCTCATTGAACCCTGGTCTTGATGCTCACTGCCAGGGAGCGTGTCAGGAAGACGGACAGGGGTGCACGGAACTCCATTGCTCAACAACATTGGCTCTTTTGTCCAGTCACAGCTTTGCACCTGTGCCAGTCAGAAAGGAATGACCCAATTGCCTTCAACAAATAACTGCATGTGTCGCCTGCCCTGTCTGTTCGGAGTGTCAAAAAAGGATGACACACTCATTTCCTGCCTGGGCATGCGCGGCTGGGCGGGGCGCGCCCCAAACAACCAAGTGACCCAACCGCGCATTTGCTTGTTGCTGGCACCACGAGGCTTCTTTATTTCTGGTGGATTGCTTCTCGTTCGCTTGTTGTGCCAGCACAACCGCTTGTCAATTTGTTGTTGTTGTGCTCTTTTCTCCCAGCCAATTGCTTGCCTGCACCAGCAGCAGGCTCTTCATGCAGACCAACAGTCACTGCATTTTTGTCACGCCTGTTGTGCCAATGGCCCATGCAGAGCTGTTGATGCTCCCTGTGGCTGTCGCTTTGACCTCCTCCCCCTTGTTTGACACAACACAAGCTTCGTCTTGACTCGGTCCTGCACTGCTCCCGGCATTCACCAATCATGTCACAAAGAGAGCAGATTGCCCCTGCCGAACGCATCGCGCTGCAATTCCAACAAAGGGCTGATGCTCATCAGGCCATTCAGGAGCCCACCGTGAGTCACTGGTTTGAATTCATTTGACAGTTTCGACAGCTTGCCTCACCCACATCGGCTTTTCTTTTGCACAGCTGGCTTTTGGTAGATTTGCTAGGCTGTTGGAAACCAATCCCGAGGAATGGGATGCAATCAAAAGAGGATATGAACAAGAGCTGGACGGAGAAGATGACAGCTCCTCCAGTTGTTCATCGGATTCTGATTTTGACGGCGCCCATGAGCGCTTGGAACGTGATGCCCCCGGCTTTCCACCGAGTGTCAGTGGGGACAAAATTCTTTTTCAAATGCAAGACTTGTTTTCACCGGACGACAGCCCGCAGATCCAAGTAGAAGGAGACATTGATTCTGTGCACCGAGTGTTCCACAGCTTGGAGGACACCGTTGCTGCAATCGGGGAAAGGATGTGGCACATCCCCTCTGTCACAACCCCACTCTCCGCAGACACAGGCAGCAGGTTCAAAGTCAACTCAGAGAACTGCAACATACCCGCTTTTGTCAGGGGTGAGGCAAGCAGCACTGTGCCGCTCAATTGGTTTCCCAACATCAGGTTGGCCACTGTCCCAATTGCTGAATGGGGATGTGAATTTCACATCCAGCTTTATTTCCTTGGATCAGAGAAGCTTGTCACCAACCATCCGTTCCCCCAGCTGTGGATGGGTGTCGTCAATGCCATGTTCAATCTGGCCCGCACATCTCTTGTCATCCCCACGCCAAATGAAGAAGCTGGCACTGAAGGACCATTGTCTTCCATTGCCAAGGAACTCATGCGATGTCAGCCTCTGGAAACCCCAGTAGGGAACAAGGGATGGAGAGCCAACAAGTCTGGCGTTGACAACAGACTCAGCGCCAAAGCCATGAAACAATTGGCGCCCACCATGATCACAGTTCTTCGCTTGATAGCGAGCAACAACATCCACTTGAAGTTTGAAGACCCAGCCGTCAATGGAATCCAATTCGAAGACAGCTATGAAACCTCCCTGGACAGAACCGAAATGGTTGCCTTTGCAAAAAAGCTGATGAACAACATCGCATTCACGGCGACCATTGCTGGTTGCAAGCAACACTTTTGTCAGCCAAAGTGCTGCAAGAAACTCGATCCCTTGCCCGCCAGCAAGCACATCAAAATGATGAAACAAATGTCAAAGGACGAGTTGAAAGTCATCTGCACCCGGATCAACGAAAGGCACGGGACACACTTTGACTGCGAGGAGTTTGATCCGGATGTGCACGATGAATGCGAGGACCTTCCCAGTCTGCAAGAATGTGGCAACAAGTATTTTCCAACAATTGTGGGTGTCTGGTTGGATGACATCAACGTGGCGATCAAAAATGCAATGGACGAAGTGCACCATGATTGTGTTGCGTCATTCCACCAAACATTCAAGCCGAACGAGCCAGCAAGTGAGGCAGAGGACCCCAGCAGCATGTGGCACATTGACATTGGCACAGAGTTCAGAATTGTTGGTGTTGACATGAATTTGTTCACCCAAGCCGCCAACTCCAAGGAACTTTTGAAACGCCAGTTGAAGCAAGACAGGTCAGTCCGTCTGCCATTCTGTTTTGGTGACAAGGTGGCAACAAGCTCACAAAACATTGTTTTTTGTTTTTGTTGTTTTGCATTTGCCTCCCAGGTCAACTCACATTGAACAGGCCACCACTTGGTTGTCAGTTGCCGATGAGACAGTGACCAACGGGCGTTCAAACGACCTTCTTGTTTCCGGCGCAGAGGGCTACGCAGCTGAGCTGGATCTGGACAATGACAACCACGACTATGGATGGTTGGACGAAGTTGTGGATGAGGAAGGCGAAGACATCAGTCCAGAGACGGCTCTCACCCAAGAAGAGTACGAGAGAAGAATGGAGTTTTTGGACATGGAAACAATTGACCTCATCGTGGCCCAACAGTCCATCAATCTGTCTGTCTATCCCAAGCTCTGCAGCGCTGGTGCCATTGCTGGGATTCACAGTGGAAGAATCCTCCTCCATCTGTGTGAACAGGAAATTCAAGAGGACACTGACCCCGGAAGCGATGATGGAAATGACGACCAAGCCCTGTCTGACACCCAAACAGATCACGCTGGCCGAAGCAGTTCAATGCTCTACCCCGTTGGTGGAAACCGGTCTGTTTTCAGCACCCCGCAATCGACTGGAGACTCCACGCTGTCTGGTGCACGAAGCAGCAGAACAGGATCAGCTCACCAGTCCGGGGCAAGAGGCATGGGCGATGACAACACAGAAGCCACGGCCCAAGTCACCCCCACACAGACACCCACGAGGGCTGGCAGGCAGCCTGCACAAGCTCCCAAACAACATCGAAGGGTGCTAGTCAATGGGAACACCACCAAGTTGTGTTCTGGTGGTCAGATCTACATTCCTTTGCTGAAAAGAATCATGAAATCATCTGACACCACAAAAGACAAGATCATTCCTAGTCTTCCGGCGATGCTGCAACATCTGCTCACCATCATGCAGATGCTCCCCGATGACCCTGCAAACAAGGCCACCATCAAATCCCTGCATGAAATGATTTCCTATTGCGTCAAGAAGCTCCATGATTTGTTTCGGAACGCCAAAGAAGAGATCCAAAACACTGCAAACCACAACTCCATTCGGTACGAGATGTTTGTGGCAGTGAAATCAAATGGTCAGCACCAGCCGTTCCAACAACAAGACTATGTGCGTGGATGGCTCCTTTCCCCACCCAACAAGTTTTTCGCTGAGTACAGCCATTCTTTGATGGACATCATGGACCCGCTCCGGCACGTCTGTTTCCAAATGGACCATGGCAACAAGCCTTGGGCAAAACCACGCAGGCCATGCTGGTGCTCTGCGCTGAGCTGGCAGTGAAGGAGGCAGATTTCCACCCTTTCGAGGGTCGCATCTCCCGAAGAATCAAGGAGGTCCAGCGACAGCAAAGTCTGGGCAACGTGCAGGAGGAGGCGGATGCAGAGGATGATGATTCCGATGCAACGGATGAGGCAGAGCTCAGCATTGGCAATTTGTGCCAATGGAGGGTGCCGTCCACCTTGTTGTGTCCTCTTTCAAGTCGAGAGCAACGCAACTCTTCTCTCCAGGTCGGACTGAAGAACCTGGCGTTTGAGCTGGAGCAGGAGACGCATCCTGGCATTGTGGACCGGCCCAATGAACAGGACAAGAGAAGCAAGAAGCTCCCCATCTACATCCAACTTTATTCCCAAGTGGTGGACATGGGCACAAGACATCCCATCTCTTACCTGAAGTCCTTTCTCAAACTTTGCACCTTGTGCTACGATCACCAGATGTTGGATGACATCGTGAGGCGCCGCCGCCAAGGCAATTGGTACTGCCACCGGAGGAGAACCATTTTTTGTCGTCCAGACTTCAATCGCCTCTCCAAGTGCTCCCCCAACACCCTGAGTTTGCTCATGCAACAGTGGGCCAAAGTCATTGTCAATGCCTATGACCTGGAATGGTTCAATTTGATCAGAACGGCCGTGCAGAAACACTACCATCATTACAACTGCAACTACAAACACAGGGGACAGCAGATCCAACCGAAGGTTGGAAATTTGAGCCACTTCCCCACCACTGTCAATGAAGTCCGCAGCTGGGCACACCGAGTCGCAACGGAATCCCCCGGAGTCTCAATTGGGTTTAACGAGAAATTCAATCGGGCCAAGGGCAAAAAGATCTTGGTCCAAAGCGAGGACGAACTCTACTCATTGATTGCGGGTCCCTTTGGCAACGAATCAAAGTCTGGCCAGTGGAACAATAGCCTCACCAGGTCTCTTGTTCATCAGGCGGAACATTTTACGAAGCAAATTGCCATGCATTTCAAGGATCGCAAGGCGTCGGACACAGGGGAGGATTCCAGCGACGAAGAGGAGCAGACAGTTGACACCATCTCCAAAGCGGACCTCTTGACCGACAAGGGGTTCAGAAGCATTCTTTGCAAAGAATTTGCATCCCATTGGAGGAGAAGAGAACCTCTGGACACTTCAGCTGCCATCATCTGGCACACCACCGCCACGACACAGTTCCGACCCCCCAGCAGAGCCAACCACGGAGACAGCCCCACATTCATGCTCTACCCCAGGATTCTGCAAATCAAGCCCCCCATCAAGCCCTCCAGGAAGATGTCAAAATCAATGGCAAGAGCGATGAGGTCCCACGAGATGATCAATGAGCACACCCAATTTCCTCATGCAGGCCACATGTTTGACGAGGCCAGCAAGAGCTCCATCACAAAATTCCAAAAGGAGCTGCTCCAACGTGGCATAATGAACCTTCACTGCGTTCTGGTGAAGCGAGTGATCGCCTATTGTGCCAACAGAACTGGGATCTTCCCTTCCAAGATCAAACCGCTGCAGGGGACACTCAGCCTCCATGACCTCTCCCTGAACAAAACGGCCTTTGACCATGTGTGCAATCGTGCATTCCAGCAAATGAAGGTCGATGGCCAAACACAAGACATGACCTACGACTCGTGGCACAAGCACTGGAAAGAACAGCTCAATTCCGCAAAGAACGGCATTGTCAGCTCGAAAATGAAAACGATGTGTGCTGGCTTCAGAAATGCCCGCTGTTGGAAGATCACACCTGCACACAGAGATCCCGATTTTCCCAGCCTGCTTGTCAATGAAGGTGAGGATGAGCGCAAGTGCAAAAAGTGGCTGAGAAAAGGAAATGGCAAAACCACCTTGGCGGTCACGGCATGCGCTGTCAATGGAATCACATCAGCCGCCCTCATTGACCAAATCAAAGCTGAGTTTCACGACTTCTTGGATGCAACCTGGCGGCTGCAAAAGAACAATGTTGAGTCACCGGAGGCAAACCCTAGGAAGAAGTCTCGCAGATCACCCTGATTTGTGTTCGCTGCAATGCTGAGGCTTGCTTGCGCAGAAGAGGAACATGCCATTCTGGGGCAGCCCCATTGGAGTCACTGACCTGTGAGAGTCCCACACCCTCGATCAAGTGTCGGTTGAAGAGCCTCTGCTCCAAAAAGCAGGATCAGTCCGATCTGGAGCAATGTTTTGTGTCACCCTGGGGCAAGTGCGGGTCCCGAAGTGCAGCTCCAAAATGGCAAGTTGATCCATTCTGGAGCAGCCGGGTCATGCGGTCCCTCGATCATGTGTCGGTCCAAGAGGGTCTGCTCCAAAAAGCGGGGTCAGTCCGATCTGGAGCTGGGGCAAGTGCGGGTCTCCAAGCACAGCTCCAAAATGGAAAGTTGATCCATTCCGAAGCAGCCGCGTTCCAGCCACCCGGTTCATTTGAGAGTCCCAAGTATACACCCCATTTTCGCAAATGCAGGCCAGGGTTTAGGGTTCCGCAGGGACAGCACACACAACACAAAACACATGACAGCTCTGAAATGGAGCAGCTTTGAAAATGGAGCAGCACAAGAGCAGGAAAGCTAAGCTATTTTTTCACATTTTTTCTATTTTTACAATTTCTTTTTTTAAGCATTTGTTATTTTGGTTTGTGGCTTTGCAACAATGCGTAATTTGCATGCCCTAAGACTTGTTTAATTGTCAAATACAATCAGGTAATTTCACATGGCATCATTAGCAAAAACCATGTCATTTGAGATGCAAAACAAGAGCTTTTGCAACTCAAAAACAAAGCAACAAAAACTGATGCTTGCACATGATTGCCAATCGTAGTTCCCACAAAGATTACAGTTGTCATTGTTGTGATTGATCAAATTGCTGACTGACAGAAAGCTTGCCTTTGTAAATGGAAACCAGCACACGCTTTGGGGCAATCGAAAATTTCTGTTTTGGTGCAGTCAATGCATGCCAAATCAGCTGCACTCGCAGCAATGTTACCTTCGTTTTTGTTGCAACAATAAGGATGCAAATTGACACAAAGTTTGACAAAAATGTCACATCTGCAACACAACAAAAGAAATGGTGACAGTGAGCTGCAAAAAGCCTGACAGTGAGCGACTAGATAGACACAAAGTTTGACAAGAGATCAAGTGTGCAGCAAGATCAGACTGCAGCAGCGCAACAGCACTGGTAAGCGACCAGACAATGAGCTGCACCAAATCCCATGTCATCTCGTTTTTGGTGCAGCTGTGAAGCAGCAGAACAACGCAAAAGTTGACAAGAGATCAAGTGTGCAGCAAGATCAGACTGCAGCAAACCAAATTGGGGATAGCGTAACAGTGAGCGACCAGACAATGAGCTGCACCAAATCCCATGTCATCTCGTTTTTGGTGCAGCTGTGAAGCAGCGGAATAAATTAAAGTTTGACAATAGATCAAGTGTGCAGCAAGATCAGACTGCAGCAAAATAAATTGGGGACAGCGCAACAGTGAGCGACCAGCTGCACCAAATCCCATGTCATCTCGTTTTTGGTGCAGCTGTGAAGCAGCAGAAACAAAACAAAGTTTGACAAGAGATCAAGTGTGCAGCAAGATCAGACTGCAGCAAACCAAATTGGGGTCAGCGCAACAGTGAGCGACCAGCTGCACCAAATCCGATGTCATCTCGTTTTTGGTGCAGCTGTGATGCAGCAGAATAAAACAAAGTTTGACAAGCGATCAAGTGTGCAGCAAGATCAGACTGCAGCAAACCAAATTGCAAATAGCGCAACAGTGAGCGACCAGCTGCACCAAATCCGATGTCATCTCGTTTTTGGTGCAGCTGTGATGCAGCAGAATGACACAAAAATTGACATGAGATCAAGTGTGCAGCAAGATCAGACTGCACCAAATAACATGTCACCTTGTTTTTAGAGCAGCAAAGCAAAAAGCATTACAAATTTGCTGAATTCCGGATAAAAGTGCACAAAACAAATGACATTAACAATCACATTCAATGTGTTGATTGCAGCAGCAATTTGCATCACCATGTCGCTGACAATAAATTTTGCATTGTGATTAACAATGACTGTGTTGTAGCTGATGCAATCAACTAAGCGCTGCATAACTTTTAGTCTAAAACTTTGGAGCGTTTTAACAAATGTAAGACTTAAACAACTCCAGAAAAAACTTCAGCAGTTGCCGGAGTAACAATGACAAATTGGCTAGTAAAACAGTCATTTCAAATTGAAGCTAGCTTTTGATAGCAAATGAGATGCACCGATGTTTTGTTGCAATGTTCCTCTGAGTTTGATGTTTTGCTGAAATGTTACCATTAAGTGTGATGCTGCTGATCCACCCAGTTGTCAAAGCTGTTCATTGTCACAAAAGCAAACTGCAGGTTAGCGTGATGGTTGAAGCTACATCGCGCTTTAGTTTTCAAAGATGCCATGAAGGTGTCATGAGATGCATCCAACCAGCAATGCTTGGCAGAATTAGCAGTGGCATGGGTTGGCAAACTGCAGGTTAGCGTGGTGATGGTTGAAGCTACATCACACATTAGCTTTCAAAGATGCCATGAAGGTGTCATGAGAAGCATCCAACCAGCAATGCTTGGCAGCATGGGTTGGATAAAGCTGATTCATTTCAGACGTAAGTTTTGAATTTGAAATCTAAATGTTTTGGATTTGAAATTCAAATTGAGTTTGCACTTAAAATGATTCAAGCCAGCAACGCTGTGTTTGAAGAGATTAAGGCACGCCGGCCAGCCTGTGATGTTTGCATGCATTTCTATGTAGACTATTTCAATTTTTTTTGCATTGATCAAAGTTCCAAATGATAAGCAGGCTTGCGTGCAAAGATTGTGTGTTTGTGTGTTATTTGTGTTTGGTGTGTGTGTGGTGTGTGTGGTGTGTTGCAATGCAATGGAAATCTGAATGTGATTACATGCCTAACAACCAATGAATGTCGAACCATGAGCATCATGCATGAGCATGCATGCTGTGCATGTGCGAAGTGTTTTGTGTGTTGTGTGTGCATGATTGTGTTGTGTGTGTGTGTGTGATAATTGACAGTGTGTTGCAATGCAATAAAAATCTAAATTTATTAATGACACTTCTAACAGTGTCAAATGCAGGATGGCATGCATAGGTGTCTGTGTGTGAGCGCTTGTTTTGTGCACATTGAGGTGTGCTCCAAATAAGAGGAGGGGTCGTTTTTGGAGCACACAGGATGGTGTGCGTCCAAGAAAAAGTGCTCTGAATGAGAGATGCGGTCTTTTTTGGAGCAGGGCCCATCCAGAGACGACAAGACACACACAGAAGAAGAACTGCTCTGAATGAGAGATGCGGTCGTTTTTGGAGCACGCAGGATGGTGTGCGTCCAAGCAAAAGTGCTCTGAATAAGAGAAGCGGTCTTTTTTGGAGCAGGGGGGACAGTGCCCGGGGTGCGCCCAAGAAAAAGTGCTCTGAATAAGAGATGCGGTCTTTTTTGGAGCAGATTGGAGCACGCAGGATGGTGTGCGTCCAAGAAAAAGTGCTCTGAATGAGAGATGCGGTCGTTTTTGGAGCAGTGCTCTGAATAAGAGAAGCGGTCTTTTTTGGAGTAGGTGGAAAAGCGCACCTCCTAGTAGGAGAGCACAGAGAGTGCTCCGAAGGAGAGGAGGGATCGTTTTTGGAGCAGTGGAACAGAAACAGAACAGGGACAACTGCTCCAAACAAGAGAGCAGGTCTTTTTTGGAGCAGGTGGGATGGCTTCTTCAGGCTTTCCTGTTGGCTGGGTCATGAGTGTTCCTCTTGGTCAGCAGGGTGTGGGCAACAAACCTGCGGGCAAAGGGCATGTCAGCTCCACTGTAGCTGTTCTCGTCCAATGAAATCTCGGCTGATAGGAGGTCAGCATTCATGCACACATGCAGGCCACAATCATAGCCTGTTTTCCAAAAGAGAAAGCGGCAGTCAGCCGAAAAAATTAAATTTCAGCAAGGCAGAATCAGGCCCAATGTGTGGCCCCAACACCAGGATGGAACAAGAGTGCGTGTCTCACCATTTCCTTGCCAAGGTCCAATGCCCCTGACCAGCTCCCAATTGTCCTCGTTCAGCGTCTTCCCTTGCCTCTTGTGAGCATCTTTCAAGTACCGGAAAATGTTTTTTAATTCTGCGTTTCCCTCAGCAAGAAATGAATCGTAAAAGCACAGTTTGCTTTCTTTCATGTAGGCAACGACAAGGACCCAGTGCATGCATTTCACATTGATGGGGAAGAAGAGGCGGTGGCGATCAAGAGGACATGCCCATCTGGCGACTAAGTCAAAAAGGCACTCTCTGCAGCAGCGATAAAAACAAAAATAATGAATGATTAATGCCAGTCTTCAATGCCCTCTGTTGCAGAAAACAAAAACTCACCCACTGCCTTCATAAGCATAACCCACCCGCATCATTGTTGTGTAAAACTTAGTTGAAAAAAAAAAAGACTTGCTGTTGCCCTTCTTCTCTCTCTCATTGAGGGTCTTCATGTAAAAATCAATGATGTTGTCATTGAGCCACGTTCTTGGCCGCAACTTTGTCATGTCTTTGCTGCGCAAAATGATGGTGAAATGCTCGACAATGAAGTCTTCCCCATCCCGTTCTTGGCTCAGAGCTCTGTCAATGGCGGCATTCTCCTCCTCTGTGTAGACCTTGTTGACGATGCCCTCGAGCCAGCTGCGGGGTTGTGGGGGCGGAGCTTCCTGCACCTGCACCGGGGGTTGTGGAGCTTCCTGCACCTGCACCACGGGTTGTGGAGCTTCCTGCACCTGCGCCTGCGCCTGCGCCTGCACCTGCACCAGGGGTTGTGGAGCTTCCTGCACCTGCACCTGCGCCGGGGGTTGTGGGGGTGGAGCTTCCTGCACCTGCGCCCTCTCAAGCTAGAAAAGAAGGGAACAACAAAACGATGTGAGCAAATGTTGAGGGGGCATGGACCCTTCCATGATTGTCAAAGAAACTGATTGAAATCAAAACAGTCCTTTGTCAAAACAATGTCTGCATCAATGTTGCTCACAGTGTCCGGGATCTCGCACCTGCTGGCCCCTCGTCTTGCCAGAGGCATTGACTTGGCCCGCATTCTGCCTCCCCCTAGTTGACGCACGGACAGCAGTGGCAGGCTGATTGGCTGTTTCTTGATTCTTCTTCTGAGCGGCTAAAAAATTGGAAAAGAAATCTCTTGCTGGCGTCATTGCTGATGCCTTTGACTTGCCAGAATTGATTTTGGATTTCAAACTTGTTGTTGGCCTTGGAGCAAAGAAAGCATCTGATGATGGCCCTAACTTTTTCTTGCCAGAATTGATTTTGGATGCCGAAGTTGTTGACTTGGGCCTTGAGTCTGCAACAGCGCTGCTGCCTGGAAGCGGTGGCCCAAAGCCCTTCAACGTCTTCTTCTCGGCAGGGGCCTTTTCCAGAGCCTCGCCACCTCGCTTCCTCCCTGCCCGCACCGTCTCTGAAGATGCGCTGCCTGCTGAGCCAGCATCGTCGTCGTGGTGGTCATTATCTGCCAGAGGAGCTGAGCTTGTGGAGGATGCTTTCCCCGGGCAGTCCTTTGCCGTTTCACGGCAGCCATCAAAATCAAATGGATCCTTCTGGCCACCAACGGAGGCATCTCTGTCAATGGGACTTGCTGTCTTTTTCTTCTTCTTCTGTCACATGACATTCAGGCTTTGAGACGCAGGAATGGAAGCAAAGGGAGGAAAACAACCAGGGACAACAATCATTGATTTACCTTGTGTTGTGAGCCATGCCGAAGACCGCTGCCACCCGGGGAGACATTTTTTGTCACTTTGCGTTTGTTGCTGACCCCAGAGGCTGACAAGGCGGCGGCAGCTGGAATCTGGGACTTTGGGCTGACCCCATCAGCGTCAAGGCTTTTGCAGGGTGGCTTGTTGCTGGGGCTGGGGGCACTGCTAGCAGCAGGCTTGGACGCGGAGGCGGCAGCTAGAGTCTTGGATTTTGGGCTAACCTCATCCGTGTCAAGGCTTGCGCGGGGTGGCTTCTTGCTTTGGCTAGGGGCACTGCCAGCAGCAGGCTTGGACGCAGCTGGAATCTGGGACTGTGGGCTTCGTGCTGGTTCCTCAGTTGGAATCTGGGGCTTGGGTTCGATTCCCAAGTCCACAGCGCGCTTGCGGATCTTTTGGCACCAGGCGGTCACTGACAGGTCTTCGGTTGGTTTCAGCCTGCTTGGCTTCCAACATTCGCAGAGTGCCAGCACCCACATGGAGTTTTTTATTCTGTCATCAGCTGTGGTTGCATGCAGTGGAGATTTCTCGTCGGGCTCACCAGATGCGATGGTTCGGGCATGTTTTTGGACACATGTGTCAAGGGCCATCAGGTACACGCTGTTGCTTTTCATAACACCACATTTCTCCCAATGCCTTTTTGTGCTGTTCAATCTGTTGCCTTCGGCAGTGTGCACCCTCCTCCTGTCTTTGCCAATTTTCTTTCTGGGAAACAATGTCTCCAGTTTGTCGATTTCTTCCACCGAAGACATAGGCTTGCTTTCGCAATCATCTGCTGGAGGCAGCTTGCCAGTGCCGCCTTTGCTGGCCACTTCATCCTGATCCATCAAATTTTCAGCATCTTCATTTGCTGCTGCTGGCGGACCTTCAATCCAAGAAAGCACAGGGTTCGTTGAGCCCAGCTGGTGGTCGCCTGACATGGCGGTGGAAGAGGGAGAGGAAGGGGGGGGCCAGAGATCCTCCTCCTCCTCATCAAGGGCAACCAGCACACGAGCGGAGAAATTGATGGGGCATTCGTGATCTCTTTTCTTGGTGTCATCTTCTGAGTTCTTTGCCATGATGATTTGCAAGCAAAGGTGCTGGTCCAGACAGTCAATCATCTGCTTGGGGCCCACATTTTCTGTTGGGTATTTCAGCTGCTGATCCAGATGCACATAAAAACCACTGAGGCAGCCCCAACACATTGTTCCAACCGCACCACCACACTTTGGTGATGTCAATCGATTTTCCAGTTTTTTTTTGGCCTGACACATGTAGAGCAAAAAGCTCTTCAGCAGCCCCTTGTCGGACTCTTTCAGAGCTTCAGAGCAGCACTGGCCATTTTGGCGAAGTGAGGGAGCAACTGCAACAGCATAAGCCTGGAAAAGGACCTTCAACTTCAATGCTTTTATTTTCATTGCGTGCTCCATTGCGCGATTCCGTGGTCGGGGAGACTCACTGCCATCCAAACTGCTGGACTCACTGCCATCCGAATCACTGGATTCCTCATCATCACCAGGGAGAAGGACTTGCGAGATTGAAGGGAGGTCAGACCTGGTGCCAGGTGGCAAGTCTTCAAGAGCGGCCTTCAGCAATTCCTGATCCAGCATGCCTCTGAGGCCTCCCATGACTGACGAAATGTCACTGGCAGAGCAATCGTGCCTGCCATTGATGTCAGCCACGGCGCCATGAACATCTGCAACAAATTTCTCACAATCCAGCTTGCCATTGTCCAGCAACCACCCTTTTTCCTGGAAGAGGGCCTTCCGCTCGTCCACCATTTTGCCAGATGCCAGCGCCAAATTGTCGCCCAAATTGTCGCCCAATGCCAGCGCCACATTGTCGAACGCCTGGGAAAGATTCGTTTGGGGCAGGTCTTCTGTGTCCCTTTTCTCATGCTCAGGAGGCTCGGTAATCCCGCTAGCCATGTTGCCAGCTGCCATTGTGACCTCATCCAGAGGCGCCCTGACAACCACAGGGGAGTTGCTGCAATGCACGGCTCCCCCATCCTTGTTGTTGTCCTCTTTCTCATTGTTCGCCAATGTGCATTCCTGACCTGGTGAGGCAGGGGGGGGGCGTTTCTTGGTTGCAATGGCCGTGCTCGCTCCCTTCATGCCCAAGCCGCCCCCTTTTGCTGGTTTCTCCCTTCCCCCGGCATGGCTCTTGTTGCTGTTAGACGATGCCAAGCCTTTCGACTTGCCCAATTTCATTGTCTGGTTGTGCTCTCTGGGTGAGCCGGAGGAGGAGCTTTCCTTCTTGCTTGGGGGCAACACGTCTCCTCCCTTGCCCCCCACCAGACTTTTCAGTGTCGCCTCCAGCCTCATGCCCCCCACCAGACTTTTCAGCATCGCCTCCAGCCTCATGCACTTGCGTGTTTCCTTCTGCAAAAGCTTTTCCAGTTCCTCATTGTCCGACATCAGACGTTCCTGGTTCACCGCATCATCGGTGTCCACAAACCGATTCAGCTGTTGTCTCAACTCCATGACTTTGTCGCTCAGTCTTGTGTTCTCCTCCTTGAGTTGGATCATTGCGGCATCCATTTTTTCTTTTGTCCCAGCCTCAAAAGGATAAAGGATTGTACCATTGGCCTCTGTAGGGTGACTGTCATCGGACATGACGGAATCCTCATCATCCTTCTCTGCAAATTGGCAGCCCAAAACATCCTCGCATGTGCTCTTGAGAGCATCTTCTTTTTGGAGCGCTTTCAGGGCTGCTTTTGGGTCAGGGCCCTTCCCGTTCTCTCCATCCTTCCCTGCCAAGTTGCCCTTCCGAAGCAATGACATGTTGTGCTTTTGCTTCACGTCCACAAAGGCCTTGGCAACGTCGAGGTAGAAGCAATCCTTCATTTCGGCGGTGGGTGTGCCGGGTCTTGTTGGCTTGCTGGTGTTGAATTGGCCGACACCATCTTCCTCGTCATCTTCTTCTTCTTCTTCTTCCACAGGCTTCCTCTTGGCAGCTTTCTTCCTGCTGTTTGACAGATGCTCCTCGAAGCTGAACCCCTCACTCACTTTGGCGATGCTGTGATTCTCGATTAATTTCACCCCTTGGGCCACTCTGCTTATGCCCTCTGCCAGAATGACCTCCAGCTTGATGTCCTCTGGGGCAGCAAGAATCTTTTTGACCAGCCTTGCATCCAAGGATGAGCTGGACTGGACAGCAATGGATTTCTCAGATGACTTCTTGGAAGACAATGCTAGGAGCGTCTCGTGGATGGTGCCATTTGCCCCCAACCCCAGCTCGTCTTTGTTGGCTTCTGTCATCTCCCAACACTTGATTGTGCTCTGGCTGGGCACCGGGCTCTCAATGCAAAGCAGCTCTTTCACAAGATCAGGCAGGGCCATGCCTTTTTTGCTCCGAGAAGCGCTGGGGGCCTCCAAGTCTTCAGAATCCTCAAAGCCTTGATGGTTGCTGGTGTTTCCATCCCGAGAGTTAGAAGCTTGCCGGTCTGGATGGCTGGTGGAGGAGCCGACCTGCAGCTTGAACACAGGGTGAAATTCCTTCCGCCAATCAAGCAGGTCAGCCTTCTCCCGGATTTTAGCGAACTCACCGCCACCCATTGATTTTGTAGTGCAGCGGTCACAATAAGCCTTGGCATTGGGGTCAAAGCAAGCCACCAGCATCCCCTTGAGAAGGAGGACTGACAGAAAATCAAACACATCAGGAACATTGGTTTGGATTTCCTGGTTCAAAAACACAGTGCGTCTGCTTCCTTTCTTTCCTTTTGAGCAGGTTTTGTAGCCCTCCACCATGAAATGAAACAGGGAAGGAGCATGCTCCACCATCTTCCGGTGCACCGGAATGGCATAACCATAATTAGCAATGAGCTCCGCAATGCAACCAGCTTGCACCACAACCCACTTGTGTCGCACTGTCTTGGCATCCCCGAACTTTCCATTTGCGTGCCCGAAATGACCCATCATGGCATCTGTGTTGAGAATGGCTGGATTGATGACACCCTTGTCCACAAAATCAAAGGCTGCATCAACGGTTTTGATCCAAGGCTGTTCAATGTTGTGTTCATGGGAGGTGAGAGCTCAAGCCACAAAGATGAAGAAGAAAAAAAACAGGAACTGGGGCGATCCAAAGGAGGATGCTTACCTTCACCCGGCCATTGCTCCCCGTTTGAGCATGCGGGGGAACTTTGGACGATGGACTTCCATTGTTGTTAACAAAATCATGGGCAACGCGCGCTGACTTGAGATCATGCACAAGGAATCCAGTGAGCAGCGCATTGAGCTTGTACAAATTTGGCACCGATGGGTCTCCTGGGGCTGAGCGCACTTTCCCAATGTAAAGCGGAAAGTTGGTGGGGTTCTTGGTGTGATAGGCAAAGGCAGCAAGCAAATTTGGGTGGCTGACAATTCTCTTCACTAGACTGGCTTGGTTTGGGAGCTCCAAGTCCTTTTCTTCGAACCCAAATTTGTCTGTCACCATTTTCTCATCAAGAGCTTCGCATCCACAGCAGTTGTCACGAAGGTCTCTGACCGCCGCCACCAGCTTGTCCTTGCTGTCGTCTAGCTCATGAACCAGAGTCTTTCGCATTCTGCCATTCTCCAGGCATCGCTTGACATAATCTTCCGCGAGGCTCCCGAAGGCCCCACCCATCGCCTTGATGTCCTTTGAGTCATAGAGTTGCTCAAGGCCATGCCACATGAGTTGCTTGAAGAGAATGCAAGGGTCTTTTGTTTTCAAGGCTTCCTCACCTTCCTTTTTGGACTTGACCCTGTAGTTGAATTCCACTGTTCTCTCCGCTATTCCTTTCGTCATCTTTGCTAAGACCTGCACCAGCTCCACAGGGGCAGCTTTGTCAGCCGCCTCCAAGTCGCGGGTGCTCTTGTCAAACAGTGACTGGACCACGTGCTCGTGCCAGACTGCTTTCTTTGGGAGGGTCGACAGGCACACGGTCGTGAAGACTTTGCTTTGCAGTTGGTGCAGGAGCTCGGCGGCCGCCTCGTCAGGCAACTTGCATTCTTCTTTTTCTCCTCTCGCAAATTTGTCCAGCGGCTTGCTTGTTGGCGTGGTGCTGGTGGTAGCATGCCGAATGGCCAAAAGCCGGCCCTGCCCGTTCTGGATGCAGCCCCTCAATTTGAAAAGAGAGTGGTGCATGAGAATGATGCGGACTGTCATTTCTTGAATGGACCTAGGAACCAAGTGTTTGTGGGCTGCTTTGTTGTCATCTGAAACCTGAGGAAGACCGCAATTTCTGGAAAGGAGAACACAGAGCCCCAGCAAGCTTTCGTTGCTGACTAGGGCTGGATCGGGATTCTTCTGAAAATGGTCATAAATTTCCTGCAGCCTCTGGAAAACCAACAGCATGTTGGATTCTTTGGATTTGGAATCATCCATGTCAACATAGTGCGACACACGTTTGCCTGCTAGCACCTTGAAAATTTCATTCATGTCGCCAAGGGAGCAAGCTCGAGGGGCAGAGTCAGCCCAGAGGTTTCCATTGTAGCCAACCTTCTCCCCCGTCACCATTCTGATCATGCATTTCATGGCAACTTGACTTGACTCCTCGTTCGCTGCTGGATCATTCGTGCTGCCAAGGGCGCAGAGGGAAATGTGGCAACCTTGCTTGACTATGTCTTTCATGCATTTGTCCAGGGCGCCCTTTTCTCTGTTTTTGACCATGGCGTCCAGCAGCCCAAAGTCACTGGAGGAATTCTTCGTCAGCCTTTCAATTGACACCTCCCGATTGACTGGTGGCTGAGCAGTGAGCCACAATCGGAACTCGTTCTTTTTTAGCGCTGCACAATCAAATCCCAAGTGAGGCAGCAGAGACAGTCCGAAAAGGCTGAAATTGTTTGAGGCATGACAAAAGTTGGCATTGAAGGTTGCCTCGTTAGCTGCCCTGCATTGATTTTCATCCTGCGTTGGGAAGCGCTCTGATGCACTTTCGTTGCCATGGAGCAGGCTTTTGTGGTTGGTTCTTGCCTCGTCCAGAGACACATGCAGAGGTTCATTTCCAGCCTCTTTCATCCTGGTCAAGCACATTTTGAAGAAATCATTCCCTTCCAGCTCTTCTTGGCGGTTGTAGCAGAACCAGAAACTCTCAACGACTCCAGGAATGTGCCCATCCCTCAAACGTTCATCCACTTCTTTGGACACCCTTGTGCACTTGGTTGCCTTCGCAATGACTGTGCCTCCAATTGTTCTGACAACCTCCTTGACTTTGTCAGCATCGTCCCCTGTTAACTTGACAGCTGGCATGCTCGTCAAGATCGTGACTGCTGAGTGTTGGCTAAAGGGCAAAGAAGAGAAAGCAACACAAAGGTGGCAATCGCAGAAGGTGAGAGAAAAGGCTTTGACGATGGGCATTTTGTTTGTCATTTGGTTCACAATCTCATCGGAGCTCCTCACCTTTGCTCATCATCTTTTTGTTGATTGGTGGAGGGCATGGTTGTTGCTGTTGCAGCAAGCATTCACAGCTTTAGCTTTTGTTGTTGTTGACAGGTTGACAGCTTTTGTTGTCTTTGGCAAGAAGCTTGCATGCGGGGTGTTTCCTGTGTTGCTTGCCGCTTGTTGCTGCGGTTGAGTGCATGCATGTGTTGAGGGTTACCAGTGTTTGCTGCTGGTGTTGCTTGCTGGGTTTTCTACCAGTTGGCTGGCTACTGGATAAGTAGCACTAGCTGGCACCAGCAGCAAACAACACACTGAAAAGAGAACCGACAAAGTTGAGCCCTTAATCACAGAAGATGTTCATCAACACATTTAGGAATGGCAGGCGCTCACACTGTCAATGTTGCCTAAGCAGCAAGCTCCGACCGATGACTTTGTTGCCTAAGTAAGAGATTTCCCCAGCAGCATGCGCGCAACCGCCATCTGTCCGCGCAGTCCCATGTTGAGTGGCTACACAACTAGTGCCAAAATGTCCTGTGATGACAGCATTAACCTTAACTCTACCAAATCTAGAAGAACTGAGCTTCCTGCACTGCTCCCATCTAGCCATCTGGCCATCTGGCTAGCTAGCTAGCTGCCAATTGGTTCGCAATCTGATTGGATTTGTCACAGTGACTCAAGCAACCTGAAAGGAATGGCAGGCACACACTGTGGTTGTTGCCCAAGCAGCAAGCCCCGACTGGTGACTTTGTTGCCAAAGCAAGAGATTCCCCCAGCAGCATTCGCGCAACCGCCATCTGTTTGTGCAGTCCCATTTGGAGTGGCTACCCAAATGACAAATCATGATGGTCTTAACCTTGAGTCTACCGAATCTGGAAAAACCGAGCTTGCTGCGCTGCTGCCGTCTAGCCGCCATTCTAAAAGCTGTCATCGTCATGGTCTGAATCGGATTCAGCGCCCATTGCATCTTGGTCTGAATTGGATTCAGCATCCTTGATCTCTGAGTGCAATTGCTTGAAGTCAACCAAAAGGAGGCCGTTCACGCCAATGAAACTGCGAACATGACGATTCTCTGCCATGATCTTCAGCATCTCTGGGACATTGTCCTCAATGCTAAAGCAGCAGTTTTCAGGATCAAAATAAATGACACTCGCGCCATCACCAGAAAAGGACAGTTGACGAGCTCGAATGAATCTTCCCAGGGTGTAAGAATCTGGGCATGGCATTGCAAGCCATCCCCCATTTTCCTTCAGAAAGAACTCCCTCATTTGTGACTCAATCAAGGAAAGAGCTTGGAACTTGCCATGTCGCAGCTGAAGAGTTTCACAGCATTGCTTTGTTGCAAAACTCAAATGGCGCAGCAGTCCGAGAGAGCAAGGATCGTCCTCATCACTGTCATTGTCATTGTTGCTTGTGGTGTCCCATTTGATTGTGTTTGTCATGACCGCGGTTGCTCCAATCACCATGTCAAAATTCATGGAATAGCGAATGTCCGATCTGCTTACCTTGTAGCGCTTGCCCATGTGCCACATGATGATGTTGATGGTGGCAAACAACGTGTTTGTCTGATTGAACTTGCCAACAAAACGACAACCAACAAGCTGGCAACTTGGGACAGTTCCGTTGAATTTTCTGCGGCAACAAGGCTTGAAGTCTGCTTCCTTCTTGAAGCAGTCAGGAAATGCTTCATCAGCCCGAACATTGCTCCGACTTTCAATCAATGTGGGCACCGCAACAATGTTGTTTTTCAGCAACTGAGTAAGGAGATGTCCCAATCTCTCTTCACTTGGTTCATTCACGCCGAGGGATTCAAAAATGCTAGCAACGGGGCTCACCAGTGTGAAGCCACCCCTGCATTCATGGCTCAAAACCGCTCGACAAGAGCTTTGATAGAGATCGAACAGTTCCTTGCTTTTCATTAGGTTCAAGCCTTCCTTAAAAGGGTGGTGGGCAAAAAAATCATTTTCATCCACTCCCCACCTGTCAAGAGTGACCCAAACTTCGCTGATGCTTGGATGATCCAGAGCAAGCTTCTCTCCAAAAATGGAGTCAATGCACAGCTGCGCAATTTCCTTCGTCAAATCTTCTCTTAACTGGCCATCGTTCTCTTTGAAATGGCCCGTGTAGGCTGCCCTGAAATGCTCAACTTCCAGCAACCGATCAATTTGACCCTGGGTAGCGACAACCACTTGCCCATCCTTGCACCTAATCACCAGCTTTTGCTGCGGAAGCGCAGCAGAGGCGCCATTCACATCTGCAATTTTCAACTTCTTGGTTTCAGGCATCATGTCGTCCTCTCTCATGGCTGTTGGTTTCTGCTGTTGAAGTGTTGTGTTGTGGTCCTCTTTGCCCTCGACAGCTGTCTGGCTAGTAGCTAGCTACTGCTAGCAGTGGTGCGTGCTGGTTAGCAGCTGCGCGCCTTGCCAACTTTTTCACAATGACTGGCCCAGCCAATTTTTGTGGCGATGGCTCTGCGGGCGCGCAGTGCGCAAAAACAGTGAAATGATGACAACAGTGAAATGACTGGATGATGACTGGTCAGCCCCAACCTTAATCAACAATGGTTGGGACACAACAGCTTTGGTAGCTCTAGCTAGCTAGCTAACTGGCTGCGCTGCAGGCCAGCACATGCAGCAGCGCCTATGAGACCACAAATTGAGTGTTTGACAATTCTTATCTTAGGGATCTAAACCCTCTGCGACAGCATCACAAAAATTGTCCATCCTTCTTTGATGTCGAGCAGTTTTCCTGATCCAGCAAGCGAATGATTTTCTCCACATTTCAAATTTTTTTCTATGTTTTGGTTTGCTGCTCAACGACCATCTCTTCACATCGTTTATCCGCTGGAAAATGTCTTTCGGCAAGCTGTTGTCCTTGTCAGTGTGAAAGATCAACATCAATTTTCTAAAAAGCCCCTTGCAATCAAATGCATTCTCTTCCGCTTCCGTTGCACTTCGAAGTGGTTCGGAGGCTTCCACGACTCTCGCTTTGTTTTTTTTCAAGGCCGCCTTGAATCTTGCCAGCTCATTCTGGCACTCCTCCTTTGACTGATTGGCACCTTGTTCTGGCAGAACGAAAACGCAATCTTCATGACTCACAAACGGATCTTCTAGGACATGTTCACAAAAACATTGTTGCAGCACATTTCTCAAGTCTTGTTTCGTTTTTTCTCTTGCCGATCTTTCTTCACTGTGATCACTTCGTTCCCTCTCCAGAGTTTCTTCCGTTGCTTCCAGCTGCTTGCTCAGATCTTTGTTTTTTTCTTGGGCCTCTGCCAGTTGCTTGCGCAAGGCAGTGGCCGTCTCTTCAGTCTTCGCTACCCTGTCCAGAGCTTCTGCCAGCTGCTTGGCCGCCTCTTCCGCCTTCGATTTCTCTCTCTCTGCAGATTCGGCCAGCTGCTTGCGCAAGCCAGTGGCTGTCTCTTCAGCTTTTGCTTTCAGTGATTCTTCTTCCCTGGCTCGCTTGATTTCCTCTGCCTCTGTCACGGTTTTGACTGACTGCTTGCTCAATCTTTTCACTTCTTCCCTCACGAGCTCGATCACCGTCTCATCTTGTTTCTTCTTAGCAGCCACAATCCCTGAGCATGTCTTCCAGTGATTCTTCATGTAAGTGACAGCGTGTGGCTCTTTGCAATGTGCGCAGACAAGTTTGTCACTATGATTGGTGATGCGCACTAACCCACTCGATGCCGCCTTCAATGGATGAGAATCATCTTTTGCCCACGGTGGAGGGCCTTTGCACACTCCGGGGCCTTTGCCGCCATAGTGGCGATGCGCTGTGGTGAAGGTCATGGTGCAATAGCAAACACCACATACAATTTTGTCACCGGCATCTCCAATCTGTCCAACAACTGGCTTCTTCTTTTTAGCTTCTGTCATTGCTGTGTTTTCACCTGTTGTTAACTTTCGCTTTGCAGTGTCACCACTAGGTTTTGTGTCTGCCATGTTGCTTGTGTAATTGGAGCGGCAAACTCGACTTGGACGTTAGCGGAACCCAGTTGAAATGTTGCCGATGACTTAGAGCAGCAGACAAAATCCAAATGTTGGTAGACACACTGTTGCAGATGTGTGTTTTGCAGTCCGAGTTTGTAGAGTCCTTTGGTCGAGCTATGCCTGATTTCCAGTCTTGACTCTTGAGGTTGCTGTGGTCTCAAACTTGTCCGCAATGGGCTTGACTGATCCGAATGCCGATGATTAAATGGAAGCCTTGCAGAAATAGCATGAATGCTCTGTAGCCAGTTGACATGTGCAGCAGACCTTGTTGTGCATTTGCTTAATGTCGTGTGGTCTCAATGGTGTCTGATGCTCGATGGGACAAGAAAACCGACCAAGTCTGTTGGATAAGATGACTCGAGTGGAGTGCGTCAATGAACTTGACGCACTGAACTTGACTTGTGTGGATCAGGAATTCGGGATGAGTCCTTTATTGGCTTTATTTCAAAGGGCGCTCCCTTCTTCTTTTCAGCTGCGTTGGCGACCAGTTGCAGTGCAAAGCACAAGTGGAATTGACAAACTGCTCAGACGATCGGATTCGGACGGCGAAAGGAGTCGATGAGGCTCTCCTGTTTGGCTTGTTGCAGTTGTCCTCGTCGAGTACACAAGTGAAGCACAATGATGACACGAAGTGCAATGATGACACGACAACACGATGCACAATCCAATGTTGCGCGCCGAATGCTGTTGCGACCACTAGCACTGTGCGGAAGTGACAGTCGCGAATGGAATCCAAAGTGCTTGACAGTTGTTGTTATTTTGGAGGTTTGGAATCAGGGGATGTTGATGTGGCTGTGGTGCATAGTTCTTGTTGCTTGTTGATGTTGTGCTGGCTTCGCGCATGTTTGTTACACTAGCTAGCTAGCTAGCTGACCCAGCTAGCTAGCTAGTAGCTAGCTAGTAGCTAGCTAGTAGCTAGCTAGTAGCTAGCTAGCTAGCTAGCTAGCTGGATGCAGTGCGGAGCTACAGTGCTGGAGTAGCCAGAGAGAATCCTGGTACAGTCTGCCGCACAAATCAAAAGTTTGATCAAAAGTTTGATGCTGCTAGCTAGCTAGTGCTGCCATCAGGGTAATGACCGAGTGCACCGGCTAGCAACCGGGATTTAAAAATTTGACAATGTGTCGTTAAATCTTTTTAATGTTGTGCCACAGTCCCACAGTTGCTCCGCACTCGCACGCCCTGCCTGCCACCAAAGCGGACAGCCCCAACTCCTCACACACACACACACCAGACTGGTGCAAGCACTTTCCACGCATGCCGCCGCACCGCTGTGTGACCTTGATAAAAATCTCAGTGCACAGATTTTGTTCCATTGGGGGAAAGCCAACACAAGCCAAAAGCTGCAGGACACAATGCAGGTCGGCAAGCCCAGGCAACAATCAATTGGACCACCCTAATCATGGTGCTCTTGCGTGCTCTGCTTCAGAAAGCATTTCTTTCTGATGACCAACTCCCGGACCCACAAAAAGCCACCAAATCCAGATCCGCCACAAACAGCATCAAGGGACTCTGCAGACAAAGGCAAAGCCCATGTTTGGTTGGAATCATACACCAATCCGCCTGCAATGGAGACAGCGTGGTTCAAGCCGCCCTTGCTGCCCCTCAGGCTAACAAGGAACATCCCCTGCGCTTTCCAAAATGACCTGTCTTTGGTCACCCTCATTCCAATGCGAAATGCTTTGAGACTGGCTCTGACATGCTCCACCATTTCAATTTGAACTTTGTTGACCTTGGAAGCCTCAATGCGACGCACGGCATCATCAAGAAATTGGCAGGCTACTTCAGGATGACCACGGGCGTGCAACAGAGCTGCAATGGATCTTGCCATGCAAAAGTGATCTCCCCATGGAGCTTGGTGCTCAATCTTGATTTGCTTCTGATCTGCAGCAGGCCAGCCACCAAATCTTTGGGTCGAGTGGTGGGTCCATCTTTGCTCCCCCTCCCTGTCAAGCATGGGGACACCACCAGCCGACAGAGCCCTGCCTTTGGCAGGCAGGGATGCCGTCTCCTTCACATGCCCCTCTGAGAGCTGAACAAAGTCGGGTTCCAGGCCGTCATCGATCTGAGCCTTGCAATGTGTCTTGATTTTTTCATAGTCCAATTCACCCATGTTTTCAAGGTTTTTGACATATTTCTCGGAAACTTCCACACTGTCTCCGTGCTGGGTCATAATGGACCACTTGCCAGCCCTGTCCATCTTGGCCTTGCGAGGGGTGACTTTGTCAAGCTCGCTTTGGAAGTGCAGCTTCTGAGGCGAATTGTAAGCTTCACGGTATCGATGCCCTTGCAGACCTGCGTCTGTGAAACACATTTTCATGTAACTTTGTTCGACTGAAACTATTGCAACAACAGAAGGTTCCAATTTGACAGCAACAAAGGCCCCATGACATGGCTTTGATTGCCAGACAGCCACAATGTTGCGATGGGGAAAGGAGAGAGCTGCCTCAGCCCGCAACTGATTCTCCCAATTGTCTAGCGACCAGGTGAGGTGCTCCACCTGCCATTTTTGTTTTGCGCCGCGAGCATTTTTTTTTACCACTGCGATGCGCCTTTTCAGCTCCGCTGGATCAAACCGGGCCCTGTGTGCAGCCTTCAAGTCTTCCATCGCTTGCAAAACTTCTGTTTCGCCACCTTCGCCCCAATGCTCATCATGTTTTTCCCGGTGTGTCTTTTCAAGAGACTGAATTTTGGGCACGTGGGAAGAGTGACCAGACTTCAAGTCCTCATCAATGTAGAGGATGTTGCAATTCATGGTGGCCTGGGCGGTTGAACTCCCAAAAATCAATCAAGCAATTGAATGACTTTCCGAACAAGCCAGGGCCCGATCAACAGCGCCAAATCCAGAAGCAGTTCCCGTTGAGATGTTGGTGAATCTAGGCACGGGGCCCTTCACTCTCGTTCTCGATGGAGACTGGCTGTTGGAATGGTGCCTGATTTCAATCAGCCGCGGCAGCTTCCAGTTGAGATGTTGGTGAATCTAGGCACGGGACCCTTCACTCTCGTTCTCGATGGAGACTGCTGCAATCTGAGTTGCCCACAGGTGCAGCTTTGTTGTCACTGCTAATTTTTTGTGACCATTGCAACTTTTGCACCCCTGCTTGCAGCTAGCCAGCAGGGGCTTGTCAAAATGAAAGAGACAGGGGCGTGTTGTTTCAGCGAGCAAGGTGCTGGTTTAAAATTTTGCGCCAACTGGTAGCAGACAAATGTTATTTAGACATGGAATTTTGCATTTAGACAAATGTTGTTTAGACACGCAACGTGAAGACTGCTAAATAAAGCTTAGCTAGCCGGGAAATTGTCCACTTTCAAGTGACTTCTTTTCAAGGGGCTTCTTTTCTCTCATGTGGTTTCTTTTTTCCGTGATGAGATTGAGCGAATCAATTTGCAGTGTTGCAATGGCCTCAGATGATGCGGAAAGCTTCCTTTAATTCTTTTTACAAAAGTTCAACATGGAGGGACCTAATGCTGGCAACCAGGACTAAAAGATTTCATAAGTTGATTGTTCCAACCTTTTCCGGAAGGTGCCCTTAAATCTTTTTGATGCTACAACATGTTGCTGTGGCTGGCTCCCTTGAGCAACGAACTGCTGCCATGGAAATGAAAGATCCACCAGTTGGGCTAGTTGGCAAGCAAGCAACAGCGGCATCAAGGGATGAACCAACAAGCTGTTTGATTGCGGTTGCAACAATCAGAGCAGCAGCAAGATGAGTGAAGAACAACTTGAATGCGAGCTTTGCGACTATTGCAACAGGGAGATGGACGATGGCATCTTTCCCTGCAGGGGTTGTGGCCAACAATTTTGCAGCAAAGATCGTGATGAGATCTTCGCCAAGTGTTCTGTTTGCAGGGATGAATTCTGTGAATGCTTGCACAGGTGCGTGAAGTGTGAACACAACATGTTGTGCCAATCTTGCGCTGATGCTGATGGGAAAACACGAAAGTGTTGCAGTTTCAAGTGTGGCTATCATTGCAACGATTGCTTGGATGGCATGTCTTTCACGAAATGCAAGGGAGGCTGCAACAAGGATGTGTGCAATCACTGCGCGAACTCCAAAGATGCAGCGTGCAAAGTGTGCAGAGTTCATCCTCTTTGTGATCAATGCAGCTACTCGTGTGACTGCGACAATGTGAGCTTCTGCAATGACTGTGGGCGAAGGGCAGGACTCAGTTGCGCAGACTGCAGGAAGAATTTTCGCAGCCGCCATCTTCGGACGTTGACTGACAGTGACAATGAAAGCTACTGTGAAGTGGTGGCGCCCCCCTGAATGGTGTGAGTGGCCGCCATTGCGGGTTCTGAACAATTCAATTAAAATTGCAATGATCAACCCACCACTCAAGTCCAGCTTCCACAACCGCCGCAAGCACTCAAAGCCAAAAAACACTGGATAGTTAATGACTTATCTATTTTAATCAAATCAACATCATCATCCTCGGTAGTTGTTTGGCAGAGCAGGCGGGCCTGTGCATTTCGAAACTTGGATGAGAGTTCCTCCTTTGCACAATCCGTGATTGTCCCACTGCTTGTGGACCTCAATCTGCACAACTTGGCAGACGTGTTCATAGAGGCAGCCACTGCAAGCATCCAACACACAATTCAGCATGCTGTCAAAATCAGCGCTCTTGAAATGCAGCTTGGTTGGAGCAAAAACTTTGGTCTTTGCTGGTCTTCTCAAGATCTTGGTGGCTCTGCAGTTGCCCTTGAAGTGCTCATTTGGCCTCTGAATCAAAAACCACACCTTCATGCGAACTGACTCATTGATTGGAAATGCCGGACCTCGCCTCGCCTTGGGAAGCTTGTCAAGAATGACACCCCTCACCATCTCCTTTTTGAGGCCGCGCTTGCTGCCAGGGCTCCAGCTGCCATCCGCAGCGATGTAAATTTGGTGCACATCAATGGGTGCGTCTTCGTCTTTGGTCAAATCCACATAAGTTAGGGCAGGCGGCTCCACATGCTCCGGCATCGTTGGTCTACCATTGGACCCATGGATGGTTGCTGGCCCATTGGCCAGGGCCCTTTCATGGGCAGCTTCACTTTGATGGCGCTTTGACATGAGAGCCAATTGTGTTGGTGTGAAGCTGATAGCTGGGGCGGGATGGCGCCAAGATGGGGCTCATCAACTGCCCGCACCCTCCATCTGGCTAAATCTACTTCAAAGTGAGACAAAAGAGAAGGGGCTGCTTTCTTTTAACAACTGGCACTGGAATGTTTTGCTAGATTGACACGGACAGTGCCCAAGCAGGATTGCAGCATCTTTTTTCAAGGATCACGTAAATTCTTTGGTTTAACGGAAACACTGGCAGTGAGTTGAACCAAACTTCCGGGGGAACTGGCCCTTATGAAGGTCTGCTCCCGTCAGGCCTAGCTAGGGGATCCCAATCCTGGAGGGGAGGATTGAAGAATGGAAGCGTGGCACATGGCAAATGAGTCATTTATTATTTTTTACCATTGTTCTGTGAATCATGAAAGCAAGCACAAACGTGATTCCGTTGTCTCATCTTCCAGGTGCAAAGACTCTCATGCCTTCAAGACAATGATTTTCCAACAATTCTTGATGTCGCAATGACTTCCTCGCCCCATCAGCATGTTCATGCTGCCAACAGCAGTGTGTTTTTTTCTCATCGGCGCTGTTGCTCACTCCAAATCCCTTCAAATGGCTCAACCGATGAGCAAGAATTAGAGGCATCGATGGATCACGCTGATTGCTAAAGATTTTCAACAAATGCCGAATGAGTTTGTCAAAGCTCACAGGCTCGCCAAATTCCGGGAGAACAATTTTCGAGAGTTCCAGCACTTCTGATTGTTTCCTTTTCAAGGCAGCATTGAATTGCATCACAAGATCAATGTGTTCATCTTCCGATGTGTTGCCTTCTTTTTCTGGACCTCGGAACAGGTAATCTGTCTGGCTGAAGAACGGATCAGGGTGAACGCGTTCAAACAATGTTACCAGATTCTGTTTCAGAATTTCTGGGGTTGCCAGGCCAGCTGCTGTCTCTTGGGCCGCCTCCAGAGCTTGCGAGGCTTCTGCCAGCTGCTTGCGCAAGGCACTGGCCGTCTCCTCAGCCTTGGCTTTCTCCTTCTCCAGGACATCTGCCAGCTGCAAGCTGTTGGCGTTCTCCGCAGCCTTGGCTTGCTCCCTCTCCAGGGCTTCCGCCAGCTGCTTGCGCAAGGCGCTGGCCGTCTCCTTAGCCGTTGCTGTCTCCCTCTCCAGGGCCACTGCAAGCTTCGCTTTCTCTCTCTCGGCTTCGGCAAGCTGCCTGCGCAAGCCACTGACCATCTCATCCGACTTCGCTTTCTCTCTTTCTGATGATGCCTTGTTTGCTTTTGTTTTGGCTTTGCAAGCGTGCTTGTAGATGTAGTTGGCAGAATAGACATTCTTACACAACTTGCAGACAAGTTTGGCGCAGCTGTCCGAGATTTGCAACACCCCACAAGATGTCGGCGTCTCTTGATCACCACAAAGTGCGAGGCGGCTAGGGCCTTGGCACCCTCCACTGAAGTGCGCAGAGAGACGGCTCAGGCGCAAGGTTGTTTTGCAAATCCCACATTGCAAAGGGTCCTGCTCCCCAACTTCTCCAATTGCTTCTGTCAACTTCTGCCTTTTGGCTTGCGTTGCTGTGCTCTCTTCCGTTTCCATTTTCACTTTTGCTGAGCCCCTGAATTGGGGCATCCGTGGCGGCAACTCGGCACCATGCCAATCTTGTGCTGATGCTGGTGCCACGGAAGGAGATGGAGGAGCAGGAGGAGCAGCAAACATCTGAGCCCCGACTGGATCAGGTGTCACCATGGTGACACCCCGGGACAGGCAAGTGTTGGCAGCGCTGACTGCCCATCTGCTCAGTGTGCGACGCTCCGGAAGATTGAGGACTTAGTGGGTGTTGACCATGGCGGAGGACACATCCCTGGCTGCTTCAGATGTGATCGCAACTCGCCACCAGGTGAAGACGGGATCAAAGTTTGCATTTCCAATGTGGTGTTGAAGGAAGGTCTCGTAGAACCCGCGAGGGGTGATGGATCCTCCCAAGCTGGCAGCCAGTCAAGAACTAGCTAAATTGATTAGAGGTGAAAGTTATCTTAACGTTTGAACTATTACAATTTAGTGCGTTCAGAAAA
>ENA-ORBV01002583-ORBV01002583.1-microbial-mat-metagenome-genome-assembly--contig:-NODE-2583-length-37989-cov-8.718427_pt1 | contig 37989 bp, 40 predicted proteins | sample MGYA00237777_ERZ505514 | MGnify/ENA primary metagenome ERZ505514 (study PRJEB26160, sample SAMN06269048) | microbial mat metagenome | isolation source: Oligotrophic lake microbial mat | place... | reverse complement strand
CTGCCCTGGTACTCGCCGGACGTGCCCCGGACGTGCCCCGGACGTGCCCCGGACGTGCCCCGGACGTGCCCCGAGCCTCGGATACGGCACGTGACCGACCATTGCGCCGCTTTGGTCGTTTCCATCCCTGGCATTACTGACGCTCCGTCGTCCGACCCGACAACGCTTCGAGCTCGATGGCGACGGCCCGCAGCAGGACGGCCACCGCCGCCGCGCTGGCCTCGGCCGCGGCCGCCCCCACCTCAACGGCTCGGTAAAGCTCACTGTTGCGGTTGCGGCGAGTCATGTCGAGGACCCGGACGGCCGCCTTGAGGCCAGGGTCACGGCCCAGTCTGGCGCGAAGGTAGGCCACCGCGCTCTCGTGATGCCCCGGCCCGCTCCGCAGTCGGTACCCGTCGGCGGCCATCAAGGCCAGTGCCAGGTGCAGACCCGCCTCGTACCGCAACCTCTCCTGCAATGCCGCGTCGGTGAGCAGCCGGGCCTGCTCGAGAGTCGTCCTCGCCCTGGCCAGGTGCTGTTCAGCGCCGTCCGGGTCGGCCGGGATGGCAACGATCTTGCGGCCCCCGAGGAGGCTCTCGATCTCGTCGGTCATGACCGAATGTCGTCATCGCCCAGCCGCAGGAGGGGCCGCGCGCGCAGTTGGCGGGTGAAGCCGGTATCGGCCGCCCACTCCTCGTCGCTGAGCACAGTGGCGTTGACCGGCAGCGACAGCTGGCGCTCCGCGTTCTCGACTGCCTCGTACACCTGCGAAGCGTCGACGTCACCCACAACCAGCAGGTCGATGTCGTTCGGTGCCGGACCCTCCTCCCCGACGCGCCGAGCGGCGTACGAGCCATAGATCGCGGCAAAGCGAAGACCCGTCACCCCCCGCAGCGCATCGGCGAGCACCGTGGGCGGACCGAACGCCCGGTGGAGCAGCGTGCGCAGCGGCTCGAAATATGAACTGCCGGGGTTCGCCGATACCAGGCGCTGCCGGCCGATTCGCTGCTCACGGACGAGACCGGCGTTGATCAGCCGTTCGATCTCACGGTGGGCGCTCGGCATGGGGACGTGGGCCGCGACGGCTACCTGGCTGATCGGACGCGCCTGCCCACCCCGCAGATACAGTTCCGCGAGTAGCCGCGCCTGGGCATCCGACCGGAAGATCGGTAGGAGCGGAGGCGGAGCGCTTCTCATAAATGAGAGAGTGCTCTCAGTAATGAGAAGTGTCAAGCCGGCGGGAGTGTGCTGAAGCCGCGGACCGGTGTCAGCAGCTGCTGGTTGCGGCTACTCGGCGCGCGGACCCCGGGCGCGGTCAGCCCACAGCCAACTCGGTGAGGAACGCGGCGGCCAGCGGAGCCGCGCTCTCCGCACCCGACCCGCCGAACTCGACGAACACGGCGAATGCCACGCTGCCCTGCCAGCCGACGAACCAGGCGTGGGCGCCGCCACCGGCGACTTGGGCGGAACCCGTCTTGCCGTGCACCGGGCCACCGCGGACGCCGGCCACCGCGCGACCACTACCCGCCGTGACGACCTGGCGCATCATGTCGCGCAATCCGGCTGCACCGGAGATCGAGCGACTGTCGCACTCCCCGCAGGCCACGACATGCGGCTGCACCCAAGCCCCGTTGGCCACCGCAGCAGCGACCGAGGCCATGTGAAGCGGGCTCGCCGTCACGGTTCCCTGGCCGATGGCGTCCGCTGCGGCCACGACGTCGGAATCGGGCTCCGGCACCGACCCCGACACGCTGGCGACCGGCAACGGCGGTCCGAAACCGAACCCGAAGGACTCGCCCGCAGCCAGCAGCGCGGGCGTCCCCACCTGTCGGCCCACCTCGATGAACGCCGTGTTGCAGCTGACAGCGAAGGCGCCCGCCAGAGTGGTGGGACCGGGCACGACACTCGATGCGTTCGAGAAGGTCCGACCGCCCGCCGACAACGACGCCGGACAGTCCACGGCCGAGCCGGGCGCGAAGCCCGCCCGCAGCGCAGCCGATGCTGTGACGATCTTGAAGGTCGAACCGGGTGGGTACTCCCCCGCCAGCGCCGCTGGCAGGCCCTCGACCGGATTGTTGGCGATCGCCAGGACGTCACCCGACCCGGTGTCGACGGCCACCAGGGCCGCCCGGCCCGCCGCTCCGGCGAGCGCGGCGGTGGCAGCCCGCTGCACCCGCAGGTCAAGCGTCGTGACCAGCGGGGCCACAGGCGCCCCCGGCCACTGCTCGATGGTCGTGATGACCTCCGCGGTGACCGGATTGGTCACCGCGAGGGCCGTTCCCGGCGGGCCGGCCAGCACGTCCTCGTACGCGCGTTGCAGCCCCGAGGTGCCGACGCCGTCCGGCCCGACGTCACCGATGAGGTTGGCCGTGAGGTCGGGATCGGCCGAGACAGACGCACCCGAGCGGTCGACGATGTCCCCACGAGACGGCACCGGCACGCGGTCCAGCCACTGACCCGGCAGCAGGCCGGGATAGACCGTGGCGGCGCTCCACGCCACCCGGGCCTGCGGGGTCACCGTGACTGCGCTGCTCCAGCTGGCCGGCCCCGCGCCGTCGAGGGTCACGGTCACGTCGTACGGCAGCACCGAGGTCACCGGGTCCAGCGTCCCCGGCGTCACCACGACGTCGGTGATCGCCAGCCGCTCCGCCATCCCGGAGTAGGCGCCGGCGACGTCGTCGGTCTGATCGGCGGCGAGTGCCTGCATGGCCTCGTAGTCATTCGCCTCCCAGGCACGGAGGAAGTCGATGGCGACGTCGGCGGCCTGCGCCGGATCGACGAACGCCGGCGAGGGCGAGGGCGAGGGCGTCGGTGACGTCGGGGCCGGGGCCGAGGAGGGCGCCGCGGCCTGCGATGCCAGGTTGGGGCCGCGGCCACCGAACACGCTGCTCAAGCCCCACACCGCCGCGGCCAGGATGACGAGGGCCGCAGCGCCGAAGACGATCAATTGGGCCCGGCGGCTCACACCGCCGGCGGATTGCGCTCCCTGGTCCCAATCGGCATCAGATACACCGTCGCCCATGTCCCCCAACTCCCCACTGTTGTGCGCGACACGATAGCCGGACGACATCGCACAGCACGTCTCATATCGGGCGATCGGAACCGCCGCACGTGACTGAACGTCCAATCGCCATGAGATCACCTCAGGCCCCCCTTCTCGCACTGCTGGTGGCCGGCTTCGCCATCGCCGCCGTCACCGGTTGCGGTGCGACCACCGACGGCGACAGCGCCGCCGGCGAAACCACCGGCGGCGATGCGGCCGCCGGCGCCTGCCTGACCGGCTCGACCGACTGCGAGGACATTCCCAGCGGCACCGGCGGGCCGTCCTCACAGCCCGACGGATCGGTGCTGCTCGCCGACGCGGTCGCCGCCGGTATCGACGGCCCCTTCCTCGTCCAGGCCTTCTACCTCGCCGACGCCTCCGGCGAGCGACTGTGCTCCGCCCTGGCGGAATCGTTCCCGCCGCAGTGCGCCGAGCCGAGCCTCGTCCTGGACAACACCGCGGGCGCCGACCTCGGGGACCTCACCGTGGAGGGCGACGTCAGCTGGTCGGAATCGACCATCACGCTGGAGGGCGAGATCCTCGACGGCTCATTCGTCACCCGGTGACGGCATCACCGGGACGGCCGACGAGCGCCGCGTCCAACCGCCCCAGCTTTCCCGTGAGCTCACCGGTGGCGCCGACCCGGATGTCGGCCTTGAGTACCAGGCTGACTCGCGGCGCCGAGGCCGCCAGAGCGTCGACGCACGCCTTGACGACCGCCATGCACTCGTCCCACTCGCCCTCGATCGTGGTGAACATGGCGTCGGTCCGGTTCGGCAGGCCCGACGCCCGCACGATGGCCACTGCCTGGGCCACGGCATCGGTCACCAGGCCATCCGGGTCGGACACCGATGGGGCGATCGAGAAGGCGATGAGCATGGCCGAACTGTAGGCAGGCACTCGGAGCGACCGAACGCTGCGGGCTGTTCGCGCCTAGGGTGACGCCGTGACCGCCGCCCGCGTCCTCGTCGTCGACGACGACCCGACGATCACCGACGTCCTGGCCCGATATCTGCGGCACGAGGGGTACGCCGTCGCCACTGCTGCCGACGGCGTCACCGCGCTGGACCTGGCCGGTCACACCGAGCCCGACCTCGTCGTCCTCGACATCATGCTGCCGGGAATCGACGGCCTGGAGGTCGCCCGTCGGTTGCGGGCGTTCAGCCAGGCACCGATCATCCTGCTGACCGCGCTCGGCGAGACCGAGGACCGGATCGCAGGGTTCGAGGTGGGCGCGGACGATTATGTCGTCAAGCCGTTCAGCCCGCGCGAACTCGTCCTGCGGATCTCGGCGGTGCTGCGCCGCGGCGCGGTACCGGGGGGATCAGCGGACGGCGGGCACACGCTGCCACTCGTCGACGGTGACCTCATGGTCGACGAGACCGCCCGGCAGGTGAAGCTCGGCGGCACGGGCATCTCATTGACCATCCGCGAGTACGACCTGCTCGTCCACCTGATGCGCCACCCGCGCACCGTCATGACCCGCGAGGAGCTGCTCAAGGACGTGTGGGGCTGGGATTTCGGCGACACCTCGACGGTTACCGTCCACGTCAAGCGGCTGCGCGCCAAGCTGGGCGAGGACGCCGGCACCGACCATCACCGGGTCGCGACCGTCTGGGGCGTCGGATACCGCTACGAGCCGATCGGCCCGCTCCACGGACGACTCGACCCCTGATGATCACGGGGCCTGAGGTCGCCGCGACCGTCGGCGGTGCGCTCGGCGTCGCGGTCATCGGGGGCCTGACGGGGCTGCTGGCGCTGCGGTTCCTACGCAATCGCCCGACGGTGGTCGTGCTGGGGGTGGTGGCGGTCGTGGCCGCCATCGTCGTCGTCGCTTCGGTCATCATCACCGGCTCACTGATGATCGACTCGCCACGCATCCTGGCGACCCTGGTCGCCGCCGTCGTCGCCTCGGCCTGTATGGGTCTGGTGCTGGCCGGCTTCCTCGGCCAGCACCGGCTGGCGCTGATGCACGAGCGGGAGAGCGCGCTGGAGGCGTCGCGGCGCGACCTCGTGGCGTGGGTCAGTCACGACCTGCGCAGCCCGCTCGCGGCGTTGCGGGCCATGGCCGAGGCGCTGCTGGACGACGTGGTGACCGACCCAGACACCGTCGCGCGCTACCACCGGCAGATCCTTGACGAGACCATGCATCTGTCCCGCCTGGTCGACGACCTGTTCCTGCTGTCGCGCATCGCGGCGGGAGCGCTGCGGCTGGACCGCCGACCGATCGACGCCACCGAGGCGGCGCGCCGGGCGGTCGCAGCCAGTGGGCCGTCGGCGCAGGCCAAGGGCATCGCGATCGATGTCACGGGACCGGCGGACCCGGTCGTCGTCGACGCCGACCCCGAGCAGCTGTCCCGCGCCCTGCGCAACCTGGTCACCAACGCCGTGCAGTACAGCCGAGCCGGCACGGCGGTCAGCGTGTCTGTCGCGCGGATCGGACACGGCAGGCGAGGTGAGGCGCTGGTCGCGGTGCGTGACGGCTGCGGCGCCATCGATGGTCCGATCGAGCGGCTGTTCGAGGTCGGCTACCGGGCAGAGTCGTCACGTCCCCGGGCCGAGGCGGACGGCGAGACCGGAGGCGCGGGGCTCGGCCTGGCGATCGCCCGCGGCATCACCGAGGCTCACGGCGGCATTCTCATGGCCCATCAGGACATCGGGGGCTGCCGCTTCGAGCTACGGCTTCCTGTCGCTACGGACACGGGGAACAGCCACTGACGGGCCCCCGGACGCGGTCGAGCTGAAACCTGCCGGGCCCCGCGCGGCGTGTGTGAGTCGTGCGTCTGAATATGTGCCCCGCCGCTGCGAGCCCGGAGTAGCCGATGACCTCGGCCCGGTCAGGTCCGCGGCGGGCCCGTCGGCGTGACGAGCGTCGCCGGGCCACGGTGCGGCTCGGCGCCTGGATCCTGGCGGCCGTGACGACGCTCGGCACCATCACCGGCCTGGCCATGGCGTATGAGGCGCGCCGCGGGGGTTTCGTCGTCGCCGACGTCGGACGCCCGACGGCCTCGGTCGTGTTTCCGGATCGCACCGCCCCGGGAGCGAGCCGGGCCGGTACGCGTACCCGAGCCCCGCGGGTGGCCTTGGGCACGCCATCGACGCCCGATCCCTCGGTGTCGGTGTCGGTCTCGGCCACAGCCCCGACCTCGGCGGCGCCCGCACCGTCGAGGGCGGCGGCGCCCAGCTCCAGCCCGACGACCACCGGGGCGGCGCCGCCGAGCATCACGCCGGCGACCACTGCACCGGCGCCCACGTCGGCAACGCCGCCGCCGGGCACGACGGCGCCGCCGCCACCGGCTCCCACCACGGCCCCTGCTCCGCCGGCTGCTGGGGCTGCCACCGTGGAGCAGGAGATCCTCGACCTGGTCAACGCGCAACGCGCCGGCGCCGGATGTGGTGCGCTTTCTCTGCACCCCGCCCTGACCGCGGCAGCCGACGGCCACGCCGAGGACATGAAGGCCAACGGGTACTTCTCGCACGACAGTCAGGACGGTCGCTCCCCCTTCGACCGGATAACCGCGGCCGGCTACTCGTACCGGACCGCGGGCGAGAACATCGCTCAGGGCCAACGCGACGCCGCAGCCGTGATGGACGCCTGGATGAACAGCAGCGGCCATCGGGCCAACATCCTCAATTGCGCCTTCACCGATCTCGGTGTCGGCTATGCCGAGGGCAGCGGCGGACCCTGGTGGGTCCAGAACTTCGGCGCCTGACCCCCCCCTCGTCGCCATTTGTCCACAAACGCACGCCTGAAGGCCTCCCCCCACCGCCATTTGTCCACAAACGCAGGCGGGCAGGGCCTGCCGGGCCACCGTTTGTCGACAAATGGCGGAGAGGAGTGAGGGGGGTGACGGGAGCGCTACCTGGCGACGGCAGCGGCGAGTCGCTCGGCCAGTTTCCGCTCGCGGTCCCGCCGGACGGGCACCTCGACCACCTCGATCCCGGGTGAAGGCGACGTGGCCAATGCCCGCGACAGGCCCGTGATGTCGCTGACCGTCGTCTGGCGCACGCCGTGGGCCGCGCACAACGCCTGCAAGTCGACCCGCTGCGGGGTCCCGAAGACCCTCTCGTATGCGGCCGCGAACCGGTCCTCGCCGTGCTCCAGCAACCCGAAGATGCCGCCGCCGCCGTCGTTGACCACGACGACCTGCAGCGCGGGCGCAGGTTCACCCGGACCCAGCAGCAGGGCGTTGCTGTCGTGGAGCAACGCCAGGTCTCCCACCAGCACCCGGACGGGGCCCATAGCCAGGGACGCGCCGACGGCCGTGGACACCGTGCCGTCGATGCCCGACAGGCCCCGATTGGCGATCGCGAAGCGGGCGGCCACGTCACCTGCAGCGAGGTCGACGTCACGGATGGGATTGCTCGCCGCGAGGACGAGACCGACATCGGGACCCGTGGCGGCGGTGACCTCGCGAGCGACGTCGTAGCCGGCCAGCCCGTCGGCGGCCCGCGACTCACCCAGCACCGCTTCGATGGCCTCGGCCGCCTCCCGCCCGGCATGGCGCCACGCGTCCAGCCATCCGCCATCCTCCCGGCTGTCGACTCCCACCCGGCCGGGCACTGACTGCGCGGCACGACCTGGCGCGCCCGCCAAATGCGCCCCCCGTCCGACGACGACGAGGACGAGATCGGGGCGTGCCAACAACTGGGTCACCGGCCGCGACAGCGTCGGCCGGCCGAAGACCACCACACGCTCGACCGCCCTGCCCAGTGGGCCGTTGAGCAACAGCCGGTAACCGCTGATCCGACACGGCCCACCGCGCGACCCCGAGGTGGGTTCGGCCAGTAACGGCCAGCCGGCCGCCTCGGCGAGTGCCCGCGCATCAGGGCCCGCGCCGTCCCCGGCTACCACGACCGTCCGCGCGCCGAGCGGCAGCAGTTGCGGCAATGCATGCGCCAGCGGCGGTGGCGCGGTGGGGCCTGGCGAAGCGGGCCGCCCGGGAGCCGCCGCCGGTCGCCACGACAGGTCGGGCGGTACCAGAGGATGGTCGAATCCGACGTTGAGGTGGACGGGACCGGCGGGCGAGGTCGCCGCGGCGACAGCCTCGGCGACCAATGACCCCCACGCGGGTTCAGCGGCGGCTGTCACGTCACGCGACCACCGGACCGCGGGGCCGAACAACCCCGGCTGCAGATCCGAGGTCTGGTTGGCCCACGTGCCACGCAACCGCTCGGGCCGGTCGGCGGACATCACGAGCAGCGGCACCCCCGCGTGATGCGCCTCCAGTACCGCGGGCATCAGGTTGGCCACCGCGGTACCCGACGTGGTCACGAGCACCGCGGGGCGGCCGGTCACCCGGCCCATCCCTAGCGCGGTGAAGCCGGCGGAGCGTTCGTCGATGCGGACGTGCAGCCGCAGCAGGCCCGCGGCGTCAGCGGCGTGCACCGCATAGGCCAGCGGTGCGCTACGCGACCCGGGGCACAGCACGACTTCCTGCACCCCGGCGGCGACCAGGCCGTCGACGAGCGAGCGGGCGGTCACGGTCGCGGTCGACGGGGAGTCCACAGCAGGCAGTGTTTCCCACCGGCCTACGCTGCTGGGGTGCCGGTGGTGGATTCCGTGCTGTCCGCAGCGACGACCCAGTTCCCGACGACCTCGGTGGCGTGGTGGGCGGCCGGCGCCGCCCTGCTCGTCCTGATCATGGCGGGGACGTTTTTCGAGCACGTGCTGCTTCGCCGAATGGCTCACGACCCCCGGCCGATCCACGTCGTGCAGCGCAGCCGCCGTAGCGCGCGCTGGCTGGTGGCGGTGGCGACGGTCGTCGGGGCGCAGGTCGGCGTCATCACGGTGTCGCTGGCGGACGTCGACTGGGCGGGAACCGCCCGGCCGGCGACGCTCGTGTCGGCGTCCGCGATCGCTGCTCTCGGCGCGGCCGCACTCGGGTACGTCCTGACCCGCCCCGCAGCGCCGCCTCCGGCACGGTCCAGGTCCGGGTCCAGCTCCAGAGATGTCCGCACCGCCGCACCCACACGCGCGGGTCAGCTGCTGCCCGCCCTGGTGGGCGCCGCCGCCCAGGAGGTGCTGTTCCGGGGAGCGGTGCTCGGCTGGCTGCTGGCCAGCGGCATGGCCGCCGTGCCCGCGGTGGCGCTGACTGCACTGGCCTTCGGTGCCACCCGGCTGACCCGGGGCCGCGGCGCCACCGTAACGGCGACCCTCGCCGGCTTGGTCCTCGGCCTGGCCGTGGTCATCACCGGCTGGGTCGGCGTCGCCGTCGCCGGTCACGTCACGCTGCTGCTGGTCGTCGCCGCACTCGGGATACGAGGCAGTCGCGTGTCGGCGAGCGCGGGCGCCGGCAGCACCGGCGTCGGGTGCGGCGGGCACGACCCCAACTCCCCCGCGTGCATCGGCTGCCCATTGGCACCCGCGGCGGCTCGCCGCGGCGCGCCCGCTACGGCGACCCCCTGACGCCCCGCTCGGCGACGAGGCTCGCGTGGGCGTCACTCGCTCGATGAGGTCGGTACTGGCGCTAGCGATCGTCAGCGACTCCGACGCGACCACGCACCTGCTCCCCGCGCTGCGCGAGGCGCTGTCCGGTGCCGGCCCAGCGGTCCACCCGCACCCGGCGGACCGGCCGTCCCCTGCCGAGGTGGCCGCCGGCACACCTTTCGGCGAGGACGAGGACGACACCGCGGACCCCACCGCAGCGGTCGTGTCCACCTCCGGCTCCACCGGCTCGGCCAAGCCGGCCCTGCTCAGCGCGTCCGCGCTGCTGGCCTCGGCCGGCGCGACCCACGACCGTCTGGGCGGCCCCGGCACCTGGTTGCTTGGCGTGCCCGCGCACACCGTCGCCGGGGTCATGGTGTGCGTGCGGTCCCTCATCGCCCGCACCACACCGGTCTCGTGCGACCTGAGAGCAGGCTTCACCCCGGAGGTCTTCCTGCAAGCGGCCGCCCGCACCCACGCCACGCGTGGCGCCAGGCGCTATGCCTCACTCGTTCCCACCCAGGTCTCGCGTGTGCTCGCCGGTGGCGCCGCAGCAGTGACGGCCCTGGCGAGCTTCGACGCCGTCCTCGTCGGTGGTGCGGCACTGCCGGCGACGACCCGCGAGGCCGCGCGGGCCGCTGGCGTGCGACTGGTGGAGACGTACGGCGCCAGCGAGACATGCGGCGGGTGCGTCTACGACGGCACGGCGCTGGACGGGGTGTCGGTGTCGGTGGATCCGAGCGGGCGCATCGTCATCTCCGGAGCCGTGGTGGCCCGCGGGTACCGGGGCAGGCCAGGCGACCCCGCCTTCCGCAGTACGCCGAGCGGGGCCCGAAGCTTCGTCACCGACGACCTCGGACGCTGGCAGGACGGCCGGCTGGAGGTCGTCGGGCGCGCTGACGACATGATCGTCACCGGTGGGTACAAGGTGTCGCCCCGAACCGTTGAGGACGTCCTGCGTGCCCAGCCGGGCGTCGCCGACGTCGTCGTCGTGGGGCTTCCCGATCCGCGGTGGGGGCAACGGGTTGCCGCCGCGATCGTCGTCGCGGGAGGCGCCACCGCGACGCAGCGACGGCGCGACCAGTGGCGGCGGACTGTGGTCACGCAACTCGGCCGGTGGGCGGCACCGGAGATCCATGTAGTGGACCTACTGCCCGTCACGGGACCCGGCAAGCCTGACCGGCGCGCCGTGTCGGCACTGCTCGCCGGCACCCGGACCCCCCCGGCTGTCGAGGACGCATCGAACGAGGGAAGATAGCAAGATGTTGCGATACCTGCCCACCCTCATCATCGTGGGATTCGCACTGTATTGCCTCTTTGATGTCTCGCGATCGCCCGGACCGGAAGTCCGGGGACTGCCTCGACTGGCCTGGGTGGCGCTCATCGTCCTGGTGCCGATCCTCGGCGGCGTAGCCTGGCTGATCGCTGGTCGCCCGCGCCCGCAGCGGCCACCCGGCGCGGGACCTCGCGCCACACCCAGTGTGCTGGGACCGGACGACGATCCGGATTTCCTACGCGGCTTGAACAATCGCGCAGAGCGTGGCCGCGACCTCGACGACGGCGACGGCGCATCCGACGAAGACCGCCGCTGAATCGGCTCCCGCGTGTCACGATGGCTGACCGTGGGGACGGCGCAGGACTGGGTGACGGGCGCCAGGCCGCGGACCCTGCCCGCCGCGCTCGCCCCCGTGGCGGCCGGCACCGGCTGCGCCATCGGACTGGGGGCGACCGAGCCCGGTAGGGCGGTCCTCGCACTCGTCGTCGCGCTGGCGCTGCAGGTCGGCGTCAACTACGCCAACGACTACTCCGACGGCATCCGCGGGACCGACGCCGAACGCGTCGGTCCGCTGCGCCTGGTCGGCAGCCGGACCGCCACGCCTCGCGCCGTGCTGACCGCGGCGCTGATCGCCTTCGGTGTCGCCGCGCTGGCCGGGTTCGCGCTCATCGCCGTGTCGGGCCACTGGTGGCTGCTGGTGGTCGGGGTGGCCGCCATCGCGGCTGCGTGGTTCTACACCGGAGGCCGGCGACCCTACGGCTACGCGGGGCTCGGCGAGGTGTCGGTGTTCGTCTTCTTCGGTCTCGTCGCGGTGCTCGGCACGACGTACACCCAGGCCGACCGGGTCGAGGCCGCCACCGCCGCTGCCGCCGTCGGCGTCGGGGCGCTGGCCTGCGCCCTGCTCGTGGTCAACAACCTGCGCGACATCCCCACCGACACCCGGGCCGGCAAGCGCACGCTCGCGGTCCGCCTCGGCGATCGCGGTACCTGGCGGCTCTACCTCGCGCTGCTGCTCACCCCGCTGGTGACGACCGTCGCTGCTGCGCTGCTGGCCACGCCCTGGGCGCTGCTGGCGCTGCCGGCGTCGCTGCTGGGCGTGGTGGCCGCACGGACCGTCGCCGCCGGCGCCACGGGTCCGGCACTGATCCCGGTGCTTGCCACCACCGGGCAGTACCAGCTGGCCCACGGCCTGCTGCTGGGCCTCGGACTAAGCTTGGCGGCACCGTGACCGATAACGAACCCGTGACCGATGACGAGGCGGGGGGCGCGTTCGGGGCCGAGGTCGCCGACATCCACCGGATGTTCCGGCGCGAGTTCGACCTGCTGCCCGACGTCATCCTGGCCGTCCCGGACGGTGACGAGGCCCGCGCCCGGGTCGTCGGCTCGTGGGTGTGGGAGGTGCTGGACTCGTTGCACCATTATCGCCAGGCCCAGAGCAGCACGCTGTGGCCGGCATTGCAGCAACGGCTACCGAGCTCGGCCGGCGATGACGGCCGGCCGGCAGCGGTCGTCGCGCGGGCGCAGCAGCGACTGGCCGCGCTGGATTCGCCCCGCGAGCGCGCGCAGGGCGCGGCGTTGCGCTGGCAGGACGGCGGCCGCGCCACGGACGCCAAGCAGTGCGGCACCACGATCGAGGCGATGCGGCAACCGTTGCTGGCCGCGCTGGACCTCGTCGAGTGGAGCCTGGCACCGCTGATCGATCGCCACCTGAACGGCTCGGAACGGTCGGCGTTGGTCACCGCCGCGTGGCTGGGAGCCCGGGGACGGCGGCGGCGCGCGATTCTCGGCGGTGTGCTGGAAGGGACCCGCGAGCCGGAGCTCGTACTCAGCCACGCTCCCGCGGTGCTGCGTTGGCTGGCGGCGCCGGCTGTCGTGGAGCCGCACGTGCGCCGGATGACGATCGTGCGCCAGCGCGGGCCGATCGACTGACCCGGTGGCCACAGCAGTCAGTATCGACAGGGTCCCAGTGGTACGCGACTGACTCTCCACGATGGGCCGACCGTGGCGAACCAGTGACCCAGCGGAGATCTACGGCGGCGAGCTGGACGGCCGGCCCGCCCACAGCCACAGCATCGGTCCGACGACCGGCAGCAGCAGGATGATGACGATCCACCAGGCGTAACGCAGCGCCCGTGCCTGCGGCGGTGGTGTCTGGAACCAGTCGATGAAGGCGTAGACGGTGAGCCCGACCACGACGAGCACGACGGCAGCGCGGAGCCAGAGCACGAGGCCAGCGTAAGGCGGCCTACGCTGGTCTCATGCGCCCCATAGCCGTCTACTCGGCGCTGCGGATCGGCCTGTTCGTCGTCGCCTACGTCGGTCTCCGCGCCCTCGGCGCCCAGGGACTGCTGGCCGTCGGCCTGGCGGCCGTGGTGTCGCTGGCGCTGTCCTATGTGTTGCTCCGCCGGCAGCGCGAGTCCGTCGCGGCCGCCCTGCTGCAGCGACGCGAGGCGCCACCCCGGGAGCGGTTCTCGGAGTTCCTCCGGACGGATGCCGCCGCCGAGGACGCCGCAGCCGACGCCTCCCGGACCCCGCCACCCGCTCGTCGTGACGCGAGCGAGCAGTGAACGAACCGGCAACGCAGACGTTCTACGACGCGGTCGGCGGGCACGAGACGTTCCGGCGGCTCGTCGAGCGGTTCTACGCCGGTGTCGCCGCCGACCCCGTGCTGACCGAGATGTACCCCGAGGAGGACCTCGGCCCGGCCGCCGAGCGGCTGCTGCTGTTCCTGGAGCAGTACTGGGGCGGGCCGACGACGTACAGCGACCAGCGGGGCCACCCACGGCTGCGGATGCGGCACGCCCCGTACGCGGTCGACCCCGACGCCCGGGACCGCTGGCTGCGGCACATGCGGGCGGCCGTGGTGTCGCTGGACCTGCCGCCGCTGTACGAGGCCCAGTTGTGGGACTACCTCGAACGAGCCGCCCAGAGCATGGTCAACACCCTGCCTGCGCTCTGACAGGGCATCCGGCGGGCACCTGTGGTTCGCTGACCGGGTGAGCGAATCGGGTCGGGAATGGTGGCGCAGCGCGGTCTTCTATCAGATCTATCCCCGTTCGTTCGCGGACGCCGACGGTGACGGGATGGGCGACCTGCCCGGCATCACCTCGCGACTGGGTGATCTCGCCGAGCTGGGCGTGGACGCCATCTGGCTCTCGCCGTTCTATCTGTCGCCGATGCACGACGCCGGCTACGACGTGGCCGACTTCCGGCAGGTAGACCCCCGGTTCGGCACCCTGGCGGACGCGAGGACGCTGATCGAGGAGGTCCACCGGCTCGGCATGCGGCTCATCGTCGATCTCGTCCCCAACCACACCTCGGACGAGCACGTCTGGTTCACCGCCGCGCTCGCCTCGCCCCCGGGCAGCCGGGAGCGGGCGCGGTACCTGTTCCGCGACGGCATCGGCCCGGCGGGCGACCAGCCGCCGAACAACTGGCGCTCGGTCTTCGGCGGGTCCGCCTGGACCCGGGTCACCGAGGCCGACGGCGGCCACGGGCAGTGGTACCTGCATCTGTTCGACTCCTCGCAGCCGGACCTCAACTGGTCCAACCGGGAGGTGCACGAGGAGGTGCTGGACGTCATGCGGTTCTGGCTCGACCACGGCGTCGACGGTTTCCGCGTCGACGTCGCGCACAGCCTCATCAAGGTGGACGACCTGCCGGATTGGCACTACCCGACCGAGCACCACGACCCGTTCGCGACCGCCAACGAGGGCGGTGCACTGCCCCCGATGTGGGACCAGGAGGAGGTGCACGAGGTCTACCGCGAGTGGCGCCGGCTGCTGGACTCCTACGACGGTGACAGGATCGCTGTCGCCGAGGCATGGGTCTTCCCGTACTCCCGGCTGGCGCGCTATTCGCGGCCGGACGAGCTGCACCAGGCTTTCAACTTTCCGTACCTGGAAACGTCCTGGGCGGCGCAGGAGCAGCGGGCGGTCATCGACCTGTCGATGAAGGAGTCGGGCGCGGTGGGTGCGCCGGTGACGTGGGTGCTGAGCAACCACGACGTGATCCGCCACGCCACCCGCTTCGGGTACCCGCCGCACGACCCCACCGCCGCCGGCCACGCCGGTATCAGCAGCCGCTCCCCACAGCCGAACACCGAGCTGGGGCTGCTGCGGGCGCGGGCGGCGACCCTGGTCATGCTGGCCTTGCCCGGCTCGGCGTACCTCTACCAGGGCGAGGAGCTGGGGCTGCCCGAGCACACGACGCTGCCCGACGAACGGCGCCAGGACCCGACGTACGTCCGGACCGGCGGTGAGATGGTGGGCCGCGATGGCTGCCGGGTACCGATCCCATGGCATGGCGACGCGCCCTCGTACGGCTTCGGTCCGGCTGAGACCTCGTGGCTGCCGCAGCCTGCGCAGTGGGCGGCGCTGTCGCGCGCGGCGCAGACCGGGGTCGACGGGTCGACGCTGGAGCTGTACCGGACGGCGCTGGAGTTGCGTCGCAGCCTCGGCCTGGGGCTCGGCGAGCTCACGTGGGCGGAGGGATACGACTCGTTCGAGACGATCGCGCTGCACCGCCCGGGTGGGGTGCTGGTGATCGCCAACCTGGGTGAGCAGCCGGTGGCCGTGCCGGACGGCGCCACTGTGCTGGTGGCCAGCGCGGAGCTGATCCACACCGACGCCGGCCTCGCCGTCCCCACCGACGTCACGGTGTGGTTGGGCGTCTCCTCCTGAACTCGATGGGCGGGCCGCTGATCGCGGCCAGGTGTTCGCGCTCGTCCGTGGTGAGCCGGCGCGGCCGTTCGGTCGGGAAGTCGTAGGCCACGAGGGTGGTCGCGGCGATCGCGTGGACCGTCGCGGCTGCGCCCGGGTCGGTCACGACCTCGTAGCCGAGGTCGAAGTCGGCACCGCGAAGCGCCGTACACCACATCACCACGCTCACCGGCTCGTCCTGGTACGGCAGCGGCCGCAGGTACTCGATCTCGTTACGGACCACGAGGAAGCCGGTGACGCCGGGCTCGCGCCGCAACGGCAGCGCCTGCACCCGTGCCTGTTCGAGCAGCCGGAGGAATTCAGTGTTGTTGACGTGCCCGTACACGTCCATGTCCGACCAGCGCAGCGCGACGCGAACGGTGAGCGGGCCAGGCATGACGGGCATGCTGCCATGGTCCGATCGTCGCCGGCCCGATCTCGGTTACCGTTCGGTAATGACCGAGTCGACGCTGCCCCGAGCTGTCGAGCGCACCACCGCGCTGCTGGATCTGCTGGACGTCAAGCCCGGCGACGCCGCGGACACCTTCGTCGCGCGCAGCGAGCGTCACACCGCGCCGCGGGTCTTCGGTGGCCAGGTGCTGGGGCAGGCGCTCATGGCGGCCGGCCGGACAGTGGCAGCCGAACGGTTGCCGCACTCGCTGCACGGGTACTTCCTGCGACCTGGTGACCTGGACCAGCCGATCGTGCTCGCGGTGGAGCGACTGCGGGACGGCCGGTCGCTCTCGGCCCGCCGGGTGCACGCGCTGCAGGACGAGGTGCCGATCCTGTCGATGATCGCGTCGTTCCAGGTGGCCGCTGACGGCGTCGAGCACGCGGATGCCATGCCGGCGGCGCCGGATCCGCTGAGCCTGCCCTCGATGGCCGACCTGTACGGCGAGATCGACCATGACAACGCCCGACACTGGGCGTACAGCCAGCCGCTCGACCTGCGGTTCGTGACACCGTCGATCTTCCTGGCACCGCAGGACCCGCCCGCCCCGGACAGCATGGCGTGGTGGCGGCTGGCGGGCGGCATCGACGACGACCCGCTGCTGCACGCCGCGGTCGCGACGTACGCCAGCGACTACGGCATCCTCGAACCGGTGCTGCGCGCGCACGGCCGCTCATGGCTGGCCTCGGGGTTGTCCATCGCGAGCATCGACCATGCCATGTGGTTCCATCGCCCGTTCCGCGCCGACGACTGGCTGCTGTCGGTGACGCACAGCCCCTCGGCCTCGGCCAGCCGGGGGCTCAACAACGCCCGGATGTTCAGCCGCGACGGCCGGCTGGCCATCAGCGTCGCCCAAGAGGGGCTGTACCGGGAGCGTGACCTGACCTGACGGCGGCCGCAGCCGCCGTCGGATCACAGACCGCCGGAGGTCACCAGCTCCCGCAGCCGGGCCAGCACCGATTCGCCAGGATCCAGGTCCGGATTGCTCCGCATGATCGCCAGGTCGTCGCCGAGGGCGTCGAGGTCGGCCACCAGCCGGCGCGCCGGGCCACCAGCGCGAGATCGTCGCCATGCCGGTCCTGGGCCTGGGTCACCCGAGGGAACCGACGAGTCGCTCCACGTCGACGGTGGGCCAGTTCTCCGCGATGCGCCCGGCCACGACACGGTAGGAGTGGATCTCCGTCCACGTGACCGGCCGTCCGGTGGCGGCGACGCCGGCGAAGGCGCCGCTGTGCACGGCGCGGACCGTGTTGCTCTCGACCACCAGATCATCGTGGCCCAACAGGTCGTCCACCGTGACGTGCAACTCCGAGAACGATCCCAGGAGGTCGCGTCCCACACTCGTGAAGAATTCGAAGCCGGGGCCACGGCCCGGGAATCGAAGTGGTGACGGAAGTCGGACGCGAACAACGTCGGGAAGACAGCGAAGTGCGACTTGTTCTTGAACTCCTCGATGTAGCGCGCGACCACGTCGACGGTGCCTGAGGAGGAGTCCATGCCCTGTAAGGCGCAGCAGCGGGTGTCAGTGTGAACTCGGGCCCGCCGTCATCCTCCCTGCCGAGCGGACCCGCGCTGAGGTCGCGTTCCCGGCGTCCCTTCGCCGGCAGGGAGGGGGTTCGCCGCACGGCGGATCCGTCCACAGGCGGAGCGTGCGACCGTTGTCCACAGGGCCCGCTGCCTACACTGGAGATGACGAAGGAGGCGCGCATGATGCTGCTCGAACGCCCAGGGTCGGTGATCGACGCTGGGACACCGCTGTCTCTGGCCGAGTACCTCGCCCTTCCGGAGGACACCAGGGCCGAGATCATCGACGGGGTGCTGCGACCGATGACCCGTGCCACGCAACGACACCGCAACATCCAGAGTCTCATCGCCGCTGCTTTGCGCGCCTGCGCGCCCGGCGATATGCGGGTGCTGGAGGAGGAGATCGTCGTGCTGTCAACTGTCCCCGTCGCCGCCCGCATCCCCGATGTCGTCGTCGCCCGGGTGACGCCCGGGCAGACCTGGGACGTCACCAGTACACCGGCCGTAGACGTCGTGCTGGCGGTCGAGGTGGTCAGCCCCAGCACTGCCACGGCGGACCACCGGGAGAAGCCACGGGAGTTCGCCCTAGCCGGCATTGCGTCCTTCTGGCTCGTCGAACTGGCGCCAGAGACCAGGGTGACCGTGCATCACCTCATCAACGGCGCATACCAGCGCATCGGCACCCACCGCAGTGGAGGTGACGACGTGGTGAGCGACCCCGCACTGCCGTGGGTGGCGCTCACGGTCACGGATCTGGGCAGCTACAGCTGACAACAGATCACCGCCCAAGCCATACGGTGGCGCAGCGACCTTCCTTGCTGACATCGTCCTGGCGACCGAAGGCGGCCCAGTGCCGTCGTCGAACGCCGACGCCTTCGTCGCCCTGGGTCGTGGCGGGTCGATCGACCCGGGACTGGGCCGACGGCTGGCGGGGGCCGCGGGATTTCGGAACGTCCTGGTGCACCGGTACGCCGATGTCGACGACGCCCTAGTGCTGGACAACCTGGCTGGCCTCGACGATTTGATCAACCTGGTCGACCATCTGGCTCGCCTGCTGGATCCACCTACAGCTGACGCGCGGGCTGGCACGGACGGACCCGGCTAAGTGCGCAGCGCTTGGCCGAATCGACCACTGTGTTGGCTATCCCCCACAGCCCGCCACCTTGGTCTCTTCGTCACAGACCACCCGTGGTCACCAGCTCCCGCAGCCGGGTCAGCACCGAATTGACAGGGTCGAGGTCGGGGTTGCTGCGCATGATCGCCAGGTCGTCGCCGAGGGTGTCGAGGTCGGCCACCAGCCGCCGCGCCTGGCCCCGGACCGGCCGCTTGCGGTGCACGGTGGGATCCACGTCGAGCACCCAGGCGGCGTCGGGTCCCGGCAGGTCCAGCACGGCCGTAGAGCACCCGATCTTGACTTCCCCGGCCAGTGCGGTGGCCTCTGGACCAGCCCATTCCGGCTCCGCCAGGCCCACCAGTAGGTGCTCGCGGCCCTCGTCAAACGTCAGCGCCTCGCTCGGGCGGCGGGCCAGGTCGATCAGGTGCCGGCTGGCGATGCGGTAGGCCCACGTGGTCAACGCGGCCTCACCGCGATAGGAGTGCAGCACTGTGACCACCTTCAGCAGCACCTCCTGCGTCACGTCCTCGGCGTCGTGGACGGACCAGACGAACCGCACGACGAGGGTGTACACCGGCCGCTGCAACCGGCGGATCAGTTCCTCCCATGCCTCGAACCGGGCGTCCAGGCAGCGGGCCACCAGGGCAAGGTCGTCGACATGCCGATCCTGGGCCAGGCTCACCCGAGCGACCCGACGAGCCGTTCGACGTCCACGGTCGGCCAGTTCTCGACGATGCGGCCGGCCACTACCCGGTAGAAGTGGATCTCCGTCCACGTCACCGGGCGGCCGGTGCCCGCGACGCCGGCGAAGTCGCCCCGGTGTACGGCGTGGACCGTGTTGCTCTCGACCACCAGCTCCCCTTCGCCGAACAGGTCATCCACGGTGACGTGCAACTCCTTGAACGAACCGAGCAGGTCCCGGCCGACGCTCATGAAGGACTCGAACCCGGGTCCCCGGCCGGGAAAATCGAAGTGGTGGCGGAAGTCGGGGCCAAACAGTTTTGGGAAGACGGTGAAGCGTGACTGGTTCTTGAACTCCTCGATGTAACGGGCCACCACGTCGACGGGTTCGGCCGCGGCCGGCCCACCGGTTCGGGCCAACTGGGCGATGACGCCCGCGATGGCTCTGGTGGACGGCCGGGCGGACGGCGCCGGCCACCGCAGCGGGCGACCGGCCCGCAGCGCAGCGATCCGGTCTGCGGGGATCTGTGCCTTGACGACGCTCAGCGCCCCTCCCGCCGTGTCCACGACGTAGGCCTCGCTCCACCGCAGCTCGAGGCCGGTCTCCTCGACGCGGGCGTCCGTGTTCAACCGCACGGCGCCCCTCGATCCTGCTGTCAGGGCCACGTCTGCCGCCCGGCGCAAGATGGTCAATCCGCGGGTGTGCTCCCCCCGCTCGTCGATCAGGGTGGTCATGGCCGTCGATGTCACGGGTTCGGTCAAATCCATACTCTCATCAGACGAGTGAGGCCGTCCGAGTGTGAAGTCGACATGCCGCGACCCGCGATGTGTCTACGCGAAGCTGGCGATAAGTTGATGCTCGGCGAGCTGCCGGTACAGGGCCGTCGTCTTCAGGAGGTCATCGTGCGTGCCGTAGGCCACAGCACGACCCTCATCGAGGACGAGGATGGCGTCGGAGTCGACGACCGTCGCCAGGCGGTGGGCCACGATGATCACCGTGCACCCGGTCGTCGCCCGGGAGACGGCTCGGCCTACGAACTTCTCACTGCGACTGTCCAAGCTGGAGGTGGATTCGTCCAGGAGCAGGATGGGGGGTCGTCCGAGAAGGGCGCGGGCGAGGGCCAGCCGCTGTCGCTCGCCACCCGACAGTGTGATGCCGCGTTCACCGACATCGAGGTCGAGCCAGTACGTCCCGCGTGAACGCAGCGCCCCCAGACCCACCGCGTCGAGCGCAGCCTCGCACTCGTCGTCCGACATGTGCGGTGACGCGAGGAGAAGGTTGTCCCGCAACGTCCCAGCGAGCACCGGCGCCCCCTGTTCGACGTATCCGATGCGACTCCGCAGCTCCCGGTGATCGAACTGCCGGATGTCCACGCCGTCGACGCGGATGACACCGCGGTCGAGCTCGTAGAACCGCTCGAGCAGGCTGAGCACCGTTGTCTTGCCCGCACCCGAGGGACCGACGATCGCCAGTCGCGTTCCCCGCGGCAGATCGAAGGAGATCCCGCAGAGCGCGGCAGGTCCAGAAGGGCGGGTCGCCATCTGGCCGTCAGACATCGCTCCCGGGTACGAGAAATGGACGTCGTCAAATGCGACGGCGATGTCGTCGGACCCGGGGCCACGCGGTACCGGGTCACGTTGAACGGGAGGCCGCCCGTTCTCCAGGGGCAGATCGAGGATCTCGGCGATACGTCCGGCAGCGCCGACGGCCGTGCCCACCGCACTGATGCTGCCGAAAGCCTGCGTCAGGGGGACCAGGAGAAAGAAGAGCAGGAGCAGGAAGGTCGCGAGATCCGCGACCGACAACTGCCCCGCGGCCACCCGCAGTCCCCCGACACCGATGATCGCGACGGCGCACACCTGGATCGTGACGGTGGAAGCAGGCGCGATGAGGGCGAGCGCGCGCGCCAGTCTCAGCCCGGCGGCATGGGAGTCCTCACACTGTGCGACCAGCGCGGTCGTTTCGCGCTCGGTAGCATTCGCTGCCCGCACTGTCCGCAGGGCATCCAGCGAACGAGTCAACATGGCGGCGACGCGACCGACGAGTGACTGGACAGCGGCACTGGCGCGGGATACGCGACCAGCGAAAGCGAGAACGGCCAGCGTCGCTCCAGTGATGACGGCAACTGTCACCACCAGCAGGAGGGGATCGACGATCAGCATGCCGATGAGTGCCCCCACGAATACGAAGGTGCCACTAAGCGCGGAGGAGAGCCCGTGCACCAGTGCATTCCGGATGGCGCCGGCGTCTGCCGTGAGGCGGGCGACGAGGTCCCCCGTCCGGTGCTGATCGAACTCCGCGATCCGCAGCCGCAGCACGTGTTCGACCAGGCGGCGCCGGACGGCCAGGACCACGTCCTCGGCCATGGACTGCAAGCGGTACTCCTCGACCGAGCGCAGCAGCGCGCCCATGAGGAAAAGTGCGGGCAGTAGCCAGGCCAACGGACCCACGCCCTGCCCGTTCGAAACGTCGCCGACGATGATGTTGACCACGACGGGCTGAGCCAAGGCGGCTGCCGCGCTGGCAAGACTGATGCCGGCGAGGACAGCAAGGTCGATCCGATGAGTGAAGAGGGGCTCGACGAGGATGCGCGCCCGCCGGCTCCAGCCGGCTCTGCTGTCCGGGCCCGGGGTCGCCCCGGGCTCGCGGTCTGTCACCACGTTCACCCCCGCCTAGATCCGGCCATGGTCCAGCGCGCGGTCCGGGCAGCGGGGGCAGCCGTCGCGCGGGCTGATCTCTCGTACCCGCCACTCCAGCGAGAAGATGTCGAGCTCACGGACCTGGTTGGCCAGGCCCAGTGGTAAATCGAGCAGGATGCGCAAGGCCTCCCACGCGACGATGCTGCCGACCAGGCTCGTGATGGGTGCGAGAGTCCCACTCCCACGGCCACGCCCCTTGAGCGCGACACCGTTCAGTCGTGCATGGTCGTTACGGGTGACCGATCGAATACACCGCCAACATGTCGTCCGATGAGGGACGACGCTCGTGCCGGCGACGCCGAGGTTGGCGCCGTAGGCCCCACCGACCAGGTGTGGTGTGCCGACCGGGTGTGCCGCGTCCGCGACCAGATCGGAGACGGCGCCGACGTTGGGCTCATCGGCACAGTTGATGAGAAGGTCTGCCCGGACAGCGGCCTCGTCAAGGTCCGCCGGTCTGCTTATCCGTTCGCGTCGCGGGATCACCATGACGTCCGGGTTCAACTCCTCGAGGCGGCGTGCGGCCGCCTCTACCTTCGGCGCACCCAGGTCGGCGGGGCCGTAGATGACTTGGCGGTTGAGGTTGGTCTGCTCGACGACGTCCGGGTCGAAGACCTCCAGTCGACCTACCCCGGCCGCGGCGAGAGACTGCAGGACGAGCCCGCCCAGGCCACCGGCACCGACCACGACGACATGGGAGTCGAGCAACCTGCGCTGCAACTGCTGGACCGAGGCCGGCAGGTGATCGAAGGAGGCGATGAATTCCTCGAGGAGCCGGCCCTGGCGCTCGTAACGCCCCCCAGCGCTCTGCGAGTCATCGGTTGCCCGGTGGAGCAGGCGCTCGTCGCGCATCACCCTGAGCACGTCGCTCAGACCGGCCAGCGAGAACTCCTGGGAACCGTCCAGGGCCACCGCGAGGTCGTCGCAGGTCCGGGAGCCGTCCAGCAACGGAACCAGATCGGCGACGAAGCTTGGGGCGTCGAACTCCTTCACCCTCAAATCCATGAGACAGAGGAACTGCAGCAGGCGCTCGTGCCGCTGGAACACGAGGACGCTGTCGCGCAGGCGGGGGCGCAGTGGCGACACGCCTCGCGAACCGTCGACCGACGCCATGGTTGTCACTCCGTCCGGAGGGTCGCGACTGGTTGGAGGCGTACGGCACGGGCTCCCGGCGCGAGGGCTGCCACCTGTAGGGCCGCAGCGGTGACGACGGCGACGCCGATCAGGGCCAACGGCTGGAACGACGGCACGAGGGTTGCGCCGAGCGCTTCGGCGATGACGGTCGTCAGGAGCGCCCCGGCCAGTTGCCCGACGACGAGACCGACGATGACGGCGGCAACGGCGACCAGGGCTGCCTCCCAGGCGACGAGCCGGCGCATGGCCCCCGGGGTGGCACCCACGGCCCGCAGGACGCCCAGCTCCCGCCGCCGCCGGGCGATCTCCAGGGCGAAGACCCCGCCGGCCCCTGTCGCACCGATGGTCAGGGCGAGGACGACGATGGCGGCGACGGCTGTGACGTACGCCGCCAGTTCCGACGAGGCCCGCTCGAGCAGGTCCGCCGCCGTGATGACGGACACCCCGGGGACTCCACTGAGGGCGGCGGCGAGCTCGTCCCGCAATTCCTGGGGCGCCACGCCCTCCTCGGCGCGGACGTTCCAGTCGGTGACGGCTGTCACACCCAGCGTCCCGCCTGTCTCCCGGTCGACCACCACCTGGGTGCCGGTGACCAGCGAGGCGTAGGTCCCGACCACCTCGAGCTGCCGCGCCGCCGTCGCCGCCTCCAACGTCACGGTGTCACCCAGCACCAGGCCCTGGCTCTGCGCCAGCGCAGCCGGGAGCACCACGGTTCCCCCGGCAGACAGAGCAGCCGGGGTGCTGACGTCATCGCCCTCGCGCCACGGCAGCTGCGCGGTGTCGAAGTAGGTGTCCGGATCGACGGCGAGCACCGTGACCGCGGTGCCCTCGTCACGCTCGGCCGCCGTGGTGTCCCTCGGATCGCCGATGACGAGACGCGCCTCTCCGAAGGCGGTACCTGAGACCGCTGCCACATTGTCGTCCGCTTCGATGGACGCCGTCACCCGTGCGTCGGGAACCGGGGACGAGACCTGCACGTCGGCGCCGAACTGGCGCGCCAGCTGGGTCCGCATCGCCGTGTCGATGGCCGCCACACTCACGATGAGGGCGGCGCTGAGAGCAACGACCAGGGTCGTCAATCCGGTCACCGGGCCCAATGCCTGGTGGGTGCGCAGGCGCACTGCAGCTACCCGTCCGGTCCAGCTCCTGGGCCGGACCACGAACGCCAGACCCACCAGGGCGGTCGGCGCCAGCATGGCGGCCCCGACCAGCAGGGCGGCGACTCCCGCCAACGCCAGCTCCGACCGCCCGGCCAACAGGACGAGGATGCCACCTGCCACGAGCCCACCGGCGACGGTCACGACCGCCGGACGCCATCGCCGGTGACGTACCGCAGTCCCCCGCAGGCCGTGGGTCGGAGGTTGGCGCACGACCTGGAGAATCGCCACCAGCGAGCCGGCGACCGCTGCGACCAGACCGACGGCCCCCGCGACGACGAGCGAGCCTGTGTCGATGCCTGCCGTCGCCACAGGTAGGCTCCCCGCCGCGGCGAGGACCCTGGTGAGTACGGCAGCGACGCCGAGACCTGCGACGAGGCCGAGTCCCACGCAGATGCTCCCGATGACGAGTGCCTCGGCGAGAACGATGCGCGCGAGCCACCCCCTGGAGGCTCCGACGGCACGCATCGTGGCGTATGTGGCCCCCCGCGCATCGACGGCGGAGGCGAAGGCCAAGGATCCGAGCATGGTGGACACCCCGAGGGTCACCAGCGATGTGGCCACGAGAACCACGGTGACGGCGTCGAGGAGCGGCTCGAACGACGTACGCAACGCCGAGGTGTCCTGCACCCGGACACCCGACGGCAGGCTTGGCGTGGCCGCAGCCGTCCAGTCTCCGACCGAGACGTCCGAGGCCAGGATCAGGTCGACGCGCGTCGCCGCATCCGGCGCCGCGAAGGCTGTGCGTGCCGTGTCGATGTCGACGAAGACGTTGTCGACGGCGAGGACGCCGAGGTCGGCGGACGGCAGAATGCCCACCACGGACCATCTGACGGTGCCGGTGGTCGTGGCTACCTCCAGTTGATCGCCGGGTTCGAGCCCGAGGTCATCGGCGATGTCGTCAGGCACGGCCACCTCCGCGGTGCCCGGCGCCGGAAGGCGGCCCGACGACGGCAGCGCGAGCAGTGTGCTGTTCAGGTCGGTGGGATAGCCGGTGACGGTGATGTCCCGCTCCGATCCGGCGACCGGGCCCCCCACCGAACGGATCGTCGTGCTCTCGCTGTAGGTCGAGACCGCCGTGGCCACACCTGGAAGGTCGGCCACGGCAGCCACCTCGGCCTCGGACAGCAGCCCGCCGGGTAGTCGTGGGACGACCCCCACTTCACCGAGGCCACCCAGTGAGTCCGCTCCCTCGGCGAGACGTTGCTGGACACCGCTACTGCTGACGAGTGTGCCGAAGAGCAACGCCACGCCACAGGTCAGTGCGAACGCCGGCAGCAGATGCCGGCGGGCGTCAAGCCTGAGCTGACGCAACCCACGAACGAATGCGGTCCGCAGCATGATCGTCACCCCCCGCGGGGGCGCCGGGTCGCGTGAGGTTCAGGGTGTCGACGACCACGCCGTCGCGCATGGCCACGACACGGTGGGCATGGCTCGCGGCCCGTGGATCGTGAGTGGCGAGCACCCCGCAGGAGCCTGGGCCGGCGGTCACACTCGCACCCATGAGCTTCAGCACGGCGTCTCCGTTGGCGGCGTCGAGTTGCCCCGTCGGCTCGTCCGCGAGCAGGACCGCAGGCCGTCCGAATATCGCACGCGCGACAGCGACGCGCTGCTGCTCCCCACCCGACAAGTCGGACGGGTAGCGGGCGGCGAGGTCGCCCAGTCCGATCGCGTCGAGCAGTTCCTGGGACCTGCCGCGCCACGTCGACGGCGGGTGGTCGGCCACCACAGCCGAGAGGGCGACGTTCTCGGCCACGGACATGCTGGGGACAAGGTGGAACGCCTGGAAGACGAAGCCGACTTGCTCTCGCCGGAAGGTAGTGCGCTCCCGCTCCCCGCATCGGACCAGGTCTGTGCCGCCCACCGTCACATCCCCCGAGGTGGCGGTGTCGAGCGCGCCGACGATGTGGAGCAGGGAGGACTTGCCGGAGCCCGACGGCCCCATGACCGCAACGAACTCGCCGGCTTCGACCACGAGATCGACACCGCGCAACGCGTGGACCTCGATCCCGCGCGCGTCGGCGTAGGTCTTCCGCAGCGCATGGACCTCGATGACGGTCCGGCTCATACGTGGCCCGCCACGGACTCGGGCAGCATCCGGTCGAACTCGAGCCACATCTCCCAGTCCGCAATTCCGGCGGCCATGACCTCGCGCTCGATGACCGCCCACAGCTCCACCAGCGATCCATGGACGTCGTCTCTGACAGCCGGCGCCGGGAGTGGTTCGTGATACGTCAACCTAAAGGTTCCGTCACCCGTCGCAGTGAGGATCACGGGGAGCATGGGGGCCTTCGACATGCGGCTCATGATGACCGGGCCCACAGGGGCCACGACTGTCGTGCCCAGGAAAGACACCCGCTCATGGTGATGATCGACCCCACGCGGGTCCAGTTCGGGGTAGATGGCGAAGGCGCGCCCGTCCCGCATGGCCGCGATGCCCCGACGCAGCGTGTCACCGGTCTCGAGCCCGAAACCCTCTATGGGCAGCTGCGGACAGGTCGCCTGCCTGAGCGGGTCGAAGTTGAGGTGGTTGTAGACTGCCGTGGTAAGAACGTGATGGGCCATGATCGCGGGAGCGGCGTACGAGGGTCCGACATGCAGCGGCAAGGCGAGGACACCATGCCCGGGCTGCAACGCGGCGCGGAGATGTTCCTGGCCGACGACCTCGACGACATCGCCGAAGATCGTGGCTGCGTCCGCCCAGAAGAAGGACATGAACGCGCACTCGACCTGTAGCCGGTACCCGTAGCTCGCGAATCGCTGAGCGAGACTGTCGACCTCGCTCGGCGGTACCCGCGGCGCAAGGCGCATGAAGCCTGCCGCCCGCGCGCTTATGCTCGGATAATCAGAACCCGCTGGCAGGCCGGCGGCGAACAGAGGTTCGTCGACCTGAGCCAGCTCACCGATAATCTGCCAGGCCCGGCGTGGTCCCAGCGCGTTCATGGTCTCGAACAGGGATTGGCGATCTGCCATGTCGAAGAGGTTGAACAAGGGCATGCGCATGATTACTCCACGACCTCGGCGAGTTCCTGATGTTCAGGTTCTGTCGACCGGTGATGGGGCGGGCACGGCCGTCGAGCGGTGCCCGCCCCACCGGGCAGGTCACGTGCAAAGGCACCGGTTGTCGCAGGCCAATGTGGCACCTGCTTCGAGGGTTTCGTCCTCGGTCTTGGTCATCATCCACCTCCTTCCGCTCATGAAAATCCGGCTTGACCGGCTTTACCGGTTGTGGACCGGTGCTGCTGCCCTAGGTGCAGAGACAGCGGTTATCACAAGCCAGAGTCGCGCCCGGTTCGAGGGTTGCGTCTTCGGTCTTCGTCATTTCATGTCACCCCTTTCCACCATTGCTTCGATGCCCGGTATGGATTCGGTCACATTGCATGTCCCGTCACGTCCATGAACCCTCGTGTCGGTCTGAACTGACTACGCGTCTTCACGTGGTCAGCAACGTCGAGGCGCCTTCAGCTGTTATGGCTCTCTAACTTGCGAAGGTCTGTGCCCTATGGAAGATAGCGGGGTCCAAAGCGCGTGTCAACCGAAACCACGTGTCATTTACGAGGTTTTATGATCATGCCCTTGGCGTGAATCATTACCAATCTTGTGCTCGACCGAGGATCTCGACCCGGTAGCGACCGTCCACCAGGTTTCCGGTGAGTTCGATTCCCGCCCGGTCGATCGCCGCGTCATGGGCGCCCCACACCAGCAGGGTGGGACGAGCGACCCGCCCGACCTGGTGCAGGGGGGACCACGGCAGCGCCCCACACCACGCCAGGGCGGCTATCAGCGCACCCGGCTGCCGCATCCGTTCGATGTAGCGCTCGGTGGTGGCTTGCGGCAGGCGGCTGCCCAGCAGCAGCCGCCGCAACAGGGCGGCACCGTTGCTGAGCAGCAGGGCTTCGGGCAGTAGGGGCAGCTGGAAGAACGCGACGTACGTCGCTCGCGGGCCCTGGCGCCTTACCCGGATCGCCCGGACGTAGGCCGCCGGGTGCGGCACCGACAGCGCCGTCAGCGTCAGGACCAGCCCGGGGTGGGCGGCGACGACGGACCAGACCACCACCGCTCCCCAGTCATGACCGACCACATGCGCCGCCTACAGTCCCGAGGCGTCCAGGACAGCCACGGCGTCCACGATCAATGCACTGCGTCGGCAGGCACGCCGGCCCCGCGGGCGGGGAAACTGGCGAGTGTCCCCGCTGGTCGGGAGCCAACGTCGGGTACCCGGCGGCGTGCAGCGCCGCGGCCAGTTCGAGCCAGCAGGTGCGGTCCTGCGGGAATCCGTGCAGCAGCAGGACGGGCTCACCGTCCCGCGGACCGGTGTCCGAGACCTCGAAGACCAGACCGTCGCGCCGTACCACCGAGGGCAACGCCGTCACGGCCGGGCCGTCAGCGCTTGCGCGAACTGCGCATCGCCGCGGTGACCGTGGCGGACCGATCACGCACTGCCTCGTAGTCGTCGGTGCCGAGGGGGACCAGTGCGACCCGGCCGACTGTGTCGCTGTGCACGCCCCAGCCGTACCGCTTGGCCAGCGGTGAGCTGCGCAGGCAGGGTTGTCCCCGCGAGAAGAACTCGTTGCGGGCGGCGGACAGCTGTTCCTCGGCGATTCCCCGGCGTCGGGCATGCACGGCGAATATGACGTCGTCCGACGTCAGCTCGTACGGGTGGTTGACGACCAGCTCGTACTGCAACCGCGCGATGCTGGGTGCGGCGGCGGCCGGGGGTTCCTGCGCGACCGTCACGGGGCAGTCCCCGGCGACCTCGATGAATGTGTCCACGTAGTTGGTGGTGTGCATGCCGCCCCCGATCAGTCTCGGGTGAGCTTGCGGTAGGTGACCCGGTGCGGCCGGGCGGCGTCGGGGCCGAGCCGCTCGACCTTGTTGTCCTCGTAGGAGGCGAAGTTGCCCTCGAACCAGTACCATGCGCCCGGCTGCTTCTCGGTGCCTTCGTAGGCCAGGATGTGGCTGCACACCCGGTCCAGGAACCACCGGTCGTGGCTAATCACGACGGCACAGCCGGGGAACTCCAGCAGCGCGTTCTCGAGCGAGCCCAGGGTCTCGACGTCAAGGTCGTTGGTCGGCTCGTCGAGCAGCAGCAGGTTGCCGCCCTCCTTGAGGGTCAGCGCCAGGTTGAGCCGGTTCCGCTCGCCACCGGAGAGCACACCGGCGGGCTTCTGCTGGTCCGGTCCCTTGAAGCCGAACGTCGAGACATAGGCCCGCGACGGGATCTCGACGTTGCCGACCTGGATGTAGTCCATGCCGCCCGAGACCACCTCCCACAGCGTCTTCTTCGGGTCGATGCCGCCGCGGCTCTGGTCGACATAGGAGATCTTCACGGTGTCGCCGATGTCGACCAGCCCAGCGTCGGCCTGCTCCATGCCGACGATCGTCTTGAACAGGGTGGTCTTGCCGACGCCGTTGGGGCCGATGACGCCGACGATGCCGTTGCGCGGCAGGCTGAACGACAGGCCCTCGATGAGCATCCGGTCGTCGAAGCCCTTGTGCAGATCCGTGACCTCGATGACCTTGGTGCCCAGCCGGGGGCCCGGTGGGATCGCGATCTCCTCGAAGTCCATCTTGCGGGTGCGCTCGGCCTCGGTGGCCATCTCCTCGTACCGGCCGAGGCGGGCCTTGGACTTGGCCTGGCGGCCCTTGGCGTTCTGCCGTACCCAGTCCAGTTCGTCCTTGAGCCGCTTGGCCAGCTTGGCGTCCTTCTTGCCCTGGACCTTCAGCCGTTCCTGCTTCTTCTCCAGGTACGTCGAGTAGTTGCCCTCGTACGGGTACGCGCGGCCACGGTCCAGTTCGAGGATCCACTGCGCGACGTTGTCGAGGAAGTACCGGTCGTGGGTGACGGCGAGGACGGCGCCGGCGTACTGCGAGAGGTGCTGTTCCAGCCAGGTGACGCTCTCCGCGTCGAGGTGGTTGGTCGGTTCGTCCAGCAGTAGCAGGTCGGGCTTGGACAGCAGCAGCTTGCACAGCGCTACCCGGCGGCGCTCACCGCCGGACAGCAGCGTGACGTCGGCGTCGGGCGGCGGGCAGCGCAGCGCGTCCATCGCCTGCTCCAACTGGGCGTCGAGGTCCCAGGCGTCGGCGTGGTCGAGGGCTTCCTGCAGGTCACCCATCTCGGTCATCAGCGTGTCGAAGTCGGCGTCCGGGTCGGCCATCAGGGCGCTGATCTCGTTGTATCGGTCGAGCTTGCCCTTGATCTCGGCCACGCCCTCCTCGACGTTGCCCAGCACCGTCTTGTCCTCGGTCAGCGGCGGCTCCTGCTGCAGCATGCCGACGCTGTACCCGGGCGAGAGGATCGCGTCGCCGTTGGAAGGGGTGTCGAAGCCCGCCATGATCCGCAGCACCGTTGACTTGCCCGCACCGTTTGGTCCGACCACCCCGATCTTCGATCCCGGGAAGAACGCGAGGGTGACGTCATCGAGGATGACCTTCTCACCATGGGCCTTGCGCGCCTTGCGCATCTGGTAGACGAACTCAGCCATGCGCCACAGGCTAGTCACCCGCCACGACACCTCGCCCGGCGGCGGCGGTCAATCGGCGATGTCCACCTTGGCGACCACCGTGCGGGGCTTCACCCTGACGACCATCTCCGGTGGCACGGCGTTGCGGCGCCCGTACTCCGCCGCCCGGTCGGCGCCCATGTACCGCGCAGCGATCCGAGTGCCCCAGTGCAGCAGCTCGGCCGGATCGGTGGACGTGACGGCGTCACCGGCGATGGTCACGAACGAGAAGGGGGGCCGTTCGTCGTCCAGGCACAGCGATACCCGGGGATCACGAAGGATCGCCTTGCCCTTGATGGTGTCGGCGCTGGTCATGAAGATGACGTCGTCGCCGTCCAGGTCGATCCAGACCGGCGCGACGTGCGGGCTGCCGTCCCTCCGGACCACCGCCAGCTTCGCCGTCCTGGCCGGCAGCTCCACCACGAACCGTTGCCACCAGCCCGGCGGGGCCGTCTCGTACGCCATGTCAGCGTCAACCGGCCGACCCTCAGGACTGCTTCCCCGGCGGCCCCGCCGTCGGGTGCGGCGCGGCCGGCTGCGGCTGGGGGGCCGCCGGCGGTCCCGGTGGTGGCTGCGGACCCACCCGCGACTGTGACCCATCCCATCCGGCCCGACGCCGCTGACGCGAGCGGACCAGAGCGACGATCCCCAGGACCACCACGGCGGCCACCACGAGGAACGGCAGCAGGGCGCCGACGACGATCAGAAGCACCTGGGTGACAGCCTGCATGGCTGCCCACCCGCCCCGCAGACCCTCGACGAAGCCACCGGAAATGCCCGAGTCCGCAATCGGCTCGGTGAAGGTCACCGTGATGGTCGACAGCGCCGCCTGACCCGCCAGCGCCACCCGCTGAGCGTCGATCGACTCCAGGTCCGCCTCCCGCCGCGACAGCTCACTCTCCAGTTCGATGATGTCGGACAGTCTGGTCGCATCGTCGATCAGCAAGCGCAGCCTCGCGATCGACGCCTCCGCCGTAGCGATCCGGCTCTCCAGATCCACCAACGTGGCCTCGACGTCCTGCGTGTTCGATGTCCGGCTCACCTCGTCCCCGAGCGCGGCCAGCGCCGCAACCGACGCGTCCGTCCGCTCGATCGGCACCCGCAACGTGATCCTGGCCGACGGCTCCTGCCCACCGATGGTGCTCTCGTTGGCGACGAACCCGCCCTCGCCGGTCGCGATCCCGCGGGCGGCAGCCGCCGCCTGGTCGACGTCGGCCGTCTCGACCTCGAGGTCGACGGTGATGACGCGACGGCCGCTCACCGTGGCCGACGGCCCCCCCGCAGCCCCGGTGATGGCACCGTCACCACCGGCGTCTCCGGCAACAGGACCCCCATCCCCCTGCACAGCCTCGCCCTCGGCTGGTGCCGGGGCTCGCTCATCGACAACTGATGAGTTGTCGCTGGAACCCTCCGCACTGCAGCCGGCGAGCGTGGCCAGCAGCAGTAAGCAGAGCGCCGCGGACCAGAACACACGGTCGCGGGCGGACCAGGTAGTTGCACAGCGGATCACGGGGACCTCCAGTGTGGGTGCTCGGAGTGGAGCCTGCACCCGTTGGACGCCGCCACGCTCTGATCCGGTCCATCACAGTTGTGTCTCGATGCGAGCAGCACGCATGGCGGGGCCCCGGACACTTATGCGTCCGGGGCCCTGCTCGGGAAGCTGGATGTGGCTACAGCCCCGTTGGGATCAGAGGTCGACGGGGCGAAGCACCCGGTTGATGCCGTGGGCGATCTGAGCGTTGCCCTTGTTGATGTCGAAGTTGACGATTCTCGGGTTCCGGGCGTCCGGGTCGTTGTCGAGCAGCCGAACGATCTTGCTGCGGCCCAGCACATCCACGGTCAGCGTGCCGCCCTGAGCGGTCGTCAGAGATGCACCATCGGAGTTGAGGGCATCGCGCTTGGTGATCGTCGCCCCCGGGATGACGTGATAGAGCAGCACGGTCTCGACGGTGTCGATGCCCAGAGTCGCCACAGCATCGAAGACCCCACGCTCACTCCATACCCAGGTGTGGGTGAGGTCCAGAACGAGCAGCCGGAACGCCTGGTCGGTCGGAGCGAAGGCAGTCAGGGCGACGTTGCCGTCGGTGAGCAATCCGACTGGTGAATCCGGCTTGGCAGCCAGGACGGCAAGAACCGCCTCGGTGAGAACGTCGTAGTCCTTGGAGTTGTGATCGAACTGGTTGCCGTCAGATGTCAGAACGGCTGCCAGCGACGTGCTGCCAGTCGACTCGGCGGAAGCTGTCGGCGCGGTGGTCAGGCCCACCCCGGCAGCAAGGACGGCAGCTGCACTCACGGTGGCGGCGCGGCGTAGCAGTGACATGTCGGTTTCCCTTCATCGAACGGAGAGGGTGACTTGGCAGCAGGCGCACCTGCTGCCACCCCTCCTTCTCCCTCAGGCGCCGCCATGGATGCGCGGTTGTCCGATGTGTGCGCATATGTTCCGGTCAGACCAACGCGGCCACGGGTCCCTCGTCCTCGATCGGGGTCAGCGACACCTCGTCGGCCAGTTGATCGGCCTCCACCTCGTCCGGGCTCAGCCGCTCGACCCGGATCGAGCGCGACAGGCTGGTGGTCCCCCACATCAGGTCGTGCCCGACCGAGTCGGCGACGATGTCCGCGCTGGTGCGCTGCACCCCCTCGTGCAGGAACTCGCGGACGCGCAACCGCCCGGTCACCAGGACGCCGTCGCCCTTGTTGACACTGGCGACGACGTGCTCGGCCAGGGTCCGCCAGCAGGTCACGGTGTAGAAGGACGTCTCGACGTCGACCAGCTTCTTCTCCTCGTTGGAGTACCGCTTGCTGGTGACGGCGATCCGGAAGCTGCACACGATCGTGCTCTCGGTGGTGGTGACCCGCATGACTGGGCTGGTGGCCACGTTGCCGCGGATCGTGACGCTGGTCTCGTTGATCATTGGTCCTCCTCAGGCCTCGGTGCTCCGCTCGTCGGGAGCAGACTCAGCCTCGTGTCGCAGACCCAGGGCGGACGCCGCCGACGTGACTCCGCTGTGGACCGGCGCACCACGGCAGCCCTGTGGACAACGCCACCTGCAGACAACGGCGAACAGCGGCGGCCGCAGCCTCAACGAGTCAGCAGGTCCCGGCAGTGCCGGTGATCGCGCAGCACCTCGGCCACCGGGCTCAGGACACGCTCACGTGCCACCGCTGCGACCGCGACGAGCAGCCGCGTCTCGGCGACCAGCCGCCGGGCTCGGGCACGGCCGGGCACCACCCGCCACCCGGCCAGGGCCAGCAGCAACCCGCCGCCGAGCCCGGCGAACAGCAGCCACGTCGGAGTCGGGACACCCAGGAACGTCGGCAGTTCCGGCGACGGCAACTGCAGGTAGGCCAGCAGCGCCAGACCCGACAGCGCCACCGCCCCCGCCAACCCCACGACGAGCAGCAGGGCCTGCAGCGCACCCGCCACCCGCCACCAGCGCGGGTCGGCGAACCGTAGCTCGGCGCCCACCACCGCCTGATCGAGCGCGTCCCGTAGATCAGCGGTAGCGGCAGGCGCGTCCCTTACCGCATCCGCCCAGCGCACGGGGAGACCCTCCGCCGCCTGCGCCACCAGCTCGCGCTGTGCGAGGTCCACCCGGGCCAGCTGCGCCGGCGTGGGCACCGGTACCGAGGTGCGGGTCAGCGCCGTCAGTTCCACGATCGAATCGGGCGCCGCCAGACGCAGCCGCCGCACCGGGTCTGGGCGCAGCCGGGCCACCCAGCGCGTCGGGGGCCACCCGACGTGCCGTGACGCCCGGCGTCGGTAGTCGCCCTCGATCGCGTCGAGCACCGGCCGCACCGATGCCGCGTCAGCCAGGGCGCCCACCAGGGACGAATGCGTCGCCATCTCGTCGATTGCCGGCTCGTCGTCGCCGACCCCGGCCCGCAGCGCTCGTTGTGCTTCGACCAGGTCCCCCCGCGCCCGAGCCGTCGCCATGGCGCGCGAGGCGACCGCGTCGGCCAGCTGGTCTCGTAGCTGGTCCACACCTTCCCCGGTCCGGGCGGAGGTGAGGATGATCTCGACCCCCGGCAGGCCGTCCTCGTCCAGCAGCCGGCGCAGGTCGTCACGGACCTCGCGAGCGGCCTCGGCCGGGATGGTGTCGATCTGGTTGAGCACGATGAGCAGGACGTCCTCGTGCTCGCGCAGCCGCTGCAGGTAGCCGCTGTGCAGCACGTCGTCGGCGTACTTCTGCGGGTCGACCACCCAGATCAGCACATCCACCAGGCCGACCAGTCGGTCGACGACGAGCCGGTGCGAGGACTCCCGTGAGTCGTGGTCGGGCATGTCAAGGAGCACCAACCCGAGGAACGGCTCCTCACGGCCCGCCTCCAACTCGCTCACCCGCTCGGTGCGATGCCGGGTGGAGATGTCCAGCCAGTCCAGCAGCGGCGTCGCGGCGGCGCCCCAGACACACGCGACGGGCAGGTCGGTCGTCGGACGCAGCGCCCCGACCGGCGAGATCATGAATCCGGCGAGTGCGTTGAACAGGCTCGATTTTCCGGACCCGGTCGAGCCGGCCAGCGCCACCACGGTGTGGCCGTAACCGAGCTCGGCGCGGCGGCCCACTCGCTGCAGGACGGCCTCCGCGGACGTGGTGGCGGCCGGGTCGAAGCGGTCGCCGCCGATCCGCAGCGCGTCACCGATCCGGACTACGAGGTCGGAGACATCGGATGTGGCGTCCCGCTCGCTGTGCCGGGGTTCGCCGGAACGCGCCCCGCGGGAGTGGCGCCGCCGGACGACGACCCGGGGCTCCGCCTCCTCGTCGATGATCATCGGGTGCTCTCGAGCTCGTCGAGTGCCGCGCGCAACCCGTCGCCGGACGGCACCGGGGTCAACGACTCGTCCCACCGCTCTCGTTCGCCGTCCAGGAGGCCACGGACCCGGTCCAGCAGGTCGCCGCGGGCTGCCGAGGAGAGGTTGCGGACCGCCTGATCGCCGAAGACCGCCTCCAGGAGGCGCTGGCTCAGCGCGGCGGTACCGGCTGCTATTCCCACTTCGGCGCCACTGACTCCGGCGGTTCGGGAGAACACGACGAGCATCAACGCCACACCGGCCCCGTTGACTCCCAGACTCAGCGCGCGGGCCGTCATGCGCTTGCCCTCGCCCTGCTCGCGGACCAGGCCGAGCACCGTGCCCTGCCAGTCGCGGACCAGCCGCTCGATCCTCGGCCGGATGTCGGGGGACGGCACGCCGAGGTCGGGGCGCGCGGCAAGTACTGTCGCGCCCACCGGATCCGCGCGCCACCGCCGCGCCAGGTCGCCCGCCGCGGCGGTCACCTCGGACAGGATGAGTGACTCGGTGGAATTGCCGAGCGCCTCGCCGAGCCGCGTCGTCGAGGAGGGCTTGCCGCGCAGGAAAGCGGCCACCCGGTCGCGGGCGCGGCCGATCCCGGACTCGACGGAGCGCATGAACTCGCCGGTGCCGACGACCTCTTGCCAGCGGGCCAGCACCTCGCCGCGCAGCATCGTGCCGTCACGCATCGCCTCAGCGAAGCCGTCGGCGCCCGCCTCGTACCGATCCCTGGCCAACGCGCGGAGCCGCAGGATGGACTCGGCCTGGTCGTCGGCGGCGGTGGCGAGGGTGCGCACCCGGTCGCTGAGGACGGTCAATGCGCCGGTGACGGTGCGGCGGATCACGACGCCGCGCGCGGCGCTGTCCGAGGCGAGCGCGGTGAGCCAGGAGTGCAGTGGCCCGATCGAGCGGCGCGGCAACAGGCCGGACTCGGTGGGCCCCTCGGGAATCGTGAAGATCGGGGACGTTCCGAGACCGTTGCGACCGAGCAGGCCGGCGAGGTCGTCCTGCACGATCGTCACTGCCTCGGGGGGCACCCGGTTGAGGACCAGGCACAGCGCGGCAGAGCGGGCCGCGGCCTCGTGCAGCAGTTCCCACGGCACCGCGTCGGCGTAGCGGGCGGCGGTGGTGATGAACAGCCACAAGTCGGCGGCGGCCAGGAGTTGCCCGGCGAGCTGGCGGTTGGATTCGACGACCGAGTCGATGTCGGGGGCGTCGAGCAGCGCCATGCCCGGCGGGATCGCGTCCGAGCCGACCAGCCGCATCGTCGTGATGGGCTGGCCAGGGGCGATGACCTCGTCGGCGCCGTAGGTGCGCGCAAGGCCGGGCATCACCCGCTTGCCGGTGAACCAACGCGCGTCGTCGGGGTGATGGACGAGGACGGGGGCGCGGGTGGTCGGGCGGAGCACACCGGCGCGCGTCACCTCGGTACGCAGCAGGCTGTTGACGATGGTGGACTTGCCGGCTCCGGTGGATCCGCCGACGACGACGAGCAGGGGGGCGTCGACACGCGAGAGTCGCGGCAGCAGGTAGTCGTCGATTTGGTGATTGACGGCGAGGAGTAGCCGCCGGGCGGCGTCGGCGCCGGGGGCCTCGTGAGTGAGCCGGACGGTGTCCAGGCTGGCCCGCAGTCCGATGAGCGCGTCGACCAGTGGGGACGTGGGAGCCTGCCCGTCGGCAGTTGACGGGACCGCCACCGCACGCTCGTCAACCCGCATCGGGGTCTTCGACAGACTGCTCACACTGCTCAGAGTGCCCGGGTTGCAGGCGCGAGGCCAAACGAGAACGCGGCGGAGGTTGCTGTGGGTCAGCCGTTTGGTCCACTTCTGCGGCCTTGATGCTGGTGTCTGGCCTTGCCGGAGCTTACGATCGCGTGGTCTTTGCACTGAGCGTGACGACGAGCCGGCAGCCCCCCGGCGCGTCTACGCTGGTACTAGGCGCTCGTAGCTCAGCGGATAGAGCAGCGGACTTCTAATCCGCCGGTCGTTGGTTCGATCCCAACCGGGCGCGCACCCCTGACCAGGGATTATGCAAGATTGAAGTGCTTCGGGCACCGGTGACGCGCATCAAATCTGGTGCGAAATCCCCGTAGGCTGGTGTTATGGCCAGCAGGCAAGGCGCCCGCAAGCGGACCCGGGGGCCGATCGAGGCGCAGCCCAGTGGGGCTCTACGAGTGCGCGTCTACGCCGGCTATTACCCCGTGTCCGGGGCACGGCACTACCTCACGGAGATGGTCCCGGCCGGCCCCGGTCCTCGGTCGGCTGTCTGTCGCCCGTGTCGACGGCGAAGTCCTGGACTCCCTGTATGGGCAGCTGCGCCGGTGTCGGGTGCGGTGCGCTGGCCGCGGCCGCCAGGTCGACCACCGGATCTCGGGCGAGCACACGTGCGATGCCAAGTGCCGCGCCCACGTCTGCCGGCCGCTAGCAGCTTCGACCGTTCGCCAGATCCACTGGATTCTGTCCGGCGCTTTCGATCGCGCCCTCCGGTGGAACTGGATCAGCGTCAGTCCGGTAC
>ENA-ORBV01002582-ORBV01002582.1-microbial-mat-metagenome-genome-assembly--contig:-NODE-2582-length-38005-cov-12.884017_pt1 | contig 38005 bp, 30 predicted proteins | sample MGYA00237777_ERZ505514 | MGnify/ENA primary metagenome ERZ505514 (study PRJEB26160, sample SAMN06269048) | microbial mat metagenome | isolation source: Oligotrophic lake microbial mat | place... | reverse complement strand
GCCCCCAACTTCTCCCGAAACCAGGCCTCACCGCCCAGCGGATAAGACACGACGCCCTGTTCGCAGACGGCAAGCCCTTCGGGCTCAAACCAGCACAGCTCCGCAAACCCGATTCTATCTGGCAACAACGAGCTTAAACGCCCGACTGACCGCTCGGGCTGGCAAAGGGTGTTTTTCAGATCGTACGTCAGGTAGCCGAACAACCAGCCGGAACCCGCTGCGGCAAAGGCTTCGAGCCCTTCAGGATCGCCAGTGTAAACGCGCCGGGCCCCGAGTGCGGCCAGCCAGTCTCGGTGGCGGCCAGGGGCTTGGTTGCTGTGCAACAGGCACGCATACGGGAAGTTGCGGGCGGCAGCCAGCAGTGCATCAAACATGCCATCGGTTGGGTTCATCGCGCCGGGGAAACCGTCAGATCGGCCAGTTGCCTGCGAATCAATTGTTCGCGCTCTGGCCCGGACGAAATCATCACCACGGGTACCTCCAACTCCTGCTCTATAAAGCGAAGGTAGGTCAGCAGGTTTTCGGGCAGGTCTTCGTAGCGCTCAATGCCGTTGAGGGAGCAATTCCAACCCGGAAAAGACCGGTAAACGGGTTCCGGGAGTGTCTCGTTCAAATTGTACGGCATCCTATCGGTCACTTCGCCATTAAGGCGGTAGCCCGTGCACGCTTTGATCTCGTCAAAATGATTGAGCACGTCCACTTTGGTGATGACCAGGCGGGTAACGCCGTTGAGCAAAATGCTGTATTTAAGAGCGGGCAGGTCTATCCAGCCGCAGCGGCGTGGGCGGCCGGTGGTCGCGCCGAATTCGCCGCCTTCCTTGCGCAGTCTTTCGCCCGTTTCATTGTCTTCTTCCGTGGGAAAGGGACCTGAACCCACGCGGGTGCAGTACGCTTTTGAAATGCCGATCACGTCGCCAATGGTGCGGGGCGAGAGGCCCAATCCGGTGCAAACGCCGGCGGAAATGGTGCTGGAGGAGGTCACAAAGGGGTAGGTGCCAAAATCGATGTCGAGCATGGAACCCTGGGCCCCTTCAGCCAAAATCCGGCGTCCTGCGCGAAGGGCGTCGTTGATGAAGTATTCGCCGTCTACAAAATTCAGGGAACGCAAGCGTTCGAGGCTCTGGAACCAGGCTTTTTCCAGCGGTTCCAATTGAAATTCGTAGGGGTAGAGCTCCAGCAACCGCAGGTGCTTCTGCTTGAGTTCTTCGTAGCGGGTTTCAAAGTCAGGACTTTCCAGATCGCCGACACGCAAGCCGTTGCGCCCCGTTTTGTCCATGTACGTGGGCCCGATGCCTTTCAGCGTGCTGCCGATTTTGCCCTGGCCTTTGTGCTGTTCTGAGGCTGCATCCAGGATCTTGTGCGTGGGCAGGATCAGGTGCGCTTTCCGGGCAATGTAAAGGTTGCGCGAAATGGTCAGGCCGGCTTGTTCCAGCTTCTGGATTTCCTGTTCCAGCGTAAGCGGATCCACGACCACGCCGTTGCCGATCAGGTTTTGCGTCTGCGGAAAGAAAATTCCCGAGGGAATGGTGTGAAGGACGTATTTGTGGCCACCTTCCAGAATCAGTGTATGGCCTGCATTCGGCCCTCCCTGAAACCGCGCGACCATATCATAGTCTGCGGCGAGGTAATCCACCACTTTTCCCTTGCCCTCATCTCCCCACTGGAGACCGAGCAGGACATCTACAATCATTTCCGATAGCCTTTAAGAGGAAGACCTTTCCCGTTCAAAATGCGCCAGCGCGGTCATGCGATCGGGCGCGATGTTGAAGAAAGCGTTCAATTTGGTGGTGATCATGAGTTGCTGCAGCAGCGGGTTAAGGCTGCAGAGCATCACTTCACCGTCCAGCTTTCGCACTTTGGTCAACACGGTCAGCAGGAAACTCAAGCCCGAACTGTTGATGAAGTCGAGGTCATTCAGATCAACCACAATGTGCACGAAGCCCATGGTAATCTCTTCCTCAATTTCCTCCAACAACGGAATCGTCTGGTGCTCTCCCAACAACCGCCCCCTCAGCGAAAGGATCAGGACGTCCTCGGTTTTCTGGATTTGGTACTCCATCAAAGATAGGGATTAATCGGTCCTTGACCAGAAATTCCGGACAGGGCGGTTCCGACTGGGTTAAAGATACAGCCGGCACCAGGTTAATGGACAGCCCCACCATACCGGGGCAGCCAATAATAGCTCGGGCGAAAGGCTATTGTAGTCTACGCAACTTTTTTGGCTTGGTTACTTCTTGGGTACTTAGCCATGCCTCACGAAACGTCCATTCGCTCAACGCTAATCAGCCCCTCCACCTTCTTAAGCTCGTCAATTAACTCCCGGAGTTGGTCGGTGCTCAGCACAGCCAGGCGGATTTTGCCCTCAAAAACGCCGTCGGTAGCTCCAATATTGAGCGATTGCATATTTATTTTGTGTTTGCCACTAATAATGGAAGTAATGGCCTGAACCAGTCCCAGGCCGTCCAGACCCCGAATGAAAATATCAATGGGAATGGCCACTTCTTTCAGGCGGGTCCAGCGCGTTTTGACAATGCGGTACCCGTACTTGCTCATCATGTTGATGGCATTTGGGCAATTGGTTCGGTGCACTTTAACCACGCCATCCACCGTTACGAAGCCAAAGACATCATCGCCGATAATGGGGTTGCAACAGTGGGCGAATTGGTATTGCAGCGGCCCGTCGAAATCTTCAAAAACCAACAGTTCTGTTTCCTTGGGCTTTTTGGTGCTAATTTTTTCAGGCAGAACGGGCTTGGGCGCACTCTTATCCACCGGGACAGCACTCAAATGGCCGTTTTCCAAATTGAAAAACTTCAGGTCCGGTAGCTTGATCTGCTTGGTCGTAATATCGGCGAACATCTCCATCGCTGAAGGATGGCGATAGTGCTTGATAAGAAAGTTTATGTTGTGCTCGTCGTAGTGGGCACCCAACTGCTTAAACTTGCGTTTGAGCATCTCCTTGCCCTCCTCGGCCAGGTTGCGCTTGTCTACCTTGAGGGCTGATTTGGTTGCCGCTCTGGCTTTGGAGGTAACCAGGAAATTCAGCCAGTCTTCGCTGGGCTTTTGCTTTTTTGACGTGATCACTTCCACCTGATCGCCATTGCTTAACGCGTGGCTGATTGGCACGAGTTTGTGGTTCACTTTGGCCCCGATGCACTGGGTCCCAATGTCTGTGTGGATACTGAAGGCAAAATCCAGCGCGGTAGCGTCGGAGCGCAGGATTTTGAGGTCGCCTTTGGGGGTGAACACGTAAATCTCATTGGTGTACAGGTTCATCTGGAACTCGTCCAGAAAATCCAGGGCATTGTTCGAAGGGTTCTTCAGCAATTCGCGAATGTCGCGCAGCCAGCGATCCAGCGCCTGGTCCTGGGTGCCCTCTTTGTACTTCCAGTGCGCAGCAAAACCCTTGTCGGCGATTTCGTCCATTCGATCGGTGCGGATCTGCACTTCCACCCAACGGCCTTTTGGGCCCATGACCGTGGTGTGCAGGCTCTCGTAACCGTTGCTTTTTGGGCTGGAGATCCAATCGCGGAGCCGATCAGGATTGGGCTGGTAGAAGTCAGTAACGATTGAGTACACCTTCCAACAGATGGACTTCTCGTTTTGATACATGCTATCAATGACAATTCGAATGGCGAAAATGTCATAAACCTCCTCAAAGGTCACCCCCGTGGTTTTCATCTTGTTCCAAATGGAAAAAATGCTTTTGGGGCGGCCAAAAACCCGGGCTTTAATCTGCTCTTTTTCGAGCATTGCCTGGATGGGTTTAATGAACTCGTTGATGTAGCGGGTTCGTTCGCGGCGGGTGGCGTTGAGTTTGTCTTGAATGTCCTCGTAGGCCTCCGTATCCCGGAACTTCATAGCCAAGTCTTCCAACTCCGACTTGATGACGTAGAAACCGAGTCGGTGGGCGAGGGGCGCGTAGAGGTACTGGGTTTCCGACGCAATTTTTAATTGCTTGTCGCGCGGCATGGAATCCATGGTCCGCATGTTGTGCAGGCGGTCCGCGATTTTGATCAGGATCACCCGCACATCATCTGCCAACGACAAGAGCAGCTTTCGGAACGTCTCCACCTGAACGGTGCTGGTCAGGTCGAAAACCGCGTTCACTTTGGTCAACCCATCAACGATACGCGCGGTTTTTTTGCCAAACTCCCGCTCAATCTCATCCAGACTGATTTCGGTGTCTTCTACCACGTCGTGGAGCAGCGCGCAGATGGCGGCAGTGGCCCCCAGACCCATTTCCGTGACTGTAATTTGAGCCACGGAGATGGGGTGCAGAATGTAGGGCTCACCCGATTTTCGCCTCATTTGGGCGTGGGCCTCTACGGACATGTCAAAGGCCGTTCGAACCAGCTTCTTTTCTGTCTTGCTTAAAGCGGGTTTAAATGCCCGCAGCAGATTGCGGTACTCGCGGGCAATAAGCCTGGACTCCGCTTCGGAGTAATTTTTAGACGTAATGGTACTCAACGCTGATTATGAGGCTTTTAGGTGGCTTTAACGCAAGTAACTATTTAATGTTACGATACCGTTTTCGGTACAAAGTACTACCCACCTTCCTAAAATAAGCACAACCTTTGGCATCCGCGTCCAGCGCACCCGGAATCCATACGGGTTTTGGTCCAAAAGGACTAATTTCGCTCGATTGTACGGGTTCCAAAGCGGGGAACAATCCGCGGCGCTGGCCGCCGGACGGTTTTCCAGCAGGTACAAGTTAATTGCGGGCAGATTTCATGCGGATGTGGCGTAATGGTAGCCGCGCCAGATTTAGGATCTGGTGGCCTTCGGCCGTGGGGGTTCGAGTCCCTTCATCCGCACAATCTGACCCTCCGTTTAGCTGCCCGGCAAAAGAAAAGCTAACCCTTTTGATTTCAAGGGGTCTTTTCGCCATCAACAACCGCCATCATTCATTAGAACGGTACGTCTAACGTGAACATTCAGGAGCAAAAAACAGGTGACCTCAGCACCCTCGTGCACATTGAAGTTGCCCGGGAGGATTACGAAACCAAATTGGAGGATTCCCTTCGCGAGCTGGGGCGCAAGGTTCAGTTAAAGGGGTTTCGCCCTGGCAAGGTCCCTAAAACGCTGGTTCGCAAAATCTACGGCAATCAGGTTTTGGCCGAGCAATTGGACAACTTAGTCCGCGACAGCCTGACCAAGTACCTGGACGAAAACAAGATTCAAATCCTGGCGAGGCCGCTGCCGTTGGAAGATGAAACCATCGTCCTGGACATTAACGCTCCCGGTGCCTACAAATTCACGTACGAACTCGGGCTGCGGCCAGAATTTAGCATTCCGGCGCTCAGCCCTTCCACCGAAATTACGCGCCAGCGGGTTATGCCCGACGAGGCCATGGTGGACAAGGAATGGGAACGCATTTTGCGCCAGCACAGCACCCTCAAAGAGGCGACTGAAGTAGCTGCTGGCGATTTGCTTTACCTGCTCTTTGTGGAGTTGGACGATGCGGGGGAGACCAAACCCGGTGGGGTCATGAAAGATGCCGTCATCAATCAGGATATGATTGTGGATGCCGACCTGGCTGCAAAGGCACTGGGCATGAAAGCGGGGAATACTCTGATTTTCACAGACTTACCTGCTGCTTTGGGACGAGAACACGACTCCGTGGCGCGCTACATGCTCGGCGTAAAAGAAAAGGTAGAAAGCGTTGGAAAGGCTTTCCGGGCTGAACTGACCGGAATCAAGCGCAACATCCCGGCCGAGGTTAACCAGGAGTTTCTGGACAAGGTGTTTGGCCAGGGAACCCTAAACAGTGAAGAAGAAGCGCGCGGCATCATTCGCACTGAACTGGGTCGGGTGTACAACCAGCGCACGGACCGAACCTTCAATGACAAGTTGGTAGAACATTTGCTGGACACCACCGAAATTCCGCTTCCAGAAGACTTTTTGAAGAAATGGTTACAGACCCAAAAGGAGGAAGGAGACGTTCTCGTCGATGAAGATTTCAAGTTTTTCCGCCGAAACCTGAAGTGGTCGTTAATTTACAACAAGGTAGCCGCGGATAGCGGACTATCGGTTTCGCGCGAAGAGATTGAAGACGCTGTCAGAGCCGATGTTCGCCGTCACTACGGCACTGCGTTTGAAAGCCTGGATGAAGAGGATCTTAACGGTCTGGTGGGCCGTTTGCTGAACGATAAGGAGTACCTTGAAAAGGTTCATTCAGGCATTCTGGATGCCCGGGTGTTCCACGTTTTACAACAAGCCATAACCATCAGCGATGAGCCGGTCAGTCTGGAGGACTACGAGAAATCCCTCAAGGCAGAAGACCAGGCTTCCGAAGAGTGAGTTTGCGCCGGAACTTTTTCCCGCAATACCTGTGTTCCTAAAATCAATATGAATTTCTAATCTACTATGAGCCAATCCAACGAATTTGTCAAGTACGCTACCCGCCACCTGGGCTTCTCCAGCATGCATCTGGAAAAGTATTCCAACGTAACCATGGCTACCGGCGGTCATCCGGTTAGTGCCATGACCCCATACATTATCGAAGAGCGCCAACTAAACGTCCAGGCATTGGACGTGTTCAGCCGTTTGATGATGGATCGGATCATTTTCCTGGGCCTTCCGATTGACGATTACGTAGCCAATGTTATCCAGGCCCAGTTGCTGTTTCTGGAGTCCGTCGACGCCAAACGCGATGTGCAGATTTACATCAATAGCCCAGGTGGCGTGGTGTACTCTGGACTTGGAATCTATGATACCATGCAGTACATCGGTCCGGACGTGGCCACCATTTGCACGGGTATGGCCGCTTCCATGGCAGCGGTTTTGCTCTGTGCCGGCACCGCAGGCAAGCGCTCAGGCCTACCCCACAGCCGCGTTATGATCCACCAGCCTTTGGGTGGTGCTCAGGGCCAGGCTTCAGACATGGAGATTACCCTCAAAGAAATCCTCAAATTGAAAGAGGAGTTGTACAAGATCATCGCCAAGCACAGCGGTCAGACGGTTAAGCGAGTTGAGAAAGACTCCGACCGCGACTACTGGATGCGCTCCGAAGAAGCCAAGGAGTATGGTATGATTGACGAAGTGCTGGAACGCAGCAAGCGCGATTAACGAGCTGTAGAACAGGTTATGAAAGACGACACCATGAAGAGGAAGCAAACGTCCAAATGTTCCTTCTGCGGAAGGGACAAAGACGAGACCCTCATCCTGATTGCAGGCATTGATGGCCACATCTGCGAAAGTTGTGTTACCCAGGCCCAGCAAATCGTGGACGAGGAGCTCAACCAGTCGGAAGCCTCTGCTAAGTTCAGCATGCCCAATTCGCTGAAACCCGCCAGCATCAAAGAATTTTTGGACCAGTACGTTATTGGACAAGACGAAGCCAAAAAGATCATTTCAGTGGCGGTTTACAACCACTACAAGCGCCTCAATCAAAAGAAGGCGGATGACGTTGAGATTGAAAAGTCCAACATCATCATGGTAGGCGAGACGGGTACTGGCAAAACACTTATCGCAAAGACCATTGCCCGTTTTCTGAACGTACCCTTTGCTATTGTGGACGCAACGGTTTTCACCGAAGCGGGCTATGTGGGCGAAGACGTTGAGAGTATTCTGACCCGGTTGTTGCAGGTCTGCAACTACGACATTCCCTCCGCAGAGAAAGGCATCGTCTACATTGACGAAATCGACAAGATTGCCCGCAAAAGCGATAACCCTTCCATTACGCGCGATGTTTCGGGCGAAGGGGTTCAGCAGGCCCTGCTCAAGATGCTGGAAGGAACCGAAGTGTTCGTCCCTCCGCAAGGCGGGCGGAAGCACCCGGAGCAAAAGATGATCAAAATCAATACGCAAAACATCCTCTTCATTTGTGGAGGTGCCTTCGCGGGCATTGAAAAGATCATCAGCCGGCGCACCCACAAACAGCTGGCCATTGGCTTCCGTGCACCGGATGACCAAGTGCACATTGAGTCCGGAGACCTGCTTCGCTACGTCAGTCCTATGGACTTGCGCAGTTTCGGCCTCATTCCGGAACTCATTGGCCGCATGCCGGTGCTTAGTTACCTGGAGCCATTGGATGAAGAAGCACTTAGGGCCATTTTAACCCTGCCCAAGAATGCCTTGATTAAACAGTACAAAAAGCTGTTTGAAATTGAAGGCATTGCCTTGACGCTGGACGAAGACGTCATTGACTTTCTGGTGGAAAAAGCAATGGAATTTCAACTTGGTGCGCGCGGTTTGCGCTCCATTTGTGAGGCTGTTATGGTGGACGCTATGTTCGAACTGCCTTCGCAGCCGGACGTAAAGGTTTTTCACCTGACCCGTGACTACGTAGAATCCAAGTTGAACAAGGAGAAGATCGCCAAATTGAAGGTGGTGGCGTGAGCCAAAGCCTTTACACCTGCAAGGGCATCGCTAGTAACCCCAGAGAAAAGTCGTGCTCATTTTTTAACACTTCAGTTTACTGGCAGTAAATGAGAATGTTAAAAAATGGGCATAACGCAGCATTTGGTATTTTTAGCGATGCTGGTACTAAAACGAAGGGCGCTCTATACAGAGCGCCCTTCGTTTTAAACGGGTACGAACCAATAAACTCACGAAAAAAACAACATGCAGATTGCCGCTGGAGCGGCTGGTGCAGCCTGATGGGGTAGCCTGCGCCAACCGCGGGCAAAGTGTTTCAGAGTTCGTCCATGTCAATAATGACGATGTTGCGAAACCCAAGAGCAAAGAGGAGAGAGTAGAGCATGCGTTCCATAGATAATCTTGTTTTGAAGCAATCAATGACTGTAGGCAATGTATTCGGTAAATGAGGGCAAGAGGTTACAGTCTATCTCCGATGGTGACACATTTAATTCGTACAAGCCTTCTTTTGCTTTGCCCCAATCTGGTTAAATCCTCCACATAGCTCCTGAAACTTTCATGCATGAGCTCCGTATTAAGTGACCGATGACCCGTTTTGTTGTTCAAAACCTTTCTGAACCAGGAAACTCAAGTTTTACAGGCCTTCCAGCGTTTTTTAGCTAAAACTGGCCCTTGCGCTTCCTGTTGTTTGGGTCTATCTTTGTGACAAGATTTATGCGGTTATCAGGTCTTGAATGCATAAGAATTTATTGACATCTACTTGATTATCAGAACTTAAGCGCGGTTTCACATGAAGAATTTAATTGAGATCAGTAAAATTGTGACCAAGAAAAGGGTCAGCAAGATTGAGATCTTCGATAAAAGTTTGCTGAACAAGAAAGACAGCAAGTTCAATGAGTTCTACGATGGCCTGGTATCTGAGAAATTCACTACTGATGAAGAGGCCGCTGAATTCCTGTACGCCACTACGCCGCTCGATGACAAGTACCGCCAGCTAAAAAGCAGGTTTAGCAAGCGTTTGCTTAACACCCTGTTTTTTCTGGACGCAAACGACCCGTCATTCTCCGGTTACCACCGAGCCCATTACACTTGTAACAAGAATTGGGCGCTGGTGCGCATTTTGTTGGGCAACGGAGCCCGGCAATCGGCCATTAAAATGACCAGCAAGATCATGAATGTGGCCCAGGAGCATCGTTTCAGCGACATGGTCCTGAGTTGCGCCCGCATTCTGATGAACCACGCCAGCTTGGAAGGCGAGGAGCGGGAGTATGAAGAGTTATGTAAGATTGCCAACCAAGCGCAGACCAACCTTCTGGCCGAAATGCGCGCAGAAGAATTGTACCAGCGGCTCACCATTCAGTTTGCCAACTCGGTGGCGGTTAAGGTTGAGCTCGCTACCGTTGCGGATCAATACCTCGCAGAAGTTCAAATCCTGGCGGAATCTAACAACTCCTACCAGTTGCATTGGTATTTCTACCAAATCGGAATTCTCTCCCGCCAGATCCGCGGAGACTTTGCCGGGACGGTGCAGGTCTGCGAGCGCGCAGAAAAGTACCTGGCTGATAACCCGCCCTTCAACCAGCAAAAGAACCTGGCTCATATCGCCTTGATCAAGCTCAATTGCTACGTGCAATTGCGCGACTACGAGCAGGGCAAGGAGAATGCTGAGCGTTGCTTGCAGCTCTTTGAAGAAGGCAAAAATGCCTGGTTTGTATTCCTGGAGTACTACTTCCTCCTGGCCATGCACACTGAGAACTACATCAACGCTGCCGGAATCTACTTCAAAGTGGTCAACCACCCGCGCTTTCCTTATACATCAGAGAATCGGCAGGAAAAGTGGAAAATTTTTGAAGCCTACCTCAACTATATTTTTGAAACCGAAGGCCTGGACCGCAGCCTGCTTCAGAACAACAAGAAGCGCAAATTCCGCCTTCTGCGTTTCCTCAACGAGGTGCCAAACTTTACCAAAGACAAAAAAGGGTTCAACGTTTCTATCCTCATCATCCAGGTGCTCTACCTCTTGGAGAAGGGAGAATACGACGCCATCATCAACCGCTCCGAAGCGTTGAACGTCTATTGCAGCCGCTACTTGCGCAAAGACGAAAGCTTCCGCAGTTCCTGCTTCATTAAAATGCTGTTGGTCATGGAGAAGGAAGACTTCAAGTACGACCGGACCAAGCACATGGCTGTTAAATACTACCGCAAAATGGTGGAGTACGCAGAGCAGGAGGGCAACGAAGTGCAGGACTGGGAGGTCATCCCATACGAGACGCTCTGGCAGAAAGTGCTCAATCGCCTCAAGGCCGGCACACCGACCAATACCGAACAAGGCAGTGTAACGCGGTCTATTTAAAGAGGAACAGCACCTCCTCTTTCAGCAAAGGTTAGCCCGCTAAAACAGGGTCACAGCACCTCAGCGATTCCAAAGGTCTTGCAACTGATCCAGGACCTTCTCCTGATCGGCTTTCAACCCAGTGCGGCGAAGCTTTTCCGCTAAGGTGTCAGCACTGCCCTTAAAGGCAGGGGATAATCCTGCCGGACTCTGGCCTCGGAGCGATGAAATATCCTGGATAGTTCCCACCAGGACGATGCTCCCGCTTTTCTGGCTCATCTTGATCTGCCCCTGGTTGGCGACCGTTTTTATGGTGCCGTCCGCCAATTTCAAGCGATACTCCAGTTGAAACTGGGCGCCTTTTTCCATGCTTCGGTTAATCTCTGTCCGCACGCGTTCGGCATCTTCGTTTATCACGTCGGCCAAGTAGGCATTTAACGTGGGCTCAAAGCGCTTTTCACCATAGCCGAGGATGCGGAACACTTCTTCTGACCAGAACATTTTGCTGGTGATAATGTCGAGCTCCCAGTTGCCAATACGAGCCATATTTTGAGCTTCGATCAGGCGCCGTTCGTTCTCTTTAATGGTGCGTGCATAGTCCTCGATCCGTTTGGTCAACGAGTGTCGCTCAATAGCATAACTTATGGTTCGGCTGAGGAGATTGGCATCGAACTTTCCTTTGACGATGAAATCCTGGGCACCGGCTTTAACAGAGTTTAGCGCCAGATTTTCATCTTCGAGTCCAGTCATCACAATAATGGTGTATTCCGGGAACTCTTCGATCATGGTTTTGACCGTACTGAACCCCTGGCTGTCCGGTAGGGTCAGGTCCAGCAAAATGACGTCGAACTCGCCTTCTTCCAGTTTCTCTAAACCCGACTGCAACTCGTCCGCTCGGGTGATTTGGCAGTCCAGCAGGGTGGATTCGCGAAGGAAGATTTCAACCAGCCGGGCATCCGCCGGATTATCTTCAATCAACAGAACCCGGGTAAGGACTTTGGCAGGTGCCGGAACGTCTTGCATCAAAGGGAGTTAGGAGGCAACTGAACAATGCTAAACCAAAATTCCTCAATTCTTCGGACAACCATCATGAATTCGTCCAGGTCAACTGGTTTGGTGATAAAGCAATTGGCGTGCAACTTGTACACTTTTATGATGTCCTGCTCCGCATCCGAGGTTGTGAGGACGACTACCGGGATATGCTTCAGTTTTTCGTCTTCCTTGATTTCGGCCAGGACTTCCCGGCCGTCTTTTTTAGGGAGGTTCAGATCCAGTAAAATCAAATCAGGCCGGGGTTTATCAGCATATTCGCGTTCCTGCCTCAAAAAAGCCACTGCTTCCACTCCATCCTTAACCACATGCAGGATATTGGGAAGGTTGCCTTCTTTAAGTGCTTCTTGCGTCAGCCGAATGTCCCCGGGATTGTCTTCTACTAATAATATTTGAACCAGGCCATTTCTTTTGGTCTTCATATTTTCTTACCCATCTTGTTGCCTGAATACCTGTGCCCTGACATGTTTGGGCTAAGAGCAAACGTATACTTTTTCAAGGGAATGGCAAAATGCCATTATCCGCGCAGGTGGTGCAAGTACCTGGGTCAATGAAAGCAACAAAATCGATTCAAAAAAAGGTCATCCTGGCTGGTGGATTTGCCACTGGAAAGACCGCTTTGGTCCAGCGTTTTGTCAACAATCACTTCTCAGAAGCCTATGTGGCCACGGCCCAGGTTTGTATTGCCAAAAAACTGCTCCTCCTGGAAGACCCTGGTCTCCTGGTTAATTTGGGGGTAAATCTCTCCATTTGGGACTTTGGCGACCTGGCTCTGGAGCGGGAAGGATCCAGCGCTTTTTTTTCCGGGGCGCACGCGGTTATTTGGTTAGCTGACCTGAGCCGGCCGGTCAGTTGGCTGGGGCTAAAGGATCAAATAGCCGAAATGGCCAACAAACTTCCTGCGGTTCCTGTCATTTTAGCCGCCAATAAACTGGATTTGGTGGAAAGGGACGCAATCGTTGAGCAATTTCGCAGGGCTCAGTTGAATCCGGATGCCTGGATCAGCGCCCGAACAGGCGAAGGGGTGGAGCTGTTGTTTCAGGATATCGCCCGACTGGTGCTCCAATAGCCCTAAAAAGAAACCCACCTGACCTGAACGCACCAGACAAGGGCGGGTCATTCAGGTGAAAAGTCCTCTTTATTTTACACGTACTCGTTTAAGGTAAGGTCAACCAGGTGGTCTGTCTGCATAAAAAGCCGGGCGAGCACAAACAACTCCAGTTGGAGCCCGTCTTGTTCAAAGGGAATCCTTCCATTAAGGTTAAGGGACCGCAGTTGACCTCGACTTTTGGCCAATGGTGCTGAACTGCCTTAAAACGCGCTCGAAAGGCCGCTGCAAATTTCCTGCTTTGAATGTGGTAGCCCGGAAGGTGCCGCAGTTTAAGAGCATGGATGTTGTAGTGCAGGCGTTGGTTTTTTATGGATGATTCGGTTAACCAGACAGAAAAAAAGATTCTGGTAGCTTCCGATAACACATCAGGTGAAGGGTTGGCCCAGGACTTTTTGTAAAGTTTTAACGCAACTGAATCCAGGATTTCAACAACCGCAGTTTCCAGGTGCCTGGCACGAAGCTGCTTTTGGTCCAGTTGATCGGCGGCGCGCTGAAAGATTGTTCGGTAAGGGGTGAAGTCCATTTCGTTGAGTTATGGGCATAAAAAAAGGCGGGATGAACCCGCCTCCCGGTTAAATATGCTATACAGTCATATCATAACCTCCACCTCAAATAGTTTTCGAAGCTTTAAGAAATGAATTCTTCAAGCGACGAGCGTAGCTAAGTTAACTCAATCTTGGGAAGAGCAAAATTTTTGACGTTTTTTTTCAAAAAATTAGTTTTCTAATGGCCTTGTTTTCCAGCCTGGAGGGGTTGGGGCAAAAACAACCGCCGGTCCTGGGGAGAACCGGCGGCTGAAAAGTGGTAAGAAGTGGTCTGCCGATATGCGCGGACGACCTGAGTTGAAAGAACTAAGTCGATAATCGTACAAGCCGATCTGATAACTTAGTCTTACAAGTAAGACTTAAGGTCATCTTTGGCTTGGCGCTTCAGGTTGCGCAGCGCGCGATCCCGGCGTTTGCGGACACTTTCGCTGCTGATACCGAGTTTTTTGCCAATGTCGGCCAAGGTTTTGGGGTAGTTGTCCTTCAACCCGTAGAACAAACTCAAGATGTAGGCGTCTTTCTGGTCAATTTGGGCCAGTGCCTGGTCAATTTCCTGAGTCAGCGAATAATCCAACAATTGCAGTTCCGGGTTCGGGCTGCTATCATCCACCATCACATCCAGCATGCTGCGAGCATCGTCGTCCGAGTTGATGGCAGAATCAATGCTTAACTCTTTCTGTGTGTACTGGAGCAGTTGCTTGACGTCGCGCACGTCCATGCCCAAGATCTCTGCGATTTCCTCGGGGCTGGCGGTGCGTTCCTGATGCTGCTCAATGCTCATCGCAGCTTCTGCGATGGACCGGGTATCCCGGGTTTTGTTGGCGGGCACCCTGATTCTCCGGGATTTCTCCGAGATAGCCTTGAGGATGCTCTGGCGAATCCACCACACGGCGTAGGAAATGAACTTAAAGCCTCGGGTAGCATCAAAACGCTTGGCTGCGGTGATCAACCCAATGTTGCCTTCGTTGATCAGGTCTTCCAATGGAATGCCTGTATGCTGGTATTGCTTGGCCACGCTGATCACGAAACGGAGGTTCCCGTTGATCAGCCGGCGCAGGGCTTCTTTGTCCCCTGCCTGTATAAGGCGGGATAATTCCACCTCTTCCTGGGGGCTTACCATAGGTTCGCGCGACACGTCTTTGAGGTATATCTCCATAGACTTGCCGGCCCTGTTGGTAATTTGTTTGGTGATTTTAAGATTTCTCATGCTAAAACTCGGTTCGGTAATCCAGTTAATCGAAAGGGAGGCCTAAAAATGGCTGAATGGTAAATCGGCCAGCATTTGAGGTTATCCCTGCCGCTTCGAAGAGAGCTGAGTGACTTTTTAAGGGAGAAGTCACCAACTTTTCTTTCGCTGCGCTGATGGAGGTAATTTAATAACCTTTCAATGCTCTAATTAGTTCATGTGTTGTGCAGAATGTGTTTATTTAACGTTGTTTAACATTTTGACCGCCGGTAGGCCGGCCTATTTTGAACGCAGAAGTTGGTCTAAATCCTTGATTGTCAATTTAAACAAACAAACGATCGTTTGGTTTCGGCCCAATCGTCCAAGACTGACTATTAACGAGGACAGTAGGGTAAAAAGTATGACGAAGGCGTCGTCCTTGCCTACCTTGGCGACTTAACGGTTAACCCGATGAAAACATACAAGGTCATTCGCGCAGTCAGCCACAGCAGGCTTGAAATAGACATCAACAATTATGCCGGAAGGGGATGGGTGGCCGTTTCCATCACCATATCTAATGAGGGGGGAGGGGAAATGTTCTACGCCCTGCTGGAAAAGGAGGCAGACAGTACCAGTGTTTCAGAGAACGGCTAAAGAAAAAGCCTGAAGGTCAAGTAGTTATCGCTTGCTTGCAAGATCCGAACCCGAGTTGCAAAATGCGAAGCCCTTGCGAGCATTAGGACCAAAGCCGCTCAAGTGTACGGACGCATTTCGACCAGATGCCGCGAGGTTGGCGGATTTTTTTACCTGGCTTGTCAAAATTATTAGCAAAAAGACCCAATTCCAAATAATTGGCTAATATTTTTGGCCAATGCGGGAAAATAAGGGCAAAACGGGGAAACAGGGTAAGCCAGCGGCCAGCGACGAGGGTAAGCGACACCATCAGACAAACGGTCAGACAGAACTTAAGACAAACGGTCAGACAGAACTTAAGACAAACGGTCAGACAGAACTTAAGACAAACGGTCAGACAAACGGTCATACAGAAAGCCTGTCAAGGGCTCAAGCTAAACCGGTAAACCCAACCATATCCAAGGAGCGGGGTTCAAAAGACAAGGGCAATTGGCCTGGCCGCGGAGCATCCTACAACCCGAGCAACCGCTTTCTGACCCAAGAGCTGGTACGGGAGGAAGTGGAGGGCCTGGATGAATTACCGGAAGAAGCGAGCCGGACCACTTTTTTGAAGGAGAATGCCAAGACCATTGTTAATGAAGTAAAAAGCCCGGATGTTGGGATGGCTTTTTCCGCAAACCCCTACCAAGGCTGCGAGCATGGTTGTGCCTATTGTTATGCGCGTCCCACCCATGCCTACTGGGGTTACAGTCCCGGATTAGACTTTGAGCGGACCATTTTAGTCAAGGAAGACGCTGCCGTATTGTTGGAGCAACAGCTCCGTCAACCTGGCTGGGAGCCCAAACCAATTGTGCTGTCCGGCAATACGGATTGTTATCAACCTGCAGAGCGAAAATTTCGGCTCACCCGAGCGATGCTGGAGGTCTTTCTTCGCTACCGGCACCCGGTGGGCATCATCACCAAAAACAGCTTGATTCTCCGCGACCTGGATTTGTTAATGGAGCTTAGCCAACTTAATCTGGTGCGGGTCTTTATCTCCATCACCACACTCCGGGAATCGCTGCGCCGCCGCATGGAGCCCCGAACAGCTTCCGCCGCAAAGCGACTCGACGTACTCCGGCAACTCTCTTCGGCGGGTGTTCCCGCAGGCCTCATGCTCGCGCCGGTTATCCCGGGCCTCAACGCAGAAGAAATTCCCAACATTCTGGAAAAAGCCGCTGCTGCAGGAGCGCAATCTGCCGGCATGCAATTGGTGCGCCTGAACGGAGAGGTAGCGGAAATCTTTCAAAACTGGTTGCAACAGCATTACCCGGATCGCGCGGCCAAAATTCTGGCGCTGATTCGCGAGACGCACGGTGGTCAATTAACAGACTCGAGGTTTGGGGTCAGAATGCGGGGCGAAGGGCCCATCGCGGACAGTATCCGCGCATTGTTTGCTCAATCCCGGAAACGCCATTTCCCCCAGGGTGACATCCCGCCTTTGGATACCTCGCTGTTTGTGCGGGTGCACGGCCGCCAACTCGGCTTGTTCTGAACGCAAGCCCCCCCGGCAACTCTGTTGAAGACTGTACCTTTGGGCAACGGCCAGGCATGTTTCGAATTCCCACACCTCCCCTGATTCAGGATCTGCGGCATTACAATCGCCTGATCTTTAAAGGTGATTTGCAGGCAGGCCTCACGGTAGGCGTCGTGCTTATTCCCCAGGCCATGGCTTATGCTATGCTGGCGGGTTTGCCGCCGGTTTACGGCCTTTATACCGCTGTTTTTCCGCTGTTGATTTATGCATTTTTGGGCAGCTCCCGCCAATTGTCTATGGGACCTGCCGCGCTTTTGTCGCTGTTGATTTTGGCCGGTATCAGCCCGTTGGCCGAGCCCCAAACCCCGGAGTACATTCATTGGGCATTTATTTTGGCCATGGCGGTGGGACTGCTCCAATTTGCCCTCGGTTTTTTTCGGCTGGGATTTTTGGTCAACTTTCTTTCTGCGCCAGTTCTCAGTGGATTCACTACGGCCTCCGCGCTGGTCATCATGCTGACACAGACCGGTGCGCTCTTTGGTTTGGGTCCTCAACATGGCATGGGATTTCCTGCGCGGCTTGTTCACCTGTTCAGCTCGCTGCCAGCTATGCACGGACCGACGGTGCTATTGGGGGTGAGCACCCTGATGCTGTTGCTCGGAGCGCGATATTTCTTCCCCCGGTTTCCAGGCGCACTGTTTGCCATAGCATACGGTATGGTATGTTCTGTACTCATGGATCTGGAGCGTCGGGGCGTGGCCGTACTTGGGGTAATTCCCCGCGGATTTCCGGCTCCCGGCATACCGCCTTTTGAAGAGGGGGAATTACTCGTTTTGCTGCCCAGCATTCTCAGTATTTCCCTGATGGGCTTTGTGATTTCTTATGCTGTAGCCCGTTCTATTCCCATTGAGAGCAGGCCGCAACGGTTGGAACCTAACCAGGAACTCATTGCGCAAGGCCTGGCCAACCTGGGTGGGTCGTTGTTTCAAAGTTTTCCGGTGGCGGGGAGCTTTGCCAGAACTGCGGTCAATCATCAGGCAGGTGCTCATACGGGCGTCTCCGCGCTGGTTTCGGTGGGTATGGTATTGCTGACCGTTCTGCTGCTTACCCCCTGGCTGCATCATTTGCCGCTCGCCGTGCTGGGTGCCATTATCGTGGTCGCTGTCGGCGACCTGATTCAATGGCGCATTGCCCGCCACCTTTACCGCACGGATATGCGCGATTTGCTGATGCTTATCGCAACGTTTGTTACCACCTTGTGGCTTGGCATGGAAAACGGCATCGTTGTGGGGGTGGTGTTGTCGCTGTCAGCGGTGTTGTATTCCAGCTCGCGCCCTCATTACGCCGTGTTGGGCCGTTTGCCCAGCACGACGGTTTATAAAAACGTCGATCGTTTCCCAGAGGCCGAGGAAGAGGAGGGCGTCTTGATTATCCGGCCCGATGCCCGGCTTTTTTTCGGCAACCAGGATTACATCCGCGAAGTTGTGGAGCGCGAAGTGGCCCTTCGCCCTGAAGCAGAATTGGTGATTCTGGATGGGGTAGCCATTAGCGACGTCGATTCCACGGCCGTTGCCATGATTCGCGTGATGGAGCGCGAATTGAGCCTTCAGGGCATTCGCCTGCGCTTTATTGGGTTGAACGGACCAGTCCGGGATAAACTGTACAAAAACAACCTGGACATGGTCATTGGCTCCAATCATGTGTATACGAGAATCCATGATTTGATTTTGCAATTCCGCGAAGAGGGCGAAGGGCCAACGCTCCCTAAGCAGATCTCTGTCAAGCCTCCCAAACCGGGCAACAGCAATCAGGGTAAGAGGAGCGCTCGGCCCCGCAGCAGGTTTTCTAACACAGAGGAAGACACCGATTAGCCGTGGGCAGGCGCGAATCACGGCCGGGACCAAAGGCAGCCCATGCTGTTTCTGGGATTCCCCTTTAGTTTAGCGCCATGGATACAACGCTACCCACCTTATTCAGCGGCCTTGGCTTGGATGCCCGGAGCTTGACCTTGGTCTTTGTTGCGGTTTTTCTGGCCATCCTTTTCCTGCAATCCGGCTTAGATAAGGTGCTGGATTATTCCGGCAACCTCTCCTGGCTCAAAGAGCATTTTGCGAAGTCGCCGCTTGGGGGAACGGTCCCGGTGCTGCTTCCGCTTTTGACCCTGTTCGAAACGGCGGCAGGACTCTTTTCAGCCTTTGGGGTCGTGCAGGTGCTTTTGGGGGCTGGCTACACCTGGATGTGGTGGGGATTCATCTTGGCAGCGACTTCTTTGGTGATGTTGTTTTTCGGCCAGCGCATCGCCAAAGATTACGCTGGGGCGGCTGCGCTTGTTCCCTACTTTCTGCTGGTGGTCTTTGGATTGTACCTGCTGGGCTGATGCGCCAAAAAAGGATATTCAGCGTAACTTACGGCCTTCCAACTTTCCTCTCATTATGCCCAACCGAGCTTACGTTTTTGATGCCGTCCGAACCCCCCGGGGCAAGGGCAAAAAAGACGGATCGCTGCACGAAGTGCAGCCCGTTGATTTGTTAAAGACCCTTTTTGTGGCCTTGCGCGACCGCAACCAACTGGATACCGCACAAGTGGATGATGTGGTGCTGGGTTGCGTTACCCCGGTTATGGAACAAGGCGGAAACATCGCGCGTACCGCGGCGCTGTACGCAGGCTGGGACATGGATGTGCCGGGCATGCAGATCAACCGTTTTTGCGCTTCAGGATTGGAAACCATTAATCTGGCCGCCGCCAAAGTGCGCTCCGGCTGGGAGCATTTGGTCGTGGCCGGCGGGGTGGAGTCCATGTCGCGGCTCCCTATGGGGGCCGACGGTGGTGCCATGTACGCAGATCCCAATGTGAACCGCGAACTGGGGTTTGTTCCCCAGGGAATTGGAGCCGACCTGATTGCAACGATAGAGGGATTCAGCCGACGCGATGTAGACGAGTTTGGAGCGCGCTCTCAAAACCTGGCCGCCGCTGCTGCCGCCGCCGGGCATTTCCGCAGTTTGCAACCGGTGCGCGATCTCAACGGCATTACCGTACTGGACCGCGACGAAACTATACGCGGCGGCACCACCGCGGATGCGCTGGGAACCCTGAATCCGGCCTTCGCCATCATGGGCGAAATGGGCGGCTTTGACGCAGTAGCCATGCAGCGCTACCCCACTGTGGAGCGAATCGACCATGTTCACACGGCGGGAAATTCTTCCGGCATTGTAGATGGTGCAGCGCTGGTGCTGATCGGTTCCAAATCAAAAGGAGAGGAGTTGAACCTGCGACCACGTGCTGTCATCAAAGCGGCTGCGCTGGTAGGCACCGAACCCACGATCATGTTAACCGGGCCAGCGCCCGCTACCCGCAAAGCGCTCAAGCTCGCCGGCATGACGATCAAGGACATTGATTTGTTCGAAGTCAACGAGGCCTTTTCCGCCGTTGTGCTCAAATTCATGCGGGAGATGGGCATTGCCGATCTGGACCGAATCAACGTCAACGGTGGCGCGATTGCCATGGGCCACCCGCTCGGTGCCACTGGCGCTGTTTTGCTCGGGACCCTGCTGGATGAATTAGAGCGCCGCGACCTCCAAACAGGTTTGATTACGCTTTGTGTTGGCGGCGGCATGGGCATTGCTACCATCGTTGAGCGGGTTTAGCGCAATGCCATAAATGCCCGATTCGGTTTTTGGCAGCATAACATTTTCTATTTTTCATTTTCTCCTTTCTCAAATGGATGCTTCTGCAACGGCCGCAACGGCCTTTCGCTTTGAACTTGACTCCGACGGCATTGCCGTGGTGACCATGGACATGCCGGGCCGCTCCGCCAATGTCATCAACGCCGAGTTTGGCGAAGCCTTGGCCTGGACCCTGGAGCAGATTCAGGCCGCCAAAGCCAACGGGCTGAAAGGTGTCGTGCTTACGTCCGCCAAAAAGACGTTCTTGGCCGGTGGCGATTTGGAGCACCTCTACAGCCTGACCGATCCGGCCGAAGCCTTTCAAATGGGCGAACAGCTCAAAAAGGGACTTCGCCTGCTGGAAACCTGCGGTGTGCCCGTGGTGGCCGCCATTAACGGCGCCGCGCTGGGGGGGGGATTGGAGTTGGCGCTGGCTTGTCACCGCCGTATTGCGTGGAACGATCGCTCGGTCAAGATCGGCTTTCCGGAAGTGACGCTCGGGTTGCTGCCGGGGGGTGGGGGCGTGACGCGCGCGGTGCGCATGCTCGGTTTGGAAGCCGCTGCCCCTTACCTGATGCAAGGCAAACAAATGCCGGCAGATGCCGCCGTCAAAGCGGGCTTTGTCGACGAGCTGGCGCCAGACCCTAAAGCGCTGATGGCTCAGGCAAAGGCCTGGATTTTGAGCAAGCCCGAGCCCAGCCAGCCTTGGGATCGCAAAGGCTACCGCTTGCCTGGGGGCGATCCGCGCAGCCCGGCCATTTTGCAGCGCATCCCGGCTATGCCCGCGCTTTTGACCAAGGAAACCTACAACAACTACCCGGCGCCGGAAGCCATCATGGCCGTCGCCGTTGAAGGCGCAACGGTTGATTTCGACACAGCGTCGCGCATTGAATCGCGCTATTTCGCCCATTTGGCTACCGGAAAAGTGGCCAAAAACATGATCCATACGTTTTGGTTTCAGCTCAATGACATCAACAAGGGGCAAAGCCGTCCTGTCGGCATTGAGCGCCAGACCACCAGCAAAGTGGGCGTTTTGGGTGCAGGCATGATGGGCCATGGCATCGCCTATGAGAGTGCCCGGGCGGGCATGCAGGTGGTACTGAAAGACGCCAGCCAGGACGCAGCGGATAAGGGCAAGGCCCGCATCCAGGCCATCCTGGACAAGCAGGTTTCGCGGGGGCGAAGCACCCCGGAGAAGCGCCAGGAAATTCTGGACCGCATTTTGGCCACCGGCAACGCCGCAGATTTGGCGGATTGCGATCTGGTCATCGAGGCGGTTTTTGAGGACCGCGAATTGAAGGCCAAGGTTACTGGCCAAGCGGAAGCTGTACTCAGCGCGACCGCCGTTTTTGCTTCCAACACCTCCACGCTGCCCATCACCGGGCTCGCGGAGCGCTCCAAACGCCCTTCGCAATTCATTGGCCTGCATTTCTTTTCGCCGGTGGATAAAATGAAACTGGTGGAAATCATCCGCGGCAAGCAAACGGATGACAAGACCCTGGCAAAAGCGTTTGATTTTGTGCTGGCTATCGGCAAGACGCCGATTGTGGTCAACGACAGCCGCGGTTTCTACACCTCTCGCGTGTTTTCTACCTACACCAACGAAGGGCTGGCGCTGCTCGGCGAGGGCCAACACCCCCGGGCCATTGAAATGGCCGGTCGGCAGGCGGGTATGCCGGTGGGACCGCTAGCCTTAATGGACGAAGTGAGCCTCAAACTCGCCTACGACATCAGCCGCCAGACCATAGCAGATGGCGATACGGCAGCGCTGCGCGTGGGCAATCACCCCGGGTTCAAGGTATTAACCACTATGGTGGAGCAGTACGACCGCAAGGGCCGCGCATATGGCGGCGGATTTTATGAGTATCCGCAAGGACAAGAAAAACACTTATGGACCGGGCTTCGCCAAGCCTTTCCGCCAGCGGCAACCCTTTCGCAGCAGGAAATGGTGGATCGCATGCTGTTTGCCCAGGCGCTGGAGACTGTGCGCTGCCTGGATGAAGGCGTGTTGACCAGTTCGGCCGATGCCAACATCGGGTCCATCTTTGGCTGGGGATTTGCGCCCTGGAGCGGCGGTACCCTTCAATTTATCAATCAGTACGGTCCGGCAGAATTTTTGGAGCGCGCACGCCAACTGGCCGAGCACTACGGCGACCGCTTCAACCCTCCGGCATCGCTGGCCAAGCGCGTGGAGGAAAGCGCCACCTACTGATGAGCGCGCATCCCGGTCCTGGCAGCAGTCTGTCCACGGAAGCGTTGGCTTCGCTGTTGTCGGAGGCCCGCGCTTTTGTGCAACAAGAGCTTTTTTCGGTCGAAGGGCGACTGCGTTCGCTCCACGACTTCGCGGAGCTGGAGCCCGAACTTGACGTGCTCCGCCAAAAGGTCCGCAACCGGGGCTGGTGGCTGCCGCAGGTGGCGCGTGATCACGGTGGCTTGGGTTTGTCCCTGCCGGACTTTGGGCGCTTGAGCGAAGTGCTTGGCCAAAGCCCTTTTGGGCATTATGTTTTCAATTGCCAGGCGCCGGATGCCGGGAACATGGAATTGTTGCTGAGCCATGCCAACCCGGAGCAGCGGGAACACTTTTTGGCGCCGCTGTTGGCGGGGCGCACACGCAGTTGCTTCGCGATGACCGAACCGGAGCATGCCGGGTCTAATCCTTTGGTGTTGAGCACCAGGGCACAGCTCGATGGCGAACATTACGTGCTCAACGGGCACAAATGGTTTACCACAGCGGCAGACGGGGCAGCCTTCGCTATCGTGATGGCCGTAACTGAGCCCAATGCCCCTCCTTATGCCCGCGCGAGCATGCTGTTGGTGCCCACGGACACCCTGGGTTTTGAGCGTGTGCGCAACATCTCTGTGATGGGCGATGCCGGGAGCGGATACTTCAGCCATGCAGAAGTAAGGTTCACGGCTTGTCGGGTTCCGGTGGGCAACCTGCTCGGGGGAGCAGGCGCTGGTTTCATGATGGCTCAGGAGCGCCTCGGCCCCGGTCGCATTCACCATTGCATGCGTTGGATTGGCATTGCTGAGCGCGCTTTCAGCATGATGTGCCAGCGCGCGGTGTCGCGCGAACTGGCCCCGGGCAAAACGCTCTCTACCCGCCAGACCGTTTTGAACTGGATCGCGGAAAGCCGGGCCGAAATTGACGCCAGCCGTCTGTTGGTTTTAGACGTAGCAAATCTTATGGAACGCGAAGGGCAGCACGCAGCGCGCTACCGCGTTTCGCTCATCAAGTTTCACGTGGCTGGAATGTTGCAGCAGGTTTTGGATCGCGCGGTGCAGGTACACGGCGCGCTCGGGTTGACCGACGATACGCCGCTGGCCATGTGGTACAGGCACGAGCGGGCGGCCCGCATCTACGACGGTCCCGATGAAGTGCACAAAGACCGTTTGGCCCGTGCTATTCTGCAGGAGTACCAAAGCGGCGCTGCATCATGAGTGGAACTGTTGATGCTCCGGGCGAAGGGCCTGGCGGGCGCGAAGCGGCCGACTTTCGGGACAAAGCCGGGGCTGTTCGGTCGGGCGAAGAACTAAACCGCTCCGCGCTGGAACAGTGGTTGGTGCAGCAACCTGGCATTTCGCTTAGCGGGCCTCTGACCGTAGAGCAGTTCAAGAAAGGGTATTCCAACCTGACGTATCTGCTGCGTTCAGGAGCGAGTTCATGGGTGTTGCGCAGGCCCCCCTTTGGCTCATCGGTCAAGACCGCGCACGACATGACCCGGGAATTCCGCGTATTGAGCGCCTTGCGCCCCGTCTACCCCAAAGCGCCGAAGGTTCTCGCTTACTGCGAAGATCCTGTGGTGTTGGGCGCACCGTTTTACGTGATGGAGAAAGTAGAAGGGGTGATTTTGCGACCAAACATGCCAGACGCTATGCACCCTTCGCCCGTTACGATGCATAACATTGCCAATGCTTTGGTGGACAGCCTGGCTGAACTGCACGCGGTGGACACCGCAGCGGCAAACCTGGCTGAGTTTGGCCGACCCGATGGCTATGTCCAGCGGCAGGTGGAAGGCTGGATTAAGCGCTACCAGGCGGCTAAGACCGCAGAACTCCCCGACATGGATCGCGCGGCGGGTTGGCTGGTTGGGCACCTTCCCGAATCGTCGGGCTCGGTGCTGATTCACAACGATTTCAAGTACGATAACCTGGTTCTGCACCCCGAAGACTGGACGCAAGTATTGGCCGTGCTTGATTGGGAAATGGCTACGCTGGGCGACCCGCTTATGGATTTAGGCACTGCGCTTGGCTATTGGGTGCATCCCGGCGATCCGCCTGCGATGCGGATGATGGCATTAAGCCCGACAGTGTTGCCCGGCAATCCCTCCCGCACCGAAGTGGTGGAGCGCTACGCGCAGGTCACCGGTCGGCATCCGGGAAACGGTGTGTTTTATTATGTTTACGGGCTGTATAAAATCGCTGTTATTGTTCAGCAAATTTATGCGCGCTACCAGCGCGGCCTGACCAGCGATGAGCGATTTGCTTCGCTTGGTTTTGTGGTGCAGAGCTGCGCCGCTTCTGCTGCCTTGGCCATTGATAAGGGGCGGATAGACCAGCTTTGGGAGTGAGCAATTCGCACTGCTGCAAGTGCTGGGTGATAGGGATTATCGTCGCGCCTACTCGTTAAAATGCTCGTTTAACTCGTTCTCCATCAGCTGCATGCCGTGTGCGGTGGCAAAGGCTGCTTGAGCGTCCTGGTAGCGGCCATCATAGATAGCTTCCTCCGCTGTAGTGGCTTCCAGGATTTTGTTCAAGGTTTCCATCTCGGGATCAGTGAAGGTGCCTTCAATGAATATTTCAAGCAAAATTTTATAATTATCGCCGACGGTATTCTTGTAAAAGCCGAGCAACCCTGCAGCAGCATCGCGTAGTTCCTCATTTCCTTCAAAAGCGGGAAGGGCATTTACCAGCGCGGTGCTTTCATCAATTTGTCTGAGGAGCGAAGTGTGGATGGCCCAAAGGGCCGCTTCATCAAATACTTCCTGGTTCAATTGCTCTTGGAAGCTGATCAGCAGAACGCCGATTTTGTTCTGCTCGTCAACGATGAAATCGTTGTACAATACGGCACTTTCCAAGGCGGGATGCTGGGCAGAGACGGTTTTTTGTCCCAGGCTGATTACCAACAGGACAAGGCTGATCAGAGCAAGAGCAACAGATTTCATGGTTGGGCTGTTTGCAAAAAGGTACTTTAATGGGTAGGGCATACGCAAATTCTGCTGCGATGTTCAGCGGCTCGCGAGAAAGGGGCATAAAAAAACCCTGGTCATCAGAGCGATAACCAGGGTTGCAGTAGCCCGTAGGGGAATCGAACCCCTGTTACAGGAATGAAAATCCTGCGTCCTAACCCCTAGACGAACGGGCCAATTGTAAAGAACAAGGCGCAAGGTTTCCCGAAGCGCCGACAAAAATAAGCACTGTAGCCTATTTGGAAAACTTTTTGGGCAAGTTTCCATGATTTTCCTGGCGAAGGGCGGGGAGGCCTGTGCTGGCTCGGTGAGAACACCCGGCTGCATGCTGCTTAAGCGCCTGCCATTCCGTACCTTTGCGGCCACAAACCAAGTCTACTATGAGCAAATTGCGCGTAGCCATCAACGGCTTTGGCCGTATTGGCAGGATAACCATGCGTAACCTGATCGGTCGCCCGGAAATTGAGGTGGTCGCTATCAACGACCTGACCGATAACAAGACGCTGGCCCACTTGTTTAAGTATGACTCCATTCATGGGGTGTTTGATGGGGAGGTAAGCTCTGATGAGCACTCCATTACCATCAACGGTAATAAAATGAAGGCCTTTTCAGAGCGCAACCCGGAAGCATTGCCGTGGGGCGATATGAAGGTTGATGTAGTCGTAGAAAGTACCGGGCTTTTCCTGGATCGCGCTAAAGCCGGCATGCACCTTAAGGCAGGAGCCAAAAAGGTGGTGATTTCCGCACCCGCCAAAGGAAGCGACATCCGCTCGGTGGTCATGGGCGTTAACGACAATTTGGTCGAAGCCAGCGATGACATTCTTTCCAACGCTTCCTGCACCACCAACTGTGTGGCGCCGATGGTCAAAGTGCTGTTGGAAAACTTCGGCATCGAAAGTGCCTTTTTGGTCACTATTCACGCCTATACCTCTGACCAGCAATTGCACGATGCGCCCCACAAAGATTTGCGCCGCGCCCGTGCCGCTGCCATGAGCATTGTGCCCACTTCCACCGGAGCGGCCAGCGCCGTAACCAAGATTTTCCCTGATCTGGTGGGCAAAATCGGCGGTTCCGCCCTTCGCGTTCCGGTGCCGGATGGCTCCATTACCGACCTGACCTGCGTGCTCAGCAAAGATGCCGACGTGGAGACCATCAATGCCGCCTTCCGCAAAGCAGCGAACGGACCTTTGAAAGGTTATTTGCAGTACAACGAAGACCCGATCGTTTCTATCGACATTATCACCAATCCGCATTCCTGCATTTTTGATGCGGAGCTGACGGCGGTGATTGGCCGCACCATTAAAGTGGTGGGCTGGTACGACAACGAGTACGGCTACTCCGCCCGCATGGCTGACCTGTTGGTCAAGCTGAGTAAAATGTAAGCGTTCAACCCGCTGCCATGATCAACTTCCAGAATTTTTCGTTCGGGGCAAAACGCGTGCTCATCCGCGTCGACTACAATGTTCCCTTAGACGATCAGCTCCACGTTTCGGACGACACCCGCATCCGGGCAACCTTGGGCACGCTTAACCACATCTTACACCAGGGTGGTTCGGTGGTTTTGATGTCGCATTTGGGGCGCCCTAAAGGCGGACCAGAAGATAAATACAGCCTTCGGCATATCCTTCCAGCGCTTCGCACGATTATGGGGGGTGAGCAAGAGATTCAGTTCGCCGACGATTGCATCAGTGAAAAGGCCTTTGCACAATCCGCAGCTTTAAAGCCGGGGCAGGTGCTGTTGCTCGAAAACCTGCGTTTTTACCCGCAGGAAGAGAAGGGCGACGAAGCCTTCGCGAAGAAACTGGCCGGCCACGGCGATGTGTACATCAACGATGCCTTTGGCACCGCCCACCGCGCCCATGCCTCCACGGCCATAATTGCCCGCTTCTTTGCCGATGATGCCAAGGGATTCGGCCTTGTTATGGGCAGCGAGATTGCCAATGCCGACCGCGTATTGGAGCATACCGAGCGTCCCTTTGTGGCCATTCTCGGCGGTGCCAAGGTGAGCGGCAAAATCATGATCATTGAGCGCCTGCTGGACAAAGCGGACATCATTTTGATCGGTGGCGGAATGAGCTACACCTTTGCCAAAGCTGCTGGTGGTTCCGTAGGAAATTCTATGGTGGAAGAGGATCGCCTGGACACTGCCCGAAAGATGGTGGAGTTGGCCAAGGCCAAAGGCGTTGAATTGCTCCTCCCTATAGACTCCGTCATTGCCGACCGATTTGCCAACGACGCCGCCCGAAAAGTCGCCTCCAACGACGCCATACCGGACGGCTGGATGGGCCTGGACATCGGGGAAAAGACCATCGCCCAATTCCGTGACGCCATCCTGCGCTCCCGGACCATCCTCTGGAACGGTCCAATGGGCGTGTTTGAGATGCCGAATTTCCAGCAGGGTACGATGGCCATCGCACAAGCCATCGCCGACGCCACCGCGCAAGGGGCCTTCAGCCTGGTGGGGGGGGGCGACTCTGTTGCCGCAGTCAACCAGTTCGGTTTTGCCGATCAGGTCAGCTACGTGAGCACGGGGGGGGGCGCCATGTTGGAATACTTCGAAGGAAAGGAGTTGCCGGGCATCGCCGCTATTGCGCCCCTGTAAGCCCGAAGTACCACTTCGCTTCCGAGCGGACCGCCCCCGGGCGGTCAAAGTCAAAAAAAGACCGCCCGGTGGCGGTCTTTTTTGTGCCCGCAACCCGCCAAACAGGGCCGCGCAACACCAATACCGCCGCCTGAACGCCCCGTGCTTCCCACGGTCTCCCACACATGGGGGTAAGTGCCCCACAATCTCCCACCAAAGAGCACTCCAGGGGCATTTTGCGACGGCATGGCCGTTTTTTTTGTGCCCGGTCTGATTGTTATCCTCAAACTGAAGTTGCGTATTGTGCGTAATCCCTTCCCCGGTTTGGCCACATACTGTTGAAAATCAGTATTATAGTGAAATTTAGAATCATAAATGTATAAATCTATTCAAAAGTATTGTGGATAATTTTTTAGTGGGAAATTGTGGTAAGGTGTGGGATTTTATGGGAATTATCGCCTACATTAGCGTCAGCTTACACTCGTTAACGGCCGCGAATAACACACGGGTCAGCGTCGATGTCCTCTTTTATAGGCGAATACCACTGCAAACTCGATGACAAGGGTCGGGTTAAGGTTCCTTCTGAACTCAAGCGCAAACTCCAAAAGTTTAGCGCTGAAGGGCAGGACATGTTCGTCTTAAAGCGCGGTTTCGAAGGCTGTCTGGAATGCTTTCCCATGTCAAACTGGCAGCAGGAGCTGGACAAGGTTCAATCCCGGATTAATTCGTTCCGGCCGGATGACCGCAAGTTTCTGCGCAAGTTTTTGGATGGCGTCAAAGAGGTAGCGTTGGATTCGGCAGATCGCATCCTGATTCCTGCCGGCCTGCTGGCTGATGCGGGCATCAAGGGCGAGTTGGTGATGATGGGCGTTCTGGACAGGCTTGAATTGTGGGATCCGGAGAAACTCAAAAAGAGTCGCGGTGACGATGATCAGGGCTACAGTGAGTTGGCCGAAAGGGTGATGGGACCAGCCTGATGAAAAACGACCACGCTTACCACGCCCCCGTTCTTTTACATGAGGCCCTTGAAGGGTTGCAAATCCAGTCGGCAGGAACCTATGTGGATGCCACGTTTGGCGGCGGCGGACACAGCCGGGCCATCCTGGGGCGTCTGGGGCCGCAAGGCCGGTTGTTTGGGTGGGATCAGGATCCCGATGCTGCGGAGCAGGTTCCGGCCGATCCGCGTTTCTGCCTGATCCCGGAAAACTTTCGCCACCTGCAGCGTTTTCTCCGGTTGCACGCCGCCTTGCCCGTGCAGGGCATTCTGGCTGATCTGGGTGTGTCGTCGCATCAGCTTGATACAGCAGCGCGCGGCTTCTCCACTCGCTTCGATGCTGCCCTGGACATGCGGATGGATACCCGCACAGGAGTGACAGCAGCGCAATGGCTGGAGCAGGTTTCGGAGGAAATGCTGGTTCAGGCTTTCAGCCGCTACGGGGAAGTCCGGAATAGCAAAAGACTCGCGGCCGCCGTGGTGCTCGCCCGCAGGGATGCTCCCCTTCGAACTACAGGCGACCTGGTGCGCTTAGCCGACACCCTCGTGGTGGGGCAGCGAAACAAGTACCTGGCGCAGGTTTTTCAGGCCATCCGCATGGCGGTTAACGATGAACTGGGAGCGCTGGAGGAGTTTTTGGTTCAGGCGGAACAGTGCCTGGCGCCGGGTGGAAGGTTGGTGGTCATCACCTACCACTCGCTTGAAGACAGACCGGTCAAGCAGTTTTTGCTGCACGGCCGTTTCGATCGGGAGCCGGAGAAAGATTTCTACGGCAATCCCATCCGGGGAATGGTACCGGTGGGCCGCAAGCCGATTACGGCCTCTGACGAAGAACTGCGGGCAAACCCCCGGTCGCGCAGTGCAAAAATGAGAATCGCTGAGCGCCTTGCCGCTCCGGAAAAAAAGGATTGAACAGTCATGGCAGCAGAAGCGAACAAAGAGCCAATGGACCAGGAAACCGGCAAGCGAAATGCGCTGCAGGATTTTCTATCGGTGGTGGATGTCCGGCAGTGGTGGAAGTACAACCGCTTTGTTGACCGAATGCCCTTTTTGTTGTTCTGCACGTTTCTGGCTGCTTTCTACATCTGGAACCGCCACACGTTTGAGCGCCAGGTTCGGGAACTGGACCGCCTCAACCGCGAATTGACCGAAATGCGCTGGTACTACGATACCGCCAAGGATGAACTGGCGCGCTACAGCCGGCAAAGCAGTGTTGCCGATCGCGTTGCTGCCCGCGGAATTCTGGAGTTGACCCAGCCTCCGCTCATTATCTCCGAAGAAAAGAGCCGCAAGCGATGAGCGAGACCATCAAACACAGCATGATCCGGCGCTTGCAGCTTGTGCTGCTCGGGCTGGTTGTCCTGGCCGGGATGGTGATTTTCCGCGCCGGTAAGGTTTTTTATGTTGACGGCGAAAGCTACCGCGCTAAGGCCGACAGCGCATACATTCACTATCGGCAGATAGAAGCGGAACGCGGCAATATTTACGCGGCCGATGGCAGTTTGCTGGCGGCGTCGTTTCCCTATTTCAGCATTGCCATTGATCCGGTTGCACCCACCGAAGCAGACTTCCGGGCCAACGTAGATTCGCTGGCCCTGTGTCTTGCCCGTCACGACGGCAAGCGGACTGTTCAGGAGTACCGCAGGCAACTCATTCAGGCCCGCTCTGCTGGCAAACGCTACCTGCGTTTTGACAATAAGGTTTCTTATCCCGAATTGCAGGCTATGAAAAAGTGGCCGCTGTTCCGACTAGGCCAATACCGCGGCGGAATGGTGGTGGAACCCTTCAACCTCCGGGAAAAGCCTTACGGAGTTTTAGCTCACCGTACCATTGGATATGTTACGGACGAAGTTTCTGTCGGCATCGAAGGCCAGTACGACGCGCTGTTGTCAGGTCGCGATGGCCAACAATTGGTGCGCAAAATCTCCGGCGGGTATCAATTGCCGCTGAATGACAAACATGAAATTGAACCCGAAAACGGACGCGACATCGTCACCACATTGGACATCAGCATTCAAGATGTGGCGGAAACGGCGCTCGAAGAGTCGTTGATTCGCCACGATGCCGAATATGGCAGTGCGGTGGTGATGGAGGTGGCCACTGGCAAGATTGTGGCCATGGCCAACCTGACCCGAATGGAGGAAGGGCTGTATTTTGAAAAGTTCAACTACGCCATCGGCGATCGCACGGAACCGGGTTCCACCTTCAAGCTCGCTTCGGTGCTTGCACTGCTTGAGGAGGGTGGCTGTGACTTCAACGAGACCGTTGATTTGGAGCGCGGTCGCTGCACCTACCACGGCATACCCATGTCGGATTCCGAGGGCAAACACGAGCTGACTATGGTCACCTTGCCGCGGGCATTCTGGCGCTCTTCCAATGTGGGCATCAGCAAACTCGTTTCCCGCTATTACCGCGACCGTCCCGCTGATTTTGTGGCGCGCCTGAAGCAATTCCACCTGCACGAACCCACGGGCATTCAAATTTCGGGCGAAGAAGCCCCGATTCTTCCCACAAATCCCGCGGATCGCACCAATTGGTCAGGCATTACGCTGCCCTGGTTGTCCATCGGGTACGAGTTGCAGTTGTCTCCGCTGCAAACCCTGGTGTTCTACAATGCCGTGGCCAATGGTGGCAAAATGATGAAGCCTTACCTGGTCAGCGAGATCCGGGAGCACGGCCGAACGGTAGAGCGCTTTGAGCCCGTGGTGGTTGACCCGCATATCGCGTCGCCAAAATCCATCGCCGCCGTTCAACAGTTGCTGCGCATGGTGGTTGATTCTGGCACAGCCCGCACGCTGAAGAGTCCTTACTACAGTGCTGCCGGAAAAACCGGTACATCGTTGATCAACAACGAACTCGTCAGCTACCACCAGGACATTTACCAGGCTTCGTTTGCGGGCTATTTTCCAGCGGAATCTCCTCGTTACTCCTGCATCGTTGTGATTAGTGCACCGCGCCGTAACGGATATTATGGTGCGGATGTGGCGGGTCCCGTTTTCAAGGCTATTGCCGACCGTGTGTATTCCTCTCAGCTTGAAGGGCACCAGCCCGTCAATGCAGAAGGCAAATTGCGCGAAGCGCCCAAAGCCAAGGGGTATCAGCCCGATTTGCGCGAAGTCTACAACAACCTGGAATGGCCGGTAGAATGGTCTGCAAGCAGCGAATGGGCGGCCGTGCAAACCTCGGGAGTAGGCGCCATTCCCGCCGTTCAGTCGCTGGAGTTTACCGACCGGGCGTTGCCTGATGTGCGCGGTATGGGCTTGCGCGATGCCTTGTTCCTATTGGAAAACAAAGGATGGTTGGTCACCTTTTCAGGCATTGGAAAAGTAAAAGGCGTTCGCCGAGAAGAAAGCGGAGCGCTCCATTTAACGCTTGGTTGAGCGGTAGCAACAGGACCATGAACAAACCTCTCCATACCCTTCTTTACGGTGTAGCCCTCCGCGAAACTGCTGGTTCAATGGACCGGGAGTTAAGTGCGGTGTCGCTTGACAGCCGGTTCCAGGGCAAGGGGTGGTTGTTTGCTGCGTTGTCCGGAAGCCTGCGCGATGGGCATGCGTTTATTCCCCAGGCAATTGCCGGTGGGGCAAATACCGTATTGTGTGAACACCTGCCGGAAGGCCTGGATAGCAACGTAACTTATGTTGTGGTTGAGAACAGCCGCCAGGCTATCGGGTTAGTGGCCGCCAATTTCTACGACAACCCTTCCACCAAATTGGCCCTGACGGGCGTGACTGGCACCAATGGAAAAACCACCGTGGCCACCTTGTTGCACCGACTGTTCCGCGGGTTGGGCTACCAGGCTGGCCTGTTGTCTACGGTTGAAAACCGCATCGGCGACCGGGTTTTGAGCGCAACCCACACCACCCCCGATCCGGTCAGTCTACAGGCGCTTTTGGCCGATATGGTCGAAGCCGGCTGTAGCCATGTTTTCATGGAAGTGAGCTCGCACGCCATTGACCAGCGCCGAATTGCCGGCCTGGCGTTTGACGTGGCCGTGTTCACCAACATGAGCCACGATCACCTGGACTACCACGGGACCATGGGAAACTACATCACGGCCAAAAAGCGATTTTTTGACGACCTGCCTTCATCCGCACATGCCTTGGTGAACTCCGACGACAAGCGCGGTCCGGTCATGGTTCAGAACACCAAAGCCGCCATTCATACTTACGCTTTTCGAGGTCCGGCTGACTTCAAAGGTAAATTGCTCGAAAGTGGATTTAGCGGCCTGCAACTGCTCGTGGATAATAGAGAGCTGCACAGCCTGCTGATTGGCGAGTTTAACGCTTACAACTTGTTGGCTGTTTATGGTTCTGCGGTGTTGCTGGGCCAGGAACCGTTGGAGGTGCTTCGCGAAATGAGCCGCCTTCGCTCCGCAGAGGGCCGTTTTGACTACGTCTTGAGTGCAAAAGACAAGGTGGTCGGCATCGTGGACTACGCCCACACGCCGGATGCGCTGGAGAAAGTGTTGAGCACCATCCGCTCCATCCGTGCCGGCGGTGAGCGCGTCATTACCGTGGTAGGCTGTGGCGGCGACCGCGATCGCGCTAAGCGTCCCATCATGGCCAAAGTAGCCTGTCAGCTCTCTGAAAAAGTTGTTTTGACCTCTGACAACCCTCGCTCCGAAGAACCCCAGGCCATTCTGCAGGAAATGATGAGCGGCGTGGAGTTGCCTTACCAAAGCCGCGTGCTCACACAGGCCGATCGGCGCGAAGCCATCCGCACCGCGTGCATGTTGGCCAGCCCCGGCGACATCGTTTTGGTAGCTGGCAAGGGGCACGAAAAATACCAGGAGATCGCCGGCGTCCGGCATCCCTTCGACGATCGCGTCGTGCTGTTGGAAACTTTTCAAAGCCTGGATCGCTGATGCTGTTCCACCTTTTTGAATACCTGGATCGCACCACGGAGCTGCCCGGCGCCGGGCTGTTTTCCTTCCTCAGCTTTCGCGCGGCGCTGGCCGTGCTGACCTCGCTGGTCATCAGCATCGTTTTTGGGGGAAGGATCGTCAACCTCCTGCGCCGTCAACAGGTTGGTGAAACCGTGCGCGACCTTGGTTTGCAAGGCCAGATGAGCAAACAGGGAACCCCGACTATGGGCGGAATCTTGATTCTGGGCGCCATTCTCATTCCGGTATTGCTTGTGGCCGATCTGACCAACGTCTACATCCAACTCATGCTGCTGGTCACCGTCTGGATGGGCGCCATTGGCTTTCTGGACGATTACATCAAGGTCTTCCGCAAGAACAAAGAAGGCCTGGCGGGCCGCTTCAAAATTTTGGGCCAGGTAGGCCTTGGCCTGATTGTGGGATCCGTCATTCTCTTTCATCCCGAAGTGCAGGTTCGCGAACACGATACCTGGTACCACTACGCCATGGAAAACGGCGTTCCGGTGGGCAACCCTGTGTTGGTAACCGCAGCGGATTCGGTATTGGAGAGCGGTGTTATACTGGAATCAGGACTGTGGCGCACCCACGATACTCGCCGCACCAAGACCACCTTTCCTTTCCTTAAAAACAATGATTTTAACTACCAGTTTCTGGTGTCCTTTTTGCCAGCGCAAGTGCAAGGTTGGGCTTTCCCCGTGGTGTTCGTCGGCATCATGATTTTAATTATCGCAGCGGTTTCAAACGGAGCAAACATTACGGACGGGCTAGATGGACTGGCCACCGGAACCTCTGCTATCATCGTGTTCACGCTGCTCTTATTCGCCTACGTCAGCGGCAATACGGTGCTGGCGGAATACCTGGGCATCATGTACATCCCCGAGTCTGGCGAATTGGTGGTGTTCTCCGCAGCTTTTGTGGGTGCCTGCATCGGTTTTCTCTGGTGGAATGCATTTCCCGCGCAAGTGTTTATGGGCGACACCGGAAGTCTGGCCATCGGCGGCATCATCGCCACGCTGGCCATTGCGGTGCGCAAGGAGCTCCTCATCCCTGTGTTGTGCGGCATTTTCCTGATGGAGAACCTGTCGGTAGTGATGCAGGTTTCGTGGTTTCGCTACACCCGCAAAAAGTACGGCGAAGGCCGCCGGGTCTTCCGCATGGCCCCGCTGCACCATCACTACCAAAAGCTTGGGTACCCTGAAACCAAAATCGTCACCCGTTTTTGGATCATCGGCATTCTGCTGGCCGTGGTCTCCATCGTCACCTTAAAAGTGCGCTAATGGCAGATCGAATGCTCATACTCGGGGGAAAGGAGAGCGGTACCGGCGCAGCTTTGTTGGCTGCAGCCAAAGGCTACGACGTGCTGCTGAGCGACGCGGGGACCATTCTTTCCCAGTACAAAGAAAAACTTACGGCCGCAGGGATTGACCACGAAGAACAGGGCCATGTTCGCGCCATGGACTATGCCCCGGAGCTAATTGTTAAAAGCCCAGGTATTTCAGACACCACTCCGGTGGTAGCGGGATTTCTGGCTGCGGGCATTCCAGTCATTTCGGAGATTGAATTTGCGGCGCAGTACAGCAAGGCAACCATAATCGGTATTACGGGCAGTAACGGCAAGACTACCACCACGGCGCTCACCGGCCACTTGCTTCAACGCGGTGGGCTGGATGCGGTTGTGGCCGGCAATATTGGCAAGAGTTTCGCGCAAGTGGTTTTGGAGCGCGACCCAGCCTACGCCGTTTTGGAAATTTCGAGTTTTCAATTGGACAACATCCGGACTTTTCGGCCGCACATCGCCGTGTTGCTCAACATTACGCCCGACCATTTAGATCGCTACGAGCACAGCATGGATCGCTACGCAGCAGCCAAGCTGCGCATCGGCGAGAACCAAACTGCCAGCGATTACTTCCTCTACTGCGCAGATGACCCGGAGACCAATACCCGGGTCAACGCCTCTGCTCTTGCCGCACAACGCATCCCTTTCGCCCTGCAAGGTCCTTTTGAACAGGGCGCCTGGGTTGAAGACGATCAGCTCCACGTCAACCTTGCTTCGACCAACTCACTCAACAACCAGCAAAACTACTTTTCCATGTCTATTTACGAACTCGCGCTCCAGGGAAAACACAACGTTTACAATTCTATGGCAGCGTCGATCGCCGCGCGGGTCCTCGAGGTCCGCAAGGATGCCATTCGCGAAAGCCTGATGGATTTTCGCGCCCTGGAACATCGCCTGGAAAGCGTGGTCAAGGTGCACGGCGTGGATTTTATCAACGATTCCAAGGCTACCAACGTCAACTCCACCTGGTACGCGCTGGAGAGCATGGACAAACCGGTCATCTGGATTGCCGGCGGCGTGGACAAGGGCAACGATTATTCCCAACTCACCGAATTGGTGCGCAAGAAAGTTAAGGCGGTGATCTGCCTGGGTACGGACAACCGCAAGCTGCACGATGCGTTTTCGCGCAACGTGGATCTGATGGTCAACACGCAGAGCATGGTCGAAGCGGTTCGCATGGCCTACCACCTCTCCAACCCCGGCGACGTGGTGTTGCTCAGCCCCGCATGCGCCAGTTTCGACCTTTTCCGGAATTACGAAGACCGCGGCTGGCAGTTTAAGATGGCGGTCAAGGCGCTGTAAGCGAGTTAATCGCCCATGCACATAAGAAAGCTGCATGGCCCCGGCGTTTTGTTAACAGACTCACAATTCCTTTTTCTTGAAAGCACTTCTGGCTCATCTTCGCGGCGACAAATACCTCTGGCTGATTGTGATCGGCCTGTCGCTGTATTCCATTTTGGCGGTGTACAGCAGCACCGGTACGCTGGCTTACAAGTACCAGTCGGGCAATACGGAGTATTACCTGATCAAGCATCTCTTGCTGCTGGTGTTCGGGCTCGGGTTGATGTACCTGGCCAGCTTGGCCAACTATAAGATTTATTCTCGTTTGGCGCAATTGGCCATGTACATTTCGGTGCCCTTGCTGGCCTATACGCTGCTATGGGGTTCGCGGGTTAACGAAGCTGCGCGCTGGATTACGCTGCCGGGTATAGAACTGACCTTTCAAACTTCGGACCTCGCAAAACTGGCGCTGATCATGTACACCGCGCGCATGTTGTCGCGCCGCCAGCACCTGGTGCAGAATTTCCGCGAGGGATTCGTGCCGGTGGTCCTGCCGATCCTGGTTACCTGTTTGCTAATTGCTCCAGCTAACCTTTCGTCGGCTTGCGTACTTTTTTTCACCTGCCTGCTTTTGTTGTTCATCGGTCGAATGGGGATGAAATACATTGCGGGGATGGTGGGTTCCGCCGTCGTTATACTCTCGCTGCTGGCGGTGTTCATCTATTTTGTGCCGGAAGAGAATCTGCCCGGCCGCATGGGCACCTGGAAATCCCGGGTAGAAAGTTTTGCCGGGGGAGAGGCCACCGAATCCTTCCAGGTAGAACAGGCCAAAATTGCCATTGCACAAGGGGGCTTATTTGGCGTAGGGCCGGGCAACAGTTCCCAGCGGAATTTTTTACCCCACCCTTATTCCGACTTCATTTTTGCCATCATTTTGGAGGAGTACGGTCTGGTTTTTGGCGCCGGAGTAATCCTGTTGCTCTACCTGGCTTTCTTCTACCGATGCATGCGCATCGTCATAAAAACGCCCAACCCCTTTGGGGCCTTGCTGGCTATCGGGCTCGGGTTGAGCCTGACTATTCAAGCCTTCGTGAACATGGGAGTGGCGGTGAGCCTGTTCCCGGTTACCGGTCTGACCTTGCCCTTAATCAGCATGGGAGGCACATCCATGTGGTTTACCAGCATAGCCATCGGCATCATTCTTTCGGTGAGCCGCGATTTAGGCATGGATGCCCGCAGCGAATTTGAACAATTAGAAACAGAAGAAGAAGAGGGGGAAGGGGCCTCGCCGGTTCCCGCCTGACCACGGGTAATGCCCAGCTAAATGTCCATGACCAACGCTACAAAACATAACATTAGTTACGCTAAGTCCGGTCCTTCTTCCGGGGGAAAAGCCTTGCGTG
>ENA-ORBV01002581-ORBV01002581.1-microbial-mat-metagenome-genome-assembly--contig:-NODE-2581-length-38007-cov-7.524624_pt1 | contig 38007 bp, 24 predicted proteins | sample MGYA00237777_ERZ505514 | MGnify/ENA primary metagenome ERZ505514 (study PRJEB26160, sample SAMN06269048) | microbial mat metagenome | isolation source: Oligotrophic lake microbial mat | place... | reverse complement strand
TTGATTTGCTTATCTACCCGATAACAACACGGAAGATTCCAAGCTGACTAAAATAAAGATTATCCTTAATTGGATGTTATAGTGTAATTTTATTAAAGGGACGAGTGCCGGTCTCATTCTGTGATTATTGGTCTATATCTAAAGTCTCATTAGTACATAAACAAACACGACTCTCCATAAGATCCAACGGTAGTTTTTCTACTCTTTTTCCTAACACAAAAGCTAACCACATGCAGATGGTAGAAATGGGGGTATGCCCATTCATGTAGAAAGGCTGGTACAAGCTACGGGGGGATACCCCCGCGGATGAGACTTGGGTCTCATTTTGCCAATAATACTAGAGTAGAAGCAGATGGATTTCGCTCTGGTATTCTGAAGGGCAGTACCAGGTACCTGAGAAGGATTTCGCTGTTCTTTTGTTACTCCTAGTTGAGGCAGTACCAGTACTAGCTAGCTAGGCATAGGTAATAATTATATACAGAAGTTAGGTTGCAAAGATGGTGTTCCTAGATTAGTAATACATAGTTCAAAAAGCTAGCATGCTTGTGCATGTGTGTTCTGGGTCGTTTCATCTCGGTCTTTTCGATCGAAGTATGAATGAAAAAATGTGTAGCAGAAGGGGCGTCTTCTACATGTACGTTCAGGTTTGTCTTGTGCGTGTCAAGTTTTACATGAAATACTTGGACCAACCGCGTTCGGCCCAATTCTCCGTCGCTGGTTTGAGGTATTGCACTTGGACTTGGTCGCAAAATTTGACAGAAGCATCAGCATTGGGCACAGAGGCTCTTCGTGGACGTTCTTGTCCCACAGTGGCACCGGAGGAATATCGGCATTCCCGTAGACAAGACGATTTGGGGGTGCCCACGGTCCTTGCCGACTGTGTCTTGCGGAGACAAGATGGTTTCTCCACAGAGGGCAGAGACGGAGTCGAGTAGTGGTTGAACAGACGACGTCGCGAGCTCCCATCCATGGAAGCGGAGGAAGAATCATTGGCACGAGCGACCACAATCGGAGCTTCGTTTCGTTCGAGCAGATTCTCGTAACTCTGCTCTGCGGCAAAAGACAATGATGATGAGGCTGTGGTGTTGCTATCATCATCGTTGCTCTCGCCTTCCAATGAAGCACGGGCCGTCACCTGGGGTCGTCCACCCTTCTTGGTCCAATAGGAACCAAAAATACTCCGTTTCTCGCCGCTGGAACTTGAAGAGACGGAAGACCGTCTTTCACCATCGACACCCCAAGATTCGTCTCCATCGCACGACAAGGAAGACACGGAACTGGAATCATCACCAGGGTTGGAAGAAGACGCCACACTCAATGACGATAGTGGCGGCAGAACATCGCTCTCAGAGTCCTCCGAGGAAAGTGGGCTTCGCAAATGCTTCATGCTCTCGCATAGCTTGTCCTCGTCGTTCTCGAACAAACTCATGTCGATCACTCCCCTGGGACTGTAAAGATAGCTTTCAGACATCATGTTGTTGTTATTGTTATTGTTGTTGTTGCTAAAGGTTAGAAACTAATGATAGGAAGTAGAATTCTTTGCTACAAGGATGAGCAACAAGAAAAAATTGTGAGAAACAACTAGTGACAAGGACGGGCAAAGTACCAGTACTAAATACGAAGCCTTCTGATGTATCTTTCTCTGGTCAAAGCTACGTAGGGATAGCCCCTTTATTATTACCGTATTCCGCTCCTGTGTGATGTCGAACCATACAAACAGCTGTTTGGCCTACCAGCACACTACCAGCACGATTACTGTAAGTTTGGACAGTATCAGCAGGTACTGGCTACTGGAATCATCAGTAGCCACAAGTATGAGCAGACAAATGCCATCAGACATCCGGTACTCAGTGAGACAATGCGAAGTATTCTTGTCAGTAAAACTTCCCTGTCGGCTGCGGAGCTAAGTCATCAACATAAGAAAAGAAGATTGGGTCACATACAAATTTGGGGACTGAATCAAAATATTTGACGTAACGTAGCTTCCTGGTAATTTTTTTACGGGACGTCTTTACGTCGTACGAAAAGATTTTGAGAACACCCTTCCCATAATTCTTTTCTCTATACAACTGACATTCGGCTGGACGAACCTGATAGCCGTTGTGACTTTTTTTATGACTTTAGCAACCAATGAAATCAAGGAATTTGATGGGCTAGTTAATGCGAACGGTTGTCAGCAGTGATGTAGTATCCCGGGACGTCATTTGCTTAGTTGAACAGGCATTCTTTGCGACCACCAATGACACTGGCGTTCCCATCGTAATAACAATCAACAAGGCCAAATAACAATGAACTACTACTAGCTAGTAGTACAGTCTGTACTAGTAGGCTACTACTAGTAGCTAGGTTGAACAATTGACGTGAAAACGACACGGAGTATTTCACGGAGCAGATACACGTGCACCGCTCGTGCAACGGTTGCATGCGGGAGACAGTGGTTGTACGTAACGGTGATGTAACAGTGATGTAAGAATGTACTTAAGTAACTGGTTTCAGTACAGTAGGTCAGACTCAAAGGTTAATCGTTAGCAGTTATCCAACTGCCTGCCTCTACTAGGGTAGCTAGCTAGCTAGTAGACCCATGCAGTGTAGGCAGCTAGCTAGGCACCTCACTTTCCAACGCAGAGTCCCGTTACGTTCATCAAAGATCACTTTTACAGCAAAAGAATTGGTGATTTAACTAAGCTTGCCCCCGTGTCATCGAGTTGATTTATTCGAATATTTGCGGTGAAGGTAAAAATCCGTAAAATCGACACTGCAGTTCGCATGAATGATCGACACCAGTCGAAACGACTTGACTTACGGTGCTCCCACTTTTTTAGTGGCTGCTAATACATACTCTAGCTACTCTACTAGCTAGCTAGCTAACTAGTAGCTAGCTACAACAAATCTACAATGAATCTTGGCTTCAGGTTCCCCCGAATACTTTTGTTTCCTTCGCTTCTTTTTGGGGCGGTACCTCTCTCGCCGAAAAGTGCAGCGAAGGTGTTCTTTGACTTCTCTTGTGCCAAAATATGCGAGCTCTTGATTGACACCGAACGTAAGCGAAGGAAAGGGTTAGTGCCATGAGAGCCATACCTTCCGAATCTTTAAGGCTAGAGCGCAAATTATTCCGGGAAGCATTAAAGATAGGGTTAAAATGACGGCCAATTCCCATTTTTCAAAGTTCAAATTTTACCAACGAACACCAGCAACCGCGCACATGAACGCTGACGATCCTCACAGCGACGATGGTACCTACGACCAATTTATTCCTCCCAAAGTTTTGGACAATGGTTGCTCAAGGTATCATGAAATAGAAGGTCTGTAAGAGATCTTTCAGAAAATCGGTGAGGCCTATGAATGAAAGAAAAATCCAACACCAAAGGCTATCTTACAAATGGTTTATGGTCAAGGACGTGACGAATGGGAGTACAATGGTAAAGCTGCGAAATATTTGGAGGCAGAAGGGACCGTTGAAGATGCTCTTGGAGCAGTTTGTAGCATGGCCATAGTTGCCATTGGCGACGGGGAATTTGAGGAAGGCGACTATTAAGAAAAAAAACAACTGAACATGGTCGTCGGAGCTCAACAGCTTTGGATCTACTTTTTCTATTTTTATATTGAAAAGTCTTGTTGCGTGTAAGTTTGGGTTCTGCATTGGAAGGACAGTGCTTGGATAGGACACTCGACAATAAATGACCGCTTGAATGTTCCCGTCACCTTCCTACTATAGTACTTAGTAACTTGCCTCGCAACAGCAACCAGAGCATACTTTTATTACATCAAAAAAGAATCATTACATTTACTCAGTGCGTGTACTTGCTTGTTGCCGGGTTGATTACGATACAACTACGATAATGTTCGTTACCTAACTAATAGTAGAGTATACCATCGTTCTCTGGAATATGTTTACCTCGCTTTATGTATGTGCTTTCCTACTGTGTCGCCAATGCGTGAAGTAAGCGCTGTCGCTTGGGGCCGTCCGCAAATGTTGCTGTAATGAGCCTAGAGAGCTCGCTTGCTGAAACAGTTCGAAAAACGCCATCAGCTAATCCTGCTTGAATGTCCATCTGGGAAGGAAAGGGCGGGGTAAAGTGAGAAGGTATTGTGTACTACAGTACGGTACCCAAAACGAGCGGCTAGATTCAAAAGCCACATCCTTATGAAAAACTGTAGCTGTTGCCTTACCAGTGTCATGTCCATGAATTTTCCAATAGCTTCAAAACGATTCCAGACTTGTGATCCAGACTTGTCGTTCTGGAGCAATTCTTCAAGGGTGCTAGTGGCTTTTTTAAAAAGGGCGCAGACAAAGTGGCAGGCGCTCTCGCTAATGTCTGTCGCTTGAGTCACCTGGTCCAAGTAGAGGGTAAATAGGGCATCCGCAAGATGTCCAATGGAGCGAACGAACACGTCATGCGAAAGAATTACAACCCATGTCTCAGAAAGGTGGCGGAGATGATAGAGGCCAGCAGTCAATGCCGTCTCAGCTTCCGACCATTCTGCCAAGATCTCGTCAGATTTCAAAGCTTGTCCCAGGAGAGTGATCCTTTTTCCAACGATATCAACCATCTGGTGTGCCTGTGTATCTAACATATCTCCCATCGTCTTATCGGCCATTTCACGAAAAAGGGGTACCATGTCAACAAACATACACATTTGCTGAAACAGAGTCCCTCGGGCATCGTTTGACGTCGCCGGAACAGGTGGGAGCTTTGCTTTGTATTCTAGGCCCAGCCAGAGACAATGATACTGGAAAAAGACACAATCGTTGTGCAAGACGGCTGCCGTGCGTGGGACAGTTGCAATCGCACGTCCATGGGTTGCTGGGATGAGCGCCCGAAACAGGTCCAATGTTTCACGAGCTGCTCGGTAAAGGGTCGGCGCCAGCAATACCAAGGGGGTGTCCTTATCCTCTTCGCTGCGGGCTACAGCGTGTTCCACCGCTTCATCCATCACACTGCGGCACAGAGCAAGCAACTTGGACGATGTGTCCGAGATACTGGCTTGGTGAAGCTCAAAAATATCCATCCCTTTGTCTAGCTCACGAAGAAGCTCCGCCTTTTCTCTTTTTGCGTGAACGTCGACTCCCGTGACGACAGTATTGTGATAGTCGTTCTTCAATATAAGATTCCGCGCCTCATTCAGAATTTTGCATCTCCTGCTGTCGATGTATTTTTGTTCGAAGTTCAAGGAGAATGCTTCGATCCGAGTTCCGTTATCATCTACGCTGCCCGGGGGCGGGGTGACAAAATTCATTTCAACCAGCGTCTGCACAAAGGGGTTTGTGAACCGGCGCAGTTCTTCCGCGACAGCCTGAAGCTTTGGCATTTCCTCAGGCTTGAGCCTCTGTGGAATGCATGTTTGTGCTAGTGCTTCGCAGAGGTTTTCCATAACCAAGCCATTGTCGTCACCACCAATCATACAGCTCTCCAGTCCCAGAGCTTCAAGATTCAAATTCGATGGTAAATTGCTGGGCCTTCCAAACAACTGGTTTCCAACCAATTCACAAAGATTTTTGCGTTCCAAGAGGACATGTTCAAACACAAATTCCATTGTACGATGAATAAAATTCAAAGCCTGTTTCCAATTTTCCAGCACGATCAACTCCTTCTCCAATTTTGCAGCATTCGGCTTGACGTCTTTGATGTCCTTTTCAAACTTGGACCAATCCAGCCTACGAACGGGCCCCTTGACCTTGATCCGTCCTGTGCGCAGTGTTGCATCATTTTCATCAATTGACTCTCGAAAACTCCATTCGATATTCTTTGGTTCTGCGTTGTCCGTGTTGAGATTGCGTGTTGTAACGAGAACCGGCTGTAGAACTTTCCGAAAGAGATCCCTTGTGAACTTGCGAAGGCTGTCTTTGAGTGCCGAGTGCTGTTCATCCGGCGACAGTGCTTCCAATACGTCGAACACGCCTTGAAGCCCAAGCTTGGCTCCCTCTTTATCGTCGGGACTGGATTTCCCCCCTCGAATGGCAATTCCACTATCGGAAAATTTGATACAGATATCAAACATTGCCTTGGCACGATCCTTCAGATCGACTCTTTGTCGTCGAATCGTAGCTTCAATCGAATCAATAATGTTGTAGCCAGCTATGAGCGCTGGAGAATCTTTTTGTGGTTCACTTTGTGAATTGTCGTTTTGGCTGTTCGCATTACTGTTGTGGTCTTGGATGAGAAGCGTCTCAGCTTGCCCCAGAGCTTCTTCTGCTTTGGCCAACTTCTTTGAAGCTTCCACCCAATCAGGATCTGAACTTAGCGCGGGCTTGGACAAGGTAATCGATTCGTCGACAAATGATCGAGCCAAACTGCACTGTTTCAAGAAATTGATTTTCTTGGATAGTAAATCGGCTTCTTTCTGTAGAGTTTCCTTGCTTTTTCCGGCAGTCTCGTCGACATTCTTTGGGTTGTTGGAAGGATTCATATTCTCTTGGTCGTCGTCTCCTCCTGGTGCAACCCCTGCTTTTTGTCGCGCAATCAATAGCGAGACATTGGATAAATCTTTTTCGACTTGATCCAACGATTCGCGAACGTTTTGTTCCACAATTGTAACATCTTGTCCAAAGAGTTCCATGCCAAGATTGAAGCTTGCTTGTGGATTTTTGAATTGCGGTGCATTGACCGTATCCAGGACACCACCCAAAGGCCCACCGCCGGAGGATAGTGCTACTTGTTTCAGTGCTTCTTCGGTGGCTTTTCGCACCGCTTTTCGGACCACATTCAAGCGGTCTTCGATCGAAATATCCGCAAGAAAATTTACTTCCGTGGCCATCTTTAATAATATTACGGAGTCGACGAAACTAGCTACTACCTAGGGACAACAGCAGCACTTTGCCGAAGAGGGAGGTGTTGGCAATTTTTGGTGTTGTTGCTGTTACTGTTGTTAACATATGGAACTGGCACCTGTCGACTCACTCACTGTACATGTGCAGGCTGATGACTGACATGACGCGCGCGAAAGTTTGAATTTGACTTTTCAAGTTTTTGCAAGAATTTTAGGGTTAGAGATTACACATAAGATACAAAAGATCTCCATGGAACGACACACACACCAAAACAAAACAAACTCTAACGATGCCTACCAGGTACCATGGTACTATAGTAGTAAGAAGAATGAAGAAAAAGTAAAACCAGATAGCACTAAACTAATTCCACTAATAGCTGGCTAGCAATTCTCTTAGATCCTCAACTGAATATAAAGATGATGCCTATTAGATCGTATTTGCGGTGGTCGTCCACCAGAATTGTTGGACTCCATAGTCGGCAGAATTGGCGTCCTGCAGGCAAGACGGAATGCTATATTCTTGGTAACAACCAATCGGAACGGAAGACGACAAACAACGTGAATGCCGTTTCGTGCACCATGCATTGGCAAAAAGACAGATGTTTCTCCACATCATCATCGACGTTATCACCAAGTAGATCCATCAGTGTTGCCATTGTCGGTTCAGGGCCGTCCGGATTTTACACGGCAAAATATTTGTTTTCTTCCTTGGACAAGCAAAATCTTTCCTGCAGCATTGACATGCTGGAACGGCTTCCGACGCCTTACGGATTGGTGAGATATGGAGTAGCACCAGATCATCCCGAAGTGAAAAATGTGGAAAACGATTTTGCAGCCTTGTTTGACAAGAATAATCAAGACACAAATCGCCTCAATTTTGTAGGAAATGTTCACGTGGGAGACTCGAAGGAAGGAGTTTCCGTGGAGGAATTGCGACAAATCTATGACGTTGTGGTTCTGGCATACGGCTGTGAATCGGACCGCAAGCTGGGTCTGCCAGAGGAAGAAAATTTGTCTGGAATATTGAGTGCCAGAGAGTTTGTGGCTTGGTACAATGGACATCCGCATCCCTATTTTGAAAGCATTGGAGAGCAAGTGGCCAAAGCCCTAACGCCAGAAAGCAATAGGGATGTCGTGGTTATCGGACAAGGAAATGTAGCATTGGATTGTGCACGTATTCTCGCCAAGGGTGCAAGAGGCTTGCGTGAGACTGACATTTCATCGCGAGCATTGCCAATCATCGGAGAGGAGGGTGTTCCACGTGTGACGATTGTTGGGCGAAGAGGACATGTCCAAGGCGCCTTTACCATCAAAGTAAGCATTATAATCACTGTACCATGTGTTCTGCAGTTTCGACGGGCATGTCTCCCGTGGTGTTTGCAATCTCTTGCCATTTAATTCACTTTTATCTTGTAACTTGTTACCTCGCCAGGAATTGAGAGAACTGACCAAACTAGAGGAGGAAGGATATGGAGCAAAGTTCGTGGTTCGAAAAGATGAGTTGGATCTTGGGGCAACTCCGTCATCACTTGAGGAGCTATCGCAGAAAGGGAGCAGACCAAGGGTTCGGATTGATACCCTTCTGAGAGAAACAGCTGAGAAAGAAGCAACAGGTAGGTACCAACATAACGGAATGATTGGCTAATGAAGCCCCCGCCTACTAGGTCTCACGAGGAAGTTGATCCGCTCTTTCTTGCTGCCAACAGATGGAACAAGTACAAAAGAGGTTCACCTTCGTTTCCTAATGAGCCCAAAGGCTTTCGAAGCTTCGGAAACTGATCCGTCCATGGTTGGGGCTGTGGTTTGTGAGAGAACCAAGTTGGAAGGCGACCCCGGAAAACAAGTAGCTGTTGGCACTGGCGAAACAGAAAGAATCCCTGCTCAATTGGTAAGCTTTTGTGTGATTCATCACACCATGCGCAGAATCAAAAGTATTTTGTGGGATTATCGACTAAGTTTCGTTATTCACTTTTAATGCATGACCAAAATTTCCAAGGTACTTGTAAGTATTGGTTACAAAGGGATCCCACTACCTGGTCTTGAACCTTGGTTTGATGAGAAGCGAGGGGTTGTGAAAAACAAAGGCGGAAAAGTAGATGGCGCGACTGAGTCAAACGGTGGCTTGTATGTTGCCGGATGGCTCAAACGAGGACCAAGTGGCATTATCGGAACCAATATCATGGACGCCAAGGACACGGTTGTCAATGTTGTCAAAGATTTGCAACAAAGTTCCAGTGCAGGCAGTGATAAAGCCAATGCAAGTGAAAGTCTTTTGGGTTTGTTGAAGGAAAGAAATGTTCCAGTTGTGACCTGGACCGATTTTCAAAGAATTGATTCGGCAGAGACGAGTATCGAGCGTAAGCGCAACGAAACACAACCACGAGAAAAGTTCACAGACATCAAGGCTATGCTAGAGGCAGCTGAGATATCATAGCGGAGCCAATCTCTATTAAAATGATTTAAAAGTGTGAATAGTGTATATAATACTCCCTATCCAGGTCAGGGTGTGCACCTCGTTCTATCGTCGTTGCATTCCTGGTCTTCTTTCATGCGTGGAAATAAGTGCTGTAGTAATGTAAATAGCAAAATAGCAATTAGACTTGAAAAATGTTGTGTTCTGCGTGGGGTGCGTCTGGTTCGTCTTCTTTTTTGATCTCGTCCTTCTTCTCATCCCCGTCGCCAGCTGCCATCAACAAGGAAGTCACATTCCCGTTGTGACCATCCGACGAGGCAGCAGCAACGGCTGCCGCCGAGGCAACTGCCTCCGCTAGGCCGTTGTCTACACTCTCTTGTGCCACAGCAGCAGCAATCGCGGAATCCCAAGACTGCTTCCATTGACACAAAAGATAAATCCCCTTGTTCATGGACCGATACGCTTTATCGTAAAGCGAATTGATGTCGTCGCTGGTTGTAGGGACTTCAGCAGGGACACTATCTGCCACGGAAGCAACATGATGAGCATCATCATCATCATGATGATGGTGCTGATGCTCATCATGAACGACAATGTCGTGTTCATGATTTCCCTTGTCGTCATTGTCCGTGGCAGCCACGGCTGCTGCAGCGGCAGCTGCTGCCGTTGTGGATGCTGCTGCATCCATAGCCGCACTCGTGGCGGCATCATCGACGTGGGTTGCTACTAGACTGTTGCTCCCGTCTGCTCCCACAGAAGCAGCTACTGCTGCAGCTGTTGCTGCAATGTCGTGATGATTGGTCGGAGGAGGAGGTGGTGGCTCCGTGGTGCTTCCCACGGCATGCAACAATCGATAGGTATCATTTGAAATATCCCCCAGTATATTTTGTAAATCATGACCAATTTCTGTAAATCCATAACCGTCCCCATGCGGCCTCAAGCCATCGACAGGGTGAATGACAATGGCCCCCTCATTGGCCTTGTATCGTTTGGCAATGGACGAAGACCCAAAGACTCCAGGTATCATACCGGAAGCATCCACGGAAATCCCCATACTGCTAGCATCGCCTGGTCGCTTTCGTTGCGTGCGACGTTTCTCATTCAAATTTCGTTGACACGTAAAACACAAACCAGATCTCATGTACAAAGAGGCGGGCTCCCCGGGATCGCTGTCGTAAAGAAGTACCGGGACACCCACTTTGTTGCAATCCGCATTGGTGCAACTCAACCGCCCCGCTCCTCCCGGAATCGAAATGTGAGGATTGCTTTCTGCCATTTCCCTGTCCGCATCGGTCGGGATAATGGAATAATCCAAAATCACAAACCGTTTCTTCTTGAGTCGGACCATCACTTGACCATCGTTCACTCCTTCTACTCCAGGTCGGCGCTGGTAAATATTTCCATTGGCCCTACCCAAGCGAAGATCCAAATCTTCGGCAAATTCCTCGGGTGCCAAGTAAATGTGGCTCTGCTCCACCTGCATTCTTCCTTTTTGTTCTTTTCTTGAGTACTACTTGTAGGTATGTGTCGCTGGCTTCTTTTCAAAGTGAAATAGCTGCTGAAAGGTGATGCGTTTCGATCAGAAGACATACTGTATGAGTCATACAGAAAATATGGATTTTCAAAACGTTGTACACATCTGTCGGCTTTCTCAAGTCATGACGTGCTTGATTCATTCGATGGATTCATGCAAAAGATCCAAATCTAATTTTGTAGCAAAGGCTGACATGACATAAAAAAAAATATGGACTGGCAATTGAAAACCACAAGACCAACCAACACAAGTCCCAGAACCAATCAATGAGGAATAATCAGACTTGGTAGCCAGACTAATTCCAAATTCTTTCCAATGCGCCCATCTCATGCACCGTACTTCAGCTACCTACCTGTAGTCACCTGACTTGCTTCGAACAGTAAGTAAATTATCAATGCCGTCGTTTCTTGTCGACCGCGCGGTGTGTGCAGCGCATGATGCTGCGTGCATGTATTCACTGTTGCGCAAGGATTGAGATTCAAGATGTTGCTAACTGCCGTCGTTTTCTGTACTCCTAAAATAACAGTCAGTGGGTGTTGGCCGCGTTGAACAAGCTGGTTTCTCACTAAATTCAACAGTCCCATTTTGCACCATGATGGGTTGTGCGCGCCTGCGCCAAAGATCTCTCACGAATTAAAAATATTGATCAGACCCGAACACGCGGAACTCGCGCACGCAAAGATCGAAGTAAAGGGGTAAATGTGCGGTTATCAATACACGCAACCAAACATCAGATCCGCCAATTTTACAGGAGGATCGATCATGCACGCAGCCAAACCCGTTCAGTTCAGTTGCGTTGTCAAACCTGCTATGCTGCTACTAAAATTTGTGCGTTGTTGTTGCCTTCACAAAAAGACAGAAGAACTATAGTTACTACTAGACAAGCTCGAGCTAGAAGACGAAATCGAAGGCACAAATCTTCAACGTCTCATTCATTTGGAACTCAAAACCAAACTAAAAACAAATAATCATGGCGGATGAGGCACCTGCGGAAGCTCCAGCTGGCGAAGGTGGAGAAAGGCTTTCGAAAAATCAATTGAAAAAACTGGCCAAAGGAAAGGTAAGATACGATACTCTTGGTCCCTATTGCTTGATGAGTATTCATTTGGGTTCTTTGCATAGTATGATACGATCGATCGGCTCATCTTTCTACCCCTATTCTCTACTGTCTATAATTCTGTATTTTGTTTGTAGAATAAGAAAAAGGAAAAGCCACAATGGGGAGAAGGAAAGAAGGACAAGAAACCCAAAAAGGAAATTCCTGCAGCTCCCGAGTTTGTCAACACGACGCCCAAGGGAGACAAGAAGGATTTATCCAAAATTCCAATGGCGGCGGGCTACCATCCCGAAGCTGTAGAAGCGGCGTGGCAAGATTGGTGGGAAGCTTCCGGATTCTACTCGTGTGATCCCCAATTTGCCATGGACAAAAAGTCAGAAGACAAGTTTGTCATGGTTATTCCTCCTCCTAATGTTACTGGATCCCTCCATCTGGGACATGCGCTCACGGCAGCTGTAGAAGATACTTTGACTCGCTGGCATCGTATGAAGGGACATGCCACACTCTATGTACCAGGTAAGAACGAAACGAAAAGGAAAGATTATGATTTCTGACAGAGACAATGAGATGATGCTTTATCGTATCGTACTTGTACCTGTACGCATGGGTCCACTGGGCAGCTAAGCGTGCTAATTTTATGCACTGACTTTGGCAATCGGCTCCATGCAATATTTGACAATCCCATCGCACAACGAGCTTCATAGTTTTTCCACTGATTCTCACTGTTTTATTGGGTTAACATTCTTTTTTTCCTTTTAAAAAAGGCACGGATCATGCCGGTATCGCAACGCAGTCAGTTGTAGAAAAGATGCTTGTGAAGAACGAAGGAAAGAATCGACATGATTTAGGACGAGAAGAATTTGTCAAGAAAGTCTGGGAATGGAAAGGAGACTACGGAGACAAGATTACAACACAATTGCGTTCTCTTGGAAGTAGTGTCGACTGGAGTCGAGAGAGGTTCACAATGGATGACATGCTCAGTAAAGCTGTCGTTGAAGCTTTCAACCAATTCCACGAGAAAGGCTTGCTTTACAGAGCCAATCGTCTTGGCAACTGGTCGTGCGCATTGAAGTCGGCTATTTCGGACATTGAAGTCGATTACATTGACTTGGAAGGAAGAACCTACCTCGAAGTCAAAACGCACAAGGGAAATCCAAAGGACCCGAAGGGTCGATATGAATTTGGAACTCTCACGTCCTTTGCCTATCCTATCGAAGATTCAGAGGAACAGCTCATTGTCGCAACGACGCGTTTGGAGACGATGCTTGGTGACACGGCTGTTGCAATTCATCCGGAGGATGCTCGATACAAGCATTTGCATGGCAAGTTTGTCATTCACCCATTCAACAATCGTCGAATCCCTATTGTTCTTGATCCGGAGCTTGTGGATATGAGCTTTGGTACTGGTGCTGTCAAGATCACACCTGCACACGATCCCAATGATTACGAGTGTGGCAAGCGGCACAATTTGGAATTTATTTGCATGTTGAATGAAGATGGATCCATCAATCACAACGGTGCACCCTTTGAAGGCTTAATGCGGTATGATGCTCGCATGGCTGTCGAAGATGCTCTCCAGGAAAAGGTAAGTTGGTGCTGCTACATATTCTAACGATTCGGGGAGTTTATTCTTTCACTCGCTCATGGTGCATTTCTTTAATTCTTAGGGTCTTCTGAAAGGCAAGGAACCGAACAAGATGCGTCTTGGTTTGTGCTCACGTAGTGGTGACATCTTAGAGCCCATGATCACCCCTCAATGGTATGTGAATTGCGATGGAATGGCCAAAAGAGCGACCGATGCTGTCAGAAATGGAGACTTGAAGATCGTTCCTGCGGATCACGAAAAGACATGGTTCCAGTGGCTTGACAACATTCGCGATTGGTGTATCAGCCGCCAGCTTTGGTGGGGGCATCAAATCCCTGCTTGGTTCGCGACGAAAAAAGATGAAACAGGTGTTGCAAAGAACGACATGGAGCACAATGATCGATGGGTTGTAGCTCGCGATGAAGAGGTAGGTGTTATATTATCTGCTTGTTTTGTTTGGCCGGACGTGTTCTTGTTGTCCTAATGATTGGAATCTCTTTCGTTTCGGCATCTCTCCAGGCGGCATACGAGAAAGCAGAGAAACTGCTTGGCTGCTCGCGTGATCAGATCATTTTGGAGCGAGATGAAGATGTGTTGGACACGTGGTTTTCTTCGGGACTTTTCCCTTTTTCTGTTTTTGGGTGGCCTGATAACACCGATGATCTCAAGGCGTTTTACCCCACATCGCTTCTCGAAACGGGTCTCGACATTTTGTTTTTCTGGGTTGCTCGAATGGTCATGATGGGTTTGCAGTTGACTGACCAGCTGCCGTTCCATACGGTATTTCTTCATGCAATGGTGCGAGACAAAGAGGGGCGGAAGATGTCGAAATCGCTGGGCAACGTCATTGACCCACTAGAGGTGATTAAGGGCTGCTCGCTTGAGACCTTGCAAGGGCGGCTGACAGGCGGAAATCTACCGCACAAGGAAATGGAGAGAGCCAAGAACAATATGCAAGAAGAATTTCCTGATGGTATCCCTGAGTGTGGTTCGGATGCACTGCGATTTGGACTGCTTGCTTACACTGTACAAGGGCGAGATATCAACCTTGATGTCAAACGTGTCGTTGGATTCCGCAATTTTTGCAACAAGCTGTGGAATGTGATTAAGTTTGCTCTTAACATCGTAGATGATTTCTCACCAACTGCTGATTTGTTGGGAGATCTGATGTCCAGTGGCAAGATGGCAATCCGCGACAAGAACATGATATCAAAATTGATGACAGCCGTCGAAAAAGTCAACGACTGTTTGGATAATTATCGATTCGGGGATGCGCAGCAAGCAGCACACTCCATGTGGATGGATGATCTTTGTCAAGTCTACATTGAACTGATCAAGCCCGTCGTCTACGACAAAAGTAGTGATAACGAAAGCGCTCGGTGGGCAGCACAGGCTACGCTGTGGGTTTGCTTGGACGTCGGTCTGCGAATGTTACACCCGATGATGCCGTTTGTAACCGAGGAGCTCTGGCAACGCCTACCTGGCCGTGGTACGTTGGGTCCCAACGAAAGTACAAGTATCATGGTGGCAAAATATCCGGAATGCAATGATGAGTACAAAGATGCAAGATCCGAGGAATCGATGGCGACAACAATGAAGGTGATTGCTGCATGTCGCTCTCTGCGTGCGTCCTACAACATCGTTGACAAGAAACAGACACACTTTTACGTGAAGATATCTGGATCGGGCGAGACCGATATTGCTAATCAGGTGGATGACATAAAGACACTGGCGAAGGCTTCGGCGGTAGACATCAATGCACCTGAAGATTCCATACCCCAAACCGTCGGAACTGTCATCATTGATGAGCAAACGACGCTAATGATGGATTTGAAGGGGTTGGTGGACTACGAAGCCGAGATCAAGAGGCTGAACAAGACTCTAAAAGGAACCTTGCCTGTCCTTACCAAGTTGGAAACGACAATCGCGGCGCCAGGGTACACGGAGAATGCAGCTGAGACACTTCAGCAGGAAAATCAAGAGAAACTGGAAGGGCTCCAAAAGAAGAAAGCAGACATTGAAGAGGCGATCGCCAACTTTGAAAGGCTCGCCCTGTTGGACAAGAGCTAATACACATGAAGCGCTTTGATCAAACCTACTACTGGTAGTGTAGAAAGGATAGTAGAATCAATTTGAATTTCTTAGAGATGCTCATTTTATAGATTGTGGCGGTGCATCAGTAGTCTTGGACGCGCGCTGTGCCATCAACTTTTCCTTTGCCGACTGAATCTCCGCGAGCTTGGAACGGAGCGAGTCTACATTTGCTGCGGACTCGGACGACGTCAATTCTTTTGGTTTTGGTTTTGACGAAGGCAACGGAATTTTTTCGAGCTTGGCACGAAAATGCTCTGGGTAAAGGTCTCTCTCTGTTCTCGTGCTTTTGCTAGCCGCCTTGAAGCGAACAAAACCGCTCGTGGCAGCTGTGCCTTCGTTCTCCTCCATTGCTTCCAGCCTTTTCAGTTTTGAGGCAAGCGACCCTGCTGATACAAATCCATTGCAAGTTGCCTGACGAGCAGAAGCAGCCGCCGTTATACCCAAGCCTTCAACCTCGAAATCCTCCCAATCCTTGGCGTTTCCCTCGAAATTCTCCTCGTCGCCATGAGGACGATTCCATTGGCCATCCCACTTCTTGGCATTGGATTTGAACTTCGCGTTTTGCTTCTTCTGGATTGCCATGGCTCTGTACGAATCCGATGCTGTCAAAGCCCTTTCCACACGGTCCGGATTACAGCAAAAATCGCATGATTTTTGGCAAACCGTCTTAGGATCAGTAACTACTTCGCCGAAGTGTTTTAAAACGAATTGTCGACGGCAATGGGGTGTAGTGCAGTACTCAACCACTTTTTGCAATGCATCTTGATTTCTCTTCAGCAACGTGCCATTCGAATGTTCTCCCGGCTTCTTATTCTTGTTCTTGTTCTCCTCTTGTTTTGTTAGTAAGAACTCAAATTTATTTGCATCGTCTCGCGAGAAATACACGAGAGAAATGGCAGGTTTGCCGTCTCTGCCGGCCCTCCCTGACTCCTAGGGTGCGAAATTCAACAACGTACAGGGTTAGCATGTGTCGCAATTGGATTGAACACAAGAAAGGAATATGTAGATCTATGGCAAAGTCATCCATACCTGGTAAAAACCGTCCATCGTCTTGGGAATAGACCTTCGAGATAATAAATATTGGTGTAAATGTTGTCAGATATTTAAATGTTCGTCGCGGGGTGATGAAAGAACAGGTTTGATCCTTGGACGTACCAGTGAACTACGTAGCGCACATACGCTAAATCAATTCCCATGCCGAAGGCCACAGTGGCAAACGCGACGTCAATTTGTCCACTTGTCCAGCCTTGTTGAACTTTCGTGCGCTCCGCTGCTTTTAAGGCTCCATGATAGGCTCCACAGCGAATTCCGGTGCGCTTCTCTATTTCTCTGGATAGATAGGTCGTGTCCTCTCGCTTGTGGCAATACACAATTCCACTGCATGGTTCCCCCGCTTTTTTGGCGCGTTTGTGTTGCTTTTTGATAAATTTGGCAAGGTCGTCCATGGAACTGCCGGGACTTTGTGCTTCCAACCCATCTTTCATGTAAACTTTGTAGAATATATTGCTACGATCAAACGAGCCGAGATGGCATGGCGCGTCGTGCAACTTCAGCGTGTCTCTGATGTCTTTAATAACAGCAGACGTTGCGGTTGCTGTCAAGGCCATCAATGGAACACCAGGAAAATTGGATGCGATCCAATCCAGTCGTCTGTAAGAGACCCGAAAATCGTGGCCCCATGTTGAAAGGCAGTGGGCTTCGTCAATAGCGAACCCAGCAAGTCGTTTCTGTTGGTGCATTTCTATGATGATTGATTGAAACTTTGGTGTTTGTAGTGATTCAGGTGTAACGTAGACGAGCGTCAGAGGTGTAAGAACTGCTTCGTCCGCCGCCTTTATCAGGGTTGAACGGCGTCCGAGAAGGCGTTCGCGCACTAGATTGTTTTCTTTCTCCGTATTTGCCGAACTAATGCATGCCGCAGCGATACCTTTTCTGACCAGTTCGTCCACCTGGTCACGCATTAGAGCGATGAGAGGCGAAACAATGACGGTTGTGCCCCCAATGACAACAGCCGGCAGTTGATAGCAAAGACCTGGTGTGCAAAAAACGAGATTGGGAAATGAATTGCGACATTTTTAGGAGAAGGAATTGGCGCAATAAGAACCAAAATTTGGCATTTCAAATATGCTTACTCTTTCCGCCACCTGTGGCCATGACGACAATTTGACTCTGTCCTTTCAAAGCCCCCTCCACGGCCTTGGGTTGCTGGTTACGCAATTTTGGAACACCAAAGACATCCTTCATAATTTCACGGCAGCGTTTTGCACGAGATTCGAAGGTCTCGTTCGGTATGCGTTTGTAGCTTGCACCAGACGACGAACTTTTGTTGATGGGGAGTGTGGATTGTGGCAATGATGATGATACGCTGTCTTTGTTGGAAGTCTTGGACTTTTTCTTGCTTGGTTCCATTGAGAGCAATGACGAGGTTGCGGACGACGATTTTGCCACTTCTCCAAACAAAGTCCTCTGGCTTTCACCAGCACTTCGTTTTTTCGTGTCGGTCGGCTCGTCATCATCAGGTGTCAATTCGATGCTATCAGATTTGTCATTTTTCTGTGATGCCTCGGCGGCTGGAGGAAATGTTCTATCGCTGTCACAAGTGAAACATTTCTTGGCGCCGTTGTTTTGGTTATTATAGGTGCATATTGTGCAAGACCATCCCATGGCTGGAAATTTTTGGTGGCGACTCGGAGTGAACTGATCTAGCTAGGGCACTTCTTTATTATTGCGGTGGTACCTTGGTGGATCTACCGGTTGTGTTGCTATGTTGCTTGTTGATTTTGATTTCATTCAGTTAGTTAGCCGTTCATTCATTATAGGAGGGACAGGGAGTGAGTGTTGTTTCGTCTCCGTGCACGTTTGCGCCAAGATTTACCTCGCCAGGGACGACTGGCATATATTAGTAACGACAGCGCTCTGAGGGCCTTTTGGGGTCTCCCTTTATTCTTGAGGTGGAGTTTAGGTTGTTTGTCATGAAAAGACAATTGGGGGTAGTTGACTGTGCTAGCTAGTACTGATGAATGATCAATAGCAAGCTATGCCAACATTTGGTGTCAGTTGCGCTGTTATGTTCTCTTTTCAACAGCTATCAAAACAGCAACTTTGTCTGGCTGGGTGGATGGGCCACCAAGTTAGATGCAAAATGGAAAAAGGGATGCTGTGCTAGTGGTTATGCAGGGTCAATGCCAGAAGCAAGCCTTAGATACTAATCATAACAGTAAGGGAGGTCTTGAAAGCTGGATGAAAGCAATGACTTTGCTTGTGAACCTACTAGTAGGGGGACAGATAAATGTGTTGGTAAATTTATCAATTGGTTGGCCACTAGGTCTTGTGATGACATGAGTACCACTTAAGGATGTCCCACACGAAGTAAGTCACGAGTACCCCCAAAGTGCAGTGTAGACGTTATTTTTTTGAGTGCCGTGTGACGTCAGCACGTTCAAATCATACCAACGGCTAAATGGTTTGAAATCGATCAACAACCCAAAATTCACACAACATCATCGTGTTTTTGTTGTGCGACCCTTCCTATCTAGCCTAAGCTAGAGAAACTCAATGTTGTATGATAACAAGTGTTAAGTAAAAGGAAAGAGTGAGAGCATCCCTTGTTATTCATCTAGCTAGTGCTGTTGTTGAGGCTGTGTCTGGGTGTGTGACTCCTAGCTAATGACCCGTCTCACTGTCCTTCGCCTGACATCTTCCCATGATTCAAATCAGGTCAATGGGAGGTTTGGATCAAAAGAATGCGATAGCGAGGAAGAAGACAGACACTTAAGTTGTTACCACAGAAGAGAATACAACAAAGGTTTGTCAGGAGGAACAGGTTGCCACGGCATCCAGGACTGAACAAGTGAAAGACATGGGACTGAATCGGGGCAATGTCAAGTGGTGGAAGACTTGAATGGAAACATAAAGTGGTAGGCATGGAAGATGCAGCAGCAAGGGATGCCATGGTGAGAGGTGCAGTTGGAGGAGTTGCCTTCCCCTGATCCAAATGGGACACAGTGGGAGAGGGGACTTGGTCAACTGTAGAAGTGGGAACATCAATTGAAGATGGAGAAAGCAATGGGTCAGGAGCAAGGCATTCCAAAGGTGAATTGAGGACAGGAGAGACGTCCTTCCCCTCATCCAAAGGATGTGGGGAGGGCTCAGCTGTGGGTGAATCTTCAAGACACGAGGCAAGGTAGTCACTGTGTGGGATGATGTCATCAAGGTGACGTCCATTCCAAGTGGGAGTAAAATGCCAGTGGGTGAACACAAGTTCCAATTCCATGATGGGAGGTCCAGTGTTGCCAGTCAAAATGTTGTAGACTTTGACACCAGCTGGAACACTCACGATAAGCTCACAGCACGCATTTTAGTCAGTCGTGTCACCGGTCATGTTCGTTTCTTTTTAAAATCGACGACAGTGTTTTTGTACGATTTAAATCGGCGAAGCGTTGGCGAAAAGTCATAGTCGTGATTGTCGGAGTTAATGTTGGAAAATGTCAGATTTAACAAAAAATGACTGAGAATGTCTGACGAAGTCTGAGAATGTGCGAGGATGTCTGAGAATGTCTGAGGTTGTATGCAATTGTCAGAAACCTTCTACACGAATGACTGCACGCATGCCAATCACTCGGAACGTCCCTAATGCATCTGTCGAATTGCGAAACCACTTAGCAAAAGCAATGACCCTCGCTAATTAACAAACGGTGTTAGACGGGACTCAAGGCTGACTCGGCGCTTATGTCGGAGATTGTCTGTTTAAGCATGAGAATGTCTGACGAAGTCTGAGAATGCATGAGGATGTCTGAGAATGTCTGAGATGCCGTCACAATGTCGGAAATGTCTGAAATGTCGGAATCCGACATTCACGATTGCTGCTGTTTAACTGCACGTGTCATTTGTGAATTTTGGCGAATGTCCGAGGCTTCGCCGAATGTCGGAAAATGTCTGTTTCCGACATTCACGACTAGCACTGTTTCAGCACACCGACTTTTTCGTGAGTGTTCCAGCTGAATGATCCAAGAATTGTGACAATCGGACAAAAATTGACTGAGATGTGTCAAAAAGACCCACTGAAGAACACTCCACCCACTGAGGAACACTCCAACTGATGAAACCCACATGTTTGACACTCCACCTGATGAAAGAACACTTGACTTGACACTCCAACTGATGAAACCCACCTGTTCAACTCTCCAATGCTCCAACTGATGAAACCCACCAGACAATGCTCCAACTGATGAAACCCACCAGACAGAGACACGGCTGAACCCACCAAAAAGAAGGTTTAAATAACCAAAAAACCATCAGCAATCAGCAGCAAAAACCAATCCTGGGTTAGTGGCAGAGTGGTAGAGATGTGCAGTTGAGAGTTGAGGCTCAGGGTTCAAGTCCCCTCCAACTGCTGGCCAGCATCTTTAGCATCTTTGTCGCAACCGCGGCCACCAGGAGCGGCAATTGCAGCCACTCATTGAGCTAAGTCCATCTCCAACCAGTGAATGCTGGAATGTTTGGTGTGTCCTCTCCGGTTCCCAAAAAGGGGATTACGTTGAGGGTGGACTGATCTCTAACCTCACCCCATTGCTGAAATGCTCTAAGGTCCATCTCCAACCAGCAAATGCTGGAATGTTTGGTGTGTCCTCTCCGGTTCCCAAAAAGGGGATTACGTTGAGGGTGGATGCCTTTTTGGCTAAACTGATGACAAAACAGGATGGAAACAAATCAAAATTTAATCAAACTTTAGTTCAAATTTGTAGTTGTGGACCCTCTTGGAGCAGGCCGCCTTTGCACACCCAGTGCTTCCAGATGCTTGACACATTTCTCTCTTGGCAAGTCCCCGGTCCTCCTCTCATGAACTCTGCGATCAGCACGGGGAACGTCATCAAAGTGATCTCCACCATCCATGAGTTGCGCCGGCCTAGCAGTGGCAACGTTGTGGGAAAATCCACCAGCTGAAAGTCCAAAAAAAGTGTCACTGTCAGATGCACCAATGGCAACAGGCTCATTGTTGTCAATGCAGAAATTGTGAAGCATGCACAGGGCTCTGACCAGCTGAGCAGTTTTTGCAATGGAGATGTTGACGGGCAGGGCCTTGCGCAAGACACCCCACCGATGAACTAACATTCCAAAGGCGCACTCTATGTTGATTCGCAGTGATGAATGATAAAAGTTATAAGCATCCTTAATGCCCTCACTGGAACCTCTGTAAGGAGTTGCCATGAAAGGCGTGTTGACGCAGGCGTTGTCTCCAAACAGGCACAGCCCGTCAGCAAGAAATCCCGCCTCCTTCAAACGCAGGTGAATGTCACTTGTAGTGAAGCACAGATAATCTGACGTTGCTGCGGGATGCTCGGCCTCAATGTCAAGGAATCGCCTCTTGTGGTCACAGATTGCCTGGAGGTTCAAACCGAATTTTTTCTTTCTGCCACAGAAAAACTTTTTTGGTCCAACACCAACGGGATCAAGGGAACGTTTGCTGGGTTTGTTTGTCCAGACCAGCATCCCATCGATGCAACCAACACATCCTTGAAAGTCGACACTCGATTTTTCTTGGAAACCTGCAGCAATTTTCATTTGCTCGCTGTGATCGCTAGGAAATGACATCTGCAACGTGGGGCACAAATTAATTGCATCAACAGTCTCCCAGACGCCAGTGTAAACTTCGGAGTAGTGGACTCCATGAACCTGAAAGATGTCGGCTGGTTCCCCGCCAGCAAACCAACGTAAAGCCATGGAGAGCTTGGCAGACTTTGGAATGTCACCATTTGGAGTCGAACCCCTTTTACGTTTTTTATTTTTGTGCATGTGCGGCTTCAACAAACCATCGAGCTTCCAAAATAACGTTTCAGGCATTCGATAGCATTTCTTGAACAAACGTGCCCCAAGACGTGCAAAGATTGTTTCCACTGGCACACGTTCTCTTTTGACATTTTTGGATCCACTTGTTCTGCCTTTCAAACCATCCTCCAATTGATCCAAAGCTACCCACGAGGCAACGGCAGCAACAAACGAGTTGCAGGTCTCCTGGAATCTTTCTTCCTCCTCCAACGTTTCCAACATTTCCAACGTGTCTTCTTCCCCCTCCATGCTGGGAATGCTTAACAGTGTTTCAAGACAGCTGTCACGTCAAACATTAATTCGTTAAATTATAAATTATAAACGTTGCTCATGCAACGTTGTGCTGTTGGTTGTTGTGGGGTTGCTTGATGCTGCCACAGTGTGTCATTGGGTAAGGATTGTAACGAATGTGTGTGTTTGGTTTTGGGAGACCCAAAATACAATAGCAACGTATTTTTAATGGTTTTGCAAACAGGTTATGAAGGCAAAAGACGTGTGTGTTTTTTTGGGATGACGAAATTACAGTAGTTACCCTCTCAGTTACGGTAAACTGCTAATAACTCGGAGCAACTAGTACTCTGCTACCAGGTACGTCGTACTGTGTAGCTACAGTAGCTAACTGGTTCTTGAGTACCGGGTAGGTCACTACAGTTTTAATTGAAGCCTTACTGTATTATTCTTTAGCTGTTGGATCCGCGTAAGCCTATTACCAATAGTAACGTCTTCTTTTGCTGTTGGATCCGCGTAATCGTGCGAAAGATGTTCAGGCGCGGAAGGAAAGTTTCCCGGAAGACTAATCTCTTTTTGAAAAACTACGAACCAGGCTTCTGATTTCGCTTGTTGGCGCGCCCCAAGACAGGATGCACTCTCTGATTGGCTAAAAACAACTCCGGGGGAGATTGAAAGTGCCACCAACATTTCAATGGGCAAAAATCATCAACTATGGAAAGCAAGCCTGCACCTGCGCCGGCAGAGAGCGAACCCAAACACTCAATTTGGATTTTCTCACATCCCCCATTGTTTCATCAATCTAATCCGCTACAGTATCTAGACTAACTAGCTAGTGACTGGTAGTAACAGCTTATGGCCCGCCAAAAAGGCTTCCTGGTCACGACAACGCGAGTAAGTGCAGAGAAACTTGTCGTGAATTGCCCCGCCCGGGAGCAAGTAAACGAGCCATTTGCGGAAGTAGGAGCAGCACAGCAGAACAACAAACGTCAAGAGGCAATGAATTCGACTGACTTGGGTCGAGCTTCGACCAAACATCGGATGATTTCGATATTCTAGCTAGGTGCCAGGTTGTTGTTCCAAGTCCCCGCATCGTAGAAAATGAAGGTTTGCGTACTTTCCAGTTTGTCAGTCACTGGCAGTCGGTCAAGGCAGGACAGTCGGATAAGTATTCACCTCCTTCGTGCTGACGGATGGTGCTTCAGTTGATTACCCTACGACTTGGTACAGTTTCCAAAGGATCTTTGTCAACTTGGTGGCCGACATTTTGACGGCGAAAGAGGTGATCCAAAAAGGCAATGACTATTTGCGTTTGTTGTTTTGATATTTTGCTCCCATTTCGCGTCTACAAACTGAAGCACCTCGAAGCCAACGATCGAACCATTATTTTGCATTGGGGGTGGTGGTGTGAGCCGATAGGTAATGCACCACGTGTACGTAAAAGATACCCATACAAAGATACAACATGTGCCATACTACAGTACTGTGCCCTAGCTAGCTCGTGTCAGTCGAGGAAACCTGACATCATCGAGAAAAATCCGAATCGATACCTAGATTTCCTTCGTACAAGTGCGTGTGTGTGGCTGCCTACTTGCTATCTATGGGCAATGCTCCCATGATTTTGAGTGAACCGCCAACGAGAATCTTGAACTGATCTATTATTCTCGTTTGTTTCGCCGAACCGTGACCTTGGTTGTCAAAGAGCATCTTCACCGATTGGACCGATACATTGTAGTAGTAGTAGCTGGCTAGCGTGTGGCATTACTCCATCCGCGGTTTTGAGTGCGGCTGCTGTGCTTAATCCAGAGATTTCTGTACGCTACCTCATTGTTGTTGTTTTGAAGACTTGATGGTACCGGCAAAAATTATCCCAGATCCGAACCCTTCAATGACGATGAAAACTCAGAACAAGATAGTTTGGCCATTCTCGTTCAATGATGTACCCAAAACAGGCGCCAGTGGTGGTACATGATACAACAGGAAAGATGAAAACACAACAATAGATACTCCATCTACTACGTACTAGAGGGAGCCACTAGCTAGCTACTAGTAGTACCTACTTGAAGTAGTGCTTACTGTAGTAGAAGTGCTTAAACCGAAGGAAAGTTACTCCGAAGTTACGGTGAAAACTGTTCCCCGTACGTTGCCCTTGGCTACAACGCGAACCGTTGTGTCATGGCCGAATGAATTAACAGAGAGAGTGTTCGCTTTCTTCTCACCCCTCGGGGACCGGGAACGAACGCTATCGCAACATGAAATTCGCGTCAGATGACTTAGAGAAAATATCAATTCTGTCCATTCGGGCATTCTCGGAAACCCTATTCGGTCGTATCGTTGTAACACTGTTGACGACCCCCGTCCATTCGTAATCGTTGTTGTAATAATTCCCGGTAATAGAAGTGGCTGCCTGTTATAGCAGAGCACTTGGCGACTCCAGCAGTGAAGCTAGATAGCTGACTGGCTAGACAGTTGATCAACTGAAAGGCAAAAAGCAGCACTTTCTAGGCAATGTAATGTTGGCCTGAGTTAGCGGAAGAAGGGCAACTGAACAGCTCAATCCCAACCAAACTGAATCCAGACCTGAGCATGGCAAAAGGCTAGACTCCAATCTGGTTGGTTGCCAGTGCATGGCTTAGACCTTTGATGGATCTGTCAAAGCATATGAAAGCATGTCAGCAACTGAAGCAATGACTTCTTTGTGCCAAGTTGGTTGAGGTTTGATGGCTTCAGCTGCTACATACTCGAACTTGTCGACTGAATCCGAATAATTTTTTCTTTGCATCCTAATCTCAAGACTTGAACTGCCTAATCAGAAAAAAAATATGACTCTAGCTTCTAGCTAGCTAGCTACTAGTAGAGTTAGCTACTACTAGTATCTCTACCCGGGTAGTGACCGTCCATTTGCACGAGAGGCATCGAAAGGGGGCTGTAGACGATTCCGCAAAACGAATACGTACTTCAGTGCGCGAATTTCACATGCTACTACGTAGTACGTTAGAACACAAAAACGAAGGCTAGGGGCCGCAGACATTGTTGCGGAATTCGGTTCCTACCGCAAAGAATGACAAAAGCAAGTATACTTATTGTTCAAATGACCCAGTTTTTGCTATACGAAGCCCCTTCGTAAGAACTGAAAGAGAAATGTTTTATTGCGAAGCCTTTCCATGAGTACTGTTTAGTATGAAACAATTTGTTTTAGGCATTCGTTCGGTCATATTCTAAGAATGCTGGTTGCTACTTAGGGCGTTGCGGGCTTGCAGCACGACCGCAACATTCGGTAATTGCAGGATTCGGATCGGGGCGGATCGCATTTGGTCGTCGTGCTTTCACGGGATGTAAAAAAGCGAATACTTTGATCGATCATATAAAAATATTCGAGTGGGTTGTTGTTCTTCTTCTTCCTCCCGATACCGCTATTACGTCGTGGCTCTCATTTTCAGTTCAACTACAGTACTTCACTCACAATATTTTTGCTCACAAAAGAAAAACCGAAACTATCAACACAAATTTTTAACAAAAAGCTACAATGTGCAAACCAACCCGATTTGTGAACATGGCCATGCCGATGCCTCTCCCCGCCCTACCCATTGAACCCGTCTCGTTTCAACAAGAACGTCAAGTAATGAACCCACAGCAGCAGCAGCAGCGATCAGCACAACTTCGTGAGAAACGAAGTCGTCGTGATTTTCTCATGTTCATCAAGGTATTGCTCAAATGCATTGAACAGTCCAAAGATCATTACAAGTTGTCCATTCAAGCCAAAGCCTTGGTAGCGGAGTGCATCAAGCGCAATCGCATGGGCGACCCCCATTTCAGTCCTCTTCAAGAAAATGTGGAACTCCGATTGCGTGGTTTGGTCGGTCCTGTCATGTTCAACAAAGCCATGGATATGATGGATCGGTTTCAAGCTACCAAGCTGCAGCGCGGTGTCCAACAAATGCGGCAGATGCAAAGGCAACTCCAAATGGCGCAGCCACCAGCAGCAACTGCAACAGCCGGATCCGGCTCTTCTGGATATTAAACAGGAAATGTCCATTTCATTTTCATTTCTTCATGGGGCTTCACACACACATAAACACTATGTACATCTTCATTAGCAGTTTTATATATTCTAAACTATCCACAATTATACAACTACATTCACATCTATCTACCTTTATTCTTTCATGTCTCCATCGGCCTCTGCTACTATCGCGCTAGCTAGCTGAACAATTGCTCTAGCTGTTAGATATACCGGTGATAAGACTGGGTCCACATACAACACATTCTGGTTGGCAGATTCCTGATTGATTTTGGCCAGCGAAAAGCGAATAGATTCGCTTGCTACCGCACTTGTTCCAGAAGTTTTTCATAAGCAGGAGTAGTACGTGTGCTAGTACGACAAAATTGACACTTTAGACGAACTGTACGGCACTACTACACAGTGCAAGTCGCAATCCAGAAGCCCCTACAGTACAATCGTACGCTTACTGTATCTAGGACACCGCCAAGGTTTCTTGTAGTGGTCGTGTCTCGCAAGTGTTCTAGTCTAGTAGTACTAGTTAGTAGTAGTTCTCCAAAGAACATCAGCGAATTTTCCGAATCTGGTAGTGGTACCAATGGTACCTGGTACAGTCGTGCAAAATGGCTCTTTCGATTTGGAAGAGGTGTGCGGCTGTGCAAAATGACAATAACAATTGAAACCGACGCACAATGCCTCAACGAATAGTAGGCAAACAACCACCAATAATTATTCGGGTGCAACGGTCTGACTTCACTTTGTGCCCCACCCGCTCACTGCAAGACTCGCTAGCTAGCTAGCTAGCCAGCTCCTATTTCAAATACTAGTACAATTGATTCAAAGGGCCAGCATGGATTTGGCACGAAAAGCAGCAACAGAAGAAGAAGTTGTCGAGGAAGAGTGGATTGAGTCTCCGAATGGTTGGACGGATCCTAAATACGAAGCCAAGGATGAAGAAGATGATGATGATGATGAAAATGATGGCGGAATGTTAGATATGTTTGCCGATACGGATCCAAGAGATTCCTTTCCCTTTGAAATTAAAATTCATCATCCAGAAAGCAAGGAAGAGAAAACAACCAAAACCATTACATTACAAGGATACAAATTGGACAGTGACGAATCGGCTCAATCCACAGGAGTGACACTGTGGCAAGCAGCACCTCGACTGGCGCATTTTCTCATGAAGCCAGAGTCAAGGGAATTAATTTTTGGCAAAAACGTATTGGAATTGGGTGCTGGTTTGGGATTGGTATCGATAGTGGCGCATCATTTGGGTGCTGGTCGCGTGGTATTGACGGATGGGGATACTCTCACACTAAGGCAAACGCGTCAAAATGTACAACAAAATTGTCATGACAACAACAACAGTAATAATAACATTGAATGCCGACAATTGATTTGGGGCAATCCGTCCCAATTGCAATCTTTGCTGGACAAATATGGGCGCTTGGATACTATTTTAGGTGCAGATGTGGTTTACACTGAGGCCAGTCTGGAACCCTTATTTGATACCGTCGCGGCCTTGTTAGAGCCAAAATCGGGCCGATTTGTTCTCAGTCGCGTTACGAAATGGAATGATGTTTCCGACGACACCGTTTTGGGAGCTGCCAAGCAACGAAAGCTCGACTGTACAAGACCAGAGGATGGTATATTTATTTTTTCCGTGATACAATGATCGATATGTAAAATTGCAAGAAAACGGTAACGTATGGTTCCCATCCTCTTTTATGAGTATTGGTGTTTTTATGGATTCCGTGCCATTCAGCAGTATTACTATGTATCATTATTATTTTTAGAATCCGCCAATCGTTTTCGTGCTTCGACAAAGGCAGGCCGTCGCAAGGATTCGTCCAAGAACAATGGTTTGTAGGCCTCGGGCAGATACTCACTTTCGCTACCGGGTTCTGTTTTTTGAATGGAAACGTGCAAACATCCCATGGTGTAGCCATCGTCTTGTAATAAAACACGCAATTCGGCACCTGCTTGAGTGGGTACGTCCGTCGAAACATCGCCCTCCAGCCCTTTAAGTGCTTCTTTGTCAAGTAACACGTGTACCACCGACGATCCCTCTCCCAAATCTTCCGGCGGTTGTTCAGCCAAGGCCGTAATCGCCAATTGGATGCATGTTTCAATCGACTCTATTTCGGAAATGGTTTCCCATTCTTTCTCGTTATTATTGTTGTTATTGACTTGAAGTACCAACGACATGACATCCAGTCCACCTGCCATGGCCGCGTTAAAATCCATCCATTGATAAGCTCTGGGAACGGAACACAAGCCTCGATTGCGATGCTTCCCTGCTTCAAAACTCACATCCACGGCCGGCAGAATGTGACGAATCATGCCATCACGGACATGCAATCCCACTGCCAATTGACACGTCGGCGGCTTTAAATCTTGGGCTTGCCACAATTCGTCAATCGAAGATGGATTGACAAAACCATTGTCGTCGGGAATTTTGGACCATTCGCCATACTTATTGGTTGCCTTGGTTTCTGGATCCAACACCCATGTGGGCCAACTCGATACAAAGGAGGCGGGCAATCGATCTTCGATGGCAGTCAAGGGATTGGTAATTTCAATGAATTGTCGTTGCGTGGGTTCTGGCGTCGAAAAGGCAGAACAATACCCTACTAATAATAATGAGAGCAAAACTGACATTGGTAGCAAGGAAGCGGTGACGGATGGCAGATGAGATTTCTTCAATGTAAAATAGATCCTCCAGTAATTAGGACCTTGGATTTTTTTTCTTGGTCAACGACTTGCTCTTCGTGTTTGGGGTATACCGTAGCGATGGAACCAAAGATGGTTGAACAGTTTTTTTTATTCTCCTTCTTTTGTGATGTTGCTGGCACACAATTGAATGGCTACAACTATTACCAACAGACGTGGTTGAGCAGAGAGGAATAGCTGAGCAGATGCGCTGGATGCATGTCCCTGATGATGTTATCAAGAGATTTTCTAATGAATGAATGAATGAATCACAACCATCGAGGCCAAAATTACGTCAGTCAGTTTGCATACGACAGGGGCGAGAACTTTCGGTGAGTCCCGGATACGACTGACCTTGGGCATGTCCTTCTTCTTTTGCTTTTTTTTCCGACAACAGAGAGAAAAAAAACCAGAAAACCGTCCCTTCATGGATTTTAGAAATGGCGACTCGGTGCAGCGCTGGATGGCCAATGAAAGATACTTTAAAGATAACCAGTGTTTGCTGGTTGCTACTAGCTAGTTCTGCTGTAGAGCTGGTAATATCAGTTTGCACCGAAAAAAATTGATTGGAATTATTATTATGATTGTAATTGTGCGTTGGGCTGATTCCATAAGCTTCCAACAGGTTGTATCTGATTGCGCCCCGCTTTATGCATTTCGTCGGGCTGGTCCATCCATCAGATTGGAAATAAGAATGTTGTTTCCTATACACGTAATCGGCCTCTTGGTGGTGGGTTGAGTGCTTTTTTATTTGTAGGCCACGACCATGCTTCTCAATTCACAATTCTTGAAATCTTCGCGCATCGACTCGGCATCACGATTGGCATACTTGATGACGGGAATATCTTCGGCTTCGGGACCACGCGTGTCCAACAACTGTGCAATATCACACGCTGCCTTACCGGGGTGCCCATAGTTAAAGATACAGCGGGACACGGTCGCATGACAACACACAATAATGTTTTGTTCGTCGCGCTCTTCGGCAAGCCATTCAAAAAAGGCACGGGTTCGGTCGGCAATGACATGAATCTCGGCTTGTTCTCGTTCGAGTTTGTACTCGGTATCATCGCCCAGCATCTTTTCGTAGTATTCCCAAATGGCATCTTCGTCGTTGGGACATGCCACGGAAAAGTCGACCATGGGGAAATCGGCCGCAATTTCATGAATGGGGCGACGACGATCGCAATTGAAATTGACTGTTTCACGGATGGCTTCATTGGCAATGAATGGGATGCCGGGGTTTTGTTCGAGGACAGGCTCCAACGAATGCAAGGCGGTTTGGACACATCGCGTGACGGGGGATGTAATGATGAGTTCGGCGTTGTCGCGGACATGGGCCAAACGAGAGCCCTCTGGTGCATTGTGGATTTGCGCGGCCAATCCTTGACATTGTTCAATGCCATGAGGTGTCAGACGGGCATCAATGCAGGAACGTTTCTGGGCATCGGCACCTCCATTGACATTGTGATATCCTTGGGCATGTCGGATCCAATGCACCACCTTGACGGTCTTGTAACCGTGTTTTTGTTTGAGTTCTTCCACGTCGGTACCGCCGTAGGGGAAGACGTCGGCCGCAGGAGCAACCGAGCTCGTCGACAAGGACGAGTCGGACGAGATTTGATGCTGGTACTTGGCACTCTTTTTGATGCCTGTAGAAATGGTGGAACCGAAGGACTCCATGGACTCGGTACGGCCATGGGCAGTATGGTCAACATGACCAGAGGGAAGGTACAACTTGTTGTTCTTGTTGAGGATGGACGACATGATGGCTGTTGTTTTTGAAAATGAAATCTGTAAAGAACGATAAAATCAGGTCCAGAACAAAGAACGGTTAGATACAACGAAGGAAGTAAGGAGCCACCCTTTGGCATGCACTACCACCATGCAAAGACTTACTTTCGTTTGGGGCAGATGGTTTGCTATGGTGTTTGCGTTTGTTTGTGATGTTGTGTTGATAATTTGCAATTTATGAGCTCGAATGAAAATGAATGAATGAAACAACAAATCGAATGCTTTTTTTATTAGTGTGGCTCAAACAGAATGCTGTTTCTTTTGGTTTCGATGATGGGTCCCAATAGGAATTTGGAATGGGAATTCAGGGTGGGACAGACCTCGCAACAGAACCATTCGTTGTTTACTGTTGTTAGCCAATAATGTTGGGGCGTTCTGGAATGGATGATTCCAAACTACCGGGCCTCGCATTGGAAGTAGCGATTCCATATTGGTGTTCCTGGTGACTGTGCGGGCCGATATTTTGTTGTCCGTACGTAACAGCGCGGTACGCTGGCTGTATTGGCATGTTCTTGTTTTTTGTGGAGTCATGCCAAGATGAGGTTCTCGTTCGCAATGTGAGCAATCTTGGTTCTCATTTGCCCTTGTTCCGATGGCGAAAGAGATCCATCGAAAGCTCGTACAGGTATCATACGGTAAACGTTTACTACCGTTGTCTCTTTGGATCGTGAATAGTTTTCGAAGTAAATACGAACTGTTAATTGGTTCATGAGTGGGTGTTGTCTTCTGAGAATTTCGGCTGGTTGTTCACGAGAACAATTGAGTGCATGTCGCGAGCTCGTTTATGAGGCGGCTGTGCTGTTAAAAATGACGTCACCATAGCCGCCTTCGAAACATACAGCATCACTACTTTACGAGTGCTATGATTTTAATTTCGTCGTGAACATGAAGAAGAATCAATGCACTGAAAAATGTGGGAGCTCTTTAATGAGGCGGCTCTGCTTTAATAAATTACGTCATCTCCGGGAGACAATACGACATTCAGTCAGTAGTACTGTGATTAGTTCGTGAATCATTCATATGGAGAACAATAATTCAATCATGGAGATGACGTTTCTCTTTGAGTCCCGGGTTTTTCAAGCTTCAATCGCCAAACCAAAGAACAAGATGTACGACCAACGACAACAAAATAGTAATGAAGAAACAAGCCATTTTTTTCAAATGATAACCCGATGCAACTCACGGATGGTATACTACGGCTTGCCTGCGATTCTTCTATTAGCAGTAGTATTCTTGAGCCCCACTTCGCTGAGTGGTGTTACTGCGGAAGCAGTAGAAGATAATAAGAGTGGAAACTTGCGACTCGGACGGAGAGCCATCGAGCACAGTGATGATGATGATATCCATGACTTCGACAGTAACCATGATGACGATGCCATATCCGTCGATGATCCTTCATCGACCTCAGCGACTGCCAGACAGAAGTCTCTTGTCCTGAGCCGAAACTTTGTTCGTCAAGCTGTGACTGCCGTAGAATTGGCGCAGTTGGTCTATGAAGATGATATTTCTTCGGCTCCAAAAGTCAACCAATATCGCAAACTGTATTCCGACGCAAATTTTTTCTTTGCGTGGTACGATGGTCGTAATGACGCTACTTTAATGACCAAACAACGAGGTGTTTGTTATGGTGTTTTTCGAGGAACCTTTCAAGCGAGTTGGACTGATATTCGACAAAATTTGGATCTTTCCAGTCATTCCGTGGATGGCACAAGTTGTAACGTTCGCCTCGGATTTTATCGTGCGTATTACAACAAGTACCAACCAAATTTTGAACAAAAAGTAAAGCAGTGTGTGGCGTCTTGTGGCAAGACCAAAGACGGAAAGAAACGCAAATGTCCTTTGATATTGACGGGACACTCCCAAGGTGCAGCAGTGGCCATTGTAGCCTCGCTGGCATTGAAACAGTACCAACCGACGACATTGGCATTTGGACCTCTCAAAACTGTTGTGACGACGAGTAGCAACAACGACGATAACAAAGAAGTGTGCACGGATATAGACAGCAACAACGTATATACCTTTGTCGTGGCGTCAGGGGGTCGTTACGATGATGTTCCCTACCGGAATCCCATTGGCAAGACAGTGGGCCACGTCCTGTTATTGGATGAGGGTAATACTGTGGCCTATACCGGCCGAAATGATATCACGCGCCGTCAACCCTTTACACGAACCATCCATGCCGTAGAACTATATAAAGCGCGTGTGCAAGAGCTGCTGAGAGAAAAAGACAACGACAACAAGAAGAATGGCAAGAATGGCGGACCGTTTCCCATTACCATCACGCAATGGTCAGATGGCCACTGGTGCAACTATCCCGACGAGTGCAACTCTAAAGATTGCGTTGAAAATATTTGCACGCCCATGTCCTATCCAAAGAGTCAAAACAACAACAAGCAAAAGAATATAAAGAACACAAAGAAACCGGTCAAACCGGTGCTGCGTCGTACCAGCGGATCTCCTTGTACCAAGGATTCCGAATGCCAATCCAAATCCTGTCATTCGAACAGTTGTGCCCTTGGCAATGGAAAACTTGGTATCGGCGCTGCTTGCACTGAGCATACCGATTGCGACTCGTCGAGATGCTATGACAGTAGTGCCAGCTCCCCGCTACCGTGGACAGGAGGAGGAACCAGCAGCAGCGGTATTTGCGCTCCTCTGCGCGCCACCGGAAGTTTTTGCAATGAAGACTCGGATTGCTCGGATGAGAATTGTTCGGGAAGGAGGTATCCACCCGATCTCAAGATGCGGTGTCAGCCTCCCAAAAAAGAAGAACCATGATAAAAATTTGGCTCTATCTGACATCAAGACAAAATCTATACATACAAGGGAGCATCGGCCAACTACTGAGAGGAAAGGACACTCCATGCGGCTCCTTGCGCAAGGAAATCCAGATCTAATTTGGCGCTGTCGGGACTCTTTGTTTGGTTCTACAGTAGACTGGCCTCAAGTGCACCTTGCTGGAACTGAACCTTGCTACAGGAATGCCACATTCCCACTTTTTCTTCAGGTGACTGCATACGTCCGTTCTGTTCTAGCAAGCATAGGACCAAAAGCCGATGCTCAGTCTCTCACAGAGTGTCTCTCACAGGATATCTCAGAGAGAGTCATCTTTTCATACAGCCAGATTCAACCAGCCTGCTCTGTACAGTATGTTGCTGCCCAAATCACACAACTGAAGACTCACGCAAAGGCAGTAGAGAGATGAGTGAGTCCGCCCATAGGCCACAGCTCCGCAATACTCCGCCAGGAAGCTGTCTCGTCAAACATACGAAGCAATGAAGACTGGAGAGCAGAAGTCAAGAGACCAGCCAGTCAACCAAACAGTTGGAGCTTCTCGAGTGGGGAGAGCTTCCATCCTGTATCAACGAAAAAAGTCAAACGTTTCCTTCCATCTACAGTACACTTCCTTCTACCTTCCTTGTGACCATGGCATCATCACCTTTCGGGATAACACCCACACCACAAGGCCCGGTCAAAATAGATTTCCGGTCAAAATAAATTCCCGGTCGATAGAAGAGCTTCCTGGTGAAGTAAGTGTGTTTGTCTTCATCTTCCCTTTCGGTGCTTCCTCATCCTGCCACTGGAATAATTTGAAAGTGTGAACAATGACAACTCAATGCCTTGTTCTTTGCCATTCCATGCCGGCCGGCATTTTATGGCAACTAAGGTACCCAAACCGTTCCAGTCAGTAGAGGCTATTGTGCTCCGCTCAACCGACGGAAGCAAGAAGGAACTCCCTGGTTAACTGTGTTCAAGTTACGTTGCTTGACACGCTACAATAGTGAGTCTAGTACTGCTTGGTAATACTGTACGACGTAGTCCCTTTTTGTGCGTCCTCATCCGTGATAGGATTAAGGATGCGGAACTGAAACTGTGAAAATAATGAACAACTGAATCAAAACGGCATGACTGACACATGCGTACAGTAGATGAAAAATAATATGGCAACTGTTAGAATAGAATGGAGGCAATATGTACCAGGACTCCCAGCTCTGTCCTTTGGTCAAAGGAAGAAGAATTCCCGCTGGTGAAACGTCCCCTTGCCCCTTTCTGTGCTTCCTCATCCAGTTCCGTTGTTTAATGAACGAGGCGACTCATTTGCTTCCGTAATTTAACGTTGAGCACTGCCGTGGCGTTCAGCTTTTGCTTCCGTAGTAGTTGTAGGTATCGTCATGTTTGGGTCTGGAACTCTGGATTCTGCCAGTGTGTTCTTTATGCGTAAGCGAACTGCTGACAATCCCGTATGACCTTTCTCAGTTCTTTTCTGGGTTGAGAACTTGAGATTTCTTTTTGGCTTCCGAGACATGCACAGTGTGGAAAAACTAACACTACTTGTATCCAATTTCCGCTCCTTTCTCCTTGCGTAACGCCCTATCTATTCCACTGCGTATCAGTACCATACAAAGTGTCCAATAATGCCATGGTGTAAAGCTATATCTCCCCGTGTAAAAAGATTTTTTCGACGTCGCTTCTGACTACTAGTAGAGACCTCGTGATGCTCAGCTTGATCGTTGTGTACAGTTCCTTGACTAACCTGTTCTCTACTCGTAACCAATCGAAAACAAAATGAACATTTCATGGTAATGTTTCAACCACCGATCTGGAGAGCGAATTGGCCCTTGTCCTCCTTGTCGCCTATTACTCTTTGTGTACATACAGCACTGTACGTTTCTGTGTCACTGTTTATCTGGTAGGATTCTATCGTTGGATTGTGAAACCTCGTGGATGGGAATGTGTATCAAAATACAGTGTTGATGTCACTCGTGATACTACCTTTTTCAACTACTCCGAGTACTGACCGAACAGTCGGAGTAGGTTATCAGACTGCCAAGTGTGTCTAACTGCCTCGGGCGGAAGAAGGCTGATTTGGCCTCTCATGATTGCGTTCTTTTCTACATGTAGACTAGTTGGAAACGAGAAATGAGGGCAAATCTAGTGGAATCCAGTTCAAGCACAATCAGTTCGTACGTAGTACTGTACCACTTGTGAAATTGTGGTCGTCCAGACTGTTTATGTACTACTTTCTACTAATGCGTCGTAGACGGAGCGGACAGGAGCAGACGACAACTTACGAACGTCAGAGGGATTTTAGAAAGTAAGAAGTATCGGCTTTGAATGGACGTCTCCGAGCAATTCGGTTTAGTGGCCAAAGCCAACTCCGACAATAATCCTTGCTGTCTTGAGAATTAGGGGCCACCACGGGCAATCACGCTTCCCACGATTATGAGTTACTCATCAAGTACAGGCCAGAAGTAGGAGGCAAAGGAAGAGAAGGTAAAGGCCATTTGAAGATTTCTACGTGATTCTCTGGTACTCGTATTCACTGGAGTTCACAGTTCCAGCCACAGTTTTCTACCACTGTTGTATTGATTATTCGTTCTAACTGCTAGGTTCGGCTGAGAAAGGCGTCGGTCGTGGGATACTGCTTGGAGGTTTGATTACGCCGTCCTCTGTCGTTTGCTTCCGCAAAAGTTATCAGGTTGTGTAGAAAACCACGGTACCAGTACCTTCCAAACGCCTCACCGAAATATGCAGCAGAAAACCTATGCATCGTGATCGATCAGTTTTTTGCCCGTCACGCTGTAGCTACTAGCTAGCTAGTACTAGAAGAGCTCGGTCCTTGGCCTGCCTGTTTTCTTTTTGCTTACCTTTTAGGATCATAATTTCTAACCAACTGACAATTATTTTTTCTCAGGGCCCAGAAACAACTAACAAAAAGCAAACTAAAAAGTCAAATTATCAAACTATCAATCGTTTCAAAAAACACAAAATGAAGACTAACATGAACATGAGCAGCGGCGTCAGAGTTGAAGCAGAAGATATCAACTATAACATGGACATCCTTTGTGGTAAGTTATCTGATGGAAATATCATGATTCATGGTCAAGATAATCTCTGATTTCGCACCTCCATCTCACACGCTTCCTTTTCATAACTATCAGGCAAGAATAAGGATTGTCTTGGTGCCCCCGGCTCTGTGCGTTTCCGCGCCATTATTGACCAACATGCGGAATCCTACAACAAGGCACCCTCCAAGTACGACAAGATGACCATCACCAAGAATATCTACGAGTTTGTCAGCCAATCCTCCCGTTTTCTCAAATTCAATGAGAAGTTGGGATACTGGGAAGAGATCTCGGCCATGGCCGCGCGAGACAAGGTGGGACATGCCCTTCGCTTTGCGACTCGCCGTGCCACCCACAGCAAGAAATCCCCCGTGAGTCAAATCCGGCGAAGCACCGTGTCCTCGGATGGCAGCTGCACCACTGCAAGCACTGGGAGTAGCAGCAGCAGCAGCGTCACGAGCACCGAGACAGTCAGCAGTACCATCGCTCATGAATTGGATACCTTGGAGAAGAGCATCTATGGCATGGATTCCTTTGTGGCACAGTTTCAAAACAGTTTCACTACAAGCAGTCCGACCCCGACATCGGCCGCACCTCAGGTGGCATGCCAAACCCTGCTGCAATACCTGAGCATGGAAAACGAACAAGAGAGCCCTCATCAGGCACCCTCCGCCGATGAACTCAAGGTGGTCTTTGACGAGTTTTTGTTTGAGGATCGCTTTGCTTCCATGAAGGATGATCTGCTTCAAATGGTGGAGAGCATGTCGGGTTCTCGTCAAGGCTCCCACAAAAGCCAAAGCCAGTCAAGCTGCACTCTGGATGATTGCTCCCTCATGATCGAAGCAATGCAGATGCAAATGGCGGAGCCTTGTTTGGATTCCAAAGACAGCCTTGCTTCACTCATGATGGAGCCCTTGGGAGACTGGCAAGATTAAACGTCTTGTTTCAGTTTGCATTGGCAAGACTTTTGTGAAAAGACACTGCATATTTTCTATACTATATAATACAGAACTGCTTGGAATGCTATACCAGTGGTAGATATTTGAATTTACTACTACTAGCTAGCTGAATTTCCAAGTTCTGTCTCTTATACACATCTGACGCTGCCGACGAATAGAGAGGTGTAGATCTCGGTGGTCGCCGTATCATTA
>ENA-ORBV01002577-ORBV01002577.1-microbial-mat-metagenome-genome-assembly--contig:-NODE-2577-length-38025-cov-33.887319_pt1 | contig 38025 bp, 36 predicted proteins | sample MGYA00237777_ERZ505514 | MGnify/ENA primary metagenome ERZ505514 (study PRJEB26160, sample SAMN06269048) | microbial mat metagenome | isolation source: Oligotrophic lake microbial mat | place... | reverse complement strand
GTTCTTCTCAGGGTGAATCAGGGTCACCACCTCGAGCGTGAACTGCTGGGGCACCCGCACGATGGTCAGCCCTTCAGCGTCGACCCTGTACTCGGAGGGATCGAGCGCCCGCCCGTCCAGCACCACGGCCTGGAGCTCCAGATCGACGCCGTCCAGGCGCAACGGCCTTGGCGATGTCGCCTGCTCGTCGCGCGCATGAAACACCGAGTAGGCGCTGACCTCGGTGGGATCTTCGAACAGTTCGAAGGTGAGCTCGACCGAATCGACGAGATAGGCCGGCGGTTCGTAATCCGACAGTCGGGTGGTCGACGGGGCGGCGGGCGTGCTGGCGGGGCTTGTCACCGAATCCAACCGGTGAAACGGCACGACAGCCGACGGCTGGCGTGAGTGGCCGGGAGCGGGTAGTCTGTCGCCATGCCCAACACGCCCGCGCTGCTGCCACGATTATCGGTGATGATGTTCCTCCAGTTCTTTGTCTGGGGGTCGTGGTACGTCTCGATGACGGGGTGGATGAACGAGGTGGGCCTGGGGGAGTTGACGTACTGGGCGTATGTGGTGGGGCCGATCGCCGCGGTGGTGTCACCGTTCTTCGTGGGGATGATCGCGGACCGGTTTTTTCCGACGCAGGTGGTGATGGGCGTGCTGCACCTGCTGGGCGGAGCGATCATGCTGCTGGTACCGGGCGTGGTGGCGGCGACAGGGCCGGAGGTTCCCAAGACATTTTTCCACCCGTATGTGCTGATGCTGCTGGCGCACATGCTGTGCTACATGCCCACGCTGGCGCTGACGAACTCGCTGTCGTTCACGCATCTGGCGAACGCGCAGAAGCAGTTCCCGCTGGTGCGGGTGTTCGGGACGATCGGGTGGATCGCGGGGAACATCGCGGTGGCGGGGAGTCTGGCGACATGGGGGCTCTCGGGACTGACGTGGATCGAGGGTGGAGACAAGTCGCCGGTGCAGTTCTACGTCACGGGGTCCGCGGGCCTGCTGCTGGGCCTGTACAGTTTCACGCTGCCGCACACGCCTCCCCCGGCGCGCGGGAGGGCGGTGTCGGCCCGGGAGGTTGCGGGCCTGGACTCTCTGCGGCTGCTGGCACGTCCCGGATACGCGGTCTTCATTGTGTGCTCACTGCTGCTGTGCATCCCGCTCGCTGGGTACTACCAGCAGGCACGCAACTTTGTCGCGTATCTCGGTGATCAGACGCCCACGCTGACAATGTCGTACGGGCAGATGGCGGAGATCCTGTTCATGCTCCTGCTGCCCGCGATGTACATGCGGCTGGGAGTCAAATGGGTGCTGGCGATGGGGATGCTCGCGTGGGTCGCGCGGTACGCGCTGTTCGCTGGCGCTGCGGCGGAATCCGTCCGGTGGATGGCCGTGCTGGGCGTCCTACTGCACGGACTTTGCTACGACCTGTTCTTTGTGGCGGGGTTCATCTATGTGGACAAGAAGGCGTCGCCGGCGATCCGAGCGCAGGCGCAGGGGTTCCTGGTGCTGGTCACGCAGGGCTTGGGCCTGGGGATCGGTGCGTACCTGTTTGGCAATCTGGTCGGAGGTTTCACCACCGTCGAGGAGGGCACCGAGCCGTTCACGGACTGGCGCGCGGTGTGGTACATCGCGGCGGGGTTTGCAGCGCTGGTGCTGGTCGGGTTCGCACTGCTGTTCCGGGACCGTGGCGCCGAGCCGCCGGCCAAAGCGCCCAGCGCGGAGGAAACGGCGTGAGCAAAGCGGAAGCGAACGTAGGCGAACTGCATGTGAGGCCAGCGCGGCAGGACGATGCCACGCTGATCCACGGCCTGATCCTCGAGATCGCGGACTACGAGAAGTTACGGCACGAGGTGGTCGCGAGGGTGGAGGACATCCGTGAGGCGCTCTTTCCCCAACACGGCCTGGCGATCGCGCACGCGTTGATCGGCGAGATCGATGGCACTGCACAGGGGTATGCGCTGTACTTCTTCAACTTCTCGACCTTCGTGGGGCGCGCGGGGCTGTACCTCGAGGATGTGTTCGTGCGTCCGGCGTTCCGCGGGCGCGGGCTGGGCAAGGCGCTGCTGGTCGCGCTCGCGGATGTCGCGCGCATGCGAAACTGTGGCCGGATGGAGTGGTCGGTGCTCGACTGGAACACACCCGCGATCGAGTTTTACAGGACGCTCGGATCGCGTTCGATGGACGGGTGGACAGTGCATCGGCTTGATGAAGCCGCGCTGAACCGCCTTGCGGATCAGGTCCGCAGGTAGTCGCGATAGTCGCGCTTCTTGGCGATGGTCTTGACGGCGGCGTTGCCGGAGGAGGCAACATCAGTGCTGCCGATAAGATTGGCCACACTTGGGGCGACCCCGCCGCCAGAGCCGACGATCTGCTTGAGCGTGCGCTGACGGATGGCGACTTTGACGGGGCCGCTGGTCTGGGTGTTGCTGGATGGACGGGCCATGGAAAACTCCTTGGGAGGGCCTAGGTTCAAGTCCGGAGCCCTGACCCCTACAATGCGCAAACGGGGCGCTGCGCGCCACCCGGAACTGTAGGTTGCCGTGTGCCGCTGCGGTCGGTCACTTGGAGTGAGTGGCGGTCGGCTCATAGCGGATCAACTTCTCGACGGCGTTGCCCGGGGACATGAGCAGCACCTTGGGGCGGTGGGTCGCATACTCGTCATCATTCATGGTGGCGTAGTGCATGATGATCACGCGATCGCCGACCTCGAAGAGGTGGGCGGCCGCGCCATTGAGTTCGATCTTGCCCGAGCCGCGTTCGCCCTCGAAGACGTAGGTCTCGAGGCGGTCACCGGTGCGGCAGTTGGCGATGTGGACGTGGTCGTTGACGCGCATGCCGCACTGATCGAGGAGGTCGCGATCAATCGTGATCGATCCGATGTAGTCGGGGTAAGCCCCGGTGACACGGGCCATGTGGATCTTGCTGTGGAGGACCTGCCTGAGCATCGGAAGATCGTAGGTAGGCGCGTGCTGAGGGGTGCAGGTGAAGCCCGGCACGAGTGCCGGTCTACCTTCACCTCGAGGCCCGTTCGGCGGCCTCGACCACGTTGAGCAGGAGCATCGCCACGGTCATGGGACCGACGCCGCCGGGTACGGGGCTAATCCAGCCCGCGGATCCGGAAGACTTCGCACCTCCTGCGCTAAAGCCGCCGACAGAATCAAACACCACATCGCCAACGGTCTTCATTTTGCCGTCGGCGCCCGCGATTCGGTTCACGCCGACATCGATCACGATCGCGCCGGGCTTGACCATCTTGCGCGTGATGAGGTCCGGTACGCCCGCCGCGGCGATGAGGACATCGGCCCCGCGGCAATGCTCGGACAGGTCCGGGGTCCACTTGTTGCAGGAGAGCACGGTGGCATCCATGCGCATAAGCAGGACGGCGATGGGCTTGCCAACGTGGTTTGAGGCTCCGACGACGAGCGCGACCTTGCCGCGGAGCGATCCCGCCGTGAGGCCGGTGTGCTCGATCATCTTGATGACCGCGAGCGCGGTGCAGGGCGCGAGCGAGGAACGCCCGTAGACGACGTTGCCGATGTTGGCGGGGTTGACGCCCTCGACATCCTTCTCGGGCGCGATGAGCCGCTGCACCGAATAGGCGTCCACCGATTCGGGCAGGGGCAGGTGGACCATGATCGCGGAGACTTCGTCCTTGGTGTTGAGCAGCAGGACGCGTCCGGCGATGTCGTCGTAACCCGAGCCGGCGGGCAGCGCGTGCAGGACGTAGTCGATGCCGAGTTCGGCGCAGGTGCGGGCCTGGCTCTGGGCGTACTGGTGCGCGGCATCGTCATCCGAGCCGATGAGCAGGGCATCAAGGCGGACGGGGCGGCCCGCCGCACGCAACGTTGCGGCACGGCGCGCAATCTCCTCGCGGTACTGCTTCGCAAGGGCCTTGCCGTCGATGACCTGTGCCGCCATAGGCCGGGATGGTAACCGGGCGGGGGTGATCTGTTTGGGGGTTGCCACCCGGTGGGTGGGGTTTCACACGACGTGCATGTGCAGACCGACGCGGGTTCGTGCCGATCTTGCGGCTTTGGATCTGTTCCACCCCGCCTCCGCGGAGAATCAGTCGCCGCGGAGCGGCGGGGCACCCAAAGGGAGTCCGCTATGTCCGCCACCGCCTCGACGATGTTGCCGCTGGGCACGAACATGCCCGGGTTCATGCTCCCCGACACCGTGTCGGGCAAACTCGTCCGCTCCTCCGACCTCGCCAAGGGGAAGCGGGCGATGGTGGTGATGTTCATCTGCAACCACTGCCCGTATGTGAAGCATGTGCGGGACGAACTGGCTCGATTGGCGCGGGACTATGCGCCCAAGGGGATCGGCTTCGCGGCCATCAGTTCCAACGACGTGTCCGAGTACCCCGATGACGGGCCGGAGTTGATGAAGCGCGAGGCGGCTGAGGCGGGGTACACGTTCCCGTATCTGTACGATGAGGATCAGGGCGCGGCGAAGTCGTACCGCGCGGCGTGTACGCCGGACTTCTATGTCTTCGACAGCGAGGGCAAGTTGTTCTATCGCGGGCAACTCGATGAGACCCGGCCGCGGAGCGGAGCGCCGGCCAACGGCAAGGACCTCCGGCACGCGCTGGAGATGGTGCTGCGGACCGGGGCATCGCCGCCCGAGCGGCAGATGCCGAGCATCGGCTGCAACATCAAGTGGAAGGCTGGGAGGGACCCGGATTACGCGAAGTGATCTATCTCTCTTTGAGTGAAGAATTCGGAAGGAACTCAGAGAGAGCAGAGCAAGCAGAGGGCAGCAGAGAGAGACCGGGATGAGGGGATGGGTAAGACCGTCTTCCCTGCCAAGACCGAAGCGTGGTTTGCCGTGTCGTGGCCACGCGCCGTGGAGCGAGGCAGCTGCCGCAACCCGCGGGCACCACCCGGCGTAGCGTTGTCCGGATGCCCACTGCCCCGCACGCCGCGAACGATCCGCTGACCGCGCAAAGCGTCGCATCGGCTGTGCCGTCCGAGCCAAGGCGGACGCGGGCGAGCCGAAAGCCGCTCGCGAAGGTGCGGCGTCGGTACCGCCTGCGGTTCCCGGCGTACATCTACATGCTGGTGACGGTGTTCATAGCCATCGGCGCGTTCAACAGCCAGAACAATCTGCTCTTCTGGGCATTCGGCCTTGCGCTCGCGGCGATGGTCGTCTCGGGCGTCCTGTCGGGCACGATGCTGATGGGCGTGGAGATCGAACGGCGCGCGCTGGCCGATGCCCGCGCGGGCGAGAAACTGTCGCTCGCGTACACCGTCCGCAACCGCAACCGCTGGGTGCCGGCGTTCGCGATGCGCTTCGAGGAGATCCCGCCCTCGCGAGCGTGGTGGTCGCGCAAGGCCTCGCACATCGAGGCGTGGACGTCCTACATAGATCGGCCGGTGGTGTTTGTGCCGCATGTGGGGCCGCGGGAAGCGGTGACAGCGCGGGTCGAAGTGGCCGCCCGCCGGCGCGGCCGGGTGCGTCTCCTGGGTGTGCGGCTGACATCCACGTTCCCCTTCGGCCTGATCCGCAAGACCATCGAGTATCAGTTGCCTGATGAGATGGTGGTGACGCCCGCTTCGATCCCGCCGCCCGCCGGCGCGGCGGACATTCTCGGGAGAATCGGCGACGCGGCGATCGCGTCGCGCCGTCAGGGGCCGGGGGATGAGTTCTTTGCTCTGAGGGAGTACATCCCGGGCGACAGCCCGGGGAGCATCGCGTGGCGGGCATCGGCACGGCGCCTGCACATCGTGCCGCCGGGGCCGGGGATGGGCCTGCTGGTGAAGCAGAACGCTTCGCCCGCGCCGGCGCGACTGTGGATCGTGCTGCGGCTGGCTCCCAACAAGGCCAGCGCGCATGAGAACGAACTGGCGATCTCGCTGTCGGTAGGCTTGGCGGCTAGGAGCCTTGAGCGCGGGCTGAGCGTGGGCATCGCGGTGCCACGGGCGGGCGTGACGCTGCGGCCGATGCCGGGATCGGGCCACCTGCACGCGATCGCCCGGGAACTGGGGTTGCTGGAACTTGCGGGGCTGAACACGCACACGGAGGCGGGAAGGTTTCCGGCAGCCGCGGCCGCTCCCGGGTCGATCATCATCGCGGTCCATGCCGGCGCGGTGGACCGAACATTCGGGCCTGGCAATGACCGGGCGTTCCACTTGTCAACGGCAGGGCTTGCGTCCGATGCGCTTGCGCAGGTGCGGGCATGAGCGTCACCGCGCGCCTGAACCTGGTGATCTGCCTGACGGTGGCGGTGGGGATATTCGCGTTCACGATCGCGGATGAATCGTGGGGCCTGCTGCTGCTGGGAATGGCCGGAGCGTTTGTCGGGTACATAGCCGGGCGGCCGAACCCGCTGGCTCCGGAGAAAAGACCGTGGGCTCTGCCGCGGGTGGCGGTAAACCTGCTGGTGTTTCTGGCGATCGTGAACGCGGCGCTGCAGGCATCGGTGTTCCGGGACGGTCAGAGGCCCCTGGTCTCGACGCTCGGCGCGTTTCTCGTGCATGTGCAGTTGATCAAACTGGTGGACCGGCGGACGGCTCGCGATGAGGCGCAACTTCTCGGGCTGAGTCTGTTCGGCGTCATCGCGTCGATCCTGACGAGCAACTCGCTGCCATTGGGCGTTGCGCTCACTGCCTATATGCCGCTCATCGTGGCATCGGCGATGCTGACGGAGATCAACAGCGCAAGCACGACGGGGGTGGCGCACGCGCCGATAAGCCCAAGGTCGCTGTTCTCGCAGTTGCGGCGGGTGGTGGGGGCGAGCGTGCTGGTGGCGTGCGCGCTGGCGGCGGGGGTGTTCGTGCTCACGCCGCGCGGGATCGGCAACGATCTGCTCGGAGCGCTGGGCAAGCCGCTGGCTCCGGAGGTGGGCTTCTCGGACAACGCGCGCTTGGGCAACAGCGGCTTTCTGTCCGTGTCGCAGACGCCGGTGATGGACCTGTCGCTCTTCGATAGCGACGGGCGAAACGCGGGTGATGGCACTCGAGCCGTGTATCTGCGTGGGGCGGTGCGGGACCTGTATCTCCGCCGGGGTCAATGGATGAGCAGCGCGGAGGCATCACCGGTCGAGTTCCGCATTCAGGCGGGGCAGCGGGAAGAGGTCGGGCCGTTGATGCCCGAGGCGGGGCTGTTGTTTCAGCGGATCACGCCGCGAGCCACAGGGCGGGACGGGGATGACTATCTGTTCTGCGCGTGGCGACCAGTGTGGGTGGAGCCTTCGGTGCCGATGGCGCTGCGGGTTTCCGAAGCGGACCTGACACTTAGGCGGTCGCGGAACGCGGGCCGGACTTCCGGGCGCGGGACGTACACGGTGGCCTCATCACCTGCGGATCTGACTCCGCCGCCTGAGCGCGGTGGATCGGAGCCGGTCGTTTCCAACACGTTTAACGGCACGCGGGTCGCGGAGTTGGCCCGGACGATTCTGGCTGGGTCGGAAAGTGGAGCGGGCGGGGGCGCGGGCGGCTGAGCCGGTCCGCTCGGCTGCCCGAGTCCTGTCGTCGATCCGATCGAGACCGTGTCCTGAACGGCGTTGGGCGGATGACTCATCGGATCGCCTTTCTCTCGTGGGCGGCTATGGGCCGGAGATCTTCGAGCGTACTCAGAGGCTTGCGATCCGAGCGGCTTGCGCAGTCCGCTCGCTTGTGAAAAATGGTGCAACTGTTGCCGGCAATAGTTGCACCATTTTTCACAAGCGGCCTGCGCGGCTCTCGGGCGAGTCCGCGAGGCAACTCGACGCGGCATGTCACCGAGTCGACAAGCGGCGATGGAAACCGACTCGTCGCAGTACCGCACTCGTCGCAGTACCGGTCAACTGTTTACTCACCAGCATGTTAGCTGGCTCAGACTACTTTGTGAAATTTGGTGCACCTCGTCTCGAGACGAGTTGTGCTGTATTTCACAAACTTCGGAGCCGCCTTCGCTCAGCTGGGCTGGGCTCGGCTCGGCCGGGCTACCACTCTCATGACGCTCCGGTGCGTCCGAGGACGCAGAGTTTCTCGCACGGCGGGCAAAAAAGGGGCCCGACCGTCGTGCGCCACGCCCGTCCGTCAGAAACTCTCACGTCAACTCAGTCGCAGCACTCGATCGGGCACGGGCCACAACCGCCGGACGATGCGAGCGAGGCCGTCGCGGCTGTCTCCATAGTCGCCGTCGACGCTGCCGCCGCCGCCACTGCCGCCAGCGAGACCACAGGCGGGACAGACTCGGCCGACGTCGCGACGCAGACCTCGCCGTCCGGGCAGCAGATGGTCGCGTCGTCGCAGCAGTCCGGCGTGTAGCAGGGACTCGAAGCCGCACCGCTCAGGGCGACTCCCATGAGGGGCAGAGCGAAGAAAGCAAATCGCACGATCGATTTCATGATCCCGATCCTCCGTTCAGCCAAGTAGTGGGGCGTTCCCCTGGGCGTTCCCCCGGAGTTCCCGGGAACGTTCCCCGGGCTTTCCCCCGGGCCTTCCCCAGTGCCTGCTCCTTCGACGGGCGAGCACGACCGGGGACGCAAAAATTCGACACGGCCCCGTGCCGACCGCGCCATCGCCCCGCTCCCGCATCGCGACGCCATTGCGCGCGCCCGACCCGCACCTCTAGGCTCCCGGTCCCGAATCCAAGCGCCCGAACCTCATCCCAACCTCATCCCAACCTCATCCCCATCCCTAACCAGGAGAACCCGATGTCCGATCTCGTCGACGTGCTCCGGTCACTTCGGCCAGCTCTTCGGGCGCTGATCGCATGACTTCTCCGGTCCGCGTCCGCTTCGCCCCCAGTCCTACGGGATACCTGCACGTCGGCGGCCTGCGCACGGCGCTCTACAACTACCTGTTCGCGCGCCGCCATGGCGGGGCGTTCCTCCTGCGGATCGAGGACACCGACCAGGCCCGTTCCGTCCCGGGCGCGGTCGAAGGACTGATCCAGGCGCTGAAGTGGGCGGACCTCGAGTACGACGAGGGGCCGGGGGTCGGAGGCCTGCACGGTCCGTACGTGCAGTCGGAGCGACTGGCGCTCTATCGAAGCGAAGTCGACCGGCTGGTGGCGAGTGGGCATGCGTATGCTTGTTTCTGCACGGCGGAACGGTTGGACGAAGTGCGAAAGAGGCAGGAGAAAGAGAAGCGGCCGTCCAAGTATGACCGCACTTGTGTCGTGCTGCCGACTTGGGAAGTGGCTCGCCGACGGGACGTCGGCGAACTACATGTGATTCGCATGCGCGTCCCGGACGCCGAGACGATCGTCGTCCAGGACATCGTCCGCGGCGAGGTCTCGTTCGAGAGCGACACGATCGACGACTCGGTGCTGCTCAAGTCCGACGGCTTCCCCACCTATCACTTGGCCAATGTCGTCGACGATCACGACATGCGGATCTCGCACGTCATCCGCGGCGAGGAGTGGCTGCCGAGCACGCCGAAGCACCTTCTCTTGTATCGCGCGTTCGGCTACGACGCGCCGCAGTTCGCGCACCTCCCGCTCTTGCTGAATCCCGATCGTTCGAAGCTGAGCAAGCGGCAGGGACATGTCGCCGTCGAGGAGTACCGCGACGCCGGCTACTACCCCGAAGCGCTCGTCAACTTCGTCGCATTCCTCGGATGGAATCCCGGAGGAGAGCGCGAGATCTTCTCGCTCGAGGAACTCGTGCCCGAGTTCTCGCTGGAGCGCGTCAACAAAGCCGGCGCGATCTTCAACGTGGAGAAGTTGGATTGGTTCAACTCCACCTACCTGAGGGCTCGGCCGGCCGAACAGATCCTGGCGGAGCTCCGTCCGGCGTTGACCGAGCGCGGGTGGGATCGATTCGGCGATGCCTACCTGCTGCGAGTCATCGAGCTGATGCGCGAGCGTGTCCGATTTCCTCGCGAGTACCTGACCGAGGCGACCTATCTCTTCGAGGATCCGACCGCGTACGAAGCGGCCACGCGGGAGAAGCGGTGGACTGCGGACAGCCCCCGGATCGCCACGGCGCTGCTCGAGCGGATCGTCTCGCTCGAGCCTTTCTCCCACGACCCGATCGAGGGGGCGTTCAAGAGCGTCGCCGAAGCCGAAGGCGTGAAGACGGGCGACCTGGTCCATCCGGTGCGTCTGGCGCTGAGCGGGATCGGTCGCGGGCCCAGTCTCTACGACATGATGGATCTCCTCGGCCGCGACGTCTGCCTGCGGCGGATCCGAGCGGCGTTGGAGCGCCTCGCCCCGCCGCGCTAGTTCCCCCGCTAATTCCCTCTCTAGATGGCTCCGTCCGCGCCCGATAGGTCTGCACGGGGCGAAGCTCTCCACCGATTCCGGTTCGAACCGGTCGGGGGCGCGCGTCCCGCTGCACTTCGATCGCTGTGACGGGAGGATGCGCCGGGGATGGCCGTCAAGAAGCATCAACTCGGGGCCGGCGGCCTGCGGCTCGACACGCAGGCGAGGCTGTTGTTGCTCCTCCTCTTCTCGGTCTGCGTGCACGGCGCGGGGTTGCTCATCCTCTGGAATCATCAGAGCGAGCAATTGCGAGAATTGTTGCGCGACCGCGAAGCGGAGAGCGCGCTTTCGGGACAGGCGCTGCTCGAGGTGCACGGCACGCCGCTGCGAACGCTCATCACCGGTTCGACGCAGTGGGAAGAGCTGGCCGCGTTCGTTTCGCAACAAGATCGAGACGCCGCGCAAGCGACCCTGACCACGATGCTCGACCTGCACGAGGCGGAGCGCCTCTGGATCTTCGATCGGGAGTTCCGGTTGCTGACGACCCGCGCATCGTTCGCGCGCGCGACGACCGGCGCCGAGTTCCCTGTCTCGGATGAAGCACTAGCGACTAGTCTGCTTGGGGACTCACATCCTCATTTCTGGGTCCGCTCGTCCGGGAGCCTGCTCGAACTCCGCGGCGCGCCGATCTATGCGAGAAACGCACGCGATCCCGCCAACGTGCGCGGCTATGTTTTCGCTGCTCGCGCCTGGCCGCCCGCGTTGATCGACGAGTTCACCCGCCTCGCGCGCAGCGCGGTCTCGATCGTCCCGGCCGATCCGATGGAATCCGACGTCACCGCCGTCTCACGCCTCGAATCATGCAGCATCACTCTGCGACTCCCTTTGTCGGGAATCGACGGCGCCACCGTCGCCGCGCTGCAATTCGACAGCACCTACCCGATGCTCGGCCGCATGCTCGAATCGACGAAGGACCTGGTCGCCTCGCAGATCGCCATCGTCTGCATCGCGCTGCTCGTCGTCCTGCTGCTCGTCGAGCATTGGGTGGCGGGCCCACTGCGACGCGTTTCCCAGGCGATGTCAACCGAGGACTCGAAGCCGATCGAGCGGCTGACCTCACGCCGCGACGAGTTCGGACTGACCTCGGCGCTGTTGCAGCGCTTCCTCGATCAGAAGGCGCAGCTCCAGAAGAAAGTCGACGAGTTGCTCGCGACCGAGGCGGCGCTGCGTGAAGCCAAGGATCAGGCCGACGGGGCCAGTCGCGCCAAGAGCGAGTTCCTCGCGAACATGAGCCACGAGATCCGCACGCCGCTCAACGGCATCATCGGCCTCTCGCAGCTTCTCCTGGAAACGCAGCTCGATCGCGAGCAACGGCAGGAGCTGACGATGCTGGAGCAGTCGGCGGAGCGGTTGCTCGAGTTGTTGAACGACATCCTGGATCTGTCGCGGATCGAAGCGAATCGGATGGAGCTGGAGTCGATCCCGTTCGAGCTGGACGATGTCTTGCGCTCGTTGGAGGGACTGCTTCGCGCAACGGCGCAGCGCAAGGGGGTCGAGTTCCGATTGGCGATCGATCCAAACACGCCGCTCGACCTGGTGGGCGACCCTGGACGGCTGCGTCAGGTGCTGCTCAATCTGGGCGGCAATGCGGTCAAGTTCACCGAGAAGGGCATGGTCGAGATCCGAGTCGCGCCCGATCCGAAAGCCGTCGAAGACGATGGGTTGTCGCTCCTCTTCATGGTCCGGGATACTGGCATCGGCATCCCGGAGGAGAAGCGCGACGTGATCTTCGATGCGTTCACACAGGCCGACGGTTCGACCACGCGTCGATTCGGCGGCACCGGTTTGGGTCTCGCGATCTGCAGCCGTCTCGTCGCCATGATGGGCGGGCGGATCTGGGTCGAGAGCCGCCCGGGTGAAGGCAGCACCTTCCATGTCACCGCGCGTTTCCGCCAGGCCCGTGAGCGATCTCTCCCGCTCCGCCAGGCGGCGTGAGCGGACCCTCTCCGTCACGGTTGCTCTGGGGCGCCTGCGCCCTGCTGCTGGTCTTCGTGGCCATGGCGGCGGTCATCGATCCGCGCTTCGGTGGACAGGACTTCGATCCCGTCGATCCCACGCAGCTCCCACTCTTCGGATCGACGCCGCGCATCGTCTGGGTCGACCCGGTCACGACGGACGACGGGCTGTTGCTGCGATGGAGCGCGGTGCCCGGCGCCGACGACTACGACCTCGTGTTCTCTGCCGCTCGCAACCAGGCCGCGCGCGACCAGTCCGAAGAGCTCTTCCGCGAGCCGGCGGTGCGTCGGGCCCAGTTCACTCTGACCCGAGCGGCCCTGCCGGAAGGTGTTCGGTCGGGCGCGAAGCTCGAAGTGAGAGTCGAGGCGAGACGGGGTGGAGTCCGCGTCGCGGCGTCCGGACCCCAGCGAGTGACGGCGCCGTGAGCCGACGACCTGACGTCGACACTTCGGGCTCGGGTCCGATGGAGCTTCTCCGATGGGAATAGGCAGTCTCGACCACAAGCTGCGGCTGCGAGACTTTCTCCGCCCGGACGTGGACTACCGGCGGCCCAAAGGGGGCGGCGAGGAGATCTTCGAGCTGGCCGGTGATCTCGCCGGCCGGCGCGTGCTCGATCTGGGTTGTGGCCTCGGCGTCTACCAGCCGCACATCGAGAGCCGCGGCGGAGTCTGGATCGGCGTCGATCTCGCCGCCAACGGCTGCAAGGTCGTCGCCGACGGCAATCGCCTCCCGTTTCGCGACGGCGCCTTCGACGCCGTTCTCTCCGCCGCCGTGCTCGAACACCTTCCTGACCAAGACGTCCATCTGCGCGAGATCCACCGCGTGCTCGCCCACGGCGGCGTGCTCTTCGGGTATGCGTCGTTCCTCGAGCCGCTCCATGGCTTTTCGTATTTCCATCTCACCCATCTCGGGCTCGAGGTGCTGCTGTTGCGCAATGGATTCCAACCGCGCCGCATCTTCGCGCCGCAGCCCGCGCTGCCGTTTCTGATCGAGCAGCTCCTCTTTCCGAAGCGCGTGCCTGTCGTGCAGCCGATCGTTCGAGCGATGCTGCGCGCGACCTTCGCGATCGTGATGAAATCGAACGAACTCGCGCGCGATCTGCTGACCGCGCTGCGCCGGCTTCCGGCGGAGGAACGTCGGGCGGAGCGAGAGGCGTACGCACTGATTCTTCCGCTTCGTTTCGCGGTCGGATTGAACTTCGTGGCCCACCGCACCGAGGTCGAAGGCGCCGCCACCCTCGGCTACAGGAAGCTGGTCAAGGAAGGCTGAGCCCGTGCGGCCGCGCCCCCGCCAGGCCCAGCGGCGCTACGCGACCGGTACGATCCCGGCGACCCCACGGTCATGTTGATCGCCTACATGGTCGGTCGCCTCATCGCGTGGCGACGGTACCGCTAGCACCAGCCCGCGGCGGCGAACGATGAAGCAAGCATGCGCGCGCGCCTCTGAGCCTGTCACCGCGGCGCGCCGTCTCGGATCTGCATCTCGCGCAAGAGTTGACGCTCCAGCCAGGGGAACTGATGCACCGACTGCCAGGAGGAGTCGCTCTCGCGATAGACGTACCTCGGCGGTTCTGCGGCCTCGGCGCGCGCGGCGAGCATGCGTAGCTCTTCGCGCGCGGCGCCGTTCGGTTCGATCTCCGCGCGGACTCCGGCCAGCAAGATGGAGGCGAGATCACACCAGGGCGCCCACTGCAGCGCTTGCTCCAGATGGAGACTCGCGGCGTCGGGATTCCCTTCCTTCCACGCCAACCAACCGCGCAGCGACTCGGCGATCGGATTCTCGGGCTCGAGGATCCGCGCTTCGTCGAGTTGCGCGCGGGCCTCCTCGAGACGTCCCGCCCGGAGCAGGTCGCGTGCGTAGTCGGCGCGAAGGCCGGCCAGACCGGTCCGCTCCTTGATCGCCGCTTGGTACTCGTCGAAGGCCTCATCCCATCGCTCCGCCAGCGCGAACGCCGAAGCGCGTCCCCACCGCGCCTCCGGCAGATCGGCCTGTACCGCACGCGCGGAATCGTAGGCGGCGAGCGCCGCGGCCCAGTCCCCTTCGATCCAGGCGAAGCGCCCGCGCGCCAGATCGACGTTGGGCCGGTCCTCGAGGCGGATCACGTTCCGTCGCTCTTCCAGAAACCCGCGGGCGGCGCGGATTCCGCGGCCCGCGTGCCAGTAGCTGTCGGCCGCGCTCGTGGCGACGTTTCCGCTCGTGGGGTGATACTCGAGCGCCCGCTCCGTCGCGGCGAGCGACTTCTCGTGCTCGCCCGCCACGGTATAGGCGAAGACGAGCGAACGAAGCGCCGTCTCTTCCTTCGGCGCGCGCGCCAGCGCCTGCTCCAACCGACTCACGCCGCCTTCCACATCTCCGCGCCAGATCCGATCGTCGCCCGCATTGACCAGCGCAACGGCGTACGAGGGCCCGACTTCCTCCTGTTCGAAGAGCCGTTGGACCATCGTCGCGAGTTCAGGATCCATCTCGAAGAGCCGCTCGCGGACGATCTCGCGCGGGTCGTACAGGTCGCGGCGCGGCGACTCGTACGCGTTGGCGCCTTCGGCGAAGTACTCCCAAACGCTGCCGCCGGCGTAGCGCGAGAGGAAGCCGCGTTGGGTCAGCGCGTCTCGCTCCTTCGCACGTCGATACAGCTCTTCGATCTCGCGCGACTGGTCGGCGGTCAGGACCGAATGCACCTGATGCGTCAGCTCGTGCAGGACGGTGTTGTACTTGTCGAAGACGTTTCGCTCGACGTCTTCCAGGCCGGTCACCGTGTTGTACCCGCCGCAGCCGCGCACGTCGTCCCAGAGGCGCGAGTCGTAACTGATCCGCTGATCGCGCAGCGTTTCCTGGTTCGGCGTCTCGCTCAGCAGCATGGAGAGCGGCTTGATGTAGTAGGTGGACCTTCCCTCCAGCAGGACGGGGATGAACTGCTGCCACGGCTCGACCGAGACGGCGACGCGCTTCTGGTGCCGCGGACTCAACGCGCTCCAGTTCAGGATGAAGCTCTCGATCCCCGGCACGGCCGGCATCGCCTGCGCGGCGAAGCGAGCTTCGTACTCCGGGCGTCGGACATCGATCTCGAACCGCAGTCCCTCCAGCGCCTTCGCCATCACCGCGTGAGCGCGTCCGTACTCGGGGCAAAGCGCCAGCGCTTCCCGACAGAGGTCGATCGCCGCGCGGAACCGAGCATCCTCGAAGTCCAGCGAAGCGAGTCGCACTCTGAGGTCGGCCGCCTTCGGCGCCAGTCGCAACGCCGACTCGTATCGCTCTCGCGCCAGCACGCGTCCGCCTGCCGCGAGGGCCGAATCGGCCGATGCGCAGAGCGCGTGGGCGGGCGTCCCGGGCGCCGCCAACGGAAACAGATCGGGGTAGGCCGCGAAGAGCTCGGAGTAGTTCTTTCGCGCATAGCCGTTGCCCAGCAAGTAGTGCGCATCGCCGTGATACGGATCGAACCTGACGGCCCATTCGGCGCAGGTGATGGCGTCGTCGGTGCGGCCGAGCCGGATCAGCGTGAGGGCGAGCGACTCGAGCAGGTCGGCGTCGATCGTTACCGCCATGGCCGCGAGCAGGTGCTCGTGCGCCGCATCGAACTGCTGCCGGCGAGAGGCGACGATCGCCCGTCCTCGCAAGGCGGCGGCGAGGTCGGAGACGCGAGGCGCATCCTGGAGCGCGCCGTCGACGATCCGGACGTAACAGGAATCCGCGCGGTCGAACTTCATCTGCTCGAGCGCCAGACGCCCGGCCGCCAAGAGCCGAGCCGCGGAAGCATCGACAGTCCCGAGCGCGTCGCGCGTGCGCAGGTCGACTTCCATCGAGTGGTCTCGAGCGAAGAGCCACTCGAAGAGCAGCGCGTCCCCCTCGGTGTCGCCCGCGCTCCCTGGGGTCGACTCGCGCTCGAACTTCTCGAACAACGGCCGCGCCGTTCCGAAATCATGTCGCTGGAGAGCGATTCTCGCGATCCGTCTCTCGCGCGCCGGATCCTGCAGGGTCAGCGCTTCGCGGGCCGCTTCGTCGACCTCACCGATCGAGAGCAGTGCGTCGACGTGGTCCGCGGTTCCGACGGGATGGAGCCCGACCGATGCGCGGCGCTGGTTCCATTCGGTCTCGAAGCGGGCGGAGAGCGATGGGGGACCCGTCACGGGAACGAACTCCTCTGCCCCCGCTCGCGCACCGAGACAGGCGGCCAGAGCGATCGAAACCAGAAGAGGGCCGCGGCGGAACTGCTTCAAAGGGTTGAGTTCTCGGGTCAGAGCGCGTCGGCTTTCTTCATTCCCGACACCATCGCCTTCGCCACTTCCACGCTGGCCTGACTCGATGAGGTCGGATCGATGGTCTCGGTTCGCGCGCTCCACGACATCTGGTGTTTACCGTCCCGGTCGGTCTGCCAGAGCATCGCGTTGTAGGAAACGACGGTCTCACTCTCCGTGTACCCCTCGGTCGTCACCTCTCGGTAGGTCTGGCGCAGCGTGCCCCAGAACGGGTCGCGCACGAGCGCGGACGGCTGAACCGTGGTCGAGCCTGGAACACGGTAGGTGTTCGTCTCGACCGCGCCCCGCCGCACGAGGATGAAGCTGTCGAAGGCGCCGTCTTCCATCAGCGCGGCCACTTTCGCGGAGTCGATCTCCGCACCGCCGAGCAGCGAGTAGGCCGGCACGGCCTGGACTCCGTTGGTCCGGAGCTGCTCGACGAAGGCGTCTTCCCAAAGGCGCTGCCTCAACGGATCCTGCCTCGGGGACGCGACGAGAGCCTTTCGCGTCGGCTGCCCGGCCCACTGCGGATCTCGCCAGGCGTCGATCAATTGCGTCGATGCGCCGCAGCCCGCTCCGGCGGCCGCAGCGGCGACGGCGAGAATGGCGGCTGCGGCGATCCGCCCGCGCGTCGAGCGAAAGCGAGCAAGGGTGCGCTGTAACATGGCGGTGACCTCCTGAAGAGCGGAACGATCGAAAGAGGGAGTCATCGGCGTTCGAAGATCTCCAGCGGATTGCCGTCGGGGTCGCGGACGATCGCCTCCAGCACATCCCCATTCTGGATCGCCTCCCCTTCCACATTTCCGCCGACCGCACGGGCGCGAGCGAGCGTCGCTTCGACGGAGGAGACTCGGAAGCGGAGCTGATGGCGCGCCGATTCGGCCACCACACCGGCGATCTCGTTGGGGCAGACCAGCCACTCGACTCCGCCGAGCCAGCCGCGGTAGAGCGTCGTCCCGAAAGCGGCCACCGGCTCGATGTCGGCCTCGAAGCAGGCCTTGTAGAACGCGGCGGTCAACGCCGCGTCGTTCGCGGCGATCGTGATCCGCGCCAGTGAGGGCGAACCGGGCTGGTCCGAGGCAGCTTCCATCTCTCGAGAGTAGGCATGCAACGCGCAACGTCAAGCGCCACGAAAGGGACAGACCCGAAGTCGCCCGAAAGACTATGCTCGTCGACGGGCGGGCCAAACCATCTGCCCTTCCGCCGAGACTCTCATTCCGTGCCACATCCACCGGTCCATCGGGCTACGAGCGGAGGTTTGCGTGTTCCTCGCCGCGCTGCTGTTGGTTCTCGCGAGCGCTTCGTTCTCCTCGGCAGCCCAGGCGGCGCCCGCGCCGGAGCGGTTGGCGCGGCGAGCCGAGGCGCGGGACCGCTTCTTGGACCATGCTTCCGAGCGGGCGCGGATCCTCGGGGCCGAGCGCCGGTTGGGGTCAGTCTCGATCGCCCGCACGAAGCTCGAACCGCTCGAGGAGACGGCGCCCCTCCGTGCGACTGAAGGTGCGACTGAAGGTGCGGACGAGGCGCGGACGATGAGTTGGTCGCCGTACGTCGGTCCCTTCGCGCTCCCGCAGGCGGGACATCTGATGCGCCGCGCCGTGCTCGGCCCTCAGCTCATCGAGATGCGGACCGCCGCTACGCGTGGTCTGGGCGCCACGGTCGACGGCCTCCTGAATCCGCGACCGCTGCCGGGGCCGCCCGCTCCCTGGGCGCTGGAGCCGCTGCCCGATCTGAGCGGCTACACGCAGGAGATGTTCGACTCGCTCTTCACTGTCTATTTCACGCGGATGGATATCCTGAGGCTCTGGTGGGGATCCGAGATGGCCTCTTCGGAGGCGTGTCTCCAAGAGTCGATGACGCTCTTCTGGCACGACCACTTCGCCACGGGGGCCGAGAAGGCGTTCATCCCGGCCTCGATGTACAAGCAGAACCAGCTCTTCCGTGAGTACGCCGTGGGCAATTTCCGCAATCTCGTCCAGGAGATCTGCGTCGACCCGGCCATGATCATCTGGCTGGACGGCAACTCGAACTACGCCGGGAACGAAAACGAGAACTTCGCGCGGGAGCTGCTCGAGCTCTTCGCGCTGGGCGTCGGCCACTACTCGCAGGCGGATGTCGTCGCCGCTTCCCGCGCATTCACCGGCTACTTCACCTACGACGGCGTGACCACCGACTTCGAGCCTTGGGCCCATGACTACGGGCAGAAGACGTTCCTGGGCCAGACCGGACCGTGGTTCGGACCCGACATCGTGGAGATCATCTTCGAGCAGCCCGAGACGGCGCGGTTCCTCTGTCGCAAGTTGTACAAGTACTTCATCGACGAGAATCCGAACGAGGCCCTGATCGAGGACCTCGCCCAGACGCTACGCGCCAACGACTATGAAGTCGGCCCGGTCCTGGAGCGGATGTTCTCGAGCCAACTCTTCTTCGACCCATCGATCACCGGCGCCCTCTATACCGATGGAATGGACAAATCGTTCGGTCTGGTGCGCGCCTTCGACATCGACCCGGCCCCGTTCGCCGATGTCTCGGCCCCGGCCGCGCAGTGGGCCTTCTTCTGTATGTACTCCAGCGGGCAATACCTGCTCGACCCGCCCAATGTCGGAGGCTGGCCGGGCTATCGAAGCTGGGTCAACTCCTACACGCTTCCCTGGCGTCGCATCCTCGACGTCGCCTTGGTCGACGGCGAGGTCTTCGGAACGCCGATCTTCCTGGAAGCGTCGGCGCACGATCTCGCGCTGCAGTCGAGCAATCCGAACAGCGCGAGCAAGCTGGTCGACGAGTTCTCGGTCGCCTATCTCGGGATGGCCCCGACTCCGCTCGTACGTACGCGGATGATCGACGAACTCCTGCAGGGGATGAACCCGAACGAATGGAACATCAACCTGCCGGGCGCCGACGATCGGGTGCGGGATCTTCTCCGCCTCATCATCCGCCTGCCGAACTCGCAGCTCGAGTAGCCGCGCCGTCCCCAAGGAGTGACTCGCATGCTGGATCGAAGAGACTTTCTCCGCCGCGCTCTCCAGTTTTCCGCGGCCGGACTTCTCGTGCCGACCTTCCTACGCGGGGAGAATCTGCTCTGGCCGTCGGTCGCGCGCGGCGCAGGGGGTCGGCTGAGCGTGGATTCCCCGTTCGCGGGGAAGATCCTCGTCTGGATCAATCTGAACGGCGGCAACGATGGCCTGAACGCGGCCGTTCCGTACACGAGCGCCGCGTACTACGGCCTCCGCCCGAATCTGGCGATTCCGCCGGGGCAGGTCTCGCCGCTCTCGGGCACGCTCGGGTTGCACCCCTCGCTCTCTGGGTTGGCCTCGCTCTACGGAGCGGGACAGCTCGCGGTGATCCAAGGAGTCGGCTATCCCAACATGAACCTCTCCCACTTCCGTGGAACCGACATCTGGTTCAGCGGATCCGATGAAGATGTCATCCTGGAAACCGGTTGGCTCGCTCGTTTCATCGAGTCGGTGTATACCGACTTCCCGTACCTCGTGCCCGACTCGCCGTACGGCGTGCAGCAGGGGGCGCATCGTCTACCGCTGACGGGCGCGCGCGGTTTGACGGGAGTCGTGGTCGATGATCCTTCATCTTTCCTCTATATCGTGTCGGAGGGATACACAGGAGAGTGGGTCGACCCGCTTCCGGCTACCCACGGCGGGGACGAACTTGCGTATGTCCGTCGCCTCGACGCCGACACTTTCGCTTACGCCGGTGCGATCCAAGAGGCGTCGGACGCCGGCAGCAATACGGTCGCGTATCCGCAGACATCCCTCGGTTCGCAGCTCTCCATCATCGCCCGCCTGATCAGCGGCGGCCTGGCGACTCCCTGCTTTCTCGCGTCCGAGTACGGCTTCGACACGCATGCCTATCAAGCCGACCCGCACGCATCGCTGCTCTCGAGCGTCGGCGGCTCCACCGCGGCTTTTTGGCAAGACCTCGCGAACCTCGGGTTGCAGGACCGCGTGTTGGTCATGACCACGTCGGAGTTCGGTCGACGTCCCGAGGAGAACGGCAGCATCGGGACCGACCACGGAACGTCGGCGCCGCATTTCGTGCTGGGAACTCGGGTGAACGGCGGGATCTACGGGGTCAATCCGAACGTGCAAGACCTCGACGGCGCCGGCAATCTCCTCGTGCAGCACGACTTTCGATCGGTCTACTCCACGGTCCTGCGCAATCACTTCGGACAGGGGAGTTCGCTCGTGGACGGGGTGCTGCTCGGAAGCTTCGGCGATCTCGGATTCCTCGACACGGTCACCGACGTTCCGCCTCCCGCCACGCAGCCGCAGTTCGGTGATCGCCTCCACCTCCCGCAGCCGAACCCCGTCTCGTTGCGCTCCGGCGGCGCCGTTCAGCTCCGCTTCGAGCTTCGGGCGTCCGCGCCGGTGACGCTCGACCTCTTCGATCTGCAAGGACGCCGCATCGCACGCCTGGCCCAGGGTACGCACTCCGCCGGTCCGCACGAGCTGACCTGGGCCCCGCGAGGTCTTGCCGCCGGCAGCTACCTCGCGCGGCTGACGACGCCGTCGGCGCGACGAACCGCGAAGATCATCGTGCTGCCCTAGTGGTCCGTGAGAAGTATTGGGGCGCGCCCAGCTCCCGCCTCACGATCGCGCGCGACGTGAGTTCCCCCGCCGGCATCCGCATCTCGTGCTCGTCGTTCAGGACCCACGCAGCCTACCATCGTGGCCATGAGTTGGACTCGCGTCACCGAAGCCCTCAGAACCGCACTCGAGCTCTCGGACGACAGTGTCGGGTTGGTCGAAACCCTCCTGCCGATCGGTTGGGGAGTCGACGCCGATTTCGATATGGCGTCCAGTCTTGCGCAGATCGACGGTTGGTCCGCGGCGGTGGCGGGCGCCATCGCCGCGTCCTCCACAGAGACCGAAGCCCGCGAGGAGATCGCAGCGCTCGAGCGGATCCTCTTCACCCGCGAGAAATTCGTCGGAGACCGCGCTCAGTACTACGACCCGCGGAATAGCCTCATGCACCGGGTACTCGAACGCCGCCGCGGCATGCCGATCTTGCTGGCCGCGATCTACATCGATGTCGCGCGTCGAGCGGGTCTCGCCGTGGAGGGCGTCGGATTTCCCGGGCACTTCCTCGTCAAACACACGCAGTCGAGCCCGGCCACGATCGTCGATCCGTTCTCGAACGGTCGCATCCTCGACCAGCCGGCCTGCCGGAAACTGCTCCGCGAGATGCACGGCGACGGCGTTCCGTTCCGACCCTCGATGCTCGACTCCGTGAGTCGTCGCGAGATCGTGCTTCGCGTCCTCCGCAATCTGAAAGGGTGCTACGCGCGAATCGGCGATCTTCCCAACGCGGTCGGCGTCGTCACCTGCCTGCTCGATCTCGACCCCGGCGCCCTGATGGACCGTCGCGATCGCGCGGCGTACCAGCTCGCGCTCGGCGATCTTTCCGCGGCGTACCGAGATCTCGAGGAAGCGTGGGACCGCGCGCCCGCCGGGCCGATGCGCGAGTCTCTCCGCGAGCTGCGCGAGCGGGTGCGCGCCGACATGGCGCGCCTCAACTAACGGGCTTCAACGCGACGATCGCACGATCTCCCGCGCGACCGGTTCGATCCGCTCGGTCCATCGCGTGTACTGCTCGCCCGAAGGATGCAGGCCGTCGGTCGCGCCGAGTTGCGGGCGTTGCGTCGCCTCGCGAGAAATCGAAGTTACGTCGACGTAGCGAGCGCCGACCCGCGTCGCCTCTTCACGATTCACCTCGTTGAAGGCGTCGATCTCGGCCGCGATCTGCGCGCGGTCGCGCCCTTCGGCGAACGGCATGACCCCCCAATCGGGGATCGAGACCACTACCGCATGACCCGGCCGGTTCCCGGCCAGGTGGATCGCACGATCGAGAAGCACGCGAAACTTCTCCCGATACTCCTCCACCGACCGCCCGCAGTACTGATTGTTTACTCCGATAAGTAGTGTCACGAGGTCGAAGACCTCGTGACGCAATCCCCCTCCCCCCCTTCTCCCCGCAGCTGGAGCCCACATCCCCTTCTCCTCCATCCCCCCCATCAACTCATCCGTCGTCCATCCGGTTTGCGCGATCACGACCGGATCGGCCATCGCGAGGCCCTCCGCCCGGAGTCGCGCCGTCAGTTGCTCGGGCCAGCGCTCGGAGGAGACGACGGACTCGCCGATGGTGTAGGAGTCGCCTAGGGCGAGGAAACGGCGCGATCGAACAGTGGGAGGAGAGGGCATGACGTTTTCGCTTTGGTGGGGTGAGGGAACGGCCCGCGCTTCGCGGGCCGTTAATACCTAAACGCACTCCCGCCAATGAACTCTCTCAAGATCGAGTTCTGGGGGACTTCTTCGGGGAAGAGCGGAACGAGAAGGTGGAGGAATCGCATCAGTCGATACGCCTCGCTCATGTTCGGATCGTCCAGCGGTACCTCGAGCAAGAAGCGCTCTGCGTAGGTTCGGATCACCGCCTGCTCATAGACGAGGGCCGAGTTGAACATCGCGTCGGCCTCTTCCTGGAACGGAAAGATGTAGCGATTCTCGCCGGCGCGCACGCTCGACCATTGCTTCAGCGTCTGCGCGGCCGAGTAGTTGCGATAGAGGCGATCTCGCACCAGCCGTCGCAGCAAGCGCACATCCGAAGTAAAGATGCGGTTGTGATCGTCGATCGAGAGTTGCGTCAGCGCCGAGACGTAGATCTTGTGCTTCTGTTCCCGCGCCACTCCGACCGTCAACCGCTCGTTCAAGCAGTGGATTCCCTCGGTGATGAGCACGTCGCCGGGCCGAAGTCGCCGCGAAATCGTCTTCTCGATCCTCCGGCCGAGCGGGAACGAATAGATCGGCGTCTCGACCTCTTCGCCGCGGATCAGGCGCAGCACCTGGTCGTTGAATAGATCGAGGTCCAACGCCTCGATGCACTCGAAGTCGTAGGTTCCGTCCGCGTGCTTCGGCGTGTCCTCTCGATTGACGTAGTAGTTGTCCATACTGAGCGCGACGGGACGGAGCCCGACCACGCGCAACTGCACCTCGAGCCGCTTCGTGAACGTCGTCTTGCCCGAAGAAGACGGACCGGCCACGAGGACCAAGCGCACCTCTTGGGCGCGCGCCTTGATCTCGTCGGCCAGCGCGCAGATCTTGCGCTCGTGGAACCCCTCGGCGATGCGGATGACCTCGGAGACCTGCCCGCGGATCACCGCTTCGTTCAGCGTGCCGATGTTCGTGATGCCGAGCTCTTCGTTCCACGCGCGCGTTTCGCGGTAGGCGTCGTAGAGCCGGCTCTCGCTCTGGAACCGAGGCCGGATCTGGAAGTCGGGCGTCGGAAATCGTAGGACGAGTCCCGAAGCCCAAGGCGCGAGATCGAACTTCTGCAGCAATCCCGTCGAAGGCGCCAGCGGTCCGAGGATGAGATCGCGATAGGCGCCGATGCTCGCCCACTGCACCTCGGCGCGCCTCGTGGTCTCGAGCAGCTTGACCTTGTCCCACGCGCCGATGCCATGGAAGTGCTGCAGCGCTGCTTCCACGGCGACTCGACGCACGCGCACCGGCCGATCCTCATCGACGATCTCGTGCATCCGCCGCTTCAGCCGGCGCAAAAGTCCCGGGCCCGCCTTCGGCAGCCAGACCCCCGCGCGCTTGAACGAGAAAAAGTACCCGCCGAGGATCGACTGCCCCACCACCGGATTCAGATCGGGATCGATCTCCCGCGCGGTCTCGCAGAGCAGGAGCGTGCAGGTGCGCCGATAGACCATGGCGCCTTCCTTCGAGGCGTAGTCGACGGTCTTCACCCGACAGTTCGAGACGAGCGTGTGATCGAGCGGGCGTAGCCGCCCGTTGACGATCGCGGCCAAGGGCGGAAACTTCCCCGGATGAGGATGAGTTTCGAGCAGCCCCTGCACCGTCGACCCGGCCAACGCGTCGACGCGCTGTTCGTTGAGCACGACGGTGATCGTCTCGGGTTCTTGCGGCGCGGCCCAACGGCCGTTCTGGATCGGGGTCTTGGCGGGTTCCTTCGGTGCTTCGGACATCGTGCTCACTGAGTTGGGTCGTCCTTCCTGGACGGCTAGTAGAGGAACATCGGCTTGCCCCGTACGTCTCTGATCTTCGGCAGATACTCTTGCGAGTTGTAGAGTTCGCTCACGTCGACTTGGCGCCGACCGGTCGTCGCAATCTCGACCGGAACCGCCGTGTAGCGCCCCTGTTGGATCGCCACCATCCGACCATGTTCACCCGTCGCGATCAGATCGAAGGCGAGACTCCCGAAACTGTAGGCGACGAGGCGATCCAGCGAATCGGGCGCTCCGGCGCGCATGAGATAGGCGAGCCGCTGCACCATGACGTTGTCGCCGGTTCGCCGCTTCAGCTCGAAGCCCAAGACATCGCCGATACCGCCGAGCTTGCGGTGGCCGTAGGCGTCGGTCTCCCCGCTGAGCGCCATGTCGCCGCCTTCCAGGCGCGCCCCTTCGCTCACGACCAGCACCGCATAGTGACTCGGGCTGTTCGCCTTGTCGCTCGCCAGTAGTTCGGTCAGTCGAGCGACATCGCACGGCACTTCCGAGATGACGACCCGATCGGCGCCCGCCAAGTAGCCGGTGAGCAGAGCGGTTTCGCCCGAGTACCGACCGAAGAGCTCCACCACCATGAATCGCTCGTGCGATCCCGCGGGAGTGCGCAGGTCGGTGATGAAGTTGACGCTGCGAGTCACGGCGGTGGAGAAGCCGATGCAGTAGTCGGTGCCCATCACGTCGTTGTCCATCGTCTTGGGCACGGCGACGGTCGGGAATCCTTCGCGGTGGAGGCGACCCGCATAGGAGAGCGTGTCATCGCCGCCGATCACCATGAGCGCATCGATCTCGAGCGCCGCCAGATTCGAGAGGATCGTCGGTGTCACGTCGACGCGCGCATCGTCCGAGCCGGCGGCGCCCGGCGCGCCGGAAGGCCGCAGGTGGTCGGGCAAGTCCTTCGACTTCATCTTCGCCGGGTTCGTTCGCGACGTATGCAGGAACGTCCCGCCGTACCGGTCGACGGTTCGCACGCGCGCGCGCGTCAGCGGCAACGTCCAGGTTTCGCGCGACGCGGGATCGGACGGCTGCACGTGAGAGAGCCCGCGCCACCCGCGCCGGAAGCCGACGACCTCGTGACCGGCCTCGATCGCCTTCGTCGTGAACGCTTTGATGCACTGATTCAGCCCGGGCACATCGCCGCCGCCTGTGAGCACCCCGATTCGGAGCTTCGTTGGCATCCGTGAGCATCCTTTCTCTGTGAGCCGGTCGTCATTCTAGGCGCCGAGAGCGCGGTGGGCGCGAGCTATCCCTTGGCCCCGGTCGATTCGCTCTCTATTCTCCCGACCCGTGCCCCCTGGACGCCGACCCACGCTCGCCGATCCTTACGAAGACTTCGCGCGCATCTACGACGCGTGGCAGTCGCTCTATCCTCGTCCATTCGGCCTGGCGATCGCCCCATACATCGAAGCCGCGGTGCGTAAACATGGCGTGCCAGCCCGCACCTTGGCCGATCTGGCCTGCGGCACGGGGACCTTCGCGGTGGCTTGGGCGAAGCGCCATCCCGATTGGTCGGTCATCGGACAGGATCTCTCCGCTGCGATGATCGCCGTCGCCCAGGAAGCGGCGCGCAAGCGACCGGCGACCAAGACAAACGTCTCGAAGAAGGCCGAGATGAAGGGGCGCCGCCCGCAGTTCCTCGTGCAGGATCTGCGCGAGTTGGCGCTCCCCGAGCCGGTAGGGCTCCTCACCTGCCTCTTCGACAGCGTGAACCACATTCGCAGCGCCTCCGGTTTGGCCGCTGTCTTCCGCCGCATGCACAGCGTGGCGCTACCGAAAGCTCTGCTCGTCTTCGATCTCATCGATCCCGCGCAGTTCGGCGAGACGTTCAGCGGCTATTCGATCTCCGAAGGCCCCGATCTCTACGTCGGCATGCAGATGGATCACTACGAGGGACGCGACGGCGTTCTGACCGGTGAGGCGCGTTTCACCTTCTTCTCGCGCCAGGGCGCACATTGGTCGAAGCACGAGTCGCGCGTGGTCGAACGCGCTTGGAGCCAGGTCGAGATCACCGAGCTGCTCGAGGCCGCCCGATTCGAGATCGTCCAGGTCCGCGCGATCGATCCCTCCGAGGATCCCGATGTCTTCGTGCCTCGACTTCTCTGGATCGCGCGGGCCAAGCCCTAGCCCGACAGAACGGACCCGGTGGCTCGATGGCCCCAACTCTTCTCCAAGCGCTCGCTCTTCTCCTCACCGGATCGCTCACCGGCATGCTCGGCTCGATGCTCGGCGTGGGCGGTGGCGTCTTCCTCGTCCCCGCGCTCGTCATCCTCTTCGATGTGCCGATGCACTTCGCCGTCGGGACCAGTCTGGTGGTGGTGATCGCGACATCGAGCGCCGTCGGCGCCTTCCGCAACGAGCGAGAGGCCGCCAACGTACGGCTCGCCCTGGTCCTGCAGGTGGTCGCCATCGCCGCGGCCATCCTCGGAGGACTGGTCGCCGGCGCCGTCCCCGAGCGACAGTTGGTCTTCCTCTTCGGTCTGCTGTTGTTGCCGGTTGGCTTGCTCATGTGGCGACAAGCGCCCGCGCGGGACGAGGCGCGAGACGCAGACGCCGGCGCCTACTACGTCGTGCGTCGTCTGGGCGTCGGCGTGGGGGTCTCCGGAGTCGCCGGTGTCGTCTCCGGCCTGCTCGGCGTAGGCGGCGGCATCCTGATGGTCCCCGCCCTGACGCTCTTCTGCCGAGTTCCGACCCGCGCCGCCATCGCCACGAGCAACTTCATGATCGGGATCACCGCGCTCGCCAGCACCTTCCTCTACTTCGGACGCGGCGAGATCGCCCCGGCCCTGACCGGCGCGGTCGTCCTCGGAGTGCTGATCGGCTCGACCCTCGGGATTCGACTTGCCCGGCGTCTGAGCGGATCGCAGGTACGCCGAGTCTTCGCCGTCTTCCTCTGGTTCGTCGCCAGCCAGATGCTCTGGCGCGCGGTGCGACCGTCATGAGCTTCTGGCGCCGGCTCGATCGCCTGGTGGCCTCGCCGCCCTACGAACAGCGCGAGCCGATCATCGGAGAACGCCGCATCGTGGGCGTGGGTGTGGTGCTGAGCGCGTTGCTCCTCGCGTTCGGACTCACGCGCGTCGTCGTGATGCTCGAGCCCTCTCACGAGATCACGCCGCAGGCGTCGAGCATCTTCCGTGGACTTCGCTCGCTGCAGGGCGACGCCGCGCTCCTCGCGGGGCTCTTGGTGCTCGCACTCACACCGGTGCTGCGGCTCGTGTGGATCCTGTGCTACTTCGAGCGTCGGAAGGACCGGTGGATGGCCGCGGTCACCGCGGCGGTGCTCGTGCTGATCGGGATCGGGATCGCGTTGGGGAGTCGCGCTCGCGGGTGACGGGGCTGTAGCATTGACGGGCTTGGGTCGAGGGGTCGGGCGTGAGGCCGAGGTTGGTCTGAGGGTGGAGGCTTCGATGAGCGTGCTGCGGCGTGTCGTGGGGTTGGTTGGCGTGGTGGTGGTTGGGGTGGCGATTCAGGCGGGGAGTGCCGCCGGGGGGCCCGGCGACACTACTTGGGTCAACACATTCTCGAACGACCTGTACAACTGGGCGACGCCGCATGAGCAGACGTTCACGTTCCCGGCGGAGCGCAATTGGCGCAAGGTGCTCCTTCGGTATCACATCGGCTGCCCGCCGACGCCGGACGACTGTGACCCGTGGGACCGAATCGGCTACCTACGCGTGATGCGAGAGGTCGCGGGTGGCGCCCCGGTCGCGGACGAACAGCTCGTGATCGAGCCGGTCGAGATCGCGCGGATCATCACGCCGTACGACATCACCGGCCCCAACCGTCCCGGAACGTGCGACTGGTTCCTCGACGTGAGCGACTACCAGAGTCTCTTGCACGGCGAGGTCACGCTGAACAACTACATCGAGTCATGGATCGGCGGCACGCGCGGTTGGCTCGTCACCATCGACTTCGCCTTCATCGAGGGAGAGCCGGAGCTGATCCCCTACAAGGTGACGAACCTCTGGAATCAGTACTACGCCGTCTACGGCGATCCGACCCGGCCCATCGAAGACGTTCTCGCGCCCGTCGATGTCGCGATCGATGCCGAGGCGATCAGCGCCAAGGTGAAGGTGACCACCACCGGACACGGACAGGGCAACAGTCAGAACTGCGCCGAGTTCTGCAACAAGCAGCACACGGTCACCGCCAACGCCACGAACTTCACGCACAACCTGTGGCGAAACAACTGCGCACAGAATCCGTGCGGTCCCCAAGGCGGCACCTGGACCAACTCGCGCGCGGGCTGGTGCCCCGGCGACAAGGTCGATCCGTGGGAAGTCGACGTCACCGGGCTGATCGTCGCTGGCGCGACCTCGACCTTCGACTACAGCGTCCAGGCCTATACGAACTTCTGTTGCCCCTGCAATCCCGGCTGCATCTCAGGCGCCACCTGCGCCAACTGCAACTACGACAGCAACGGCCACACCGAGCCGATCTACGCCGTCGCCTCGCAGTTGATCCAGTACAAGACCAACCTCGCTTCAGACGTAGCGACGCTCGCCACGCCCACACGCGCCGTCTTGGAGCAGAACGTTCCCAATCCGGTGCAGGGATCGACCGAGATCCGCTACCAGATCGAATCGCCGGGGCGTGTCCGACTCGATCTGTACGACGCCAGCGGCCGCGTCGTCCGCGTTCTCGCTCGCGAGCATCAAACGGCCGGCAGCTACACGGTCCGATGGGATGGACGCGACGCGAGCGGGGATCGCGTGCCGGCGGGTGTCTACTTCTACTCGCTGGCGTCGGGAGCGGGAGCCTCGACGAAGAAGATGTTGCTGCTCGAGTAGAGGAGTGGCGTCAGAAACGGAGAAAGCGAGTCACATTCACGGCCGCTTCTCGTAACCGAGTGGAAGACGACTCGAGAACGATGGTACGTCCGGGGTCGACTGACCCGGTGCAGAGGAGATTCGTGCGCGAGCTGCCTGACCTGAGGGTGCGGCTGATGCCTGTTCCGCGCGGAGCCGTTTCGCGTGATCGCGGAGATCTGCAACCTTCCCCCGATCTGCACGTTCTGTTGCGCGCTGTCCTGGTCATCTGGGATCTCGCTTTGCGCGTATCGTTCGGGCCACCGTTCCTCACGAAAGACGGGCGTTCGCGTGATGTGGATGGCCGTCGCGCAGAACTCGCGAAGGTCCGCGAACGGGATCCGCGAGCCCTCGATCACTTCTTCCACGAGCACTTCGATCGCGTTTTCTCGTTCGCGGCGCGGTTGCTCGGCGATCGCGCCGCTGCAGAGGACGTCGCGCAAGAGGTCTTCTTCCGCGCTTACCGGGCGCTGGATCAGCTCGATCTGGAGCGAGATCCGGCTCCCTGGTTGCTGGCCATCACCACCAACGTCTGCCGCGATCTCTGGAGGAGTCACCCCCACCATATGGATCGACGCTCCGAGCCGCTCGTCTACGAGTCGGGGGCCGAGCGGGATATCGTCGATCCGAGCCCCGATGCGCAAACCGCTCGCTTGAAGAGCGAACAGGTGCGCCTCGTGCAGTCGGCGCTGAACATGTTGCCCGAGATGCTGCGAGAGGTTGTCCTGCTGCGTGACTACCAAGACCTTCCGCACGAGGACATCGCGGAGTGCCTGGGGATCTCCTCCGCTGCCGCTCGAAAGCGATACTCCCGAGCGCTCTCGCAGTTGGCGCAGCTCTTGAGCGCGGAGATCCCATCATGAGCGACCGACCCACCGATCCGGCCCACGCGGAAGCGAGCGACACCGTGCGACGTCTTCCCGCCGTTCCCGCCGATCCGGCGTTTCGAGCTCGGCTTCAGCGTGAGTTCTCATCGGGAACCATCGTGAGCCCCGCTTCGGGGGAGGCAACTCAGCAGAGCCGGAGTGCGCTCGCCCTGCTCCTCGCATCGTGGGTGCGTCGGCTCGGTAGACCGTGGGTGGGTTCCCTTGCTGGAATCGGCGTCGCGGCGCTCGTCGCGATCTCGCTCTTGGCTCGCGTCGATCGCGGCCCCGGTTGGCAGGTGATCGGCTCGATGGGGCAGGGACAGGTCCTTTTGGACGGGGAAGCGATCGACCCGAGCGGGACGACGTCTGCGATTCCCGCCGGGACGACGATTTCGACGCTCGGCGACGTCACCCTGGATCTCGTCTGTGACGGCTTCGCGGTGATGCAACTCGCACCTGGCACCGAGATCTCGGTTCCAGGCGTTCCGCGACGTTTTCTCGCACGCCAGGTAGAGATGCGAGTGACCCGTGGCGAAGTGCGCTTCTCTACCGGCCCTCGGTTTGTGGGTCGACGCCTCACGATTCATTCCGCCGCGGGTCGCGTGAGTGTGCTCGGCACAACCTTCGCCGTGCTCTGCGACGAGGACAGTACCTGCGTGTGCGTGCTCGACGGCGTCGTGCGGTTCGAGCCCACGGCGCTCAACGGCGAAGCGCGAACTCCGTTCGTCGTCCCCGCGGGCGAACGTCACTCTGTCTTCCTGACTTCGCCTGAGGTTCGCCGAGAGGTGATCCATCCTGGCGAGCGGATGAAACTAGAGATGCTTCGCGCAGCAGGAGTAGATCGCCTGCGCTGAGATCGTGATCTCCTGCGGCCGTTCACGAAGAAACCCGGTCACAACGGCCGCCATGCGCCGTACTTCTCCTCGATCGATCGCTAGACCTCATCACTCTGATCCGCACGCTCGCGGACGACCCAAGGAGCAGAAACATGCTGCAAAGTTTGCGGCGGGGCTGTGCCCTCGCCTTCGCCCTCGCCGCCGTCTCGTTCTCAGCGTTCTTCAATGCTGGTTGCCAACAGGAGGATGTGCTTGCACCGTCCAGCGAAACCATCGACGCCGAGCTTGATCGCGAGGCCGCGATCGAGGCCAGCGCGGGCCTCTCGCACGCGGGACCGACGCCGATTGCGGGGCCGACCGTCATCACCAAGTCCGGCCGCTACCGAGTGACCGAGGATTTCCAAGTCTTGGAAGGCGATGGAATCGTCATCCGGTGCAGCCATGTCGTCTTGGATCTGGGCGGGCATACGATCACAGGTCCAGGCAACAAACTCGGGCGGGGAATCGTGCTGGAGGGCTCGCACGGTAGCGTCCTGCGCAAAGGTCGCCTGGAGCGCTTCGGGATCGGGGTGGCGCTCCTGGGCTCGAACGAGAGCACAGTTCGCCAAATCGACATCGTGGGCGGCGACGAGTTCGCGGACCCGCCGAACGGCGTCGCCCCCCAAATCGGCATCCTCTTGGTCAACAGCGCAGAGAACTCGATCCTCAACAACGATCTCTCGCTAGTAAATCTCGGGATCTTCGTGCGCGGCGGCGACAGCTTCGAGAATCGCATCCGGAAGAATCAGGTCACGGGCGGCGCGAACGGACTTCTCGGCATCTGCTACAACCCAGCCGAGGGTGAGGGCCCAGGCGGACCGCACGACGACGACCTTCGTAACAACGTCTTGAATCGCTTCGGAACTGGCATCCAGTTCAGTGTGGGCTCAGCGGAGAATCGATTCGCGCGCAATACGGTCTACTATTTCGCCAGCCCATGGAACGACTTCAACGGATCGAACGAGTTCGTCGGCAACACGACGATGCAGGTCACACCGTAGCCTGACGACTCCCAGCGGTTCGCCGACCGGAGGGGGTCGGCGGGTCTCCGAGCCCCGCGGATCCGAGCGGATTTCGCGGGGTTCGGCGCAGCCCGGAGTCGCCGCAGGAGATCACCCGCACAGCGTGGGCGCGGTCACTCGCCTCATGCGCGCGCCGCTTCCACGAGCGCCTGCGCCAGCGGTACGGGTCGCCCCTCCAGCGCCGCCAACTCCGGCTGGAAGAGCGTCGCGAGGAAGAAGGGGTGATCTTCGAGTTCAACCGCGCGGATGTCACCGGTCTCGTCAAACGCGGTGGCGCGCAGGGATCCTGACTCGAAGTGCGATCGGTAGCTCGGCGAGAGGCCGTAGCGGCAGTGGTAGCCCTCGGTCGCTGCGTCGGCGCCGTAGGCTCGAGCGACGCGCGAGTCGGAGATGAACTGCACCCGGCCGGACGCGCCGACGAGTGAGCAGGCGAGCGGCGCGATGAGCGGATCATCGGCCTCGGGGGACATCTCCGCGTGTTCGACTCCACTCAGTTTCCACACGTTGCGCGCGTACTCGAGCATCGCGTGCTGGAAGCCGCCGCAAGTGCCCAGGAACGGCACATGACTTTCCCGAGCCCAACGGATGGCAGCGAGCGCACCGCGCGTGTCGCGGTAGGGAGACGCGGGAACACACCAGAGCGCATCGAATCGCGCCAAGTAAGTCGAGAGACCCGGCGAAGCGCCGTTGTCCGAAGGTCCCGCGGCGCGACCGAGTTCCTCCGTCGGGATCCAGCGGCTCTCGACGAGCACTCCGCCTTCTGAGCCGACTCGCGCGAGTGCGAGTGGAATCGCTCGGTGCGCCCGCACGCCCGGGTTCGGATCGCCGATCAAACCGATGCGAATGACCGAAACTCGGCTCACATCTGCTCCGGCAAGAAGAGATCGCCCGATTCGTGCGCGAGGAGCCAGCGTTTGCGCGGCAGTCCGCCGCCGTAGCCGGTCATGCTGCCGTCACTCCCCACGACGCGGTGGCAAGGAATCAAGATCGCCACGGGATTCCGACCCGTCGCCATCCCCACTGCGCGCGACGCTTGTGGCTGGCCGATGCTCCGCGCAATCGCGCCGTAGGAGAGTGTCCCGCCGAACGGGATGCGCGAGATCTCGGTCCAGACCTCGCGTTCGAAGTCACTGCCGGCGAGTTCGGCGTGCATCTGGACGCGTTCGTCTTGCCCGACGAAAAAGCGCGCGAGCTTCTCGGAGATCTGCGGGCACGGCGCGGAAGTGAGTGCGGAGTCGGGGTAGCGAGTGCGCAGCCAGCGCAGGTGCGTTGCTTCGGGGTGATCGTCGGCGAACAACACGGCGAGAGGGCCGGCGTCGGAGTCGGCCAAGAAAAGCGGGCCGACGGGGGACGGGACGGTTTCGTAGCGGATCTCGAGCATGGGGGGGCCTCCGGGGGAGAGCGGAGGATAGCGGAGAAGGGGGCGCGGGCTCCAAGGACACGGTGGTGACGAGGCAAGGGTTGAAAGGACATCTGACCAGCCGGCGGCCGGCTGGTCAGATGCCTTCTCCATGCATCAACGAATCGTCGCTCGTGTCGACGAAGACTCGTTCGTCTTTCAATGAGACGAAGAGTTCGAGGCCGCGTTCGATGGCCAAGAGGCGATAGCGCTCTTGCGACACTTCGACCTGAAACGGTTCGCCCCACTGGGCGGTGAGCTGGACCTTGACCAATGGACCGGCGGGGTTGATGTGGTCGACGCAGGCGGTGAAGTACTCGCTGCCGTCGGGCTCGCGGGAAAGTTCCAACAGGTGGGGGCGGATCGCGATGCGAGCGGTGGTCGCGCCCGCCCTGGCCCACTCCGGTAGAGCGACGCCGACGCCGCCGACGTAGGCTCGCTCGCCTTCCACGCGTCCTTGGAACAGGTTCACGTTGCCGATGAAGTTATAGACGAACTGGCTGGTCGGCCGGTGATACACCTCTTCGGGCGTGCCGACCTGCTCGATCCTGCCCGCGTTCATGATGACGACGCGATCCGCCACCTCCATCGCCTCTTCTTGGTCGTGCGTGACGAAGACGCTGGTGACGTGGATCTCGTCGTGCAGTCGCCTCAGCCAACGCCGCAGTTCCTGGCGCACCTTCGCGTCGAGCGCGCCGAACGGCTCATCGAGCAGGAGCACGCTCGGTTCGACGGCGAGCGCGCGCGCCAACGCCACGCGCTGCCGCTGTCCTCCCGAGAGCTGTGACGGGAGTCGCTGGGCCATGCTCCCGAGATGCACCAGTTCCAACAGCTCCGTCACCCGTCGCCGCAACTCCGGCTCCGGCGGACGCGTCTCGCGCGGTCGCACTCGCAGTCCGAAGGCGACGTTCTCGAACACGGACATGTGTCGGAAGAGCGCGTAGTGTTGGAAGACAAACCCCACGCGCCGCTCGCGCAGGCTCTTCTCCGTCGCGTCTTGTCCATGGAAGAGCACGCGCCCCGCGTCGGGCGTTTCGAGTCCCCCGATGATCCGCAGCAGCGTCGTCTTGCCGGCGCCGGACGGACCGAGAAGCGCCACGAGCTCGCCCGACTCGATCTCGAGCGACACGTCAGTCAACGCGGCATGGTCGCCGAAGCCCTTACTGATCGCTTGGATGCTGATACTCACGCGCTCACTCCTCCACCGTCGCCGGCGCCAACCGCCCGAGCTGCGTCTGCGCCCGGCGCGCCACGATCGACTTCACAACCAAGGTCAGCAGCGCCACCATCACCAAGAGGGACGAGAGCGCGAAGGCCGCGACGAATTGGTACTCGTTGTAGAGGATCTCTATGTGCAACGGGATCGTGTTCGTCTTCCCGCGGATGTGACCCGAAACAACCGAGACCGCGCCGAACTCGCCCACCGCTCGCGCCGTGGTCAGGATCGCGCCGTAGAGCAGTCCCCACTTGATGTTCGGCAGCGTCACGCGCCAGAAGGTCTGCCATCCGTTGGCCCCGAGCGAGAGCGCGGCCTCTTCGTCTTCCGTCCCCTGCGTCTCCATCAGAGGGATCAACTCCCGCGCGACATAGGGGAACGTGACGAAGAGCGTCGCGAGGATGATCCCGGGGACGGCGAAGATGACCTTGATGCCGTGGTCCGAGAGCCACGGACCGAAGAGACCTTGCATCCCGAACAGGAGCACGAAGACGAGTCCCGAGATGACGGGCGAGACCGAGATCGGCAGATCGATCAGCGTGACGAGCAAGCTGCGCCCCGTGAATCTGAACTTCGTCACCGCCCAGGCCGCGGCGAGCCCGAAGATCAGGTTGAGCGGGACCGAGATGACCACCGCGAGAAGCGTGAGCAGCATCGCGGAGTAGGCCGTGCGATCCGCGAACGAGTGGAGGTAGGCCGAAAGTCCTTTCGCGAACGCCTGGGTGAACACCGCCGCGATCGGCGCCACCAGGAAGACGGCCAGATAGGCGACCGCGATTCCGATCAGGAGCAGCCGCACCCATGCGGGTTCCTTGCGCGCGCGGCCCGAGGCCGAGCTCATCGCGCGACTCCGCGCAACGCCACCCAGCGCTGCAGGAGATTGATCACGAGCAGCAGGCCGAAGGATGCGATCAGCATGACGACCCCGAGCGCGGTCGCCCCCAAGTAGTCGTACTGCTCGAGCTTCGTCATGATCAGCAGCGAGGTGATTTCGGTCTTCATCGGCATGTTGCCCGAGATGAAGACAACCGAACCGTATTCACCGAGCGCGCGCGCGAAGGCGAGCGCGAATCCGGTGAGAAGCGCGGGGAGCACCGTCGGGAAGATGACGTGCGTGAACGTTTGCAGCCGCGTCGCCCCGAGCGAGGCGGCGGCGTCTTCCACTTCGGCGTCCAGATCTTCGAGCACCGGTTGGACGGTGCGGACGACGAACGGCAGCCCGATGAACGTGAGCGCGATCGTGACGCCGAGGGGCGAGAAGGCCGACTTGATCCCGAGCGACGCCAGGTGGCTACCGATCCAGCCGTTTTCCGCGTAGACGGCGGTCAGCGCAATTCCGGAAACGGCGGTGGGAAGCGCAAACGGCAGATCGACCAGCGCATCGAGCAGCTTGCGTCCCACGAACTGATACCGCACCAAGACCCACGCGACGAGAAACCCGAAGACGGCATTGATGAGCGCGCCCAAGAGCGACGCGCCTACCGTGAGCCGATACGAAGCCAACGCACGAGGCGCGGTAGCGATCTCCCAGAACTGCGTCAGCGACAGTCCCGTCGACTTCCAGACCATCGCGCCGAGGGGAATGAGCACGAGCAACGAGAGGTACGTCAGCGTGTAGCCGAGGGAAAGCCCCAGGCCCGGCATCACGCGCGAGTTTCGTGTCACGCTCGGCAAGAGGGCTTTGCCGCGCCGCGCCTAGCGCGTCGCCCCGTAGATCTGGTCGAAGATCCCGCCGTCGTCGAAGTGCAGTTTCTGCGCCTCGGCCCAACCGCCCGCGATCTCATCGATCGTGCGCAGTCGCACCTCGCCGAACTCACTCGCGAATTCTTTCCTCACCTCCGCGTTCCGGGGTCGGTAGTAGTGCTTCGCGGCAAGACGTTGACCCTCCATCGAGTAGAGGAATTCGAGGTACGCCTGGGCGACTTCTGTCGTGCCTCGCTTCGTCACGATCTGGTCGACCCAGGCCACGCTCGGTTCAGCCAAGATGCTCGACGACGGCAGCACGATCTCGAACTGGTCTTTCCCCAACTCGCGCTGCGCCAGGATCGCCTCGTTCTCCCACGACAGGAAGACGTCGCCGATCTTCCGCTCCACGAAGGTGGTCGTCGATCCGCGCGCGCCGGAATCGAGCACCGGTACGTTGGCGAAGAGCTTCTTCAGGAACTCCTGCGCCTGCGCCTTGTCGCCGCCGTGCTTCTCGAGCGCGTGCGCCCAGGCCGCGAGGTAGTTCCAGCGAGCGCCGCCGGAGGTCTTGGGATTGGGCGTGATGACCTCGACCCCCGGCTTGATCAGGTCGTCCCAGTCCCGGATCCCCTTCGGATTTCCCTTTCGCACCAGAAAGACGATCGTCGACGTGTACGGCGCGCTGTTCTCCGGCAACCGAGTCTGCCAGTCGGCCGGCAGCAACTTCGCGTGTTCGACGATCGCGTCGATATCGCCCGAGAGCGCGAGCGTCACGACATCCGCCTCCAGTCCATCGATGACCGAGCGCGCCTGCTTGCCACTCCCGCCGTGCGACTGATTGATCGTGACGGCGACGCCTGTTTTCTCGAGCCAGTGCGCGGTGAAGAGCGCGTTGTACTCGGAGTAGAACTCCCGCGTCGGGTCGTACGAGACGTTGAGGACTTCGAGGTTCTTGGCCGGGGTCGACGGGACGCACTGCACTCCGATCGCCGCGACGGCGAGGAGAAGTGAGGCTCCGACGATCAGCCGGCGCGCGCGCGGCGCGGTGGAGCTTTCGAGACGAGACATGAGGGCGTTCCCGGTTAGTCGTTTATGTCCATCGATGTACTAGACTGTTGGGTGCAAAGAATCGCTGTCAGATGTGATACATGAGGCTCGATTCGCCTTCGGCGGCGGCGGTCCGCTCCAGAATTGTTTGGAGAGTCGCGTCATCCAGGATCGAGGCGGTGGCGTCGCGGACCTCCTTGAAGATCATCCGCACGCCGCAGATCCGCTCGTCCACGCATTCATTACATCGCTGATACGCAGTCTGGCTCACGCAGGGAAGCATCGCGATGGGGCCTTCCAGGACGCGGATGATCTGCCCGATCGTGATCTCCGTCGGCGCGCGGCCCAGGAAATAGCCGCCTCCTTTGCCCTTCTTACTCTGCAGTAGGCCGTGGTTCTTCAGCTCCAACAGGATCAGCTCCAAGAACTTACGCGGGATCTGCTCGCGAGCCGCGAGGTCGGAAATGGGGATCGGGCCCTGTCCGTACTTGCGGGCGAGCTGGAGGACCGCTTTGAGGGCGTACTTGGACTTCTTGGAGAGCATGGGGGCCTGGAGGGAGCGGTGTGTGGTTAACCAAGTAAGTTGAGTGGGTTGATAGTATTTAGGGACGGAGGGGGAGGTCAACGGGGGAATTGAGGAGAAGGGCTGTCTCTTATACACATCTCCGAGCCCACGAGACTAAGGCGAATCTCGTATGCCGTCTTCTGCTTGA